>Ga0209515_10001889_pt1 | contig 33600 bp, 31 predicted proteins | sample Subgroupgradi54m_FD_187454 | JGI IMG/M metagenome (GOLD analysis project Ga0209515, IMG submission 187454) | Subsurface groundwater microbial communities from S. Glens Falls, New York, USA - GMW60B uncontaminated upgradient, 5.4 m (SPAdes)... ... | reverse complement strand
GCCCTTCCAAAACCCTTTGATTGAGCGCTCGGTAATCATCGGGAAGCCGTTCTCGAGTTTAAAATGCATCGGCGGCGGGGCGATAACCGTGAGCGCGTCAACCCCTTGCTGGCTTTTGACCCGGACGCCGTTTTCTAAAATAAACTTCAGGTTGTCTCGGTACTGCGTGTCTGGGGTGCGCTCGGCAAATGGTTTCATGGGCCGATTATAGCGCACTGGGCCCTGGGTGGTACAATCGGGGCATGCAATTTGACGAGTACCAACAGCTGGCGAGCAAAACGGGCCTCTACAACGTGCCGGGCCTGCAGTACAAGTTGATGTATCTCTCGATGGGGCTGGCCGGCGAGGCAGGCGAGGTGGTTGAAAAAATCAAGCACGTGGTGCGCGACAGCAATAGCGAAATAAGCGAGGAGAAGCGCGAGCTGCTTAAAAAAGAAATTGGTGATGTGCTTTGGTATGCCTCGCAAATTGCGCTGGCGTTTGACCTTTCGTTTGACGAGGTCGCGCAGCACAACATTGCAAAATTGGCCGACCGCGCCGCGCGCGGTGTCATCAAGAGCGAAGGTGACACACGATAATTGTCTATGATCTAGTGAACGTAACACGACCGATTGATTAACTAATGGATGCACACCATGAACTCTTACGAACATATACAACACGAGGATACGGAGATTTTTGAGGCAATACAAAGCGAGAAAAAGCGACAGGAGGAGGGTTTGGAGTTGATACCGTCGGAAAACTACACATCACCTGCGGTGCGCGAGGCGATGGGCTCAATCTTGACCAACAAATATTCTGAAGGCTACGCCGGCCGCCGCTATTACAACGGCAACGAGTTTATCGACCATATCGAATTGTTGGCGATTGAGCGTGCCAAAAAATTATTTGGTACGCCGCACGCAAACGTGCAGCCCTACTCGGGTAGCCCCGCCAACTTGGCGGTGTATTTGGCCACCTGCAACCCAGGTGACACGATTATGGGCTTGGCCTTGCCCGAGGGTGGACACTTGACCCATGGCTGGAAGGTATCTGCCACAGGGGTGTTTTACGACAGCGTTCAGTACCACGTGCGCGGTGATGGCCGGATTGATATCGACGAGGTGTGGGCGTTGGCAAAAGAGCACAAACCAAAGCTGATCTGGGCGGGGGCAACGGCATATGTCTACCAATATGAGTATGAAAAGTTTGCCGAAGTGGCCGACTCGGTCGGGGCGTACCTGGCGGCAGATATTGCCCACGTTGCCGGGCTCGTTGTCGCTGGTGCACACCCGAGCCCCGTGCCACACACGCATATCGTGACAACAACGACCCACAAAACATTGCGCGGCCCACGGGGCGGGATGATACTGGCAACCGAGCGCGGTTTGCAAAAAGACCCAGACCTTGGGCAAAAGCTGGATAAAGCAATTTTCCCCGGCCTCCAGGGCGGCCCGCACGACCACCAGACGGCGGCGATTGCGGTTGCGCTCCGCGAGGCCGCAACGCCGGAGTTTGCGCAGTATGGCAAGCAAGTGGTCGCAAACGCCAAAGCCCTTGCCGATGCGCTCAAGAAAAATGGATTGACCCTTGTTGCAGGTGGGACAGAAAATCATCTGTTGCTTTTGGACCTCGCGCCAATGCTTGGCCCCGGTGGGGGAGTGTTTGGTGCGGATGCGCTGGAGGCCGCTGGGATGACCGCAAACAAAAACACCCTCCCCAAAGACCCGTCGTCGCCTTTTTACCCAAGCGGGGTGCGGCTTGGCACCCCAGCCTTGACCACGCGGGGTATGCGCGAGGCGGAAATGGAAAAAGTGGGCGAGTGGATAGCGCGCGCAGTGCGCGAGGTTGCAGCCTACCGCTTACCAACCGACACCAAAGAACGGGGTGCATATCTGGAAAAGTTTAAAACCGATATTGCAGTAAACCAACATCTACAAACAATCCGCGAAGAAATCCGTATCTTTTGCAAACAGTTTCCTCTGCCTGGCGGCGCATAGCAATGCGGATACTTAGCACAAAACTAGTTGGCCTGTGGAATCGCTTCGAGCGGCCGCTTAGTCTGGGAGCGTTGGCAGTGGGCTTTGCCTTTGACCTCTACATCGCCAAAAGCCCCGAGAGTATTGCCGACAACATACTCTTGCTCTCGTATTTGTTTATCGCGGCCGCGCTTATTGTACTTTTGCACATACACAAAACGCGCAATGAGGCTCGCGAGCACCCGGTGCAGCCGCTGGTTTTGCTGTTGATGCTGCAGTTTTGTCTGGGAGGCCTTGCGAGCAACCTGCTCGTGCTCTACGGCAAAAGTGGCACGCTGGGCGGGAGTGCGCTGTTTATCCTTTTGCTCGCGGCACTACTGTTGGGCAATGAGTTTTTTAAATCACGGTACGCACAGTTGTTGTTGGCAGTTGCGGTGTACTATTTCCTCTTGCTTACCTACTGCCTTATCGCGTTGCCGACCTTTGTATTCCACGCTATCGGGACCAATATATTTTTGATAAGTGCCGCAGCAAGCTTAGTGCCAATCGGGTTGTTGCTCGCAGTGCTCTACGCTGCAGTGCTCCGTGGCAGTAAATCTGCCAGCCGGCGGGCGCAACTCCTGCAGATGGCGGGTGCGGTTGCCGGGGTGCTTGTAATGTTTAATGCGCTCTATTTTTTTAATATTATCCCGCCAGCGCCCCTGGCGCTTAAGGGAGTTGGGGTGTACCACTCGGTTGTAGAGCACGGAGGTACATACACCGGAGAGTTTGAGGCCCCTGCGTGGTTTGTCTTTTGGCGTGACACGGCCGCAGCGTACACCATTGTGCCGGGCCAGCCCGCATATTGTTTTAGCGCGGTGTTTGCACCGGCGGAACTCAAAACAGGTATAGTGCACCGGTGGGAATATTTTTATTCCAAAACAGGCCATTGGATAACTGTCTCGCGGGTCAGCTTCCCGCTTGCCGGTGGGCGTGAAGACGGCTACCGCGGTTTTAGCCAAAAACAGCTACTAGAGCCGGGGCAGTGGCGGTGCAATATTGAGACCGTCGAAGGGCAGCTTATCGGGCGCATCACGTTTGATATGCTAGCCGGCCCTGCCCCTGCACTTTCCACAAGCCAGCTTTAGCTGGTAGTGTAGTTGTATGTTTCGGCAAGACACGGAAGCGGCAATAAAAGACGCGCTCGTAGCGCTTGGTGCGGGTGGAGCGAGCTTTGCCCTGGAGCGGCCAGCGACACTGGCCCACGGCGACTACTCGACCAACGCAGCGATGGTTGCTCGTGTTGATGCACATGAGCTCGCCAATGCCCTCAAGGGAAAACTCTCTTTCGTTGAGAGAATAGAGGTAGCGGGTACATTTGTAAACTTTTTCCTCTCGCGTGATGCAGTTGTCGCAGAAGTGCACAAAGCCGCCTCCGATGGAGAGTGGGGGAAGAATGATTTGTATGCGGGCAAAAAAATAATGGTCGAATATACCGACCCCAATCCGTTTAAAGAGTTCCACATCGGGCATTTGATGGGCAATGTGTTGGGAGAGAGCCTCGCGCGGCTTTTTGTTGCAAGTGGCGCACACGTAGAGCGTGCCAACTATCAGGGTGATGTGGGTGTGCATGTGGCCAAAGCGATCTGGGGCAAGATGCATCCGCCAGCTGGCGGAGCCCAGTTTTCGTGGGGTGAGGCCTATGTGTATGGCTCAAATGAGTATGAGGCGCATAAAGAGGAGATAGATGCGCTCAACAAAACTATTTACGAAAAAAGCGACGCACACGTAAACACGTTGTACGACGAGGGTCGTACGCAGTCTCTCGCGCATTTTGAACAAATGTACAAAAAACTTGGTACAAAGTTTGACCACTACTTTTTTGAAAGCGAGACCGGCCCCGTAGGTTTGCAGCTAGTTAAGGCACACCCTGAAGTGTTTGAAGAAAGCGAAGGCGCCATTGTTTTTAAGGGCGAGCAGTACGGCTTGCACACTCGCGTGTTTGTAAACAGCAAAGGCCTGCCCACGTACGAGGCCAAAGAGCTGGGGCTCGCCGAGGCCAAAAAGGAAAAAGGCGAGTATGACTTGTCGATTACCGTAACCGCGCGGGAGATACAAGAATATTTTAAAGTTGTTCGCGTTGCGGCAGAAAAAATATTTCCTGACCTCGAAGGGAGGATGGTCGGCTGGTTCCACGGCTTTCTCAAACTCACCTCGGGCAAGATGTCCTCGCGGCTTGGCAATGTCATCACCGGGGAGTTGTTGCTTGAAGATGTAACCCGCGCCGCGCGCGGGAGAGAGGATGTGGCAGTTGGGGCTATTAAATATGCAATCTTACGGCAGGGTAGCGGGCGCGATATCATTTTTGACCCGGAGAAATCCCTTTCGCTCGAAGGCGACTCGGGCCCGTACTTGCAGTACGCGCTCGTGCGGGCACGGTCTTTAATTAAAGCTACAAAAGTAGCTGGCATCGAATGTTGGACATCGGATGTCCAACATTCGAAAATGTCTGAAAAAGAGTTTGTGCTTGCCCGGATACTGTTGCATTTCCCCGAAACTCTTGCTCGCGCCGCAAAAGAAATGGAGCCGCATTTTGTAACGACTTATCTCACCGAAGTCGCTTCAGCATTTAATAGCTGGTACGCAAACGAGCGGGTGATAGTAGCTGGTAAAGTATCCTCCCACGTGCTCGACTTGGTTGGCGCAATCGAGCAGACGCTCGCAAAAGGCCTGCAAGTCCTCGGCATCCCAACCCCCGAGGAGATGTAGAGGAGGCAAAAAAGCCTTCGCAATGTTATATTTTGCAGATGGTAGATGACCCTAAGCAGGGCGGGGAAGAGCTGCATCATAACGAACCGCCCTCTTCCGCTAACGTTACGCCGGAGCAAGGAAAAACCTTTTCACAAAGAGAGGAGGAGGTGCTTGCGTTTTGGAACAAAGAGAAAATTTTTGAGAAGTCGCTCGCACAACCCGCACCAAAAGGCGAGTATGTGTTTTACGATGGCCCGCCGTTTGCAAACGGCTTGCCGCACTACGGCCATATCCTTGCCTCGACCATCAAAGATGCAATCCCGCGCTATCGCACGATGCAGGGCTGGCACGTCGCGCGGCAGTGGGGGTGGGACTGCCACGGTTTGCCGGTGGAGAACTTGGTCGAGCGCGAGTTGGGATTTAAAACCAAACGCGACATCGAGCAGTACGGAGTAGCCAACTTCAACGAGGCCGCGCGGAAGTCGATAATGAAGGACGTTGCCGACTGGAAGCGCATTGTACCCCGGCTTGGCCGCTGGGCTGATATGGAGCGTGACTACAAAACGATGGATTCCACGTACACCGAGTCGGTCTGGTGGGCGTTTAAAAATTTGTACCAGCGCGGGTTGGTGTATGAGGGGTTTAAGGCGATGCACTTGTGCCCCAGATGCAGCACGACGCTCTCCAACTTCGAAGTTGCACAGGGCTACCAGGACATCGACGACTATGCCGTGACCGTTAAACTCCCGCTTGTGGATGAACCGAATACGTCTCTGTTGATTTGGACCACAACGCCGTGGACATTGCCGGGCAACACTGCCGCGGCGGTTAACAAAGACGCAGTGTATGTCAAAGTAAAAGTTGATGAGGAATTTTTTATTGTTGCAAAAGAGCGATTAGAGTCGTTGAACCTTACCCCCCAAGCTTCGACAGAACATCTTTCAAAAAAGTCCTCGGGCGAGTTCCTTGGCAAAGAGCTGGTGGGCAAGCACTACGAGCCGCCCTTTGATTATTTTAAAAACGAACTGCACAAGCACAAAACGCACGCCTTTCGTGTCTACGCCGCACCGTACGTAACAGTCGACAGTGGCACGGGCATCGTGCACCTGGCCCCTGCCTATGGTGCCGAAGACTTGGAGCTGGCACAACGGGAAAAAATCCCGATTATCCGCCACGTCACCGACGAGGGCACCTTTGTCGCGACCGTTGCCGACTTTGCGCACGTACCAGTTAAGCCAAAGGGCCGGCATACAGAGACGGATGTAAAAATCATCGAGCACCTTGCGGGGCGCGGCCTCCTGTTTGCCGCCGAGAAGATACGCCACTCCTACCCGCACTGCTGGCGCTGCGATACACCGCTCCTTAACTGGGCGGCCAACTCATGGTTTGTAAATGTACAAAAAATAAAAGACAAGGTAGTTGCAGAAAACGCCAAAGTCCACTGGGTCCCGGAGCACATAGGCGAGGGGCGCATGGGCCGGTGGCTTCTAGGTGCGCGCGACTGGGCAGTCTCGCGCAGCCGCTTTTGGGGGGCGCCCCTGCCTGTGTGGCGCCACAGCAAAACAAAAGAAGTAAAAATTATCGGCTCGGTTGATGAGCTGCTTTCCTTGGCGCGCCGCTCGGGCAACACCTATGTTGTGATGCGCCACGGTGAGGCACGGAGCAATGTCGTGCAGAAAGATGATTGGAATGGCGACCCGGATAACCACCTTACCGAGGCGGGCGCTGCTGCAACGCGGCAGGAGGCCTCGCGGCTTAGAAAAGCAAAGATAAACCTCGTGATAGTCTCGCCCTTTTTGCGCACGCGCGAGACTGCAGCCATTGTACAAAAAATCCTTGGGCTGTCGGATTCCGCGGTTATGGTGGACGAGCGCTTGCGCGAGTCGAGTGCAGACAACGCGGCTGAAGTGCGCCAAAGAGTGGGGGAGTTTTTGTTCGAGCTTGAGCGGCGTTACACCAACAAAAAAATTCTCATCATCTCGCACGGCTACCCGCTGTGGTCGCTGCAGCAGGTGGCTGCGCGCAGGGGGTCTGTGGGGTTTGCAGATGAAAAAATGCTCAAACTGGCAGAAGCGGCGCATCTTCCATTTATTTCATACCCACACGACGCACAGTATGAGCTCGACTTGCATCGCCCCTACATCGACGACTTGCCCTTGGGTAATTCTTTAGTTGGCGAGTGGAAGCGCGTGCCGGACGTGTTTGACTGCTGGTTCGAGTCTGGCGCGATGCCGTTTGCCAGCAAGCACTACCCCTTCAAAAAAAATGAGTTTAATCCAAAGCGTTTGCTCGGGTTCGCTCCGCGCGGCTACCCGGCCGACTTTATCGCCGAAGGGCTCGACCAAACGCGCGGATGGTTTTACTCGTTGATTGTGCTTGGCACGGCACTCTTTGGCGGGAGCCCGTACAAAAATGTGATAGTGAACGGGCTGATTTTGGCCTCCGACGGGCAAAAGATGAGTAAACGCTTGCGCAACTACCCCGACCCGATGGAATTGGTTGAAAAGTACGGAGCCGATGCGCTGCGCTACTACCTGCTCTCCTCAAGCGTCATTCGCGGCGAGGATTTGAGATTTAACGAGCGCGGGGTCGAGGAGGTCTCCAAAAAACTCTTGATGCGCCTCGACAACGTACGGAGTTTTTACGAACTCTATGCTCCGGCAACAGGTGTTTCAAAAAAGTCCTCGGGGGTCCTCGGTTCGCCTGTCGTCGAGGCCAGCCTCGACCGGCAAACCTTGCGCCAGACTTTTCCTCAACACCTTTTGCCTACGAATGTGTTGGACCGTTGGATACTTTCGCGCTTGGGCGAAGTTATCACAGAGGTAACACAAGGGTTTGAGCGGTATGAGCTTGATGTGGCAACCCGCCCGCTGGGTGTTTTTATCGACGACCTCTCGACCTGGTATCTGCGCCGCTCGCGCGATCGGTTTAAGGCGGAAGGTGATGATAAGGTGCGTGCGCTCGCCACCTTGCGCTTTGTGCTCTACACCACCGCACAAGTGATGGCCCCCGTGATGCCATTTTTTGCCGAGGACTTATACCAAAAAGTAAAAGAGGAAAAAAATCCTGAGAGCGTACATCTTACGAGCTGGCCTGCCCCACCCGCAGCCGACACGCAGTTGATTGCAGATATGCAGGAGGTACGGAAAATCGCTTCTCAAGTTTTGCAGATTCGAGAAGCACAGAATATCAAGTTGCGTCAGCCTTTGAGCTTGCTTGAAATTTCAAAAGAATTGTTGCCGGAACTCAAACTGCTACTTGCAGAAGAAGTAAACGTAAAAGAGGTTCGTGTTGATCCAACGTTGGAGGGTAATGAGCCCCACCTCCGTCTTGATACTACGCTTACTCTCGAACTCAAAGAAGAGGGCGCGCTGAAGGATATTACCCGCTACATACAGGAGTTACGCAAACAAAATAGTCTTGTAGTTTCTGATCGCCCCATACTGCTTCTTCGCACTACGGGTGAGGGAAGAGATTTTATTTTGAAACTTCAAGATACTATTAAAAACCAAGTTGGTCTGCAAGAAATAGAAATCCAAGTTTTTGATAAAAGTGCTGTAGCACAAGCCGGCCCTGGGTCTTTTTCCTTCTCCACCCCATTTGAGGGCGAAATGTATCTAAGGTTCTAAAAGCGTATGCATAAAATTATTGTTACCGAAGGGATTGTACTGCAAAAGCGCGGGGTGGGGGAGGCCAACACGCGCGGCGCGTTTTTGACCCGCGACTTGGGGCTTGTTCGCGCCTCGGCGCGCAGCGCCCGGGTCGAGCACTCCAAGTTGCGATACGGCTTGGAGCCGCTCACCCTCGGCCGTTTTTCCTTTGTGCGCGGCAAGCACGAGTGGCGCTTGGTGGGTGCCGAGCGGGTCTCGCGCACACATCTTGCAAGCCCGCCCGAGCGTGCTGGGGCCTTGGGGCGCATCGCGCGCCTGCTCCTGCGCCTCGTGCAAGGCGAAGAGCCGCTCCCCGAGTTATACAAAACAGTTGCCGAGGGATTTGAGTACCTGCCGCGCGCCGAGTCGCTCGCCGATGCGGAAGCGATAGAGTGTGTGCTGGTGTTACGCATCCTCTCGCACCTGGGCTACTTGCCGCACACGCCCGAGATTGCGCCGTTTGTCGAGACCGACTTTTTTTCTCTCGAACTTGCTGCCTCGGCCGCGCGCTCACGCACGCTCCTTGTGCGCGCCATCAACCACTCCCTCGGCGCCACAGGGTTGTAGAATATTTTTCTTGTGGTAGTGTTTTGACTAGAAAGAACTCACGGAGGTTCTTATGAGTTGGCCGTTTGGCATCTTCCTGGGTTGCGATGTGTTTCTGGGGGTATTAGTGGGTCTAACGGTCCATAGATTTATTCAGATTCCTCGCATAGGGTTCATTTCTGCTTTTGTGGGTGGCAATTTGTGTGGAAGAGCAGCAAGGCTACTCGATATACAAGCATTTTCTTTGCAGGGATGGACTGGGGCACTCACTTTTTTAACCGCTTTCTTTGTAACCCTTTGGTTCCTCTCAGGGGGGGGTGGAAAACTGTGGCGTTTGCTCAAAAAAACCTCGGCGGCACTTCGGAAGCTTCTCGAGAAAGTCAAAGAGCTTGTGCCAACCCCGGTACCACAACCAGCTCCTGTCGGATGATCTCCCGCTCCAAAGTACGGAGCGGTTTTTCTTTTCTGACCACTCGCTCGGAAGTAACATAGGTTATACTTCTCTCTATGGCGCGGGGGAAAAAGGATACGATAGAAGGGCTCAAAGACGAGCTTTACTCGCGTAAACAAGCGCCCGAAATACACCCTGACATCCGCACGCCCTTGCCACACTCGCACGCCCAGGCACCGGTTGCGTGGGAGGGGGGTGCGGCCGAGCCGAGCAAGCCACCGCCCACCCCGATGCGCACAACCGGCTTCGAAAAAAAGCATATGTCTTTTGCTTCTAAATTTTTTATTGCTTCGGTACTCTTTTTTGTCTGCGCCGCAGCCGCAGCCGCGTATATGTTTTTTATCGGCGGCAACACTATCTCGCCGCACAATATCGACCTCTTGGTGGTGGCGCCGTCGTTGATCGACGGGGGCAAGCAGGCAAGCCTGCAGGTCCTTATCAACAACCGCAACCAAGCGCCCCTGCAGTTGGTCGACCTCATTGTCGACTACCCGCCGGGCACGCGCGATGCGGCCAACCAGTCGCAGGCCTTGAGCCACGAGCGACAATCAATTGGCACTATTGCCTCCGGCGAGCAAGTTAAGCGCACGCTCGCGGCGACTTTTTACGGTCCGGAAGGAACCCCGCAAAAAGTAGGAGTGACGCTCGAATACACGCTTGCGGGCTCAAACGCCATCTTCCAAAAACAGGCCGAAGCGGAGTTTACTATAGGCTCCTCGCCAGTCTCTATAAGTGTTGATGCACCGAGCGAAGTTATCTCCGGCCAGCAGTTTGGAGTTGATGTAGTGCTGCAAAGCAACGCCACAAGCCCGCTCGCCAATGTAGTGGCGCAGGGGCAATATCCATTTGGATTTACGGTTGTGCAGGCTACGCCCCCGGCTGCCCCCGGCGGCACTTTTTGGCGCTTGGGCACCTTGCAGCCGGGTGCCTCACAAAAAATACATCTCACAGCGACTATCGACGGCCAAGATGGCGACCAGCGGGTGTTGAGCTTTTTGGCAGGCTCCGATGCCGACCAAACGAATACACAAATCAAGGTGCCATTTTTAACGGTGCCGCAGACGTTTGTGGTGCGCCGCGCGTTTGTTACGGCAGCAATAGCCATCAACGGCCAAACGGGCAAGAGTGTTGCGGTTGTGCCGGGCCAGCCGGTGCAGGGGAGCATTGCCTGGACAAACAATTTACCCGACTCGATTTCGAACTTGCAGCTAACTCTCTCGCTTGCGGGGCCGATGCTAGACCGGGCTGCCATCTCTTCCTCAAACGGCTTCTACCAGTCGGCCGACAACACGATTACCTGGACTAAAGACCAAGACTCGGCGCTTGCACAAGTGGCACCGGGGGCCACCGGCAAACTGCAGTTTAGTTTTGCCACACTCCTGCCTGGCACCGGAGGCACCGTTTACAGCAACCCGACCGTTGACCTCAACGTGACGGTGCAGGGGGTGCGGCAAGGCGAGAGCGGGGTGCCGCAACAGGTATCCTCTGCGGCGAGCGCGCAAGTAACCCTGGCATCCGCAGTTAAGCTCCTGGCACAGGCAACGCACTTTTCCGGCGCGTTCCAAAACCAGGGGCCGATGCCTCCCCGCGCCGAGCAAAACACCACCTACACCGTTCTCTGGACGGTGAGCAATTCTTCCAATACCATTGGCAATGCGACCGTAGCAGCAGTCTTGCCCCCCTATGTTACCTTTGTGCAGGCACAGAGCGGAGTTACCTATGACTCGGGGAGCCGCACCGTTACATGGGCGCTCGGTGAGCTTAAGGCTAACGTTGGATACAGCACCGCGGCGCGGAGCGCCACCTTCCAGGTAAGCATTTTGCCGAGCAGCTCGCAGGTGGGACTCTCGCCCAACCTAACAGGCGCGGCAACACTCTCCGGCCAAGACCGTTTTGCACAAGTCGCGGTGCAGACCACCGCCTCGGCACCAACCACCGCACTCCAAGCCGACAGTGGCTTCCAAACAGGGATGGGTGCTGTCGCTCCGAAATAAGCTTTAAGAATAAGGGTTCTTGAATAATTGGCAGGGGAATGGGAGGAAGTTGCAGAAAATGATATGGGGCGAGATTTGATGGAAAAAATAAGTCAGTATGATACTATGCGCATATGACTGAGATACTAAAAGAGCTTATGGGGAGAGCCGAAAAATGGCCTGCGACAGACCAACAAGCGCTTGCTAGAGTTATGCTCGATATCGAAAGTAGACATACCCAAGTTGACGACCTTACTGAAGAAGATTGGAAGATAATTGAGGAACGTGCAGCAGCGGCCCGACGTGGTGAGATTGCAACTGATGAAGAAGTTGAAGCACTATTTAACAAATACCGTCGCGCATGAAAGCCCGGTTTAACCTCGGCGCTCTTGCGGATCTTGCAGACATCGGCGCATATATTGCGGTAGATAACCCAACCGCCGCTGCCGATCTGGTCGAGGCTATTGAACAGGTAGCGACGTTGATTGGCCAATTCCCCAAAATGGGGCAGGGAACAAACAAGCAGCATTTTAGGAAGTTTCCAGTTGGTAAATATCTTCTTGTGTACGAGATAACTCATAATGAAGTAGTGATTCACTACGTGCGGCACAGTGCTCGCCAGTGAGGTATGATTGCTTCTATGCAGCAAGATTTGATGGAAAAGATTGTGTCGCTGTGCAAGCGCCGCGGGTTTGTTTTCCAAGGGTCGGAAATTTATGGCGGCTTTGCAGGAACATACGATTTTGGTCCTATGGGCACGGCACTGCGTCGCAATATTGTGGACGCGTGGACAGGGGCAATGCAGGAGCACGAAAACATTGCACTTATCGATTCGAGCATCGTTACGTCGGGCAAGGTTTGGGAAGCAAGTGGCCACGTACATAATTTTTCTGACCCACTGGTGGCATGTCTTGCGTGTGGAACAAAACATCGGGCCGATCATCTGCTGGAAAGTATTGGGGTTGCCGCAGACGAAAAAATGTCCGAGGCGCAGATCAACGAACTGTTCGACGCGCATCGCAAAGAGTTAGTCTGCCCTAATTGCGGTAAAAAAGATTTTGATGTTGTAACCAATAAATATCTTCTTGCAACAACCAACCTCGGGATGATTACAGAGGAAGACCCGCAAGTGTACTTGCGCGGTGAGACTGCACAGGGGATTTATATTAATTTTAAAAATGTCCTTGATACCGGCTTTTATTCCATCCCGTTTGGAATAGCACAAGTCGGAAAGGCGTTTCGCAATGAAATAAACCCGCGCCAATTCCTATTCCGCAAACGAGAGTTCGAGCAAATGGAAATGCAATATTTCCTCAAACCAGATGCTGCGCCGGCAGTGTATGAAGAATGGCATGCCGAACGCATGGCATATTACGCACGATTGGGAATAAAAAAAGAAAAATTGCGCTGGAAGCAGCACGAAAATTTAGTGTTTTATGCCAAAGCTGCATGGGACATTGAGTATGAGTATCCGTTCGGTTGGGGAGAGTTGGAAGGGCTCCATTATCGGAGTGATTACGACTTGAGTCAGCATCAAAAATTCTCCGGAGTCGATTTGTCAGTGTATGACGAAGAAACAAAGGCGCGTTACGTGCCGCATATAGTTGAGGCGTCGGTCGGGGTAGACCGCACGATGCTTATGGTACTTGCCGATGCGTACAGCGAAGATGAAATGAACGGTGAGATGCGCGTAGTGTTAAAATTCAAGCCCTCAATTGCGCCCATCAAAGCCGCAGTGTTTCCCTTGCTCAAAAATAAACCCGAGTTGGTCGCCAAAGCGCGCGAGATTTATATGGCGCTCAAAAAGGAAATTCCACAAGTGGTGTGGGACGACAACGGCAACATCGGCAAGCGCTACCGCAGGCAAGACGAGGTTGGCACCCCGTGGTGCATCACCGTCGACTTTGACACGCTGCAAGATGGTACGGTAACGGTACGCGAGCGCGACTCTGGCGAGCAAACCCGTGTTGCGGCCTTTGAGCTTGCCGCGATGCTCAAAAATAAGATAAAGGCCTAACTGTGGTATCATCTAGCCTATGGCCAGCCGTGATGTCAACTTCCATGTCACGTCGGGGAGCATTATAAAAGCGATTTTGTTTGTGCTCCTGGTTGCAGTGTTGTGGTTTTTGCGCGACATCGTCTTGATAGTGCTCACGGCGGTGGTGATTGCTTCGGCTATGGAGCCCGGCATCCACGCGTTTGTGCGCCGCGGTTTGCCGCGCCTGCTCTCGGTCATTCTACTCTACCTGCTTATCGCGGTGGCGTTTTTTGGGGTCCTCTTTTTCTTTATCCCCCCGATTTTGAGCGACGCGGCAAACTTTTTGCAACAACTGCCAGGGGCACTTGCCAACCTCAACATTAGTGACGTTACCCACGGCCTCCTGCCTTGGGGTAATGTGTCGAGCTCTATTTCCTCGGCAAACCTCTTGCAACAGCTCTCCAGTACATTGGGTGATACCACGGGCGGCGTGTTTACCACGCTCTCGGCCTTTTTTGGAGGGCTCACCTCGTTTGTGCTTATTGTGGTATTTTCGTTTTACTTTTCGATGCAAGAAACGGGTGTTGACGACTTTTTGCGCGTGGTGACCCCAACCGAGCGCCAGGCCTATGTGCTCAACCTGTGGAAGCGCTCCCAAGACAAAATCGGCCGGTGGATGCAGGGGCAGTTGGTGCTGGCGTGCATCGTCGGCGTGTTGTTGTATCTCGGCCTGCTTATCCTCGGCGTGCAGCACGCGCTCTTGCTCGCGATCCTCGCCGCGGCTTTTGAGCTGATACCAGTCTTTGGCCAGATTCTCGCAGCGATACCGGCTGTCGCAGTTGGCTTTGCCACCGGGGGTTTAACCGAAGGGTTCTTGGTTGCGGGCCTCTACCTTATTGTGCAGCAGTTTGAGGCGCACCTCATCTACCCGGTGGTGGTTAAAAAAGTTGTCGGTGTGCCGCCTTTGCTGGTGATACTCTCGCTTATCATAGGCTTTAAACTGGTCGGATTTTTGGGCGTGCTGCTCTCGGTGCCAATCGCGGGCGCGATACAGGAGTTTGTCTCGGACATCGACCGTCAAAAAACGCGCGCCTTGGCACGCGCGGGCTTGACGCCGGAGGGCACGCCAAAGTAGCTTGGATATAATGTCTGATCAAAAAACGTTTTATATCACGACGACACTCCCGTATGTAAATGCCGACCCACACATCGGCTTTGCGCTCGAGATTGTTAAGGCGGATATCGAGGCGCGTTGGCACGCGCTTATGGGAGACGAAGTTTTTTTTAACACCGGTACCGATGAGCATGGGCAAAAAGTATGGCAAAAAGCGCTCGAACAAGGCAGGAAACCACAGGAATATGTTGACGAATACGCTGCAAAGTTTCGCGCATTAAAAGAAAAACTGAATTTATATCCCGAACTTCATTTTATACGCACGACCGACCCGCACCACAAAGCCGCCGCGCAAGAATTTTGGCGCCGCTGTGCCTCAAACGGTGATATTTATAAAAAGCTATACCAAATAAGATATTGTGTTGGCTGCGAGCTCGAAAAGACCGACTCCGAGCTCGTAGAAGGCCGTTGTCCTCTACACCCAAACGCAGAGCTCGAGCTGATAGATGAGGAGAACTATTTTTTCCGATTCTCAAAATACCAACAGCCGTTACTCGATTTATATGCAAAGCACATCGATTTTGTACTACCCGATTTTCGTCTCAACGAAATTAGGTTGTTCGTTGAGCGTGGTCTGCAAGACTTCAGCATCTCGCGCTTAAAAGAAAAGATGCCGTGGGGTATCGATGTACCCGACGACCAGAGCCAGGTTATGTACGTGTGGTTTGATGCGCTTGTAAACTACATCTCAACACTAGGCTGGCCGGAAGACGAGGCGCAGTTTGAGAGATTTTGGGGGACGCGCGAGCAGCCAAAAGCATTACAGATAGGTGGCAAGGACAATCTGCGCCAGCAGTTGGCAATGTGGCAAGCGATGCTGATGTCCGCCAAACTCCCCACTTCGAGGCAGATTATTATCCAAGGGTTTGTAAACAGTGGTGGGCAAAAGATGAGCAAGTCGCTCGGCAATGTAGTTAGCCCATTTGATTTAGTTGACGAATACGGCACCGATGCGGTGCGCTACTATTTGGCAAGGCATATGTCAGCATTTGAGGACTCCGACTTTACGATGGAGAAGTTTAAAGAGGTGTACAACGCCAACCTTGCAAACGGGCTCGGCAACCTGGTCGCACGTGTGATGCAGCTGGCCGAAACACATTTAGAACAAGGAGCGCGGCCCGAACCGGTAGGGTTTCCGGAAGAATATACTGAGGCGCTGGAGAAGTTCGAGGTTAACCGCGCGCTGGACCTTGTATTTGCTCGCGTGCAAGCGCTCGACCAAACAATCACCCAAACCGAGCCGTTTAGGGTGGTAAAGACCGATGCGGAGCGCGGCAAACAAATTATTTTTGACCTCACGCAGGAACTCTACGCCATCGGCAGGATGCTTAACCCCTTTATGCCCGCTACATGCGAAAAGATAAAGGAGGCAGTGCTGGCAAACAAAAAACCCGAGACACTCTTCCCACGCAAAGAGTGATTATGAAGTTTTTTGACGCTCACGCGCATATACAGCTTGCGCAATTTGATGCGGATAGGGAAGAAGTGCTTGCGCGTATGCAAGCGGCTGGCGTAGGTGCGCTTGTCGTCGGCACTGACTTTGAAACAAGCAAGGCAGCCGTCGAGCTGGCAGAAAAGCAGGGTTTCTTGTGGGCGGCGGTTGGACTCCACCCAAATCACAATGCCCAAGAAAATTATGATATATCAAAATATCAAGAACTTGCTCAGCATCCAAAAGTAGTGGCGATAGGGGAGTGCGGGTTGGATTACTATCGGCAAGAGCCAACGGAGGAAATAAAAAAAGCCCAGCAAGGGCGATTTATAAAACATATCGAGCTTGCGATTGCCACAGACAAGCCGCTTGTCGTGCATTGCCGCCCAACGCAAGGCACTGCGAATGCACACGAAGAGATGCTCCAAATACTGGCAGCACACAAAGGAGTGCGTGCGGTTATGCACTTTTTTACCTCAAACAAAGAAATTGCAGAAAAATATCTGGCTCTGGGTTGCTATCTTTCTTTCCCCGGGCCTGTTACCTTTACTGAAATGTATGATGAAGCGATTGTGGCGGCTCCGCTCGAAAAAATGTTGAGCGAGACCGACTCGCCGTTTGCCGCGCCCGTGCCCTACCGCGGAGCACGCAACGAGCCGGTGTATGTGCAGGAAGTGGTCAAAAAAATCGCCATGGTTAAAGAATTGTCGCTTGAAGAGATCAGCAGACAAATAATCCTTAATTCCCAACGTATTTTTGGCCTCTCAAAAGCCCAGTGAATGGGGCTTTACAAAACCTTAAATACAATATATAATATAGACGGTTAAGTTCAACGGGTGTACTTACAGCCAGAGGGGAGCCCCAACATGGGCAATGCTATCGTAGGTGCAATTCCCGCCATCGTGCGGAATCAAGACGGATTGTACGGCGAGGGGAACCTCGATCACTATTACCAGGGGCTCGTGTTCAATGCAACCTCGAACCCCTATCACAATCCGGGGCACATCATGTATGTGCTAAAGCGGGTGCATGAGGCTTGCGAATATGATCGCGGCAAGGTGCTGACCCCGCGCCATGTTCGTGATGCCCTTGTGGGGGCCATCCTGCACGACTATGGCCATCTGGGGCGGGCATTTGACAAGGCCGGCAATGCGATCGACGACGCGGTCAATATCGAGCGCGCCATCGCCGGCCTTCGGGAGCACGTCGCGGAGGAGGACAGGCCGCGCCTCGCCGAGATCGAGTCGGTGATTTTGGCCACCCAGTTTCCGCATGCCGATTTGCAGCTCGACCTGTCCAACCCCTGCGACCTAATCCGGCAGGTCATCCGGGAGGCTGATCTGAGCCAAATTCTCGATCCCGGCTGGTTCAATCAGATCATCATCGGCCTTGCCGAGGAGCTCAACATGCCTCGGATCAAGATGCTCGAAAAGCAACCCGGCTGGTTGAAGGCTTTGGGAGCAAAGTACTTCGTGACGGATTGGGCTCGCGAGACTTTGGTCCCGCTCATTGGTCCGCGGCTCACCGAGGTCGAGAAGCATCTGGCCATACTCAGCGACTATAGATTCGATGCTGACCAGTGGGCTTGGCCGAAGGCGTACCGGCCTAACAATGGAGACTAGAGCAGCCTCGCGGCAATGTCGCACCCCCCGCAGAAATGCGGGGGCTTTCTTTTTTTAAGGCTCTATGCTAGGCTGCCTCCATGGCAGAAATGTCGCATTCCGCCTCGGCGGAGTTATCCCAAGCGAGTGTAAGCGAGTCCCGAGCAGATGCGAGGGACGAAGTAGAAACACGACCTGTGTACGAGGTCGGTTTTCACGTTGCTCCAACCGTATCCGAAGAGGGGGTGGGTGCTGTGGTAGAGAAGATCCGCTCGGCACTCGACGGGGCTGAAATCATCTCCGAACAGTTTCCACAAAAAATGAAGCTTGCCTACACGATTGTCCTCTCCAACTCTGGCAAGCGCGAAAAGTCGAACGAGGCCTATTTTGGGTTTATCAAATTTGCAACCGAGCGCGAGGCAATCCCCGCGTTTGAGCAAGCACTCCGCGCAATGAAGGATGTGTTGCGTTTTTTGCTCATCGAGACCGTGCGTGAGGAGATTGTCGCAGCCCCTCGCCGTGCAGTGTTTGCCTCCGACCGCCTGGAAGGTGAGACAATCAAGACGCCGGTACCCTCGGCGCCGGAGGAGAAGGTGGAGGTCTCCCAAGAGGAGCTCGATAAAAGCATCGAAGCCCTAGTTAACTAGAAACTAGTCCCTAGTACCTAATTTTATGTATATCAACAAGGCAATGCTCTTTGGCAACTTGACCCGCGACCCCGAGCTGCGCGCGCTGCCTTCGGGTGGGCAGGTGGCCTCGTTTGGTATCGCAACCAACCGTATGTTTAAAAAACAAGACGGCAGCAAAGCAGAGGCCACCGAGTTCCACAATATTGTCGTGTTTGGCCGCCAGGCAGAGACTGCCGCCCAGTACTTAAAAAAAGGGAGCTCGGTCTACGTGGAGGGGCGCATCCAAACCCGCTCGTGGGACAGCCCGGAGAAGGGCAAGCAGTATAAAACCGAGATAATCGCCGAGCGGGTGCAGTTTGGCCCTCGACCGGGTGGCTCGAGTAGTGGGGGATATGCCGGAGCCGGAGGCGCGTCGAGCGCCGAAGGTCCCGAGCGAAGCGAGGGGCAGCTCAAAGACGATGCGATAGACTACCCACAAGAAGATATTAACCCAGACGATATACCTTTCTAGCTTATGCCAAAAGAAAATTACGTAGCCCACTTCCAGCGCATCGACTATAAAGACACGGAGACTCTAAAAAAGTTTCTCAACCCGCACGGCAAAATTATGCCACGCCGCCGCACCGGCCTCTCGGCCTCCAACCAGCGCCTCTTGGCCGAGGCGGTCAAACGCGCCCGCTTTATGGCACTGTTGCCGTATATTGTTCGCTAGATTTTAAAAAAGAAAAGCTGTTTGTGTAGGAGTTAGGAGCCTGTTTATCTCTCCGGAACAAATAGCTTTTCTTTTTTATTTCTTATCTACTCGCTCGACATAGTCGCCGGTTTCGGTGTTGACGCGCACGACGTCGCCTTCGTTTATAAACAGTGGGGCGTTTACGGTGGCCCCGGTTTCCAAAACAATCAATTTTGTCCCGCCTTGGGCGGTGTTGCCTTTAACAGCAGGCGGAGCTTCTTTTACCACGAGCTCCATTTTGATAGGTATGCGGAGTGAAATTATTTTTCCCGCCTCGTCATCCGACGGGTCGTCAAATACCAACCCTTCAATAATTGTGTTGGGTTTAATAAATTTACCACCTACGCCAACGGTCTGCTCCGGCAGGGTAAAACGCTCGGCGGGATTGTTTTCCGCGCAGAACCAGTATTCCTGCCTACCGGCAGGCAGGCTCCCTACGGTTCTATTGTAGAGAAATTTTATACTCTTTGTAGAGAGGTCGGCCTCGGGTACTTTTTCGGACACGTGGAAGGCTTGCTCGGTTACCTTGCCCGACACCAAGTGGCGGAGCTTTGTCTGGTTGACCGGCTTGCGTTGTTGTTTGCGAAAGACGTGTGCGTCGAGCACCTCGTAGGGCTGCCCTTCCAGTAAGATAACCTTTTTCGGCAAAATTTCATTATATTCCAACATGGCTCGCATTGTATGAAACTTTGCTCTCCTGCGCCAGTTGTAGCAAGCAAAGCTCTTATGATATACAGTGTGGCAATGAAAAGGGGATACCTTGACCTTGAACAAGAGGCCCTGGAGCGGCCGGATGAAGAGGTGCTTGTGGCCTCGCTCACACACCCGGGGTTGTTTGCGCTGTTGGTGCGCAAGTACGAATACCCGTTTTTACGCAAAGCGCTCTCTATTGTGCGCCTGCGCGAGGAGGCCGAAGACGTCGTGCAAGAGGCATTTGCCAAAATCTACCTCAACGCAGGAAAGTTTAAGAAACAGGAGGGTGCCAGCTTTTCCTCCTGGGCCTACCGCATTGTCATCAACACCGCACTGACACACTACCAAAAACAAAAACGCAAAGGCCTCTCGCAAGTCGAGCTCGATGAGGAAATTTGGGCCCTTATTCCCGATAAAAACCTGCGACAGTTTGAGAAAAAAGTATTTATGGATGAAGTTGCCTCGGTACTCTCGCGGATGCCCGAACCCTTTGCCCGCGCATTGTCGGCATTCTTTATCGAAGGGAAGACGCAGGAAGAAATGGCCCAGCAAGAAGGTTTGAGCGTCGGGGCAATCAAAACCCGGGTGCATCGGGCCAAAAAAGAGTTTAAAAAAGTGTACGAAACCATTAGCACTAAAGTCTAGTTACCACTGACATGCAAAGCAAAATAGAACAACAAGTTATGGCAAGTGTGGCGGTGGTCTACGCGGCGCGCAAACTCGCAAGCCGCAAAATGTTGGAGTGGTCTGCTCTGGCGACCTCGGCGGTTGCCCTGTGGCAGTTGGTGTGGGTGCACAAAGTGTTTGCAAACTTTGTTGCAATAGAAAAAAACGGCCTCGGTTCTATCGCTACCTACCTGTTTGTCGCGGTTACCCACACCCACCTCGCGGTCCAGATCACCCTCCTAGTCGCCGCCGTCGCCTTTGTTTCTCTCATCTTTGATACCGTCCGCTCGGCATCAAATTCTTCCGCCCGCGCATTTGCCTAAAAAGTGTTGAAAATAAAGGGTTTTTTGGCTCCCTCCAAAATCGCTTGACAAAATCATATACTCGTGTATTATAGAATTCGGAAGATGGGTAGTGTAGGAACCGAGGCAACGCGACAGGCAACGCCTCCTACAGACAGCTCTTTGTTGATTTCTTGCCGATCGGTTTATGATACCGGTTTGGCTCGGGTCCTTATACAGGCGAAATCGACAGACGCCAGGGACTAGACAATAGTAGAGGAAGTACCCATCTTCCAAATTATGCCCACTTATCTTTCCGATAGGTGGGTTTCTGCTTTCTATCCTTTCCTACACCTCTCGATATGTTTTTTCGTTGCGGAGGCGGACTTCAACCAGCTCTACACCTGAGCCGCCCATGCCGAATATCACTCGGTAGCGCCCAACATGGATTTTGAAATTTTTAGAACCAGACAACTTTTCCGGCCGCAATCTTGGGCGGCACTCATTATCTTTTAAGCAGGCAAGCGCCTTAAGTATTTGGGCTCTGTGCTTGGGCGTGACTCGCCGGAGCAATTTTTCCAGATTATCCATTTCCTCTATGCGCGAGCTTTTTTGTCTTCGCGCTCAAGTTTTTTGAGTACGCGGATGAACTTTTCCACGGGAACGGGCTTGCCGCCGTTATCGCGCCAAGCATTAAAAATTACAGTATCGTCCAGGCCTACCGCATGCATAAGGGTCATTTCCTCGCGAAAAGCCTCCCGTACGCTCTCACGAGCCATTTTTTGTATTTCTTTTTTAAGCAGTGCCGTGGTCATGTCCCGAGTATATCACACTCTTATTTTTTACTCATCCGAGCCGGCGCTGGACATTTTGGCGGTGGTGCCGCTCTCGAGTGCTGTGCGGATTTCTTTTAATAATTCACTCGCGACTTTTTTGTTCTCGCGCAGGTAGGTGCGCGATGCGTCGTACCCGCGGCCGAGTTTTTCCCCGCCCGAATGACCGGAGCCATCCGGTCGGGCGGGCTCCCCAAAGCTGTATGAAGAACCGCTCTTGTGTACGATGTTAAGCGACTCGCCGAGCGCCAACAGCTCGCCCTCGCGACTGATGCCCTCATTATACATCAGGTCAAACTCGGTCTTGCGGAAGGGTGCGGCAATTTTATTTTTGACTACTTTTACCCGGTGTCGGCCGCCGACCACCTCCTCGCCCTTTTTTATCTGCGCGATGCGGCGGATGTCGAGCCGCACGCTGGTGTAAAACTTGAGAGCTTTGCCGCCGGGCGTTGTTTCGGGATTGCCGAACATCATCCCGATTTGCATCCGGATTTGGTTGATAAACATAACAATTGTTTTTGATTTTGCGGTAATCGCCGTGAGCTTGCGCAGGGCCTGCGACATCAGCCGCGCTTGCTTGCCAACGTGTTGGGCGCCCATATCGCCCTCGATTTCGTCGCGGGGGGTGAGTGCGGCCACCGAGTCGATGACAATAATGTCAATTTTGCCTGAGCGCACTAAAGACTCTACAATTTCGAGCGCTTGCTCGCCGGTGTCGGGCTGGCTCACCAACAGCTCGTCGATTTTGACACCAATCTTTTTTGCATACTCCGGGTCCAGAGCATGCTCGGCGTCGATAAAGGCGCAGACGCCGCCCTTTTTTTGTGCTTCGGCAATCGCGTGCAGGGTAAGCGTTGTCTTGCCGGAACTTTCGGGCCCGAAGATTTCGATAATGCGCCCGCGCGGGTAGCCCCCGATGCCGAGCGCCCAGTCGAGGCCGATAGAGCCGGAGGGGATTGCATCAACTCCAACTTTTGGAGTGTCGCCCAACTTCATTATCGCTTCGTCTCCAAACTTGGTCTGTATCTCGCGTATCGCAGCGTCTATCGCGCTGGTGTCGCGGCCTTCGCGGCTGCCAACGGTCTTTGCCTCTTTAACTACTTTTTTTGCTCCAAATTTTGCCATAACAATTTATTTAAACCGAGCAGTAATTAAGCACGTTTATAGTAACCGCTTTCGACACACGCCGGCCAAAACGGTCGACGCTTGCCACCACCACGACAGTATACCCTGGGGGCGGGGAGAGTGTCTCTCTAAAGTGGCCTGCCGCGTCGGTAAACGCCGGCTTGTCGTTGATGGTTAAAAACGAGATATTGTGTGCCTCTCCCGCAACGACAACCGCGCTGGTTGAGGTGGCGCTGCCGTCGTGCGGCGAGGTGATAGTAATCTGCGGACCTTCCAAAAGTTTGCGGCCTTCGAACAAGCCGTAGCCAAGCAACGTAGAGATTATCAAAACAACCAGAGTCGTTCCGTAGAATCGTCGCGAAAAACCTTTATCCCCAAATTGCTTCGCAATTTGGCCGCCCCCGCCTCGGTTTTTCTTGACGATTCTACTCCACATCGTCGGGGTTTTCTGCGGGGGAGTGGTTGGCGCCCAGTATCTCGCGTGGTTTGGCGCCGTCGCCCGGGCCGATAACCCCGCGCTCTTCGAGCATATCAACCAGGCGCGCTGCGCGTGCGTAGCCGACACGCAGTTTACGCTGCAGGTAGCTGGTCGACGCTTTGCCCGCTTCGAGTACGGCCGCGCGTGCGGCTTCGTACATATCGTCGTCGATATCATCGTCTCCACCAAATGCGTCAGCGCCCGTCCCGAGCGACGAGGGGCCGGCAAAGCTCGTGTTGTTTTGCACCGGCACGATGTCGACCGGCAGCTCCGCGTCGTTGTGCTTGGCGATAAAGTCGACCACCTTTTTTACCTCGACCTCGCCGATAAAGGCACTCTGCAGGCGCACCGGCTTGCCCATATCGCCGGCCAAGTAGAGCATATCGCCAGCCCCCAAAAGCTTCTCCGCGCCGCCTTGGTCGAGTATGGTACGCGAGTCTATCTGGCTGGCTACTTGCAAGGCCAAGCGCGAGGGCACATTGGCTTTGATAAGGCCCGTGATGACGTTGACACTCGGGCGCTGGGTCGAGAGTATCAAGTGGATGCCGACTGCGCGGCTCATCTGCGCCAAGCGCACCACTGCGGCCTCGAGCTCGCGGGGGAAGCTTTGCATAATGTCGGCAAGTTCGTCCAGCACGATCACAATGTAGGGCATAGCCTCGGGCGGAGGCGTTTCGCCGAACGTCCCGAGGTCTGCCGAGGGATTTGATTTACGGATTTTATCGAGCGCCGGCGTTAGCACATTTTGGTGATACGACTCGATGTCGCGCACGCGGCACTCTTCTAAAATGTTATACCGCCTCTCCATTTCTTTACCTGCCCAGCGCAGCGACATAATGGCTTTTTTAGGGTCGGTGATAACCGGCGTCAGCAAGTGCGGCAGGCGGTTGTAGAGCGTTAGCTCGACGCGCTTTGGGTCGATCATCAAAAAGCGCAACTGCTGCGGCCCCACGCGGTACAAAAGCGAGTTGATAATCGCGTGTATCGTAACCGATTTGCCCGAGCCGGTGGCACCCGCAATCAGCATATGAGGCATTTTTGCGAGGTTGCCAAAGTGGCTACCCCCGGCGATATCGCGGCCGAGCGCCACAAGCAGGGGTTTTGACGAGCCGACGAACTCCGGCGCTTCGAGCAGGGTACCGAGGCCCACGGTGACCTTTGACGAGTTGGGAACCTCTATGCCAACCAAAGACTTGCCGGGTATCGGTGCCTCGATGCGCACCGGGTGCGCAGCGAGCGCCAACTCGAGGTTAGTTTGGAGAGAGACGATTTTTTGCAAGCGCACTCCCTCGGCCGGTTTGATAGCGTAGCGCGTAACCGAAGGGCCGATTGATATTTCGTCGAGCTCAACCACAATGCCAAAATTTTGCAGTGTGCGTTTGATGATGTTGGCGTTTGCTTTGATATCGCCCACTCCCGGGCGGCCACGGTCGCGCTCTAAAAGCGAGAGCGGCGGGGGAGTGTACTGCCCGAGCAGGCTCTTGAGCCGTGCCGCAGCGCTCGCGCCTCGTATATCACTTGCCGCGGCAAGTGCCGCAGCACGCACGGGTGCCGCCGGGGTTTCTATTTCTCCTTCCGGAGTTTCATACAGCTCTTCCTGTGGTGTTTCGTCTGCGTAGAGAGGTTCTGCAAGGGTTTCATCACTACTTTCTTTTATGCCGAAGAGTTTGTGCACGACCCACAAAACCCCAGCCCAGCACATCCGCCCGACTGATACAAATGGCGCAAGCGGGATGTTCCCCTCCAAAAGCAATAACAGTGATATAAGCGAGAGGCCTCCCAAGAGCACGAGTGCGGCGTAGATGTCGAAGAGTTTTACCGCCGGGTGGGCGATGGCGTCTCCAATCAAGCCGCCGCGGCCAGCGACAATCGAGACAAACCCAAGCCCCGCAAAAATAAAAATGGCGCTCGCGAGCATCTTGACCGCGCCGAAGGCGCTTGCCTCGGTGCGTACAGCGCTCCCTGCCAAGACAAAAAACAACAGGGGGACTAAAAAGTACCCAGCACCTAAGAGGTATGCAAACAAACGGTAGGCATCACTTCCTGCAATGCCGGCCGCACCAAACGCTGCTAGCGTTAGAAACACGCCAACAATACAAAGCAGTACCGCCGCAATCGCACGTTTGGTGTGGGCGGGGATACCACTCGGCTGCTTGTGTAGGTTCTTATCATTTTTCTTTCCATTTTTCTGCGTCATTACTCGCACATTCTATCACGCCACCGAGGAATTTTTGAGCAATTAAGTGAGCTTGACAAAGCTAAGCTATGTAGTTATAGTCGCGTACGGAAAAGGTACCTCTCCTTACCCTCGAAACTCGAAAGGAACCACTTAGTGTCAGCCCTCAACATACCACTCTGGTACGACTTCCTTGGGCGGATGTTCAGGAGGGAGTTCGACCTCTCGAACCTGTACGTCCCGCAGAAGCCCGCCTACCAGTGCAGGCCGCTTATCAACCCGCTCGGCATCACCAACAACCAGGTCTTCGAGGTCTGCACCAAGCGCTTCCACGGCAAAACGTGGAGGTACATCAACGACCTCGGCACGGTCCACGACATCGTCGAGCGGCCCGACCGACCCTATGTCATCTGGGTCCGCGACACCGTCGAAGCCGACGAGGAGATGCAGGGCAAATCGGCCGAGGATATCGCGAAGGAGAAGATCAACACCGAGACCCTCTTCGAGCGGCAGCTCCATGAGCTCAAGTTCTTCGATGAAATCGCCGAGCACCTCGACATCAAAAACTTGACGCTCTGCGCGGGCTCGCGCAGCGCGGGCGGCAGCGTGCCGAGTTGCTACTGGTTCGGCGTCGAGTTCTACGTCAGTGCGACGTATGTCGCCGGTGCCGGCCCGGCCCTGCGTGCTCGTGTGGTCGTTTCCTAACCCTTGTAACTTTGTGCTTGTTCCCTCCGCCCCCGACTTTTGTCGGGGGCGCTTTTTGTATTAACAACAAAAACTTGCGCGGGGGTGGGGGAGCGATATACTCAAGGACATACGAGTCCCTAAAAAGTCTTTGAGAAATGTAAAAGACATCAAAGACAACTAAAGGTCAAGCAAAGGACAAAATATGTCTGATAACAACAAAAAATTCCACGAATTTGCCTTGCAATCAATCCTTTTTAAAGGACGTAGTGATTGGTATTTTTGTTTCTTAAAGTCAGAAAAGATTGCACACGTCTTGTCTTTTTTGGCCGATACGGTGTCTCCAAGCGCTGCAGAGGGTCTCCGTAAACTTTGCGTGGAGGCTCTCGACTTGCCGAGTACGATTGTGCATTTTGCTGCGGGGGAAGTGGATGCCCGCATACTTCTGGCTGATGTATTCGCTCTTCTTTCCTCGGTGCGCTTGGCCGGAGCACGCGGCAGTATCGCGCCAGAAAATGCTTCTATCATAGGGCAGGAGTACGAAGCTTTGGCAGAAAAAATTGCCGCTAGTGTACACCTCTCCCCTTTTGCATCTGCCGACGATTTTGTGCTACCGGTAGTGGGTGGGCAGGAAACTGCATTCCCGACTCCCCTTTCGCGTTTGGTAGGCCCTGCCTCCTTCCCCACCAGCCTAAATCTAAAGGACAATAAAGGACATATTCGGCTGCACTCTCAAGGACAGGAGGAAAGGCTGGCTAAAATTCTTGATTTTGTGCTTAAAAATAAGCGTGTTTCTATAAAGGAGATAGCGGCTGTAGTGCGTGATTGTAGCGAAAAGACCATACAGCGTGAGCTCGCTCTACTTATACAACAGGGTCTTGTCAAAAAGGCCGGGGAGCGGCGTTGGAGCGTGTATCTCCCTGCATAGCAGCAAGCGGACCTGTCAATCCAAGGGCCTAAAATTATGCCACAATTTTGCTTTGACCAAAAGCCCCTTCTATTGTACATTTGCTCCTGTGGTATGGCCTACTCGGGGCTCTTGTCCACAGGGTATTTTTGCAGTTTTTGCCTCGTGCACTCTATACTGTGGAGAGCGACTGAGCGTCGGCAAAGTGCGTATATCTGCACGACAGGAAATCGATGGTTCTTTGACAACTGCATAGTACAGAAATTCCTTGTCCCGTTGTGGAAGATTACGGTTGTAATTCCGTCTATATTTTTGCTACCAACGCAACGCTGTCTCGCGAGGCGGTGGTGTCTCTGCTTCTTTGTAAGAAGGACTAGAGAGATGCCAGCTCCCGCGGGTGTAGCGCAGTGGGTAGAACAGACAGTAGGTGCGCGTTCATATTATTCGTGATTACAAGTAATTATTAGTTCGCATTATTATTGTATGACTATTACTCACAGTTCAACACGGCTTATAGCAGTCGCGGCAGGAACTGTTGTTGCTCTCGGACTTTTGTTCGGGGTGATGGCAGGCCCGGCACGCGCAGCAGCGCTTACGTCGGCGCAAGTGAGCGCAATTGTGTCTTTGCTCCAGTCTTTTGGAGCCGACGCGACAACGGTTGCTAACGTCACTGCGTCGCTCAACGGCCAGGCGACAACTGGCTCAACGCCCTCAACTTCGACCGGTTCGTGCTCCGCTATGTGGAACACCAATCTCTCGGTTGGCTCCAAGGGTGCTGACGTTATGGCCCTCCAAGTGTTCTTGAACAAGGATTCAAGCACAATGGTTGCAGCTTCGGGTGCAGGTTCTCCCGGTATGGAGAGCTCGACCTTTGGCCCCGCAACCAAGGCGGCGGTTATGAAGTTCCAGAGCAAGCAGGGCATCTCCCCGGCCTCTGGATACGTTGGTTCGCTCACGCGCGCAAAGCTTAATGCTATGTGCGGTGGCACGACAACCACGACAACCACCGGCGGTACCACGAAAACCACCACCACGACTACGACAACCGGTACTGGCCTCTCGATTATGGCAGCAGCGCAGCCAGCCAATGGCATCGCTCCTCTAAATGCCGCACGCATCCCCTTCACCAAGTTTACGGTTACGGCCTCGGGCGATGGAGATGTAACTCTCAACAGCGTGACGGTTGAGCGCCAAGGTATTGCACAGGACGCAGCCTTTAGCGGCATTATGCTCCTCGACGAGATGGGCAACCAGGTTGGTATCACCAAGACGCTCAATAGCAACCACCAGACAGTGGTTGGTACAGCGGTAATTGTGCCGAAGGGTACATCCAAGACCTTTACGGTTGCGGCAAACCGCGGCAGCTCAACCGGCTACTCGGGTCAGGTTGCAATGTTTGCAGTTGTCGCGGTTAACTCCTCGGCAGCAGTCAACGGCTCCCTCCCGATTGTCGGTGCGGCCTACACCATCAACGAAGCAACAAGCTTCATTGGTTCGGTTACGGCAGCTCGCGGCACCAACGACCCGGGTGCAGCCAACACCAACAACGTCGGTCTTAAGAACTTCATCTTCTCCTCGATCCGCCTCACGGCCGGCTCACAGGAAAAGGTGTATCTCAAGTCGATTCGTTGGCACCAGATTGGCTCTGCTTCCCAGTCGTACCTCGCCAATGTTGTAACGTTGGTAGATGGTCAGTCTTACCCGACAACGGTATCGGCTGATAACTACTACACGACAACCTTCCCCGGCCAAGGTCTCTTGATGGACAAGGGCTTTAGCAAGGATGTGGCTATCCAGGGTGACATCGCCAATGGCTCGGCAACGACCGTTGAGTTTGACATCCAAAAGTCGAGCGACATCAACACGGTCGGTGCGCTTTACGGCTATGGTTTGCTCCCGGCAGTCGGCAGCAACACCTGTGCTACCAGCGACACCAGCCGCAGTAAGGTGTGTACGACCGACGACCCCTACTACGAGGCGTCTATCGTAACCATCAATGCAGGTACAATGACGGTTTCGACCGGCAGCGCATCTGCAGCAAACGTGGCTATCAACCAGCAGGGCCAAGTGCTCGGTAGCTGGTCGGTGCAGGTACAGGGAGAGCCTATCACCATAGGCAAGATGATCTTCAACCTGTTCTCCTCCAGCCACACAAACGTCTACACCGACCTCACCAACGTATCGCTCGTTGACCAAAACGGCGCAGTGTTGGCAGGCCCGGTTGACGCAACCGCAGGAACCGTTACCACGGTCAACTCACTCTTGACCTACACCGACACCGTCACCTTCCCGGTTGGTACGACTAACATCTACCTCAAGGGCAAGCTTGGCACCGACTTTGTCACAAACGACACAGTTGTTGCCTCGACAACGCCGGGTAGCCAGTGGACAACGGTTACCGGCCAGACAACCGGACGCACAATCACCCCAACCCCATCGACGGCTCTTACGGGCGCAACGATGACGGTCAAGGCGGCCAACCTCAATGTGTCGGTCTCCTCGGTGCCGATTGCGCAGACGGTTATCGCAGGTCAAAACCAGTTCACCTTCGCCAACTACATCTTGGATGCAACGGCCTCGGGTGAGGATATTCGTGTTACTACCGTCCCGCTTATGTACGACTGGGTAGGCAACGCGAATGACCTGACAAACTGCTACCTCTTTAACGGCAGCACCAACGTCACCAGCACACACGTGTTTGTGCCGTCTTCGGCTACGGCCCCAGCGACCGCGGCTGACACGACCTTCACGATGGACAGCGGTGGCGTAACGGTTCCCAAGGGCTCCTCGCTCACCTTGGCTCTCAAGTGTGACGTGCGCTCGGGTGTTACCGGTAACTACGGCTGGGGCATCAACGCCAGCAGCGACACCGCCTACACCGGTGCAACCGGCGTAACCAGCGGTTCGACCGCAACTGGTGCATCGTCCTTTACCGCGACTACCACCAGCAACACGATGACCGCGTCTGCAGGCGGCGCGCTCTCGGTCGTGCTTGACACCAACAGCCCAGGCTACAAAATTGTCTCGGCTGGCTCGACCGGTGTTGAGCTTGCTCGGTTGAAGTTCTCTGCAACAAACGAAGCAGTTGACCTCCGTCAGGTGGCCTTCCAGCTCTCGTCGGTTGCATCCAACACTCCGACCGACCTTGTCGGCCGCCAGGTAACGCTGTGGGATGCTGATTCTGGTCTCCAGATAGGTACCGCAGTCTTCCCCTCCGGCGACAATGCAACCTCTTCGGCTATTGCCTCGGGTGCCTTCCGCATCCCGCTCAACGGCTCGAAGGTGATGATTGTTAAGGGCGACATCGCGGCGATTACGTCGTCCGGTCCGCTCACAGCCTCCGGCGACCTCGTGGCAGTTGACTACGACGGTAACAACATCACAACCACGCAGGGCACCTACGGTGTCGGTGTGGCAAGCAACACCAACGTACAGCCGACACAAGCCGACACCGGCTCCTCTGGCGTCCGCATTATGAAGGCGTACCCGATTGTTGCGTGGCTTGACATCCCAACCTCGTTCAAGACTTTGACCGCAGGTTCCAACCGCGTCCTCTACCGCTTCTCGGTTAAGGCGGTAGACGGTGATGTCGCGCTCGCAAAGCTCAACTTCACCATCGGGTCCTCGACTGTCTCGGCTACCTCGTCGACGTACGGCCTCTACGCCTACACCGACGCCGGTTTCACTCAGACAGACACGACCTTCAGCGCAACCGGTCTCCTGAACGCCAGCAACCGTATCAACGGCCTTGGCGCCGGCTCGACCGGCCAGGCGGTCTCGCAGGTGAACACTCTCTCGATCTACCCAGACAAGGCTTCCGCAACGACCACCTACGTTGTTCCTAGAGGCGCTACCCGCTACTTTGAGCTCCAGGCAACTGTAGCCACGGTAGAGACAGGTACCGGCTCGGAATACATCACGGTGGCGCTCCGCGGCGACTCGGCCTTCCCGGTCAACTCGGCTACTCTCTTGAGTAACCCAGGCGGCCAGGCAGGCAGTGGAACCCCTGCGGTTGATGGTGATACGAACAATCACTTCATCTGGTCGCCGGTCTCGACGACTACGCAGAACACCGTCAACGATCTCGACTTTACCAACGGCTACCAGGTACAGGGTCTTCCGTCCACTGCGACGTCGAACACCATTACCTCGATCAACTAAGGTTGACCCACGGTACTCGTTCCTAGAGTTAGGACGTGATTAACAAAAGCCCCCTCTCCGCTACGGCGGTCGAGGGGGCTTTTGCGTGCCCTCGCAAAAAGTTATCCACAGGCTGCCCCAGCAGGAGTATACGTACCCCTATATACTAGAGGGGAATCTTGGGCGCGTTTTACGTATAACTATTACTATTTAGAAAAAGTTTCGTAATTGTATGAACAAAATTGCATTACAAGGCGTTGGTCGCAGCGTGCTCCTCGTCGGTCTCTCGGTCCTGTGCGCTGTATTGTTTGTGGCAATGACCGCCTGGGCATCAACTACCATTAGCACCGACATCTCGACTGGGGGCACCCTTTCGGTCACTGGAGCATCGACCTTAACCGGTCTTTCGACCCACACAGCTGGGTTTATTTCCGTAGCGTCTTCTACTCTAGTAAGCACTCTCAACGTTACCGGCCTCTCCAGCCTTACCGGCTTCATATCCAGTGCCTCCTCAACAGTGTCCGGGACCTTCTATACAAGCGATGTTGCAACGTTTAACAACGGCTTTATCGCGGTAGCCTCTTCAACCCTAGTGGGGGCATCGACACACACTGGTGCTGCCACCTTGGCTTCAACAACCATCACCGGCCTCAAGGTGGGCCAGACGGGGACTATCTCAAGCAACGTTATAGCCGGCTACTGTGTCGCTACCGTCACCTTCGCCTCCCTCAGTGTCTCTTCCTCGACACAGACCTACGCAAACTGCACCCCGTACACTGCCGGTGGTGTCGCGATAACTACTCTCACCGCTGCAACGAGCCGGGTATTTGTGCAGGCAACCAGTTCTCTTCCGTTCCATATTATTCTGCAAGCTGCGTCTACAACCGCCAGCAACATAATAAACCTGTCGCTGACCAACCTGAGCACCACCACACTCCCGGGTGCGGCCCCCTACGCCTTCAACTTCTGGTCGTTCCAGTAGGCTCGTGAGCACTATTATCAACTAAAAGTCTAGCTCCTATGATACGAATGCTCACCCGTGCCGGAGTTCTCGCGGCTCTCCTCCTGCCCACGCTTGCGTTTGCCGCCTACAACACTATAAGTTTAGACGGGAACACTATTATCAGCGCCAACGGAGTCAACCTTGTTGTCGTTGGCGTAACGGCATCCTCTACTACGGTCTCCGGCAGCAGCTTTACGGTGGACTTGTTACACGGGTCGGGTTTGACGGTCACCTCTGCAGACCGGCGCAACCTAACCGTAAGTGGGATCGGTACCTCGTTCGTGAGCTTTAGCTGCGGTGCATCCGCTTCTACCCTTGGGCTTAATGCGCCAAATGATGGGAATACCTACACCGCAACGGTAACAGTCGAGTCGACCACATGCTCGACCGGCGGCGGTGGTGGTGGTGGAATTCCCTCGGGTGGCGGCGGAGGCGGAGGGGGCAGCTCGATATATGTACCCCCAACGACAACCACCACAAATACACCAGTCACTACAACAACAACTACCAACACTACCTCTAGCTCAAGTGGCAGCAGCTCTTCGGCCCCAGTTGGCGTCTCGGCTGTCTTTACCAAAGCACTGGTGGTTGGGGCAACACACTCCGACATCAAACGCCTCCAACAGCTCTTAAACAGCGACCCAGACACAAAAATAGCGGCGTCGGGTGTGGGCTCCTCCGGCAAAGAGACGATGTACTTTGGCCCGGCGACCAAAAAAGCGGTGCAAAAGTTCCAAGTTAAGTACAAAATAGCAAAAGCAGGTGATGCAGGCTACGGTAACGTCGGCCCAATGACCCGCGCAATGCTCGCCAAAATCTTCGGCAGCAACTAACCGCTCTTCACATTCTCCCGTATGGAAATAGTCAGAAAGGTGTGGCGCGCAACGCGTTGGCCACTTGGGGTACTAGTGCTGCTCTACATAGGGCTGGTGATATATCGCGTGCCTGCGATGTTTGAAAAGGATAAAACAGCGCAGGTGGTGGCCCGGATACACAGTCAAAAAATCAACCTGGCAGACGTGCAAGGCACGGCCCTGCCGCCCCCACCAAACGAGCAGGAAAACAACGCCACAGTCGCGGGGCTTGATAAAAACAACAATGGCATCCGCGACGATGTCGAGCTCGCCATATTTGCAAAGTACCCAAACTCCGCCCGAGTCCGCGCGGCGGAGTTGCAGTACGCGATGGCTTTGCAACTAATGATTACGACTGTCTTTAACACCGACTCCTGGATTGCTGCTGCCCAAGAGATTTCTAGAGGAAGCGAATGCGTCGGGCTTACAATTCCAGACAAAGATCTCTCTGCATATTTAGCACGCACGAAAGAAGTTAAAACTCTAGTTTTGAATACAGAGGCGCGCAAGACTGCTTCGGATAAGGCATACGATTTTACTACTAGTAATGGCGATCTAACTAGTAAATCATGCGATATAGATTTAAACACATTGCAAAATTAGTTCCTGTTTTCTTAATTCTCGCAATGCCTGTATTTGTGCAGGCTGCTTGTTTGCCCAGTGGCTATACAGTTGTTTTTGTGAATGGTGTTTTTGATACAAAGGACGAAGCCGAGACTGACAAGGATGCTTTAAAATTTAAACTCGGCAACTCATTTAAGGGTGAGCCAATCACCTATAGCGTTGGCTACAACCAAACGCATTTGGCGGGGGCAGGGGATTTGTTTGAATCATACTTCCCCTCGTTCGACCAGTTCGACCTCAACACTATCTTGATGCAGATACAGCCGGAGGTGCAGACACGC
>Ga0209515_10001888_pt1 | contig 33609 bp, 27 predicted proteins | sample Subgroupgradi54m_FD_187454 | JGI IMG/M metagenome (GOLD analysis project Ga0209515, IMG submission 187454) | Subsurface groundwater microbial communities from S. Glens Falls, New York, USA - GMW60B uncontaminated upgradient, 5.4 m (SPAdes)... ... | reverse complement strand
GGAGCGGGAAACGGGATTCGAACCCGCGACTTCGACCTTGGCAAGGTCGCACTCTACCACTGAGTTATTCCCGCTCGCGGCGAAAACCCAGCGTACCACAGCGATCTTTGCCCAATCAAGAAGGGCTCGACCGGTGCATCATTAACCTATGACTCGACTCGCTACCGCCTGTGTGGGAGCCGCCATGCTGCTCGCCGCGGCGCTCCCTGCCCGTGCCGATGAAGTGAAACTGGCCAACGGCGATCGCTACACCGGCGAAATGATATCGCTCGCCAACGGCGTGCTGACGTTCAAGGCCGACGTCGGCAACCTGACGATCCGCTGGAGCGACGTGACCTCCCTCGCCGTCGACGTGGCGGTCTTCGTGACGGTCGGCGACCAGCCGCCGATCCTGACCTCCTTCGACGCGGCCGACGCCGACGGCAAGGTCACGCTGATGCCGGGCGGACCGGTCCCGCTCGCCGAAATCACCGCGCTCTCGCTCAGAAATTCGTCCTGGGACTTTGGCGGCGGCGGCGGCATCGGCCTTGTCCAGACGTCCGGCAATACGGACGTGAACAACCTTCGCCTGTCGGCCGAGTTGATCGCGAAGACCACGTCGAACCGGTACACCGGGACCGCCATCGTGACACACGCCAGGGATCGCGGCGTCGAGACCGCCCGCAACTGGTCGGCCAGCGCGAAGTACGACCGCTTCATCACGAGCCGGCTGTTCGCGACCGCCAACGCGGTCTTCACCAACGATCGGTTCCGCGATATCGATCTGCGGACGGCATACGGCGCGGGCGCCGGCTTGCAGCTGCTCAACGGGGCGCGCGTGAAGTTGACGGGGAGCGGCGGCGTCGGCGAGGTGAGGGAGAATTTCCTCTCGATTCCCGACGATCGCTACACCGCGGCCTACCATTCCGGATCGCTGACGCTCGCGATCGTGCCCGGCCGGGCGGAGCTGTTCCACTCGCACGACGCCTATTACCAGATCACGCAGGGCGACAAGAGGTTCTTCCGCACGCAGAACGGGATCCGGTTCGGTCTCGCTGCAGGGTTCGTCGCGACGATTCAGCAGGATCTGGACTACGACAAGCGTCCGTCGCCAGGACGACAGCAGACGGATCGAACCTTCTCGTTGTCGCTCGGCTATCGTTTCTAACCACGAAGAATGTTTGTAGATTTCTTCGTGACCTTCGTGGTCAAGGCCGGGCGTCGCGCAGCACCTGCGCGGCTTCTTCCGGCGACGTCGGATTGAGGTAGAAGCCCGTCGCCCATTCGAAGCCGGCGACCTTCGTCAGCTTCGGAATGATCTCCACGTGCCAGTGGTAGAACTCCGACGCGGACTCGCCGAGCGGCGCCGTGTGAATCAGCAGGTTGTACGGCGGCAGGCCGAGCGCCCTGTTGATGCGCCGCAGGAGGTCGCCCAGCAGCCGCGCGAGCGAGGCGTATTCGTGGCGCGGCGAATCCTCGAAGTGCGCCTCGTGCCGCCGCGGCAGCAGCCACGTCTCGAACGGAAACCGCGGCGCGTAGGGCGCAACAGCCACGATGTCGGCGTTCTCGGCGATGAGGCGGTGCCCGTCGCGCGTCTCCTGCCTCAGGATGTCGCAGAAGACGCAGCGCTCCTTCGCGTCGAAATGCGCCTTCGCGCCGTCCACTTCGTCGCGCACCTCGCGCGGCACGATCGGCAGCGCAATCAGCTGTGAATGCGAATGGTCGAGCGTCGAGCCGGCCGCCCCTCCGTGATTCTTGAAGACGATGATGTAGCGGAAGCGGCGATCCTGCCGCAGGTCCTGGATGCGCTCGCGCGCGGCCCAGAGCACCTGCTCGATCGCCTCGTCGCCCATGTCGGCCAGCATGTCGAGATGACGCGGCGACTCGATGATCACCTCGTGCGCGCCGATGCCGTTCATCCTGTCGAAGATCCCATCGCCCTGGCGGTCGAGCGTCCCTTCGACGCGCAGCACCGGAAACTGGTTCGGCACGACGCGCAGGTCCCAGCCCGGCATGTTGGCGCGGCTGCCGTTGTGGCGGACGGCGAGCAGCTCGGGCGGCGTCATCTCCTCGTGCCCTTCGCAGAAGGGACACGACGGATCCGGCGGGATGTGCACCGACTCGGGAAGGAAATCAGTCGGACGCTTGCGCCGCTCGGTGGAAATGATCACCCAGCGGCCCGTGACGGGATCTTTTCTGAGTTCAGACACGAGGAGGGCGGGCCTTGTCAGGCCCGCCAGAACTAGATAGGCGAATCAAACGCATTAGGGTACACCGTGACCCGAGGTCCAGCGGGATCGAAATCGATCGCGACCACGTCGAACCGGCAGGGACATTCATGTAGCCCCCGGCGGGAGAGATAGTCGATCGCCATCTGCGCGATCCGGCGCTGCTTCCAGCCGGTGACCGCTGCCGCCGCGCCGCCGAAGTCATCGGTCAGCCGCGCCTTGACCTCGACGAAGACAATCGTCTGGCCGTCCCTGGCGATGATGTCGATTTCGCCGAACCGCGTGCGGTAGCGGCGCTCAAGAATTGCGTACCCGCGCCGCTGCAGTTCGGCGCAGGCGAGGTTTTCCCCTGACATTCCGAGCGTTTGTCTTCTGTCCACGAAGCACAACAGGCATCTTCTATGCCCGGATGCTCGTGAGCGCCTCGTCGAGAATCCGCAGCGCGATGTCAACTTGCTGCGTCGTCAGGACCAGGGGCGGAGACAGGCGGATGGCGTTGCGGCCGGCGCCGAGGACGAGCAGGCCGCGCGTGAAGCATGCCTTGACGAGCGCGTCTCGCTCGGATGTCGCGCGCTCCTTCGTCTGGCGGTCGCGAACCAGCTCGATGCCCACCATGAGCCCGCGTCCGCGCACATCGCCGATGACCGCGTGCTTCCCCATCAGCGCGCGCACGCCGTCGATGAGATAGGCACCGACGACTTCGGCATTCTTCATGAGACTCTCGCGTATGAGCGTGATCGTCGCGACCGCCGCGGCGCACGACACCGGGTTGCCGCCGAACGTGCTGGCGTGCGAGCCCGGCGGCCACGCGCCCATGAGCATCGACGGCGCGGTCGTGATGCCGAGCGGCAGCCCCGAGGCAATCCCTTTCGCGATCGTGATGATGTCGGGCGCCACGCTCGCGTGCTCGATCGCGAACATCTTCCCGGTGCGCCCCATCCCCGATTGCACTTCGTCGACGATCAGCTGCATGCCGTGCTGCGTCGCAATCGCGCGCAACCGCTGAAGGAAACTGTCAGGCGGCACGATGTAGCCGCCCTCGCCCTGGATGGGCTCGACGACGATGGCGGCGACTTCGTCGGGCGAGACGAGATGGACAAACAGCTGCTGCTCGATGAAGTCGATGCAGCGATCGGCCGTCGCCTCCGGTGAAAGCCCCGAGCGGTACGTATCGGGATACGGCGCGTGATAGACGCCCGGCACGAGCGGGCCGAAGCCCTGCCGCTGGCGCACCTTGCTCGCCGTCAGCGACAGCGAGCCCATCGATCGGCCGTGAAAGGCGCCGAAGAACGCAATCACGTTGTGGCGGCCCGTGACGAACTTCGCCAGCTTGAGCGCCGCTTCGTTCGCCTCGGTGCCAGAGTTGCTGAAAAACGATCGGTGCGGCCCCGCCATCGGCGCGATGTCGGCGATCTCTTCGCCGAGCCGCGCCTGCAGCTCGTAGTAGAAATCGGTCCCCGACATGTGGAGGAACTTCTGCGCCTGCTCGGTGATCGCCTTGACGACGTCGGGATGCGAGTGGCCGGTGGACGCGACCGCGATCCCCGCGGTGCAATCGAGGAAGACGTTGCCGTCCACATCTTCCACGACCGCGCCGCTTCCCCTCGCGATGACGAACGGATAATCGCGCGTATACGACGTGGAGACCCTCGCGCGATCGCGCGCGATGATGTCGCGCGCCTTCGGCCCGGGCAGCTCGGTCCGGATGTCGGGAACCCTCGACTCGCTTCGCTCGCTCGGGTCAGGCCTCTTCACTTTCGTTTCCAGCGGGTGCCTCCCGGGTTGTCCTCGAGCAGGATCCCGCGCTCCGCAAGGGCATTCCGGATGCCGTCGGCGGCCGCGAAGTCGCGGCGGGTTCTCGCGGCCTTGCGCTCGTCGATGAGCCGCTCGATTTCGTCCACCGGCACCGGCGGCTGCGCGTCCTCGGTGCGCCGCAGCGTCACGACGCCAAGCACGCAATCGAACTCGTCGATCGCCCGCCGCGCCGCATCCGCGGCGTCCCGTCCGATTTGCTTGGCGTCGATCGCCGCGTTGATGTCGCGGACGAGATCGAAGATGGCGGCGAGACCGGCGGCGGTATTGAGATCGTCGAGCAGCGCCGCGGCGAACGCCGTCCGCGCCCTGTCGATCGATTCCTGAACGGCCGGCGAGCTGTCCTCCGACGACACCGTCTCGAGGCGCGCGAGGCAGTCGCCGATGCGGCGCAGCGACTCTTCGGCCTGCTCCATCCCCGCCCACGTGAAATTGAGCTGCTTGCGGTAATGCGACGACAGCAGCAGGTAGCGGAGCGCCGACGCGCGATGGCCGCGCGCGAGCACGTCGGGCAGCGTGTAGACGTTGCCGAGCGACTTCGACATCTTCTCGTTCTCGACGAAGAGATGCTCGATGTGGAACCAGAAACGGCTGAACGGACGCCCGGTCGCCCCCTCGCTCTGCGCGATCTCGTTCTCGTGATGCGGGAACATCAGGTCGACGCCGCCGGCGTGGATGTCGATCGGCGGATCGCCGAGCAGGCGCAGCGCCATCGCCGAGCACTCGAGGTGCCAGCCGGGACGACCCGGCCCAGCGCCCACATCCCACGTCGGCTCGCCGGGCTTGGTCGCCTTCCACAACACGAAATCCCGCGCATCGTCTTTTGAATATTCGTCGACGTCCACGCTGATGCCCGACTTCATCCCCTCGTGATCGAGCCGCGCAAGCTTGCCGTAATCGGGCTGCGTCGAGATCTTGAAATAGGTCGATCCGTCGCGCTGATAGGTGTGGCCGCCGCGCCCGAGCGCATCGATCATCTCGCCCATCGCACGCAGGTTCGCTTCGTCGGTCGCGCGCGGCATCTGCTCCGGCGTCTCGACGCCAAGCTGCTCCGTGTCCTCGCGGAAGGCGCGAATCCATGGCTCGGTGAACTCGCGCAGCGGCACACCGGCCTCCTGCGCGCCGGCGATGGTCTTGTCGTCCACGTCGGTCACGTTGATCACCTCGTGCATCGTGTAGCCGCAGAGGTGCTTCAGCGTGCGGCGCAGCACGTCCAGGCAGACGAAGGTCCGGAAGTTCCCGATATGCGCGCGCGCGTAGACCGTCGGGCCGCACGCGTACATGCGCACGGCCCCGTCCCGCGACGGCGCGAACGGCTCTTCCTCGCGAGATAACGTGTTGTACAAACGCAGCATCGCTATCAATTCAAGCCGCCGAGACACCCCTCGGTGCCTCGGTGGCAAACATTCATACGGACAATTGCGCGAAAAGGCGCTCCGCGCGGCGCCGATCGGCTTCAATCTGCGCGCGCAGCGCGTCGACATCGTCGAACTTCCGCTCGTCGCGCAGCCGCTGCACGAATCCCAGCCTCACCGATCGCCCATACAGATCACCGTCGAATCCGAGGACGTAGGCCTCGATCATCGTCTTCGTCGTATCGCCGAAGGTCGGCCGCAGGCCGATGTTGGTGATGCTCGGATGCACGATGCCGTCAAGCGTCAACGTCGTCGCGTACACGCCGTTTGGCGGAAGCAGCTCGTTCTCCGTCTTCAGGTTCGCCGTCGGAAAACCAAGCTCGCGTCCGCGCCGCTTCCCTTCCACGACCACGCCGTCGATGTAGAACTGGTGGCCGAGCAGCGCGCCGGCTTCATCCATTCGTCCTTCCGCGACGAGGCGGCGGATCCGGGTACTGCTGACCACGAACTCCTTGTAGCGCACCGGATCGATCTTGTCCGCGCGGAAACCATAGCGCTGGCCGAGCGTCCGCAGCGTGGAGAAGTTACCACCGCGATCGTGGCCGAAGAGAAAATTCGCGCCCACCCACACGTCCGACACGCGCAGCCACTCCACGAGAACGGTGCGGACGAACATCTCGGGATCCCACTGCGACAGCTCGGTTGTGAACCGCACGACCGCGACCGCGGCGATGCCGGCGTGCTCGAGCGCCTCGAGCCGCTGCGCCTTGGTCATCAGCAGCGACGGCGCCTTGTCGGGCCTGACGACGCGCGAGGGATGCGGATCGAAGGTCATCGCCATCGGCGTGCCGCCGTGTTCGGCGGCGCCGCGGCGGACGCGCTCGATGATCTTGAGATGTCCGCGGTGAAGGCCGTCGAAGTTGCCGAGGGCGAGCACGGGACGCACGAGCCACGGCGGGCGCGGATCGTCTGGAAAGTGAAGAACCTCCACGCTTACGTGACGTCGACGTCGATGTCGAACACGAGGCCATCATATGCCAGCTCAACGCCCTCGGGGAGCCGCGCATTGGTCTTCGCGTGCGGCAGGTCGTGCGTCATGTGCGTGAAGTAGGTGTGCTGCGGCTCGATCCGCCTGACGACCTCGAGTGCTTCAGCAATCGTGAAATGCGTTTCGTGCGGCTCGTCGCGCAGCGCATCGAGCACCAGCACGTCGATGCCCTCGACGAGCTGGAACGATTCGTCGGGGATCCGGTTGCAGTCCGTCAGGTACGCGAAGTTGCCGAAGCGGAAGCCGAGAATCGGCAGCTTCCCGTGCCACAACGGCACGGGAACAACCTTGATGCCTTTGATGAAGAACGGCCCTGCGATCTCGTTCGTGGTCAGTTGAGGAACGCCTCCGCCGATCTGCAGCGGGCCCTCGAACACGTATGAGAACTGCCGCCGGATCGTCTCCCATGACTCGCGGTTCGCAAAGCACGGAATCGGTGAGCCCTGGAGCGCGTTGAAGTTGCGGAGATCGTCGAGGCCGAGGATGTGATCGGCGTGCGCGTGCGTGAAGAGCACTGTGTCGACGCGCGTGATGCCGTGGGTCAACGCCTGCTGCCGGAGATCGATCGCCGTGTCGATGAGGATTCGTGCGCGGTCCGGAACGTCGATGTAGATCGAGGGGCGGAGGCGCCGGTCGCGAGGATCGGTGGACCGGCACGTCGCGCAATTGCAGCCAATCATCGGAACGCCGTGCGACGTCCCGGTGCCGAGCATCGTGACACGCCCCGCGACGGGAGCCTTGACGACGCTCGGGCCAGGACGGGTCAAGGGGTGATGATGCGCGACGCCGGTTTGTTTGCTTCGACGAACCGGAGGCGGAGCTCGTAGAGAATCTGCTCGAGCAGCTGCCGCTCTTCGGCCGTGAGGTTGCCGCGGGTCTTGGTCTCGATGAGCGCCAGGATGTCGATCATCTGCTGCGCCGCCGGGAGACTCGCCTCGGACAGCTGGCCGCTCACCGGATCGGGAATATCGCCGAAGTGCACGGCGGCGGTGTGGGCAAGCGACAGGACGAAGGCGGCGAAGCTGATGCCCTCCGCGTCGTGGTCATGGTCGTGATGTTCTGCGTGCTCGTGATCGGCCATAGCGAATCTCGAATGCTAGCATACGAACCCATGGCAACTTCCAACGCCCAACTCCCAACTCCCAAAGAGACCCTGGGCGAAAAGTTCGAGCAGCTCGTCACCATCATGCGGACGCTGCGGGCGCCGGGCGGATGCCCGTGGGACCGCGAGCAGACGCATACGTCGCTCCGTCCGTTCGTGCTCGAAGAAACCTATGAGGTGCTTCAGGCGATCGACGCGGGCGACGTGGAGGAGCTTCGCGAGGAGCTCGGCGACTACCTGTACGAGGCGGTCTTCCTCGCGCAAATCAGCGAAGAATCCGGCCAGTTCGCGATCGGCGACGCGATTGATGCCATCCGCAGGAAGCTCGTACGCCGCCATCCGCACGTGTTCGCAAAGCAAAGCGACGACGCCGGCATCACCACGGGGCAGGTCATCGAGCGGTGGGAAACGATGAAGGCGCGCGAGCGCGAAGCGAAGGGAGAGCCTGACACATCTGCGAAGACGACGCTGAGCGGGGTGCCGAAGACACTGCCGTCGCTGCTGCGCGCCTACGAGATCAGTGCGCGCGCCGCGGCGGTCGGCTTCGACTGGGCGAAGGCGGAGGACGTCCTCGACAAGATCGAGGAGGAGGTGGCCGAGGTCAGGCGCGAAGTCGAATCAGGCGCGACCGGTCACCTCTCACGCGCGGAGGAGGAGATGGGCGATCTCCTGTTCGCGATCACGAACCTCTCGAGGAAGCTGGGGATCGAGCCGGAGGCGGCCCTGCGGCGTGCCAACGAGAAGTTCACGAAGAGATTCGATGCGATGGAACGCGCATTCGCCGCGCATGGGCGGCTGCTCAGTGATGCGACGCTGGACGAGATGGAAGCCGAGTGGCAGAGGGTCAAAGCGGCGTCGTGACGTCATCTTGCCACCCTAAGCCGGAGCGGCCATGTGGATGAGAAGACCCGGTCCGAAAATACGGCCGCCGAATGGTCCAGGGGAACGAGAGAAGCCACGGGAACGGCCCGGGGGCCATCCGGGTCTTCGAAGCCACATGGCCGCTTCGGCGATTACTCAATGACCATCGTTCGAGTCTTTCCTGCAGTGAACGTCTTCACGAATACATGCTGCCCATCGGTATCAACAGTGATCTCCCCATCCCTATCCGTGCGGTAAATGCGGGCGCCGCTTGCGTCGAGCCTCGCGACAACCTCCGGTGCGGGATGACCGAATGGATTGCCCCGGCCGCAGCTGATGAGCGCGACCTGCGGATGCCAGGCATCCAGCAGCTCCTGTGACGTCGATGTGCGGCTGCCGTGATGCGCGACCTTCAAGATTCGCGTCTTCGCGGGCACAAGACGCGACACGATCGCGCGCTCGACGTCGCTGCCGATGTCGCCGGTCAGCAGGAACGCGACGTCGCCGTAGAGAATCTCGACCACGACCGAATCGTCGTTGCGCACCTTCTGCCGTTCCCAATCGGGCAGCGGCGGATGAAGCACCAGCACGCGCGCCGCGCCGATGCGGAACTCCTCCCCTTCGCGGCGTTCCTCGACGTCGGCGCCCGATGCCGCCGCACGGCCGAGAACCTGCTGGAGCGACCTCGCTGGAGGCACCGGTATTCCCTGCCAGACCGTTGTCGGATGGAAGTCGTCAACGAGCGGCAGCGCGCCGCCGATGTGATCGGGATCGCCGTGCGTGAGCAGAAGCGTCTCGAGCGACGACACGCCGCGAGCCCAGAGCGCGGGCTCGACGACGCGCGATCCGATGTCGAAGCCGCCGCCGCCAAACGGACTTCCTCCGGTGTCAATCATCAGCGTGTGTGATGTGTAGGGCGGGGCTTCACGCCCAGCCAGATCGGGGGACGCCGGTACCTGCAACACCATCGCGTCGCCCTGCCCCACATCGAGCATCGTCAGCCGCAGGCCGGGGACATCGTCATTGAAGCGGACTCCGGTGACGATCAAAGCGCCGCCGAGCAGGATGCCGGTGAGCCCCGCGAGACGTGTGAATGCGCCACGAGCCAACAGCGTCAACGCGAGTCCGGCGTAGTAGATGACGATGGTCACCGCGGACGGCGCGGGAACACGAAAGGCCAGCCATGGCGCGAGATCGACGAGGCGAGCGCTGTCGACGATCGCCACAGCGCCCAGATGCGCGAGCCATCCGGCGACGACACCGACCGCGTCACACGCGTTCGCACAGACGACCGCGAGGCCTGCAATCTGGACAAGTGCCATCGCAGGAACCGCGACCAGATTCAAGACGAGACCGGCGATGGTCACCCGCGAAAAGGTTTCCGCCATCACGGGAAGCAAGGCGATCTCGACGGCCGTTGACGCGGTGATCGATGTCGCGAGCCAGGAGGCCACGACGAGTAATCGCGGACCTAAAGGTCCGCGCCGCACATTGGAGGGTCCGCGCCGCACATCCGGAGTTGCGCGCCGGGCGATTTCGAGGAGTGCCGCTGTAGCGCCGAACGTGAGCACGAACCCGGCGTTGCGAACATCGAGGGGTTCGACGACGGCGAGCAAGCCGCCGGCGACCGCCATCGCCTGCCATGGCGCGCTGCGATGATCGAGAAGGCGGGCGATCAAATAGACGATCGCCACCAGCGTCGCGCGCCAGACGGACGGGCCGGCGGTGACGACCTCGGCGTAGGCGACCAGGAGAACCAGCGTCACGAACGCGGCGCGTCGGCCCGACAATCCGATCGGCACCAGCGACACCACGATCAGCGCTGCGAGAATCGCGATGTTGCCGCCCGAGATGGCGATGACGTGGTACGTGCCCGCCGCCTGCAGGCGTGTGCGGACATCATCCGGAAGGCCGCTGCGATCGCCGATCAGCACCGCCGACACGATCGCCGCCGACAGGCTGCTGTGCGGGCTCACGCGGCGCGCAATCACGCGTCGCACATAGGCGCGCGCATCAGCCGCGAGTTCGTCGGCGATCGTTCCGTGCTGGACGACGTCGATCAGGAGGCCGCTCTTGATGGACCCAAGAAGCGAGATGCCGTCGAGCGCCGCGGCGCGCTCGAAATCCGGAACGCCTTCGTCCAGGTAACGCGCAGGGCGGCGAAACGTGATCGGCGCTTCCAGGATCCTGCCGCGCCGCCACTGCGATGCCCGCGCCGAGCCTGCAACACCACCGACACTCAGCACGACGCCGCCATCCGAGGCCGTCCAGACGTCATGTAGCCGGACGGCCATCACGCTCGCGCGAAGCGTCGTCAGGTTCTCGTCGAAGGATGCATCCTCGGTCAGCAACAGCCGCGTGGCGATCGGCCCGTGACTTCCGGGAAGTTCAGGCGCATCGACGCGAAATCCGCCGAACTCACGATCGAGCGCAAGACGAAGCGGGGTGTCGATCGCGTCAACGCGCGCGTGTGAGCCGAGGATGACACCGGAACAACCGAAGGCGATGACGATAATGGACACCGTGGCGCGCGGGCGTCGGCGCGCCCACGCGACCGTGGCAGCGGCCAGCAACGCAAGCAGCAGCCACAACAGCAGGCGCCAGGACGTGTGAAGCGCGATGCCGGCGCCGGTGCCGGCGATTAACACGATTGCAGGGAGAAGTGCGGCAGGAACCACGTGAGGATCCCTGCAAGGAAGAGCACGACGATCTCTTCACCACGAAGGTCACGACGAACACGAAGAATTCTTAGGTTTCCTTCGTCATCGCCGTGTTCTTCGTGGTTTCAAGAATTCGTTGTGGTTGCGGTTTCTTCGTACCCCGAGCGCGAAGGATGTTTAAAAACCTGCACTCAGCGCTACGCGAACCGCGCGCGGCGATCCGAGTGAAGCCCTGACTTGCAGCACCAGCTGCCATCGTTGCGGCGCCGGCAGAAAACTAAATGTCGGCATGCCTTGACGCGAGTTGCCACTGCTGATTTTCCAGAAGAGCGCACCATCGGTCTGCGCTTGTACGTCGGACTGCGTCAGATCGGGCGCTTTCGTGGTGCCGCGTGCGTCTTCGCCGTGGCACTCCGAACAGTATTGATGAAACAGCCGCTGACCGCCCGCCGCGGCATCGGTTCGGGCAGCGAGCGGATTCATCTTCAACGCATCCTTGGCTGGCGCGACCCACGTGGCGTCACGGTCTCGCACCTGATTGGCATAGGCGAGCAACGACGCCAACACGAACAGGACGGTCAGAAAGACAGTGTTCCGCGGCATCACCGCCCTCCGATCGGGAGTTCGTAGGCATATCCGACGCGTAGCAAGTACCGATCGCTCGCACTCGTCACCCCGAACCCGGTGGAAACCTTCAGCGTGGTCCGATCGCTGACATGCCAGCCAATAATCGGTGCGATGTAATGCCGTGTGTCGGTCAGTCCTGACGTCTTCGTTGTGCCGAGACCGCCGTAGGCTTCGACGCCTGCAACGAAGTTTTCTCGACACCAGTGACACGACGTGCCGCTGGCAAGGCTTCCCAGCGGTCTCGATACGCCAGCGCTGTAGCCGAATTCCAGACCCTCGTCAGCCGACAGGTTTTTCTCAACGATGAAGTTCTCTGCCACATTCCACGCGCCAGCGACGCTCGACAAAATCAGTTTTCCTTCGAATTCGTGTACGTGCGTCTGCCGTAGCTCCGCAATTGGTTCGAATGCCAGGGAGCCGCTTCCGACGATTTCCTTTTGAATGCGGCTCGCTTCGTTGATGCTCTCGTATTCGACGTAGAGAACGGGATTGATCCGATGCTCGCCTTTCAACGGCCGGAACCGGTTCTCCCAGCGCCCTCCCGTGAATCCGGAACCGTCGTGTCGAGTCGCCACGCCTTCGAGATACAGCTCCGTCGTCCACCAGCCCTTCACGCCATATTCGAGTTCAAGCCACGGCGCGGTATACGCCGAGTGCCCGTCCTTCGGGAGCCCGGTCGTGGTCACAACGGCGATTTCAAGGTTGCCATGTTCCTCAAGGTAGTGGGTGTAGGTCACAAAGTAGGCGGGCTCTTGCGCGAAAGCGGAGCTCGCGCCGGCGACTGTCAAGACGCAGAAAACAGATGCTCGAACAGGAAAGGGGAAAGAACGCATCGACACTCCTTCTGCGAGCACGTGCTCGCGCAGGAGCCCGAAACGGATCGGTTTGCGGCAGCGGAAACCATCGGCTACACTGCGCAGCGGAACGTCGCGAACGGGCTCGGGCCAACCGTGATACCGGACTCGGCGTTCACGCCCGCCTGGGTGGCTTCAACACCGAGGCGGGCTTTTTTGTGGAGCGACTGAGATCCGGATACTTTGAGACTAGGTCTCAAAATCAGTTCTGAATCCTATCATCAGATATCAGACCGCTCAAGTCGGCATTGCAGCGCGTGCCGAGCTTGCAGACTTGCGCTGCGGCTGAAGCCGGATCCAGCACTTCGGGCCTCCGGAAGGCGAGGGATTCACCCATCCCCGACCTGTACGATTTGCGACGATTAATTCAGGTTTTCGGGGGGGGTGGCGAAGTAGCCGCGCCGGGAGCGCGCCATGTAGTCGTGATTCTTCACGCGCACGCGGATCGTCCGCCAGCTGCCATCCTGCGGCCGCATCGTCGCGTATCCAAGCGTGTACTGCGAATTGAGCTCGTCGGCGATTCGCTGCGTCGCGGGGCCGAGGTCCGCGTAGCTCTTGACGACCTCGGTGTAGCCGCCGCTCGGACCGGTGATCTCGCGCAGCGCCTCGGGGCTCACCCTCGTGCTGACGCGCTGCTCGGTTGCCGAGTCGATCGCGATGGCGTAAACGAACGCATCGCTGCGCCGAAGCGTCTCGCGCGTCTGCGCCAGCGAGTGGTCGCTCGCGGTGTCGGCGCCGTCGGAGATGACAATCATCGCCGCGCGCGTCCGCTGGCGGCGCTGGAACATCGGCGTCGACACGAAGATCGCGTCGTAAATCGCCGTGCCGCCCGTCGGCCGCTCGTTATCGAGCTTCCCCGCGAGGCGCGACGGCGGCACCGTCCACGGCACCAGGATGCGCGGCAAATGATTGAACGCGCCGACGAACGCTTCGTCGCCCGGGTCGAGCAGATCGGCCATGAACCGGTCGAGCGCCCCGCGCGCATCGACGATGGGCTGCCCGCGCATGCTGTCGCTGATGTCGAGCAGCACGCCGACGCTGACCGGCGTGCGCTTGTCCGAGAACTGCGTCACCGGCTGCTGGTCGCCGTCCTCGAAGACCTCGAAGTCGTCCTTGGTCAGGCCGGTGATCAGGCGGTTGTTGTTGTCGGTGACGGTGACCGGGATTTCAACGGTGGTGACGCTTCCGCGGAAGGTCTGTGCCGAAAATGCAACCACGAAGGTCGCGAAGATTACGAAGGTCACGAAGAAGAACACCCTTTTATGGGATTCGTGACCTTCGCGAATTTCGTGAGCTTCGTGGTCCATAAGATCAGGCGCCTGCTTCCACCCCCGCATAGTAATCCTGAAGCGACCGGACCGTCAGCGTCTGCGACCGCAGTGCCTTGATGGCGCTGACCGCGGCCGATGCGCCCGTCAGCGTCGTGATGCAGGGCACCTGTGCCATCGTGGCCGCGCGCCGCACCGCGCGGTCGTCGAAGAACGACTCGCGCCCGAGCGGCGTGTTGATCACGAGATCGATCTTCCCGTTGACGATCTGATCCGCGATGTTCGGCCGTCCCTCGTTGACCTTGTAAATCACCTCGACGTCGATGCCGTGCGCCCGCAGGAACGCCGCCGTGCCGCGGCTGGCCGTAATGGCGAAGCCGAGCGCTGCCAGGTCGCGCGCAACCGGAACGACAGTCGGCTTGTCGCTGTTGTTCACGCTGATGAAGACGCACCCGCCCTTGGGCAGTTCCTGCCCCGCGCCCATCATCGCCTTGCCGAACGCCGCGCCGAAGTTGTCGGCGCACCCCATTACCTCGCCGGTCGATTTCATTTCGGGTCCGAGGATCGTATCGACGCCCGGGAACCGCACGAATGGGAACACCGGACTCTTGACGAAGACGCCGGCCGCTTCCAGATCGTTGACGACGCCGAGCTCGGCGAGCGTGCGGCCCGTGGCCACGCGCGCAGCGATGCGCGCGAGCGGCACGCCCGTCGCCTTCGAGATGTACGGCACCGTCCGCGACGATCGCGGGTTCACCTCGAGGACGTAGACCATGTCGTCCTTGACGGCGTACTGCACGTTCATCAGGCCGACGACCTTCAGCGCGCGCGCGATGCGGCGCGTATATTCACGGATCGTCCCGAGATGCCGCTCGGCCACCATGAACGGCGGCACGACGCACGAGCTGTCGCCCGAATGGATGCCGGCCTCCTCGATGTGCTCCATGATGCCGCCGATGACGACGGCGCCGGTCGAATCGGCGACCGCGTCGACATCGAATTCGAATGCGTCCTCGAGGAAGCGATCGATCAACACCGGGCGGTGGTGCGAGACATCCACAGCGCCCGTCATGTAGCGGTCGAGCGCGCCCGAGTCGAACACGATCGCCATGCCGCGCCCGCCCAGCACATACGACGGCCGGACGACGACCGGATAGCCGATCCGCTCGGCAACGTCGCGCGCCTCCTGGCGTGACACCGCCGTGCCGCTCGCCGGCTGCGGCACGCCAAGGTCCCAGAGCAGCTGCGAGAAGCGCTGCCGATCCTCCGCGAGGTCGATCGAGTCGGGCGTCGTCCCGAGAATGTCCACGCCCGCATCCAGCAGCGCGAGCGCGAGCTTCAACGGCGTCTGGCCGCCGAACTGGACGACGCACGACACCTCGCCGCCGCCGCTCCGCTCGCGGTCGATGATTCCCATCACGTCTTCGAAGGTGAGCGGCTCGAAATACAGTCGATCGGCGGTGTCGTAGTCGGTTGAAACCGTCTCGGGATTGCAGTTCACCATGACGGTCTCGAAGCCTTCGTCGCGGAAGCCGAAGACGGCGTGGCAGCAGCAGTAATCGAATTCGATGCCCTGGCCGATTCGATTGGGACCGCTGCCGAGGATGATCACCTTCTTCTTCGGAGTGGGGTCCGCCTCGCACACGTCTTCGAACGTGCCGTACATGTACGGCGTGAAAGACTCGAACTCCGCCGCGCACGTGTCGATCCGCTTGTAGGCGGGAACAATCGCCTCATCCAGCCTGCGCTGCCGGACCGCGGCTTCGTCCACGCCATACACCGCGGCGATGTCCTCGTCGCTGAAGCCGTTGCGCTTCAGCGTCCGCAGCAGGTCGGTTGACATCTCGCGGAACTCGCCGAGCTCCGCCATCTCGCGCAGCGCCATGATGTCGGCGAACTGCTGCAGGAACCACGGATCGATCTTCGTCAGCTCGTGGATGGTCTCGACCGACCAGCCGCGCCGCAGCGCGCGGAAGATTGCCCACATGCGCCGGTCGCTCGGTACCACGAGCCTCTTGCGAAGCGCGGTCTCGTCCTCGTCCTTGTCCGCCGCATCGTCCGGCGCGTCCGGGAAGAGACGTCCGAACTTGCCGAGTTCGAGCGAGCGCACCGACTTGAGGAACGCTTCCTTGAACGTCCTGCCGATGGCCATCGCCTCGCCCACCGACTTCATCTGCGTCGTCAGCGTGCGATCCGCCTGCGGGAACTTCTCGAAGTTCCAGCGCGGGAACTTGACGACGATGTAGTCGATCGTCGGCTCGAAGGAGGCGGGCGTCAGCCGGGTGATGTCGTTGGGGATTTCGTCGAGGTGATAGCCGAGCGCAAGCTTCGCGGCAATCTTCGCAATCGGGAAGCCGGTGGCCTTCGACGCCAGCGCGGATGACCGTGACACACGCGGGTTCATCTCGATGGCAACGATGCGGCCGTCCTGCGGATTGACGGCGAACTGGATGTTCGACCCGCCGGTCTCGACGCCGACGCGGCGGATGATCCGCCGCGCCATGTCGCGCATCCGCTGGTATTCCTTGTCGGTCAGCGTGAGCGCCGGCGCGACCGTGATGCTGTCGCCGGTATGGACGCCCATCGGATCGACGTTCTCGATCGAGCAGATGACGACAAAGTTGTCCGCGACGTCGCGCATCACCTCGAGCTCGAATTCCTTCCAGCCGATGACCGACTCCTCGACGAGGATTTCGTGCACCGGCGAGAACTCGAGGCCGCGTCCCGCGAGCTCGCGGAACTCTTCGATGTTGTAGGCGATGCCGCCGCCGACGCCGCCCATGGTGAACGAGGGCCGGATGATCGAGGGAAAGCCGGTGTCCTCGACGATGGCCAGCGCCTCCTCGATCGACTTGGCGACGTCGCTGTGCGGGACTTCGACGCCGATCTCTTCCATCGCGTTGCGGAAGAGCAGCCGATCCTCGGCCACCTTGATGGCGTCGATCTGCGCGCCAATCAACTTGACGTTGTACTTCTCGAGCACGCCGCTCGCGGCGAGCTGGACCGCCAGGTTCAGCGCGGTCTGGCCGCCGACGGTCGGCAGCACCGCGTCGGGCCGTTCCTTCGCGATGATCGCCTCGACGAGATCCGCGGTCAGCGGCTCGACGTACGTGCGATCCGCCATCTCCGGGTCGGTCATGATCGTCGCCGGGTTGCTGTTGACGAGAATGACCTCGAGCCCTTCGGACCGCAGCGCCTTGCACGCCTGCGTCCCGGAGTAATCGAACTCGCACGCCTGGCCGATCACGATCGGACCCGAACCGATGACGAGGATGCGTTTCAGATCCGTCCGCTTCGGCACAGCTCAGCGCTTCTCCATACTGTCGAGAAATTGCAGGAACAGGTAATCGGCGTCATGCGGGCCCGGCGACGCCTCTGGATGGTACTGCACCGAGAACACCGGCTTGCTCGTGTGGCAGAAGCCTTCGACGGTTCCATCGTAGAGATTCAAATGCGTCACCTTCACGTCCGACGGCAGCGAGTTCGGGTCGACCGCGAAGCCGTGGTTCTGCGACGTGATTTCGACCTTGCCGGAATGGAGCTCCTTGACGGGATGGTTCGCGCCGCGATGGCCGAACTTCAGCTTGAACGTCCGGCCGCCGACGGCAAGGCCGAGAATCTGGTGACCGAGGCAGATGCCGAACGTTGGAATCTCCGACTTCACCACGTCGCGGACGTTGTTGACGGCGTACGGCAGCGCCGCCGGGTCGCCCGGACCGTTGCTGAGAAAGATCCCGTCGGGCTCGATCGCAACCAGCTCGCTCGCGGGCGCCGCGGCCGGGAACACGCGCACATCGCATCCATAGGCGTCGAGCCGGCGAAGGATGTTCCACTTGATGCCGAAGTCGTATGCCGCGACGCGGAGCCGCTTCGACGAGCGGCGCTGCGGCGCGACGCTGAATTCGCGGTGGTCGGCCTCCCCGGAAGCCGAAGAGCGCTCGCGCCACTCAAACGCCGAGTCACAGGTGACGCCGCGCACGAGATCCGATCCTTCCATCCTCGGGATCGCGCGCGCCTTCGCGACGAGCTCGTCAGGATCGACCTGTCCCGTGGCGATCACGCCTCGCATCACGCCGGCCGACCGCAGCACGCGCGTCAACGCGCGCGTATCGATGTCGGCGATGGCGACGATGCCGTAGCGGACGAGGTAATCGCGAAGCGAGGAGTCCGACCGCCAGTTGCTCGCGACGGGCGACGCTTCGCGCACGATGAACCCGGCGACGCGCGGCGCCTGCGATTCCGCATCGCCAGACGAAGTGCCGTAGTTGCCGATGAGCGGCGCCGTCATCGTCACGATCTGTCCGGCGTACGACGGATCGGTGAGCACTTCCTGGTAGCCGGTCATGCTCGTGTTGAACACGACCTCGCCGCTCGTCTCGCCGGGCGCGCCGGCAGACACGCCGCGGTACCAGGTTCCGTCTTCTAATGCGAGCGTGGCATTCATCGGATGTGCATGATTATGACTCGGGGTGCATGATTATACATTACCTGTTTGAACCCGTGGCCCATTGAACCCCTTGAACCCACTGAACCTATTGCACCTGCCAGACCTTTTCTGCGACAGTACGTCGAGTGATCCCCCCTGGCGTGGCGACGACCTCACGCATTCCCATCGACATCCGCCGTTTCCCGTGGATCAGACCGCTCGTCGCCGATTACGCGTTCGAGTACGCGAAGGTCGGCGATTTTTTCGCCGGCGATCCGCGCGACGCGCACGCCTGGCGTGAGGCGATTGCCCGAACCCGCGCCCACGCGCGTTCGCGCGACACGATTGCCGACATCGTCCAGGCGCAGCAGCGGCGCCGCGGCGCGCCTGCCGAAGCGGTTGCGGCAACGGCGCGGCTTCGCGATCCGCAGACCGTGGCCATTGTCACGGGACAGCAGGCGGGACTGTTCGGCGGCCCGCTCTTCACGCTGCTGAAAGCATTAACTGCCCTCGAGCTCGCCGGGCGTGTGCACCGCGAGCACGGGGTTCCCACGGTCGCGGTTTTCTGGATTGACGCCGAGGACCACGATTGGGACGAGGTGAAGTCGTGCGGCGTGCTGGACGCGTCGTTCGCCCACCGGACCATCGCCATCGGCAACCCGCCTGGCGCGGAGGTCGAGCCGGTCGCACGTGTGCGGCTCGACGAATCGATCGCCGCAGCCCTCGCCGACCTCACCGCCACACTGCCGCAGACCGAATTCACGGCGTCGATGCTCGAGACGCTTCGAGCCGCATACGACCCGGGCATTGGGATGGCGGACGCGTTCGGAACATGGATGGAGTCGGTCCTCGGCCCGCGCGGGCTGGTCGTCTACGACTCGGCAGATCCCGCCGCCAAGCCGCTCGCCGCGGCTGTCTTCGCGCGCGAGATCGAGCGCGCGGGCGATACGGCGCGCGCGGCGGCCGAGACGGGAGCGGCGATGGAGGCCCACGGCTACACCGCCCAGGTCACGCCGCAGCCGGACACGCTCGCGCTGTTTCATCTCAACGGCGGGCGGCAGCCAATCCGGATTCAGGGTGATGCGTTCCAGGTCGGCGAACGCGTCGAGTCGAAGGGCGCGCTGCTCGAGCGCGTCCGGCAGGCGCCGTCCGAGTTCAGCCCGAACGTCCTCCTGCGTCCCATCGTGCAGGACACGCTCTTCCCGACCATCTGCTACGTCGCAGGACCGAACGAGCTCGCGTATCTGGGCCAGCTTCGAGGCATCTACAACGCGTTCGGCGTGCCGATGCCGCTGATGTACCAGCGCGCGACCGCGACGCTGCTCGACTCCAACGCCGCGCGCTTCCTCGTTCGCCATGATGTGTCGCTCGAGCAGCTGCACGCACAGGACGAGGCGGTGTTGAACCAGCTGCTCGCGTCACAGCTGCCGCCGGGCGTCGATGCGGCGATGCAGGATGTAGACGCGCTGCTGCGGGAACGGATGGAGCAGCTCGCGGCGAGCGTCACGGAGATCGACGCGACGCTCGACGGCGCCGCTCGCTCGGCGCTCGGGCGCATGCAGGACGACCTGAAGAAGCTTCACGGAAAAATCATCCAGGCCGCCAAGCGCAAGGACGACACGCTGCGGCGGCAGTTTCACCACGTGCAGGCGCAGGCGTTTCCCGGCGGCCATCCGCAGGAGCGGACAGTCGGGTTCGTCTTCTTTCTCAACAAGTACGGTCCGGCGCTGGTCGATCGGCTGCTCGAGGAGCTGCCGGCCGACATGGGCGTCCACTGGGTGATCACGCCGTGACACGCACGGCGCGCGTACGGTACCTCCTCCTCGGTTGTTCAATCGCGTCGCTCGTCATCGGCGCGGTTCTCATCCACTACTACGTCGCCTTCTCCCGCATCATCGATGCGCGGCTGCACGGCGAGCGTGAGCGCTCGCTGCCGCGCGTCTACGCGCGACCGCTCGACGTGCGGCGCGGCGAGACATTGAGCGAACCGGAGCTGGTCGCGCGCCTCAACGATCTCGGCTACGCGCAGCGACCGACCGTGCAGGCGCCCGGCGAGTTCGCCATTGCTCGCAACGCGGTGCTCCTGATGCCGCGCGCGGGAGCGTTCAGCGGGAAGACGATCCGCGTCACCTTCCCGGCGCCGCCGGTACGACGCGCGTCGGGGCCGCCGCCGGCGCCGCCGCGCGGGATTACGGCGCTCGACGTCACGGCCGGCACCGGGAAACCGGTGAGGGCCGAAGCGGTGACGCTCGATCCGCCGCTGCTGACCGCGCTCATGACGAGCGGCGCGCGCGAAAAGCGCCGGCGTGTCGAGCTCGACGCGATTCCCAAGCGGATGCAGGAAGCGGTGATCGCGATCGAGGACCAGAGCTACTACTCGCATCCCGGCGTCAACCCGTTCAGCGTCATCCGCGCCGCTGTCGTCAACGCGATTGGCAGCAACAAGTACGCGGTCGGCGGCAGCACGATCACACAACAGCTCGCGAGGATGTTCTTCCTCACCGACGAGTTCAACAGTGAGCTTCAGAGCGGCAGCCGCTCGTATCGCCGCAAGGTGCAGGAAGCATTCATGTCGCTCGTCCTCGAGCGGCGCGCGTCGAAGGACGAGATTCTCGAGCTGTACCTGAACGACGTCTATCTCGGGCAGCGCGGCTCGTTCGCGATTCACGGCGTCGCCGAGGCGTCGCGCCTGTTCTTCGGCAAGGATGTCGCGAACCTCACCGTCGGCGAAGCGGCGATGATCGCTGGCGTCATTCAGAATCCCGGCCAGCACTCACCGTTCGTCAACCCGAAGAACGCCATCGAGCGGCGCGACGTCGTCCTGCGCGCGATGGCCGACGAGGACTACATCACGACGGAAGTTGCCGAGCGCGCGAACCGCGAGCCGCTGCAGGTATCGGCGCGCAGCGTGGACAACGAGGCGCCGTACTTCGTCGACATGGTCGGCCAGGAGATTGCCGACACGTTCCCCGGTTTGACGGCGCAGGAGAATTCCGTCGACGTGCACACGACGCTCGACATCAACTTGCAGCGGCTCGCGATCGAGGCGGTGCGCGATGGGCTGACGCGTGTGGACGAGATGCTCGCGCGGCGCAAGCGCAACGGGCGCGCGCAGGCGGCGCTGCTCGCCGTCGATCCGAGAACCGGCGAGATCCTCGCGATGGTCGGCGGACGCTCCTACAACCAGTCGCAGTACAACCGCGCGATCGTGGCGCGCCGCCAGCCGGGATCCGTCTTCAAGCCGTTCGTCTATCTCGCGGCGTTCGAACGCGCCGCCGAGGAAGGGCGCTCGGACCTGACGCCGGCTTCGCTGACCAACGACACGCCCGAAATCTTCACCTTCAACAACCAGACGTGGGAGCCGAAGAACTACGACGAGTACGACGGCGAGATCACGTGGCGCCGGGCGCTTGCGATGTCGCGCAACCTCGGCACCATTCATGTCGGAGAGAAGGTCGGATTCGACAAGGTCGCGGACGTGTGGAAGCGTGTCGGCGTCGGCACGCCGCCGCAGGGCTACCCCGCCATCACGCTCGGCGTGTTCGAGCTGACGCCGCTCGAGGTCGCGCAGGCGTACACGCTGTTTACCAACGGTGGCGCGGTGCGGTCGCTCAAGGTCATCGATCGCGTCGATGCCGGTGAACGCCACCTGTCGCCGAAGGATCCGCCGCTTCGAAGGGTCGCGCGACCCGACACGACGTATCTCGTCACCAACATGATGCGCAGCGTGCTCAATGAAGGAACAGGGGCGGGCGCGCGTGCCGCCGGCTTCACGCTCGACGCGGCCGGCAAGAGCGGCACGACCAACGACCTGCGCGACGCGTGGTTCGTCGGCTTCACGCCCGAGCTGCTCACCGTCGTCTGGGTCGGCTTCGACGACAACCAGCCGGTCTCGCTCAGCGGCGGCCAGGCGGCGCTGCCCATCTGGACACAGTTCATGAAGAACGCGACCGCCGGCCGCCCGAGCGTCGAGTTCGAAGCTCCCGAAGGCATCACGTTCGTTGACATCGATCGCGACACCGGCAAGCTGGCGGTGCCCGGCTGCCCGCGGACCTTTACCGAATCATTTCTCGCCGGGACGGCGCCCACGGAGTACTGCGAACTTCATCGCTGGTGACTGCGTCCGGCGAGCGTCATCGGTGGAGTCCGGCTTCAGCCGGACCAACCGATTTCCCATAGACCATCCGATATAATTGCTAAGCAACTGATCCTCAATGGTTTCCCACGAACTTTCGGAGCGGTCGCGCCGGCTGTTGGCGGCGCTGGTGCGCGAATACATCGCCACCGGTGAGCCCGTCCCGTCGCAGACGCTCGCCCGCGAGAGCGGGCTCGGCGTCTCGTCGGCGACCATCCGCAACGTGTTCGCGCGTCTCGAGGAGGAAGGCTTCGTCCACCAGCCACACACCTCGGCCGGGCGCGTGCCGACCGACCGCGGGTATCGCGTGTTCGTCGATCTGCTGCTCGAAAGCCGCAGGCCGACCAGGCCCACGGCGGATGTCGAGCACGAGCTGCGGCAGCACGCCGAGCGATCGCCGCTGATTGACGACCTGCTCATCAGCGTGTCGCACATGGTGTCGCGGGCGTCAAAGCACGTCGGCTTTGCGATTGGCAGCACCGCCGTCCCCGTCCTGCAGCGCATCGAATTCGTTCCCCTCGGCGGGACCCGCGTGCTCGTGGTTGTCGTCTCGAGAGGGAACCAGGTTACGCAGAAGGTCGTCGATGCGGGCGAAGACATCCGCTCGGACGATCTGGCCGAGGCGGCGAACTATCTCAACACGGAATTTGCCGGGCTGCCGCTCGTCGACGTCCGCGAAGCTGTCCTCTCGCGGCTGGCGCAAGAGCGGACGCTCTACGACCAGCTCATGGCGCGCGCGCTTCGCCTTGCGCGCGTCACGCTCGAAGAGCTGCCGAGGCAGAACGCCTTTCACGTTGAAGGTGCCGCCTCGCTCCTCGACGCGCCCGCGCCCGACTCCGTCGCCCTGCCGACCTTGCGCGCGCTCCTCGAGATGATGGAAGAAAAGGAGCGGATGCTGCGGCTGCTGAACCGGTACATCGACGGCCCCGGCCTCACGATCGTGATTGGGGGCGAACATACCTCGCCCGACCTGCGTCCGTTCAGCCTGATTGCCTCGACGATGTCGGACGGCAGCACGATCCGGACGGTCGGCATCATCGGTCCGACGCGGATGCAGTACTCGCGCGCCATCAGCGTGGTCGACGGCGTGACCCAGGCGGTCGCCCGCGTGCTGCGCGCGAACTAGTCAGAGACATGCCAGACGACGCGATCAACGATCAGGAGTCGACCGGCGCGGCGACCGAGCCGCGCGAGCAGGAGTCACCGGAGTCACCACTCGACACGCTGCGCCGCGAGAAGGATGCGCTGCAGGATCGCCTGCTGCGCACGGCGGCCGAATTCGACAACTACCGGAAGCGCGTCGATCGCGACCGCCGCGATCAGGCGGAAGCGGCCACCGCGGATGCGCTTGCCGACCTGCTGCCGATCGTCGACGACCTCGAGCGCGCGCTGAAGGCACCGACCGGTGCGGAGGCCGACGCGTTCCGCAAAGGTGTCGAGCTGATTCATCAGCAGATGATCGAGCTGCTGCGCAAGCGCGGCGTGAGAGCGATCGACGCCGTGGGCGCCGACTTCGATCCCCGCCACCACCAGGCCGTCGCCCAGGAAAGCAGTCCGGACCATCGTGAAGGCGAAGTGATGGAAGAATTCGCGCGCGGCTATATGCTCGGCGATCGCCTGCTGCGGCCGGCGATGGTCAAGGTAGCGAAGGCGTGAGCAAGCGCGACTACTACGAGGTGCTGGGCGTCACCCGCACCGCAACCGAGGTCGAGATCAAGAGCGCCTACCGCAAGCTCGCGCTCAAGCACCACCCCGATCGCAATCCCGGCGACAAAGTCGCGGAAGAGAAGTTCAAGGAAGCGGCGGAAGCGTACGCAGTCCTCGCCGACACCGACAAGCGCCACATGTACGACCGGTTCGGGCATGCCGGCCTCGGCGGCGCCGCGACCGGCGGATTCGATCCCAACGTCTTCACCGGCTTCGAAGACATCCTCGGGGGCTTAGGCGACATCTTCGGCATCGGCGAGATGTTCGGCGGCCAGCGCCGCCGCGGCGGTCCGCAGCGCGGCGCCGACCTTCGCTACGACCTCGAGATCTCGTTCGACGAATCGGCGAAGGGCGTCGAGACGACGATCCAGATTCCGCGCAACGAGACGTGCGAGACGTGCCGGGGCTCGGGCGCGGCGGCCGGTTCCAAGCCGACGACCTGTCCGCAATGTCACGGACGCGGCCAGCTCCGCTATCAGCAGGGCTTCTTCACGGTGGCGCGCACGTGCGGCCAGTGCCGCGGCACCGGCTCGATCATCAGCTCGCCGTGCGCAACGTGCCGCGGCGCGGGACGCGTGCAGCAGCAGCGGAAGCTGACCGTGAAGATTCCGGCAGGGATCGCCGGCGGTCAACGGCTTCGGCTCAGCGGCGAAGGCGAATCGGGCGGCGGCGGCGGCCCCGCGGGCGACCTCTACGTCGTCGTCCACGTGCAGGAACATCCGTTCTTCCACCGCGACGGCAACGACTTGTTCTGCGAGATTCCGCTGAACTATCCGACGCTGGCGCTCGGCGGCGAGATCATGATCCCGACGCTCGAAGGCGAGGAGCCGTTCAAGATCCCCGAAGGAACCGCGAGCGGCGCGACGTTCCGCATCCGCGGCCGCGGCATGGCCGACGTCGTCTCGGGACGCTCGCGCGGCGATTTGCTCGTGACGGTGAAGGTCGTGACGCCGAAGAAGATGACCAAGGAGCAGCGGAAGCTGCTCGAACAGCTCGCCGAGACGCTGCCGAAGGAGAAGTTCCAGCCGACGCCGCGGGACGAGCACGACGAGCGCGGCATCTTCGACCGCGTGAAAGACATCTTCGGCTAACCATGCGCACCTGGCCGGCGCTGGAGATCCAGCGGGCCGATGCCGACACCCGCGATCTCATCCAGGCGTTTCTCACCGACTTCGACGTCGCCGCAATCGACGACAACAACCCTGACGGTTCAGTCGTGTTCTTCCACGATGCCCCTGAACGCGACCGCGCGGCAGCGGCGCTGTCGCGTCACTTCCCAGCTGTCGGCATTCGCGCCGTCGACGTGCCCGACGAAGATTGGGCAGCTCGCTCGCAGGCAGCGCTCCGCGCGATCGCCGTCGGCAATATCGTTATCGCTCCCCCGTGGGATGTTCCGGATCGAATCCCGAATCCCGAATCCCGAGTCCCGGCCATCATCATCCAGCCGTCGATGGGATTCGGCACCGGGCATCACGCGACCACTCGCCTGTGCCTCGCGGCGTTGCAACAGATCGATCTTCGCGGGCGCAGCGTGATTGACGTCGGCACGGGGTCAGGGGTCCTGGCGATCGCCGCACGGCGCCTCGGCGCCGCAGCAGTGCTGGCGATCGACGACGATGCGGACGCAATTGCCGCGGCAGAAGCAAACGTCGCGTTGAACGGCGAATCGCGGATCGCGCTCGAGGTCACCGACCTGCGCTCGTCGTCGATTGGCCAATTCGACGTCGTGATCGCAAATCTGACGGGCGGGCTGCTGATATCCACGGCCGGGCGCCTGCAATCGTTCGCGGGGGCGGCCGGGCATCTCATACTCAGCGGATTCATGGATCACGAGGAACGCGAGGTCCTCGTGACGTTCGGGACATGTACGCTCGAAACCCGCGAGCAAGAAGACGAATGGGTCTGCGTTGTTCTTTCGAGGTTGCGAGAACTGCAACGGTGAACGGCTCGCGATCGTCGAGACACTGCGTACCAAGACAGGCCGGCCTCGAGAATCTCCTTGGATCTCTCAGATCGATCTCTGGGCACACCGCCTGCTTGATGACGATGTAGGATCGACGAATGAGGATCCGGAAGTATGGAGAGAAAGTGGGGTTCATCCGCATCCCCGTGTCCATCAAAGTAGTGGGTGGTTCGGACGTCAGCTATGAAGCGGCGTTTCTCGTCGATACCGGCGCCACCGATTCAATGGCGCCCGCTTCACAACTCGCTCGCATCGGCATCAAACCTGTCGGGAAGCTTGCCTACGAGCTCGCCGATGGTCGCGTGATCGAATATGAGTTCGGGCTCGCGCAAATTGACTTCATGGGCGATATCACAGCCGGGCGAGTCATCTTCGGGCCAGACGACGCGGAACCACTACTTGGCGTGACGCAGCTCGAATCGGCCGGAATCGTCATCGATCCACGGACTGGGAAGCTGAAACGGCTCCCCGCGATTCCGTTGAAACGAGCGGTGGGAATTCTGGAAGCATCGGTCAGCTAAAACTCCCGCCACATCGTATAGAAGGCCGACAGCGCGACGACGCACATCGCGTCCGCGCGCAGGGTCCGTCCGCCGACGGTAATCAGACGACAGACAGACGCCCCGCGCTCGACCTCCGCCGGCGTCCATCCGCCTTCCGGTCCGATGAGCACCGTGGCGCCGCGCTGCGGCGAGAGATCCAGCTCGGAGGCCGGCGTCGTTTCGACAGCAGCGTTCGGCTCGACGAGCATCAAACCGGGGAGCGGCAACAGCATCTTCGCCAGCGCGGCGATCAGTTCGTCGAACTCAATCGGCTCGAGGATGCGCGGCACGGTCGCGCGGCCGCACTGCTTCACCGAGGAGACTGCGACCCGTTCCCACCGCTCTGGCCGCCTGCCGCGCACGAGCGACGCGCGCGTCACCTCCGTGCGCGTCGTGATCAGCGGCTGAATCTCCGCGACGCCGAGCATCGTTGCGTCGCGGACGACGTCGTCCATCTTGTCGCCCTTGAGGACCGCCTGCGCGAGCGTGATGGCGACGCGCGGCTCGGGCGCCGGCCGGGCGGTCGCATCAAGACGCACGCGCACGCCGCGCTTCCCCGCCTGTTCGACGATCGCGTCGAACTCGCCGCCGCGACCGTTGAAGACACGCAGCGCGTCGCCCGCCTTCAACCGCAGGACGCGCGTGAGGTGCTCGGCCTCCTCGTCAGGCAGCGTGACGACGTCGCCAGGCGCGTGCGCATCCGGTGCGTAGAATCGCGCGTGCACGCGGGGATTATGGATCGCGCGCTGCTATACTCGTCGCACCGCACATGTTTCTCAAGGGTCAAACGGTCGGCAAGTACCGGATCCTTTCTCCTCTCGGCAGCGGCGGCTTCGGCAGCGTCTTCCTCGCCGAAGACACCTGGATCCACAAGAAGGTCGCCATCAAGGTTCCGCACAAGCAGAACCTCGATTTCACGGAGATGCTGAAGGAGCCGCGCCTCCTCGCGTCCATGAATCATCCGAACATCGTGACCGTGCTGACGGCGGAGAAGCAGGACAACGTCTTCTTCATCGTGATGGAGTACGTCACGGGCCAGACGCTGGAACACATCATCCTGCGCGAGGGCGCGCTGGACGTCGCGCGCGCGCTCGATTTCACCTGCCAGATCTGCAACGCGGTTGACCACGCGCATCGCGTCGGCGTGCTGCACCGCGACCTGCGGCCGGGCAACATGCTGGTCTCCGAGGCCGGGATGCTGAAGGTCACCGACTTCGGGACGTCGCGATTCCTCGAAATCGCGGCGCACGGCACGACGGTCATTGGCAGCCCGCCGTACATGGCGCCCGAGCAGTTCCACGGAAAGGCCGTCTTCGCCAGCGACGTCTATTCGGTCGGCATCACGATGTACCAGATGCTCACCGGCGAGCTGCCGTACGCGACGCCCGCGCCCGCCGACATCGAGCGCCTCATGCGCGGCGAGCTCGTGACGCCGCCGCGCGTGAAGAACAGCAAGATTCCCAAGGCCGTCAACGATATCGTGCTCAAGGCGCTGGCCGCGGATGTCACGCAGCGGTATCAGCGCGCCTCCGATCTCCTGACGGATCTGCTCGCCGGGACGACCGTCTCGCGTCGTCCTGTGGCCATTGCCGCGCAGAAGGAAGCGAACGTCGCCGAGATCCAGTCGCGCCTGCGCGCGCGCGAGACGCCGCAGGCCAGCTTCTGCTGGCACTGCCGAAAGCCGCTCCAGGCGCGCACCGCCAAATGTCCGTTCTGTGGTGAATCCCAATAGGCTCAAGACTCAAGGCTCAAGCCAACCAATGTCCTCGTCACATTCGCCCGTTTCCGTCATCGCCGTATAAGATCGACCAAAGGAGCAGTAGATGGCTTTTCCGGGCACCGGCACAATCTGGATGAACGGGTCGCTCGTGGATTGGAAAGACGCCAGGATCCACATCGGCTCGCACATCATCCATTACGGCAGCGGCGTCTTCGAGGGCGCGCGGTGCTACGACACGCCCGGCGGCTCGGCCTGCTTCCGCCTGGATGCCCACATTCGGCGGCTCCTCGACTCCGCGCGCATCTACCGGATGGAGCCGAAGTACGACGCAAAGGCACTCACCGAGGCGGTCCACGAGACGATCAACGCCAACGGCTTCCGCGCCTGCTACATCCGGCCGATCGTCTACCGCGGCTACGACTCGCTGGGCGTCAACCCGCTGCCCTGCCCCATTGACGTCGCGATCATGGTGTGGGAGTGGGGCGCGTACTTCACGAAGGAGGCGATCGAGGAAGGGCTCGACGTCAAGATCTCGACGTGGGCGCGCAACGCGCCGAACACGACGCCGGCGATGGCCAAGAGCGTCGCCAACTACGCGAACGCTCAGCTCATCAAGATGGAAGCGCTCGCCGACGGGTATGCCGAAGGGATCGCGCTCGACACGTACGGCAACCTGAGCGAAGGGAGCGGCCAGAACATTTTCATCGTCCGCGAAGGGGTGATCTACACGCCGCCGGTCGGCAACTCGGTGCTGTGGGGCATCACGCGCGACTCGGTGATGACCATTGCGCGCGACCTTGGCTTCAACGTCAGCGAGCAGACGCTGCCGCGCGAGACGCTCTACATCGCGGACGAAGTGTTTTTCGTCGGAACCGCGGTCGAAGTGACACCCATCCGTTCGGTCGACCGGGTGAAGGTGGGTCGCGGCCGGCGCGGCCCGGTGACCGAGGCCATCCAGCAGCGTTTCTTCCAGATCGTCAAGGGCGACGTGCCCGATACCCACGGCTGGCTGCAGTTCGTCAATACGCCCGCGACCGCTACATCCGGACGGTCAAAAGGTCGATAAAGTAAGGCGTGCACGTTAACGACCTCCTGAAACTCGCTGTCGAGGCCGGTGCGTCCGACCTCCATTTGAAGGCCGGCAGCTACCCGATGATGCGCGTCCGCGGGGCGCTTACCCCGGCGACCGAGGAGAAACGGCTCGACCACGACGACATGGTGTCGATCGCGGCGGCGGTGCTGCCGACGGGGCATCGCGAGAAGTTCAAGGAGAACCGCGAAGTCGACCTTGCCTACAGCGTGGCGGGCCTGGGCCGCTTCCGCTGCAACACGTTCCAGCAGCGCGGCACGATCGGCATGATCTTCCGCGTCATCCCGATGCGGGTGTCGACCATCGACGAGCTCGCCCTGCCGCAGGTGCTCAAGAAAATCTCCGCCGAGGAACGCGGCCTCGTGCTCGTCACCGGCACGACCGGCAGCGGCAAGAGCACCACGCTTGCGGCGATGATCGACGAGATCAACTCGACGCGCACGGTGCACATCATGACGGTCGAGGATCCGATCGAGTACCTCCATCGCGACAATCGATCGATCGTCAACCAGCGCGAGATCGGCGTGGACACGATGTCGTTCTCGTACGCGCTGCGCAGCGCGCTCAGGCAAGACCCGGACGTCATCCTCGTCGGCGAGATGCGCGACTTCGAGACGATTGAAACGGCGCTGCTCGCCGCGGAGACCGGCCACCTGGTCTTCTCCACGCTGCACACGCTCGATGCCACCGAGACGATCAACCGCATCATCGCGGTCTTCCCACCGCACCAGCAGAAGCAGATCCGCATTCAGCTGGCCAGCGTGCTCAAGGCGGTCATCTCGCAGCGCCTGATTCCCAAGGCCGACAACAAGGGGCGCGCCCCGGCGGTTGAAGTGCTCATCAGCACCGCGTTCATCCGCGACTGCATCATGGACAAGGAGAAGACGCACCTGATCCACGGCGCCATCGCGCAGGGCACCTCGCAGTACGGGATGCAGACCTTCGATCAGTCGATCTTCTATCTGTTCCAGCAGAAGCTGATCTCGTACGAGGAGGCGCTGCGCTGGGCGTCGAACGTCGACGAGTTCAAGTTGAAGGTCCAGGGGATCTCGACGACGTCCGAGATGTCGCGGGACCAGATGGCCACCGCCGCGCAGACCGGTGGCGGCGCGCCGGAGATCACACGATTCGGGAGCTAACGATGAAACTGACGGCGGGTACGTCGTCGATCCGTGGGGGACGGCGATCGAAATGACGGAGTATCTCGCACCCGACAAGCGCTGATGTCCGGACGCGGCGACCGGGCGTACGTCGCCGGCCTCACCCTCCTGGCCCGCCGCGAGCTCGCTGAAGCGCAGGTCCGGACGCGCCTCGCGAAGCGGCAATTCGATGAAGAGGAGATCGACGCAGCGGTGACGCGGCTGCTCCGCGAGCGCGCGCTCGACGATCGCCGCACGGCGCTCGCCTGCGCGCGGACCGAAGTGCGCATCAGGCATCGCGGGCGCGCGCGCGTCGTCCGGCAGATCGAAGCGCTCGGCATCGCGCGCGATGTCGCGCGGGAGGCCGTCGCTGAAGTCTTCGCGGAGGTTGATGAAGCGGCGCTCCTCGAGCAGGCGCTCGACCGCCGCATCCGCCACGGGATGTCGTTGAGCGACCCCGCCGTCTTCCGGCGCGTACACCGTTACCTGCTCGGCCAGGGCTTCGAGCCGGCGCGCGTCATGACGCTGCTCCGCCGCCGCGCGAAGAAGTAACCTATACGCTCCGTGATGACCGCGAACGAGATCCGCCTTTCATTTCTCAAGTACTTCGAACGCAACGGGCACCGCATCGTTCCAAGCTCGCCGCTCGTCCCGCACGAAGACCCGACGCTGCTCTTCACCAACGCCGGGATGAACCAGTTCAAGGACGCCTTCCTCGGCAAGGAGAAGCGCGAGTACTCGCGCGCGACGACCGCGCAGAAATGTATGCGGGTCAGCGGGAAGCACAACGACCTCGACAACGTGGGTCCGTCATTCCGCCATCACACCTTCTTCGAGATGCTCGGCAACTTCTCGTTCGGCGACTACTTCAAGCGCGACGCCATTCCGTTTGCCTGGAAGCTGCTGACCGAGGAATGGAAGCTTCCACCGGATCGCCTCTGGGCGACGATTTTCCAGGGCGACGCGGCGACTCCGCGTGACGACGAGGCGCACGGCGTCTGGCGGAAGTTCCTGCCGGTCGAGCGGATTGGCGAGCTCGGCGCCGCGGACAACTTCTGGCAGATGGGCGACACAGGCCCCTGCGGCCGCTGCTCGGAGATCTACTACTTCAGAGGTCCGCAGATCCCGTGCAGTGAAGAGGCGGCAGGCGGGGCCTGCCGCGGGCTCGAATGCTCGTGCGATCGCTTCGTCGAGATCTGGAACAACGTGTTCATGGAGTTCGATCGGCAGGCCCACGGCAAGCTGAATCCGCTGCCGGCGCCGTCCATCGACACGGGCATGGGCCTCGAGCGCGTGACGGCGGTGTTGCAAGGCAAGCTGTCCAACTACGACACTGACCTTTTCACGCCCATCCTTGAGCGGATTGGGGAAATGCGCGGCCTCGTGTACGGTGTGAGTGTCGTCCCGCCGATGCCCGATGTGCCCTTCGCTTTGCGAAGCATCCCACCTGAGGCGCGAGCGGAGGCAATCAACACGTCAATGCGTGTCATTGCAGACCACACACGCGCAATGACATTTCTCATCGCCGACGGCGTCATTCCATCGAACGAATGGCGTGGCTACGTCCTGCGGAAGATCATGCGCCGGGCGATGAGACACGGTAACCGGATCGGGTTTACCGAACCATTCCTTTACGTCCTAGTCGACCTAGTCGTTGATAACTTTGGCGATGCCTATCGCGAATTGAAGGTCTCACGCGAAGTAATAGCCCAGCAGGTACTTGCGGAAGAGAAGCGCTTTCAAGAGGTTCTGACTGATGGCCTGCCGCGACTCGAGGAGGTCCTCGACAAGACGGCGGCCGGCACGAAGGTCTTCAGGGGCGAGTCCGCGTTCCGGCTCTACGAAACCTTCGGCCTGCCGCTGGACTTCATCGAGGACATGATCGAAGAGCGGAAGCTGTCATTCGATCGCGACGGCTTCGAGCGCGCCATGGAGCAGCAGCGCGAGAAGGCGCGCGCGGGCAGCAAATTCAAGGGCGGCGCGCGCGAGGAACCATCCTTTGTCACCCTCGAAGGCGTCAAGCCGACCATCTTCACCGGATACGAATCACACGAAACGAAGACTCGAGTGGCTCGAATCCTGAAGAGTACCGACGCTGGCGGCGAACCGCATGCGGAGGTCGCGGCCACGTCACTCGCGAAACGTGAAGCAGGATGGATCGCGTTAGATGAAACGCCGTTCTATCTGCAGTCCGGCGGCCAAGTCTCCGACGTAGGCACACTCGAAAACGAGTTCGGGTTCATCGCGACCGTGAGTGACGTCCAACTCGCTCCAGGCGGAGTCCGGCTTCACAAGGTCATCGTTGCATCGGGAACGATAAAGGAAGGCGATCCCGTCGTGGCACGGATCGATGCAACACGGCGCGCAGCGACTCGTCGCAATCACACCGCGACGCACCTGCTTCATGCCGCGCTTCGCCAGGTCCTCGGGCCGCACGTGAAGCAGGCCGGCTCGCTCGTCGCGCCGGATCGGCTGCGCTTCGACTTCGCGCATTTCAGCGCGCTGACGCGTGAACAGCTGCTCAACATCGAGCAGATCGTCAACAAACATATCCTGAAGAACACGCCGGTCGAGACCGTCGTCAAGCCGACGCAAGAGGCGATCGCCGGGGGCGCCATGGCGCTCTTCGGCGAGAAGTACGGCGACACGGTGCGCGTCGTCTCGGTGCCGGGCTTCAGCATGGAGCTCTGCGGCGGCACGCACGTGCAGGCGACCGGCGACATCGGGCTCTTCGCGATCGTCTCGGAAACCGGCGTCGCGGCCGGCACACGCAGGATCGAAGCGATCACCGGGACGGAATCGCTCAAGGCGTTTCAATCCGAGCGCGAGATCGTCTCGTCGCTGGCGCAGGCCCTGAACGCGAAGCCCGAAGAGCTTCCCACGAAGATCGCCGCGCTGCAGGACGACACGAAGCGTCTTGCGCGCGAGCTGCAGCAGGCAAGAATGAAAGCGGCGATGGGCGGCGGCGCCGGTCAGCAGGATGACGCGATCGATGTCGCCGGCATCAAGCTCGTCGCGCGCGAGGTCAGCGGGCTCGACAAGGACGGGTTGCGCGCACTGGTCGATCAGCATCGCGCCCGCATCAAGAGCGGC
>Ga0209515_10001884_pt1 | contig 33637 bp, 34 predicted proteins | sample Subgroupgradi54m_FD_187454 | JGI IMG/M metagenome (GOLD analysis project Ga0209515, IMG submission 187454) | Subsurface groundwater microbial communities from S. Glens Falls, New York, USA - GMW60B uncontaminated upgradient, 5.4 m (SPAdes)... ... | reverse complement strand
TCAAGCGTCAAGCAGGTTCAGACCACAAATTCTGTAACTCCAGGTGTGATGTTTGATTCAGTTCCGATATTCCTCAACACCCCTGTTTTTGAAATAAACGCATTTATCAGTTTCCTTTCAAGATTCAAAAATTATCAGCCCGATTATGAAGTCCAGACCCTCAGTGTTTATAACTCAAAAGATGAGCTTGTCTATTCAGAGCGTCTGGACGGCGTTAGGACTTATTACGAGAATGGAAAAGCTCGTGAAACATTCGATGAATCCGGTGAGCTTCTTTATGTCTATCAATATGACTTACAGGGAAGACAGGCTCAGATCCAAATCATAAAGGCCGAAGCAGATTTTAATGAAAAGATGGCTGAAATCAGGATGAAGATTGAGGAAGAAAAATTCAACGCCCTTTATCAGCTTGCCTGGAGGAATGAAGCGGCAAGACTTCAAATCAAAGAAGAAGTTGAAGCCGGTCTTCGAGCGATCGATGACGGGATTAGTCAGCTTGAAGGACAACGGTTCCAAGAAGTGGAAGTATGCAAGAGGAGCTGGGTGTTTTTCAAAAGCTGTCATATGGAGAGAATCGAAATTCCCCAAGTCGTCAGTGCCATTAATAATCTTCAGAGCGAAAAATCAAACCTGTTTCAAACTCAGGAACGTGAACTCGCCAAAATCGGAACGGAAATTGAATCAAAACGACTTGAGGTGGAGTCAGCATCGGCTGAGCAGATGACCCAGCTTGATGAAGAAGAAAGAAAGTTTAAAGAAAATGTAATCCATCAGGAAATGGACCCGATTATTATTAATTTCTACCGGGATATCTTAGGACGGGATCCATCAACGGCTGAAATTGACGGGTGGATTAATACTTATCGTGCGGCTAGCGTAATTGATACGGTTAGTCTTGCTAACACATTAACGGCTTCATCAGAACGTACGAGTGCTCTTAATCAAAAGCAATCGATCATCGTCGCCGTAGAAAGCTTCCTCACAAATTATTTGGCCCAAACAACAGATGCCGGAAGACAAACACTTTTGACACAAGTCGGCCTTAATCTTTCTGAAACTGTGAGTCTTGATCAAGTCGAAGTTAAAGAAATCCTGGATTGGCTTAAAGCCCGAGATCTTCATTTCGGCCAATCTGCTTTTCTCGCCTTAAAAGAAATGCTCGCTTCTCGGGGCAAAATAGTCGCATCTGACGTCATCGCAAAAGAATCCATTTTAATTGATATCTTAACGGGAACGATTAACAAGTTTACAGAAGGAGAACTTCTGATCTCTGTCTTTGCCCTTTCCAAAACAGCCAAGATTCACGGCGAGTCATTCTCAGGCGTTAAATACACCTTTGATGATCTGAAGGCTCTTTACCGAAGTGTTTGTCCTGTTGCAACGGGTCCCTGCTCCTTAAGAGTGATTGCTCATATCGGAGAAGATCATTTCGTTGTGGTGACACAAGTAACCGATACAGAAGTCAGCTACCGTGAAACAACCAAAGGTATTACCGGAGAGGAACAAACGGTCCTTGCTGGGGAATTTCTTAAAGTCTGGGAAGGTTATCTCATTGTTGCCGATCAATATCTGGTCCAATCAAAGAAGATCAGCGATCAAGAGGCCCAGCAAATCAGGGGGGCATTCTTTTGGCTCATATTTTTGGCTATTGCAGCTATTATTGCAAAAGTAGCCGCAGTTGTTTATGCCATCGTGGCCTTTGTTGTGAGCACTGTCATGGCAGTTGTTGCCACGGTTTTAAATACCGTTATCAACGCAATCAGTTTTGTCTTCACTAAGATCGCAGAAGGTGTTGCTCTGATCGGAAAGGGCTTCTTTAATTTAAGCAAGCTTCTTTATCAGGGAATTAAGTTTACAGGACGATTTCTGATGAAGGGGTTTCAATTCTTAAAAGAAGGGTTCACAAAAGGACTTGAGCGTCTGGGAAGCGGAATTTCTAAGCTTAAGAATTTTCTCTTGAAAGCAACAGGGAAACCCATTGTGAATGAATTTGGTCATAACCTCTATGATGCCCAGGGAAATATCCTGAGGTACTTTAGCTTTCAGCAGGAAGTAGCACGAAATCTGGTTCAAGCAACAATCAATTACGGTGTCTCTAAAGGTCTTGAAGGATTGGGATTAAATCCAACCCTTTCTGCATTAGCGGGAGGCTTTATTGGAGCAGGATTTCTCGGAGCTGGTGCAGGCTTAGGTGGTTTCATTAAGAGTGGACTCCAGAACCTCCTGCTTCAGGGAGTGAGCATCCTTGGCCTTAAACTTAATTTACCGCCGCCCATCACAGGTGCCATTTCTCTTGTTACAGGTACCGCTTTACAATCCTACTTTGATGGCTCTCTTACTCTCAAAACATTTACAGACATTGCCCCAAAAGTTGCATCCAAACTGGTCTTAGGAGGAACGGAACTCCTAGGCCGATCTCTTGGTCTTAATCCTCAGATTGCACAATTGATCGGTCTCCCTATTTCTGCTGTTGTCGGCGGTCTCGTAGGAAATCTTGTCAATCCCAGTGGCGGCGGAGGACCTGGAGGGATATGGACATCGCTCCGAGACACCATCTTAACCAAAGCAGTTGAAATGGGTTCAGATGCTTTATTCGATGCTCTAAATTTACCCTCCGTTGTGCAACAATTTGGATTATCGCTATTCTCATCGCTGGCAGGAAATCTGTTGAATGCAAGCTGGAATACTGGAGGAACAAACTCGAATGAAAGTGTTTTTTCAAGGATTTTTGGAAATGTTGCCAAATTCGGTCAAAAGATAATTTCAGGAATTGGTCAAATTGTCTCCTTCGGCACCAAAGTCGTAGAAGGTTTTGGAAATCTCACAAAGGCAGGTTTTGCGAAAGCAGTGGATTTCTTTTCAGGTATTTTCAATCCTGAAACTCGCGAAGCTTTAAGCCGGGCAGGCAACGGAAGTATTGAAAATGCAATTTTCAGTAACGGTACTGTTATTGGAAGTGGGTTTGCCACTGCCACAGTCAATTTTGGCGGAAGAAATATTGTCGTCGATTGGGATTCTACCGGCGGTGAGCTGAAAATTCGTGACAACAATGAACTATGGAGCTTTAAAGATCCGAAAATCGAACAAAGCCACAGTCAGTTTCTATTTGGACGCTTGGCTTACGCAGAAGAATATCAAGACTTCTCTTTGATTCAGGAGTTTAATGAAAATTCAGTTGACAACATCATCATCAGAGGCATCGGCGGAGACATACTTTCTTTCCGAGGTTTTGATAATGTCCCTCTTAGATACGACAATTTAGGAAGTATATTAAGTGGTGAGCTTAACCTCTCAAACATTGCATCTATTCGGTTAATCGATGGCCAAATCGATGAAATTGACTCAGCAGGTGGCAGTGGAGGGCTTTCCTCTCTCATTGAGCAAGCCGCAGGATTAATTGCAAAACCAATTGGCTACATCTTTACTGCCGCTGAAAGAGCCGTCCTTACATCCTTTGAAGTTGTCAAAGGCATCTTTAATGGACTAGGAGGAGCACTTGATAGTTTCTATGGTACAATCATCGGACGCAATGCCAAAGACTTATGGACGCCTCAGACAGTTCAATCTCAATTGGGAGTACCGACTACATACACGGCAGCCGATATTGCTGAATCAGAAAGAGCGAGCGGAAAAATGATATCGATGACGCTTTCAGATAACAGTGTGGTGACGGGACGAATTTTTAGGGCAAGTGATTGGCGGGACTATAAAGGTATGCTGCCCCTAGCAGTTCAAGAACGCTTAAATACAGACGCTGCTTTTCAAGAATATTTAAGAAAGGAAACAGGAGTTATCTTCTTTGGAGACACAACCAAACTTGCGGACCACTATGTCGAACAGTTTAATACGCCTAATCTTGTCAGAAGAGAAATCCTGGGCAATGGAGAGCATAATTTTATTAAAAGGAGTTGGTTTGGCGAAGCCCAAGATTTAATCAACGATTCGCTTGGTCAACCAGGTGATGGTCTGGCGGAGATTCGTATTGACAACATCCATTTGACCGATATATATAGGTCAACCACGGGTTTTACTCTGATCCATCAAGACGCAGGCGCTAACGCATTTCTCAGTGGAATTAATTATCATATCTTTGCTGAAGTTTTACCTTCAAAATTCAAAAGGAAAAAGTGAGCTAAATCATGAACAAAAGGGCCCTAGTTATGATGGTGGCAACAATTTTACTATTCGGATTCTCACAAATGGGACTCGCTGAAACATTTTATTTCTATAAAAGATCAGACGTCAAACTTCCCAAGAATCAGCGGTTTGATTTTTTTCCAATTTCAGGAGCCAAAGATGCTTTTCCAAATTTAGTTTTTCATTTAAATATTCCCAAAAAATATTCCAACGAGAAAGATGTGGTTGAGCTTGGAATATCCTGCGCAGTCCATCCGGAGTCAAATGACCTTTCTCACTATTGGTTTTTTATTGAATCCTTATCAATTCGGGATGAAAATAAACACTATGATCTTAAAGTTGACTCTGGTCCTCGAGAATCAATTTTATACGATGGAATAAAAGTCAAGAGCACCAAAGAGCAGGAAGTTTTTCGTTCTAGCACCGTAATGAATTCTTATGCCGTAGCTCTCATCTTTCATGCCAACCCACTTCCAAAACGCCTCTTCATGGATTATAAATTTAAAGTCCGAAAGGAGGGAGAGGCGCCTCAAGTTTTTGAAGGTACACTTCCTTTAGAACTCGCTTCTTACAACGTCGGTTGGTGGGAAAAAACCCGCCGGTAATTTAACTCTCAGCGGTTCAATTTGTAGGCCGTTTTATTCAAACGCAGTTTTGGGTCTTGATTTTTGTTAAAGTGTCCCCGCAATTTGCTATAATAACGCCTCTCACAGAACGATGTTTATGAACATGAAGCTTCTTTCCTTCTTAATTTTTGTCCTCGCCGTATGGATTTCCGGATGTGCTACCGTTGGCCCTCCGGTAACAAGCTACGAAGTGTCTGCCAAACGAGTTGAGCTTGAGCAAAAGGCGATCGCTTACCGAAATCTTCAAACCAAACGAATCGAAGCGATAAGCCATCGCTTGATTTCTTTTATGTTACCTGAAGATCAGGAAAAACTACGGAATCTTCATATCAAGATTCTGGAATCTGCAGACATCAATGCCCATGCAAGTTGGAATGAACTAAGTCTAACTTATGGGATTATTCGTTTTACGGAATCAGATGATGAAATAGCTGTTGTGGTTGCCCATGAGCTTGCCCATATGTTGCGGGGACATGTGGGGAAGTCGCTTGCAACAAATACCTTATCTATGGCGGTTGGCAGTGCGGCAGCCATTGCTTTAGACAGTTTGACTCAGGGTTCCGGCATTGGTTCCTCTGTTGGGAATGTGGTGAGCCAGGGAGTCTCTGGATCCTTTTCTCGCGATTTTGAGCGTGAGGCTGATTATTATGGCTTTCAGTACGCCTATATTGCAGGCTTTAATATTTTAGAAGGGTCTAAAATTTGGGAGCGCCTATCCATTGAAGCGCCTCAAACCTTGACTGCCAATTTGCTTTCCTCGCATCCTTCTTCACCCGAGCGGCTTGTTCGGGCGGAGAAATCGTTAGAAGAGCTTCTGGCAAACGGGATTCGCCCTAATGTATTTCGAACTCCGGATGCTGGAATATCTGCGTCTTATCCATCTCCCAATATGCTTCAAAAAGCTATGATTATTCCAACGCGCGTTCTTTCTGTTCCTGGAGCGGTACTGAATCAAACGGTAGCTCGCCCGCTTTCTGTTCTGCCAAGCCAAGGAACCAACTCCCTTTCTTCTCATCAAGAACTAGAAAATCAAAAAGAGAGCTTAGAAGCCCAAAAAGCCGAGCTTTCCCAAACTGAACAGGAGTTGCAAGCGCGCCAAGATGAACTTGCCCGGCTTTTAGAAGAACAAAACAAACGTTTGCAGTCAGTCCGCGATCAAGCAAAACGTCAGGCGGAGGAGCAGGCTGAGTTTGAACGAGTTCTCCTTGAAGCCAAGGAAGCATCCAGACAAAACCGTTATGATGAGTTTGGTATTGAACGAATGGGAATAGCCAAGAAAGTGACCAATCTTTGGTTGGGACAGAGCGTTCAAGGAAATCAGGAAATTTTTCCGATTGCTCAAGGGAGTATTAACTGGTATGTGAAGTATCATCAATGGTCGGCCAATTCATGGAAAGCACTCGCTTCAATTTACCGAAAGTATCACGCTTATTGGTATTTACCTGACGGAAAGCTTTTTAAGGAACAAAACTTTCAGCAATCAAAAGGCCGAACCGATTTTGCCAAGGCGACACTACACTGGGATCCTGAGTTGGGAGAACGATTGATTGGAGAGTGGACCCTCCGGATTTTTGAGAATGGTAAACTTGTAGACGAACGAACTTTTGAATTGGTGAAATGATAAAGGCACCCTAGCCTTGCTCGTCCAAGGTTTCCAATTCCTGAAGAAAATGCCTATGGCGAATAAATAGAAAGCTTTTCATGGATGGCACCCACAGTAACCTCCTTCTTTTTCTTTACTTCTTTAGTTATACGAACCCCTTAAAAAGTATAATATCCCCGGAATTATGGATGCGGGAAAAACGCAGGTGGCTCGCAGAGAAAATTCAATCAGCCAAGAAACCCAATAGAAAATAACGTGGCAAGGCGACAGAGACTAAAATCCTGCTTGCCCATTGATACATAATAATTGACACGAAAATGGCAGGATCATATACTTTGTTACCATCTGGAGGAGTCACATGCTTAGATACTTTCTAATGAGTTTGTTGATTCTACCGACAGTTGCTCTTACTCTAAATCAAGCGCAAGCTGCAGTGATTGCCGAAGCCGGCGTATATTTTAATGGCACCATCGAAGGCACGGAACCGGAGTTTATGGAAACTAGCTGGAGTTACTTTGATGGTTCAGACGAAGTTCGCTTATTTGACTGGCTAGTTCTTCACAAATCTGATGTGGGTACCGTTTTCTCAGCCTTTCCCGAAACAAATCCTGCGTTTAGTGTTTTTGCGGATTTCCTCACGAACGGTGTCGACGATCTCCTTGTTTACCGGACAAAGTTTCCTAATGACGAAGTGAATTTTGGTTTTCTGGAATCCGAAATGTCTTCGTTACAGCCAAATAGCTTAAATGGTATCGATCTGCAGGGACACATGATCACTCAAATTGATTACACTCTCGATTTATTCGAGGTACGAGAATCATTAACTGGACTGCCTGGAGTTTTTAATTACGAAGTTCAGCACAGGTACAGTATTCACGACGGGATCGTTGTTCCTGAGCCAACCAGCGTCGTTTTGTTCATGATCGGTGGTTTAGCGGCCCTAGCAACGAATCTTTCTCATAGAAGACGCATTTCATTACACCAATAAAACTCTCTCTCCTGTAACTCTTTCAGAAATCCAAAATCCGAAAATCCACCGTAATAGTCAATAAGCTCGATTGCCGCCGATACCGAAATGGGATAGACGACAGGTTTTAAAGGACGGCGATAAGCTTGCAACCTATGTTGTTTTCCATGAACCCGGTGGAGTGATTGATACAACCTTTGATAAAGCCTCGTGAAGAGAGAGCAGATACATTAGGAAACTTCGGCTTAGAGATTTACCTGTTTTCTTCAACCTTCTTGAGAAATTCCCATGTTGCAAGTCCGAGACCCCGTGCAATTAATCCGATTTTACTGAGCGTAACAGATACTTCTCCACGTTCAATCCTGCCTTGATAGCTTCGGTCAATTCCAATATGTTTAGAAAAAGCTTCTTGTGTAAACCTATTTGCCTCTCGTAACTTTCTGACCGTAAAGCCAAACTTTCCTTCCTCTTTACCTACCGGATGTCTTCCCATGGTGATGTATTGTGAGAGGATAAGACAAATCTGTCAACGGACTATAATCCGTGTTGAGGTGGGATCATTTAAACAATAAAACAGATCAGAATCAGAATTTGATCTCTTTCTCACCTGATCCGGTCTTTACGACATACCCCTTCACAATTCTTTTTCTTTCCCGGTCCACTAAGATCATGAGTTCGCTGACTTCAAGATTAAGGCCGCGTGCTAAGATTTCAATCATATCAAGCCTGGGAGATGACTCCCCGCGTTCGATTCTTCCGTAATGGCTCCTGTTAATTTCAAGGCGGTCTGAAAAATTCATATGACTGAGGCCAGTTTCCTCTCTTAATCGCCTCAAAACAGTCCCAAAGGCCTTCCCAATCATATCTTTATCTTTCTTCATTCTTTTAACACTCAAACTATGATCGACTGTAAGAAAGCTTAAAATGACCGTGTATAAGCGGTTGAATTTTAGGAGTCTATCCGCTATTATTTCTAGAAGTGATAATTAAACTCTAGAATTAAATATGAATAAGCCTATTGATTCCAGAAAAAATACGATTAACGATGTCGCTCGTGAAGCGGGTGTGGGAGTAGGGACAGTCAGCAGATACTTACATCCTGCACAAAGAAGGGGCATCAAACATGAAGATATCAAGCTCAAAATTGAGGCGGCAATCAGGAAGCTTGATTATACGCCTAATCCGAATCGATCAAAGAGAAGGAGGGTGTCGCACAAACAATGGACATTGGGACTTTTAACTTCACTTTCAAAAGATATCTTTAACTCGCGTTACCATACAGCAATTTTATCAGGGGTTTTTGACCGGATTGCAAAGACGCCTCATGACCTGAAGTTTATTTTGCTTCGGGAGAAACATTATGAGCGGCTGGAAGAAATTTTATATGAGCATGAGGTGGACGGCCTCATGATTCTGACTTGGCGGATTCATCCAAGTGTGATCAAGCTTGTGGAGGAAAGCGACGGCAAGCTGCCTCTTGTTATTTTTAATGATTATGACCCAAAGGTTAAAGTCAATATTCTCTATACGGATGTAAAAGAAGGAGTAAAGCAGGGGGTCTTTTATTTGATTGAGAAAGGATACCGCAAGATCGGAATGTTGACCGGGCCTACTCATATGGTTTTCAGGGACGGCGATACAGAGCTCGAAATACCCTCGATTGATGTCAAAGAAAAGACAGAGGGATTTATGGAAGCATTGAAAGAAAAACGGATACCTTTGATTAAGACTTATATTAAGCGCTGTGTCTCGTACAATTACGGTGACGGCTACCACGAAATGAAAGTCTGGATTCAGAAGGGCAATCTTCCGGAAGCCATTGTCTGTGCCAATGATGAAATTGCATTAGGCGCCATGCGGGCTTTAAAGGAATCCCGAATCTGGTGCCCCCAAGGAATGGCTCTTGTGGGCTTTGATGATATTGAAAAGGCAAGAATCGTTTCGCCTTCGCTCACGACGGTCAGGCAGCCTTTATATCAGATGGGGCATGATGCCATAGAAATTTTAGTCGAAAAAATTGAAGCTCCAGGCAAAGAGCTTGTACAGCGTAAATACATGCCGGAACTTGTCGTCCGGCAGACCGCTTAATATCAGGCGACTCATCGGTGAGAGGTCGCTTATAGTGGGTTACTATTCATAAAATCTTGCCTTATAAGTTCACATGATTTTAACTTTGTAGTAGGTTTAGATTAAAGGATAGAAAGTGTTTAATCGAAGTTTACATCAACAACAACATCAACTTACAACAAGGGAGGTGGCTATAGGTGAGCACAGAGAAAGAAAATATTTCAAACGCAGAGAGCGCCGGATTCAATGATGGGTGTGAACCAGTGGCGTGTCCGAACCCGCAATGCAACCAAGAGCTCATGGATTTGGATGAGGATTTTTGGGAGCATGGAAACTCGGATATTGATTGCCGGAAGTGTAAACAGCCCGCAGAGCATGTCGGCTCTTTGGCTTCTCGCAAAAGGCCGAGTAAAAGCATCTACATATATAAGTGCGCTCCCTGCGAGATCAAATTCACACGCAAAATTCCTGCCATGAAAAGACACTGTCCGAGCTGCAAGGAAGAAATTTACATGTTTTGGAATCTTCTCTTGGGACTACCGGGCCATTCATCTAAGCGGCCTCGCCAGAAGGTTGTACTTCAATCAGCCTGACGGCTGTTTTTTATTTTCTGCTTATGATTGTCATATTTCGTTAGATCTCAACAAATTATTTTCTGAAAATGCGATTTTCAAATAGACAAACGATATGACGGGATGATATAATTCGCGCCTCGCTCAGGATTCTGAGCACTGGAAAAGCTCAAAGCTTTTCTTTTGAGCGTCTGAGGCATTTGGCCTCGGGCGCATCTGAAATAGCATCTAGCACACAATTGCAACTGGATTCGGGGAGAGGGGCTTTCGAAGTGTCAATAAAGCTCCTAAGCCGGTCCAACACGGCTGGGTGAGAAGATCGAAGGGAACGAAGGTTAATTTCCATGGACCTTCACCCGTTCATTTTCTGCCTCCTGTCCAGTTTCAAAGAACCTCTCCAATTTCCCTCAAAAAAATCTCCTGTAGTAACACGCCGTTGATTCAGCTCGGCTTTTTCGTCTGAAGTCTTAAAAGCCCTGAATCGAGCCGTATCTATTTTCACGCAGAAGATGGACATGGTGTGTCCGCCTTTTTCCTTTTCGGTCTCTTGCCCTGCCGAATTTAAAACCTAAAAGGAGAAATAAAATCATGTCAGACCATTGTGAGAATTATGAAGCTGAGGTCTTTGAGGACGCGGGGATTGAGATTGAGCTCTTGCCTGAGGACCGGGAAGCTCTTGAAGAAGCTTTAAACGGCTCTCTTGAGATTTTCAGCGCTCCGGGGGAGGCCGACCCGGACCATGCGCTTTGTGTGATCGAAACACTTGAGGACGTTCATCCGTACTTTCCCGACACCAAGGTTTCCGATCAGATCGGGGAAGTAATTGAGCTTCTCCATGAGGTTTGTGACGAGTCGGTCTTAAGTTTTGAGGATGCCCAAAGTGGAAAGCGCATTGTCCAGGCCCTTGCCCAGGTATTGGGAATCGAATTATCCCATCCGGACCATTGACCAAATCTCTTAAAGGAAACGGGGAACTTTTGATGAAACTACAGGAAACGATACTTGAAGACTATTTGCGGCATACTTACTGCGTTAAGGATCCAAGGGTTCTGAACGCGGTCAAGCGGGTTCTTTCAGTCCGGGAACAGGGAAGTCTTGAACTTCACGCTACCGTGGTTACTGGGAAGAAGCTCGTCGTGATTTGCGAGTGCCCGGAGCGTATCAAGGAAGTGATTCTGATGGAAAAACAAAATCCCGGCAGAGTCTACCGGCAGCGCTTAGCATTGAAACGCAAGAAGAATCCCGCCGAGGCTTGAGATGTTTTTGATGCTGAGGTTATTCGCCCGCGGGAAACTGAGTGCTGCGCCCGGCCCCTGTTCATAGATTTCGGTGTTTCTCTGGAATTTGATTTCTCCCTGAGCCACATAGAAGAAAACGGGTTTTTGGGGATCGAGGTAGCGTTTTAACTGGATGGTTTCACCGGATGAGATTTGAATCCTTTTTGCGCTTCCGGCGACAGTGGGGAAAAGCTCCACGGTAAAACCTTTCCGGGAATCCAAGATTTCAGGCGTGTCCTCCGAAACCGTTTTGGATGAGATAAAACCGAAATATTCATCCGCTGAGACGCCAAGGGCCTTAATGAGTTTCAGGTGATTTGAGGCGCTCCCTTCCTGGAGGCCTCCTTCAATTCTGGCGATCAGATTTCGGTGGACACCTGAGTCTTCAGAAAGCTGGACGACGCTTTTCCCCTGGGCCTCGCGGATTTGTTCTAACCGGCAGAGGGGGAGGTCCTCAGGCTTTTTTCTTCGTTTCTGCTCTTTCTTAAAGGGTGCGTTTGCACTCATTCTGGGAGCCTCCTTCTTCGGCAGTTACAGGCTTCATGCCTGTGTATATTCACAATGAATGTTACGGTTTAAACCTTAATACTGAAGTTTACACCTCAAAAATAAAAAATCCACCTTTTTCATAATTTATTCTTGCAAATAGCCCTTTTATTTTGTATAATACGGTTCATAGTGAACGTAGTTAGGTTCAAATTCCATGAAAATTGTGCATGATTCACGGGGTAAAGTCAAGTCCTAAAGGCAGGAGGGGCAAATGGTGAGATATTTAAGATTAGTCGGCGGGGCGGTGATCGGGATCGGCTCAAACATTATCTGGGCAATACGCCTTTTATGGTGCCTGGGTTTTCTCTTCATTACGGCGCTTCTTGTGGTAGATCTTTTCAGGATTCCCATGTCGGTCAATAGCTCCCATGAATACGCACCCGAGCAGACGCTTTGGGAGAAGATGACCCCCGAAGCCGAACAAAGGCTCAAGGAATTTCAGGAGCGCTGTCATCACATTTACGGGCATAACAACATTCAGAACTACTACTGTCCCATCTGCCGCAAGAAACTGACGAAAGAAAGACCGTATATCTGGAAAATTTAAGAAAAGGAGGTTCCAATGGAATGAATCCTTCCGGAATGGACGAAACCAATCCCTGGTATCTTAAAGACAAACTTCCCTCGAAGTGGACCCGCCTTGACCTTCAGCCCCGCGATCTTAAGTTTTTTAAAATTCTTCTTGAGCAAAAGTTTCTTTCCCGAGAACAGATTACAAACTTCATTTTTGAGGGGAAGGAGCGTTACGCTTATCTCAGGCTCTGGAAACTGAGACGCTTTGGGTTTGTCAAAAGAGTTTTGGGATTTGTCCCGACAGGACTTTATCTTCCGACCGAGCAAACGTATGATTATTTCAAAAGCCGGTTTGTTGAAGTCCCAATGCCGGTTCTCATTCCCGATCCGCGCACGATCTTTCATGATCTTTTGGTGACAGACATCCGCTTTCTTTTTCAAAAAATAGGGTTTGGGACTCTATGGACAAGCGAACGGGTGTGGCGCATGGGCCGGTCCATACGGCTTTGGGCTCCTGACGGCGTGATTCAGGTGGGAGGGGACTCGTTTGCCGTGGAAGTCGAGCGCGTGCAGAAAGAGACGGTCCGCTATGAGGATATTTTTGCCCGCTATCAGGAGGACTCTGAACTTAAAGCCTGTCTTTATATCACTATGGAAAATCTTTTGAATCTTCTCTTGGAAAAAGGGGAAAACTTTCCGAATGTTTATTTCACGACGCTTTCCGAACTTTTTGAGAAAAAAGAAAAGGCCAGTTTCCGAAATGCAAAGGGAAGTTTTCTTGAGATCGAGGAAAACCTGGAACGGAATCTCGAAGCGGGAAGGCGGTGAATTTCATTGGGGATTGAAGACCTTTTCAGCCGGAGCGAGGAGCGCAAAAAGCGCGGGATTGCTTTGGAGGATCATGCCGTAGGCCGCAGGAAAGCCCACCGGATGAGCGGCATGTTTTATCTTGGACGTGACCTTGAAACCGGGGATTCGATTTTTCTATCGGATGAGGCCCGGGAGAAGCATATGCACATTGTAGGCGGATCAGGATCCGGAAAGTCGTCTTTTATGGAGTCGCTCGCCTTCCATGACCTTGAGCGCGGAAGAGGGTGTGTCTTTATTTCAGGAAAGGGCGACACCACGACTAGGGATGCGCTTTACGGGTTTGCGAAGTTTCTGGGCAGAGAGAAAGACTTCCGTTATTTTAGCCTGATTCATCCTGAGATTAGCCACCGCTGGTCGCCTTTTGTGCGGGGATCCGCAACCCAAGTCAAAGACAAACTCATTGGCTCCATTCTCTGGAGTGAGCCTTATTACAAAAAGACCGCTGAAGACGCCTGCCAGACAATCATGATGGGGGTATTTGATGCAGGGATGCGCTGCACGTTCCAGGACCTTGACATTTTTCTCTCGGAAAAAGAGTCCGTGGATGTTCTCCTTAAGATGGTGAAAAACCCGATCGTCAGGCGCGCCCTTCAAAAATACAAGAAACACTTTGAAAAGAACTTGAAGGAAATGCGCGGCTTCTCGGTTGATATCAGCCTTCTGATTACCTCCGAATTCGGTCAATTATTTGACACCGTGAATCCCGACATTGACTTCATCCGCGCCTATCAAGAAAACCAGATTGTGTATATCGAGTTAAACGTCAGAGGTTTAAGCGAAACCTGCCGCCGGATCGGGAGAATGCTTTTAAAAGACCTCGCCTTTGCAAGCGATTACTTTGACACACACTCGATTCTGAAAGATCGCAAGTTTTTCCCATGCTTTGTGGATGAGCTTGATTCCTTTTATCATCACGATTTTGGCACTTTCGCGGCTCAGTCCCGCTCATCAGGATTTGCCCTGACCCTGGGCCACCAGTCTCTTTCAGGAAACCTTAAAGAATACGGAGCCGGGGCATTAAATGAAATCATCGACAATACGAATATCTCGGTCCTGCTCACCCAACGGGCCAATGAAAGCGTGGAACAGGCGGCCAATATCAGCGGTACCAAAAAGGTGGTGAGCGAGTCCTATCAGACCGAGGAAAAGAAAGAGTTTTTCAGCACGAAGAAGGCCCCCACTGGCCAGGGTAATATTTTCCTTAAAAATGAATATAACATTGACCCCAACGCCATCCGCAGCCTCCAGACCGGGGAGGCGTATTGCGTGGTCAGCGAACCCCCGATGCAGCACTTGGTCATGCTCAATTACGTTCCTCCCATTCCGATGGAGTCTGATTTCCCGAAGATTGAAATAACGACCCCTGAGATTTTTAAACGTATCCCGCTTCCCAATTTTTCAGACTCCGAACCCGAATTCAAGAAAGCCAAAGTCCGCACCAAAGCTCCCGCCGCCTGACGCCTTCCTATATATACCTCATTCCTATACCCGCCGGACCTTTTTTCCTGCCGTTTTTCAGCTAAACCTATGACGCAAGTATAGGAACGGGGTCATGATTTCAAATTCATAGGTTCAGGCGAAGCCCATCCCGGCCATAATATTTATAACCCCATGAAAACAAAACGGTTGCATCGTTCGTTCGAGTCCCCCAAGGGGGACTCGCTTCCTGACCACCGCCCCCGCCCGTTCTAAAACTAGTGGGGCAGGTACGGTGGTCAGGAAGACACTTACGATGCAAGTTTTATTTTCATAGGGTTTAAAGGAAGTTTTTTATATATTTCTATTTTTTATATTAAAGATTTTAAGACCAACACAGTGCAACAGTGGGTGGTGAATAGAACATAGGCGAGTGAGGATAGAGGTTGTGGAGCATAGTGCAACATAAGGGGCGTATTTCCTCCGAGGGGGTAGTGCAAGAGTTTGTGGAGCCGGATGCCCAAATGATCAAGTGAGTTTTCTCCGTATTTTGTCAGGCAATAGTTCTTAAAGCATACCAGTCAAGCCGAGGTGCGCGGATATCTGGGTTTCTCCGGTTCCGAAGACAAAGGGAGTTCCCCCATCCCGTTAAAGGCGTGGGATGGGGGAGCCCTCCCTTCTCTTCTTTAGGTTTTCTTGAATGCAGGCGTCTTTAGCGAGACTCTTTCGCCAAAGACGCTCAAGAGACTCGCTTAAAAGCATTGATATTTCCACCACCCTCTTTTGCCGTCCTCGCAAGGGGAAAGCGTGCGTTTTTTTAGTGCCGGTCAAACCTTCCTCATACGGGATCCCCGTTGGTCATAGTAATAGAGTTCCTCTGCCGAATCACGGACGGCGCTCAGAGTACGCCGTCGCGCGGTCTAAGACCGCGCTCCCGCTAAAAAGCGGCGGGCCGGCTAGTGAAATCCCCCCAGCCAGGTTCAAAAATTTCCTAGCCGTGAGCATAAACGGTTTCCCCCTCTCCGCCATAAGACGTGGCGGAGGGTACCCCCATTTATCCCTCCCGGCTTTAACGGAAATTTTCCTCACCCTTCGCCCTCCGCTCCGAGGTCCGGTGCTCGGGTGGCTTGGGGGGAGTCCACCCCCGCCTCTGGCGGGGCTCTGATTATGTTGCGCCTGAAAACGCACCCCCTTACTGCGGTCGCCAAAGGCTTTTTGAGGGTGGTGGAAAATGGCTCACGAAGAAAGAACAAAAACCAAAATCAGAGATAGAAAAGAGAGGCTGGAAAGTTCCGCTTCCGTTTCGGACGCTCTCCGGATTCTCCCAAATGGTTTTAAAATTCCCTTCGTGCTTCGTTCCATCCGCCAAAACAACTCAAAAAGTAGCGTTCAAGAGGAACGCTAGAAAGAGGTTTGTCATGTCAAACGATTTAGTTTACCGCTTTCCCAAAAATGAACAGGAGGAATTCGGCTTTTCGGTGCGGGAGTATAAAGACCGCCTGTATTGCGATATCCGCATTTACTTTAAAGGTGTGGATGGCTCGTGGCATCCGACTAGAAAAGGCGTCACGTTTTCAGCCGGGTTTATGGGTGAAGTAAAAAAGGGCGTTTCTGAAATCGCAAAGCTCGTTTCCACATCAGAGGCGCGGTTATGAAATACTCACTCAGTCCCGCCATCTGTGAGCTTGAGAGGGCTTACCGTTTTTTCAACCATGAGCTTTTCCGAGGCGCACTCAATGAGTATTTGATTATCACGATTCAAAGCCGGGGGCGCAAAAACGCCCTCGGCTGGCACTCCCGCGAGCGGTGGAAAAACGGCGAGACAAGCTCTATTTCCGAAATCAATTTGTCCGCAGAAGACCTCAAGACAAGCGACCCTTACGAAATCCTCATCCATGAAATGGCACATCATTGGAACTATCAGCAGGACATCCGGGACGTTTCAACGGGGCAGTATCACAACAAATATTTCAAGGAAACTGCCGAAATGGCGGGGCTTGAGGTCAAGCGGTTCAGGAACGTGGGCTACGGCGTCACGACTTTGGGAGAACTGGCGAAAGAGAAAATCTTAAAGTTTAAACCCGAAAAAGAGGTTTTCGACATTCTCCGCAAAGCAGACGTTGCCGGACGGGGGAAAGGCTCAAAATTAAAGAAGTGGTCGTGCGAATGCGGGATGAATGTCCGGGTTGCCCGCCTTGATTTTGATGCGACCTGTAACCATTGCATGACGCGCTTTGCGCTAACGGAGGGCGTATGAATCGCTACTACGGGCAATTGATGTACTCTACTTTTCTTCCCTTTTCTATTTATGCGCCGGATGAAAAAGAAGCATTGGCTGAGCTTCGCAAGCGCACGCCCGAAGTTTTGGGTGAAGCCGAGCGGAAAGAAGTTTTATTTCATCTTACCCGAATTTCTCAAGCAGACAAGGTAACCGTCATTAAACAGGAGGTATCCAGTGGCAAGATCGCAAATGACACCCAAAGCCCACGAAAAACTGATCGCCTTTTACGGAGCCTTCGGCGAGGCCGTGAAGTTCAGGGGCCGGTTACGGATTCACAGGGCGCATGACGCGCTTTTAGTGATGGAGGGCGTTTTAACCCGCGCGGATTCGTGGCATTACCACGCCAACGAAAACGCTAAACCGAAAGGAACGGAAAATGGAAAAGCGCGTAATCATTGAGCAATCGAAGATGGAAACGGATGACAGAACTTATGACATTGCCCTTGGATTTTCGCTTCATGGATGGCGGGTCATTTTAACCGAAAAAAGAAAGAAGCTATGTCCGAACGCGGATTAATTGAGAAATCTTATTCCCGCTACATGAAGGCGGGCGACTACGGCCTCGATATTTCAACGAACTTTCCTTTGATTGTCCGCGACAACTGCTGCAAACATTACACCCGCGTTTGTGAAGTGTTCGGTTTGTATCACGAGTTCGGGTCAGTGTGGGCGAAGAATTTACGGCTTTTGACTCAAGAGGAATTTGAAACACTCAAGAGGACGATGCCGTGTCAGTAACGATTTTGAAGTTTAAACCTGAATAAATTCAACATAACCAAATCATAGGAGTAATTCAAATGGAAACGATCAAGATGGAATGTCTTATAGCGTCCAAGACCAATCCCCGCAGAAATTTTGACAAAGCGGGGCTAACGGAATTGGCCGGGAGCATTAAGGAACACGGAATTTTGCAACCGATTCTGGTGAGGCCGTTGGCGGGAGGAAAGGGGATTCCGCTTTATGAAATCGTGGCAGGTGAGCGCAGATACCGCGCTTCAAAAATGCTTGGGCTTTTAGAGATTCCCGCTACCGTGCGCGAACTTTCTGATGCGGAGGCAGGGGAGGTTCAGATTATCGAAAACCTTCAGCGCAAAGACCTTCATCCTTTGGAAGAAGCGGAGGGCTACCGGAAACTTCTGGATTCACACGGCGCAAATCCCGACGACCTTGCGGTGAAAGTGGGAAAAAGCAAAGCGTATGTCTATCAGCGTTTGAAACTTCTCTCGCTTTCAGGTGAGGCAAGGAAATGTTTTCTGGCAGGTGAAATCTCACCCGCCGTGGCTCTGGTCTTGGCCAGGATTCCGCATAACGATTTGCAGAATCAAGCATTGACGGAGTTGCTTGACCAATGCGGGGAGGGCGATACGCCGAGCTATCGGGAAGCCCTTGAACATGTTGAGCGCAACTACATGACGCGCTTGAAGGACGCGCCCTTTGATACGAAAGACCCGAATCTGATTCCGAAAGCGGGGGCTTGCGCGGACTGTCCGAAACGCACAGGCAATGAAAAAATTCTTTTTCCTGATATTGAGAAGGACGACCTCTGCACCGACCCTGTTTGTTTCAAGCAAAAAAAGAACGCAACTTGGGTTCGCCGAGCGGACGAGGCAAGAAAAAATGGATGGACGGTCTTGGAAGCGGGCGAAGCCGACAAGATTTGCCGTTACGGATGGGTCGAAGGGTCTTCGGGTTACGTGGACTTAAACGCTGTCTGTCAATCGGACGCGAAGCGCAGGACTTGGAAGCGAATGCTTAAAAAATATGTTCCCTCCGTTACGCTCATTCGAAACAGCCGTGAGGAAGTTTATGAGCTTGTGAGACTAACGGAACTAAAAGACTCACTTGAGCGAGCGGGCTATAAGTTCAAGAAAGAGGAAAAGACCTTCGAGCGCCAATCACCCGCCGTTGACCGGAAGATGATTCGTATTAAGCGCGAAGCATGCGCTCTTGCGACAAACGCTTTGGTGACGAAACTCGAAAGCTATTCTTACGGGGATTTGATTAACCTTGCCGTGCCTCTTTTGATTCGCACAAGAGGTTTTAACGCGCTATGGGAAGTTGTGAAACGGCGTGGCTTGGTTGAGTCCCGAAAGGACGACTATCAAGTGGCACTCAAAAAAGAAGTTTCTCGCCTCGGTGAAGGAGGACTTAAGGGGCTTTTGGTCGAACTTTTGGTTTCGGGCGACAAATGGTCAACGTGGAGCGGATTCAGCCAGAACTTTCAAGACGCCTGTCAGGACGCAGGGATTGATTTAAAGAAAGTTGAAACCGAGGCCAAGCAGACGCTTGAAGTGAGGAAACGGAACGCCAAAAAGAATGGGGCAAAGAAATGAGTGCAAGTGAAATTACTTTGGAACGGGTCAGGCAATCAAGGGCTTAGTTGTTAGCAGAACGAAACGAACTTGAAGTTTAAACTTCAAAAACTCAAGGAGGAATAACATGACAAAGAACGGAAACGAAAACGGGAACGGAAATGGAAACGGAAATCAGACGAGACTGAACAACATGCAGAGACGGGCGCTTGAGTTGTCTCTTAAGGCGCACTATGAGCGGGTCATTACGAACGCCAAGAACACGAACGAACACGCAAGAGAGCGAGCGGTCGAGGAGGTTCAAAAGAAACTGGGGTATCACGTCTTGAAAAAGAGGATTGGGCAATTGGAGGAACAAAAGGAGGATTTGAAAAAGCAAATCACGCGGCTTGGGTTTGACGAGGACGGCCACTTGAAAACGGATTGGGACGGGAGGACTGGGCAGTATCTGCCTGTGGAGTCGAACGCAAGGAAACTCATTGAAGGAAAAGTCGGGGACACGGTTCAGCACCTTGAGGTCGAGCGGGACAAAAAGGTGCGGGATATTTGGCTCGCTGGAACAGTCGAGGAAGCGAAAACCATCATCAACTTTTAAGACGGAAGGAGAGTGAATTATGGAAACAAAACGGGAAGGGGTTAAGGACGCAATCCGAGGTTACCTTCAACTTCGACTTCATCAGAAGTTGGATAGTGCTTATGAGCACGCTTGCGAAATTGCCGATTTGATTTTTCTTGCTCTCGGTATTTCGGAGGAAGAACAGGACAAGCTGTGTGAAATTCCAATCCCGCGTGTGCTTCCTATTGTAGAGGTTGCCGGGAAACGCTATTTCAAAGATGTGCGTCTTGGGCAACTTCGGAATGTGGAAAATCCGCATGATTTTACAGGCTTCTAAACTCAAGGGAGGATTTGGAAGATGAAAGTGATTATCGTCCGTGGCGGTTTGGTTCAAAGTGTTTATTCAAATCGCAGAGAAAAAATTCATGTCTTTGATTATGACGGAGACGACCAAAAGGAACATGACGAATACAAAAAGAAACTGGAAGCGCTTATCAAGAAATACAAACTCAAAGCAGTTTATTAGAAAGGGAAAAACCATGTCATTCGAAGTATGTAAAGCAAAGATTTACTGCTTCAAGAATATAAAAGGCGGGAGAATTCCGGACTACATCATTAAGAACAACTACGACGGCCGCTTCCTGGAATGGCGGGACGTGAGTCCGACCGGAATCAAGGAAGTGGATGAGAATATCGGCTCGGACGGTTCGGTTGTGGTGCACAAATACACTCATGCGGAAAAGATCATTGAAAAGTTAAGCTCTTAAACCCTACCCAAACGGTTCACAAAAAGAACCTAAATAACATCTATAAGCCCCTTAAAAGTCATAAAAAGCACTTATTTTTCAAGTTTAAACTTGAAATTAGGTTCATTCCGGTGTATAATTCTCATCAAGTGGAGGCGAAAAGAAGATGAATAAGACCCAGCATCCGGTGAACCAGCTCGTGAAATACGCGATCCTCATTCTGCTTTCCTCGCTAGTAACGGCTTGGCTTGCCTTTGTTCTGGCTCCAGGATCCCTTTTTGCGCAGGTGTTGGGCGGCTCGACTCAGACTTTGGCCAATCCCTTAAGGGTGCAGCAGTTTTTCGACTCGGCCGCGTTTTTCCTCATCAAAACTGTGGGCTCTGTTATCGGCATTATCGCCATCGCCATTGCTGTTTTTGCCGCCAAGTTCGGGCGGGGAAGCTTCAGTAATATCGCAAGCGTGTGTTTTTACATCGGGCTTCTTTTTCTCGCGCCTTCCATCGTTCAGCTCCTTTCGATTTTTGCAGGGATCGGATTTTAATTTCTCCAGTTTCATTGCCGCTTAGTTTTTCCACGGGCAACTCCCGTCGATACCGCTTAAAGGAGGAAATCTTATGAGACAACGCTGCTACCCCCGGATTTCCGGGAAGGAAAAATTAGTATTGGGTCTTGAGCTTTGGGACTTACTTCTCCTTCAGTTCACGCTCATGGGGCTGCTTCTTGCAACGGGAAGTCTCTTGATCACGTTGCCGGTTGTGACTGGCCTTTATTTTCTAATTCGGGGATTTAAGCGGAACAAGCCGCGTTTTTATACGGAACGTTTCATCCGGTTTTTAATGAGACCACGATATTTTAATCTAAGAGACCAAGATAAAGGAGAACTCCGCACGGCATGATTAAGGACACCATTTATCCCATCCGCATGCGCAACTTAATTCAAGGAAGAAACGAGGACAAAATTCTTTCCTACGTTGATCTTTGGGCGATCGAAGATGATGTTGCGATCGGCGTTTCAGGCTCGGCCACAATGGGCTTTGAGATCCGTGGCCGGAACATCCTTCTTAAAAATGACGCCCAGATCAATGCCTTTTATCTTGGCATTGCGGATTTACTTGATTCGCTCCCTTCAAGAGGAAGGCTTGACCTTCAATTAAGTTATGAAGTGGAGCCTGGCTCGCCTGAAATTCTGCTGGCGCATCAAGAGAGTTTTACAACCGAAGACCCGCTTGCCAGGAAAATCACCGATGAAAGGATCGCACTTCTTCAAAAAAGGGGAATCCGTCATACAAGGATTTATTTATTTTTTACGCTCCAACCGGAAGATCAAGGTCTTGTGGTTCATTTTCGTTCTGGGAAGCCCCCGCGCGAAGCATTCGAATCGGAACACAAGGCCAAAGTCAAAGCGCTTTCTGAGGTGGAGGGGATCGCAAAACTGGCTCTTGAGGGAATCGGGATTCCAAACCGGAGGCTCTCCGGTTATGAGCTTGCGCTTTATTTTTACAAGGCACTTAATCCAAACCGCTCTCGCCTGATCCCTGTCCCGTTTTCGGTGAAAGCATCCGCGAAAATCGCAGCTCAAAAGGACGGTTATTTTTCACTCTCCGGGCCCTGGACCGCAAGAAGCGCGCTTCTTTTCTCACGCGCCTGGGTGGAAAACCAATACGTGACCTTAGACGGCATCCATCATGCGGTTGTGAATCTTCACCAGAAACCGGACGCGGTGGATGAATGGTCGATGAAGCTTTTTCTTGATCACCTTCCTTTTGATTACCGGCTCATGCTCACGATCCGCACGACGGATGAAGAAAAGGTCATGGGGAGACAGAAAATTGACGCCAACTTCAACCGCAACCTATTTGAATACTCTCCTTTTAAAAACTACGAAGCCAAACAAAAATATGCGGAGCTTGACGGTTTTCTGGAAGAAGCGAGTTCGACCAACGAGCGGCCTTATCAGTTCTCTCTTTCTGTGCTGCTGTGCGACACGGATCCCGAAGCGCTCAAAGAAAAGATCAAAGAAACGCTTCTTGCTTACCGGCAGCTTGGGGAAGCGGAAGCTGTTTCAGAGGACTTTGACCATTTTCCCTTATTCTTTTCTCATCTGCCGGGCCATACGCGGCGCAATTTCAGGGGAGATCACCTGATCCTCACCCGGGCGCTTTCATATTTTTTTCCGACTTTTCAGGAATGGGACGGCAGCCCGAATGCTCCCACGATCCTTACAACCCGCAGACATGAACTACTCAAATTTGATTTTTGGAACGATGAAAACCCGGCCAATCACGGGCTTGTGGTCGGTTCCACGGGCGGCGGGAAAAGTTTCGCCGTCAATTACCTCATTAAGGACTTCCTTTTAAGCGATCCCAGGAACCATCATGTCATTGTGATCGACGTGGGCTTTAGCTACCGGAAGATGGCAAAAGCCTTTGGCGGGAAGTATTACGAAATTGATCTTTCGGGGAAGTATTCGCTTAACCCTTTCCCTGAAAAAGCCTATTTGGAGCGCGGCAAGGAAATCGATTTTGAGCTTCTCACGTATCTATCGGAACTTCTCGGGAAAATGGTGACGGACTCAGAATCAGAAAACCTCTCAGGCGCGGATGTGCAGCTTTTAGAGCATGTGATCCTCGAAGTTTACCGCGAGATCGGTCCAAAAGACGCGCCCCGGCTTTCGGATGTAAGGCGCGTGCTGCTTGCGGCTGGAAAAGGGGAAGTCCTTGATTTTGATGATGAGGATAAAAAGAAGGCCGTTCATTACGGGAAGAATTTAGCGCTTTACACCGAAGGGCTTTACTCGAAGGTCTTAGACCAGCCGGGAAAACTTGCGATTGATTCTCCGCTTCTTGTCTTTAACCTCTTAAAACTTGCCGATCATCCCAAACTCCAGTCCGTGATTTCCTTCATCATTCAGTCCCTTGTCCACGCGAAACTTGTGGACGTTGGTTTAAAGAAGCTGATTGTCTTTGATGAGACGCATATGCTCATGTCAGACCCCGCCTCTGTCAAGCTCATCCGTATGCTTTACCGGATTGCCAGGAAATACAACACATGTGTCTATTCAATCAGCCAAAGTCCGAATGAATTTCTCCAGTGTGCGGCCTCAGATGCCATGATCACGAATGCTCATGTGCGCTGGATGCTTCCTTTAAATGAGGGTCATGAAAGTTTGAGTCATTTTCATCTGGCCGACCATGAAATTGAGGCCGTCCGGCACCTTCAGATGGTGAAGGGGCATTTCAGCGAATGTTTCATTAAGTCCGGTGAAGAGGGCGTGGTGGCAAGGCTCTGGCCGTCGCCACTCGAATACTGGCTTTGTACGACCAATGCTGAGGACTGGCTGTGTGAGAAAAAAGTGAGGGCCGAGCACCCGAATTGGGAAACTGGAGAAGTGCTTGAATATCTTGCAAAACATTTCCCGAATGGGGCAACGGGAGGTACTCACCAGTGAGAAAAGTAGCGATTCTTTTAATTTGTGTGGCGCTTCTTTCGGGAGGCGTATCCACGGTGAGCGCCTTTACGGTGTTTGATCCCATTAATCATGCGACAAGCCTTTTAAGGAATGTGATTTTACAGGCGCAGCATGTCGAAGATGTGCTTGAGGCGGGGAAGCGGCTTCTTGAGCTTAAAAATCTCGTCAAGGAGTTTGAATTTTTCAATCAAAAGCTAATTGATTCAGGGTTCGGTGAAATTGAAAATGTGATCCAAAAGTTTAGAACTTTTTTCGGGGATTCGGAAAAGATTTTACTTCCATTTGAGGAAGAAGCGTCAAAGACGTATCTTAAAACAGTCGAGCAGAATCCCTACTTTCAGGGAACGGCCTCACAGGTTGCGCAGATCGAGTTTGCTTCAAGTGAAGCTGAGTCCGGGACCACCACTCTTCCATACTATCTCACCCTTGTTCCTGATCCGCTCTCTCCCAACCATCAATACATCACATACGAACAGGCCCAGATCGCAAGAACTTTTGACGAGTCTCAAGCCATCCGCAAGTACGCGGGCGAGCTTGCCAAAGACGGAGCAGAACTTGAAGAAGCGGCCGCACAGGCGAACTTACTCGGCGCAACTCGCCTTCAGGCAGCCTCGATGGGAAAACTTTATGAAGCGTTCGGTGTGCTTCTTTCCACTCAAGGAAGGCTTGCCGAGCTTAACGCGATTTCTTTGGAGCAGGTCTCGCGGGATGAGAAGCTTGATGAACTTGCCAGGAGAAAAATGGCTCAGGATTTGGGAGAGTTTGTTTACGGAAACCGCGCGAGCGTGACCCAAGGAGGAAGTTTATGAAGCTTAATCCCTTAGACCTCATTCCCGCAATTAAGCAGATCAAAATCTCATCGCTTGTCCCTTCTCTTGACTCGCTTGTGAAAGCCGCAGATCCGAGCTTGATTCCGACCGATCACTGGCTCAGTAGCCTTGTCAGGGGGACGATCATGCCGGCCGCTTCAGCCATTCTTCTTTTTGCACTTTGCTGTGCGCTCATCCAGGAGCAAAGACGTGCCGCAAGCGGCGCCTCTGATTTTACGCGCGTGCTCTACCGGCTTCTTTTCTTTGTTGGGGTGCTTGCGGGCTATTCTTTCTTTTTCGGGTGGATCATTAATGCAGCGCAGGCGCTTGGTGACCTTTTTCTTCAAGATGATCAGGTCTCGGCTCTGGCTGAGAAAATGTATGAGAGCTTTGTTAGTTGGAACCTCGGCAAAATGCAGCTGGCCAAAGCCGTCCTTGTGGGAATCGTCGCTTATATCACTTACCTTGCCGCCTTCATTGTGTTCATGCTCTTCTTTTTTGCCCGCTACATGATTCTTGCCATGCTCTTTGTTCTGGGGCCTGTCGTGCTTGCCTTCAGCGTCTGGGAAGTGACGGCAAGATTCAGGATTTGGCTGATGCTCACGATTCAGGCCGCGCTCTGGACCGTGGTTTTGAAGTTCATCATTGCGGTCTCACTTGGGTTTGCGCTTGATGAAATTTACGGAAGCGGACAGGCGAATCTTATTTTTGTGATCGCGGCCAATATCCTCTTTGTTTATTTATTGATTAAAACACCTGCTATTACTTCCACGATTGTGGGCGGAGCGTCTTTTGGATTTTTGGCCTCTGACATGATTCATCAGACTACGGAAAAGACGCTTCAAGCCTCGGGCTGGATTGCCGAGAATGCGCCCCGCTACGGAGGCCAGGCCGTCCAGCTGATCCAAACAAAGATGGCTGGAGGTCAGGTCGAGGATCCTTCTACGGCTCAGGCCATGCGCCGGGACCCTTACGGAGCACTTAAGCGCGTTAAATCTTTTTTCGGACCGGAGGATAAAAAATGAGTCTTTTCAAATCAAACAAGAAACGAAACCAGAGGGACTCCCGGAGCTACTACGAAGTCTTCGGGGATACGGTGACACTTCTGAACACGTTTAAGGTCGTGGCCATGATTCTTTTGCTCATTATTTTATTTCAGGCGTTTTTAATCCTGAAAGCGCAGGAGAAGCTACCGCTTGTGATTCCCGTGGACTCACTCGGACGTGCCCGTGCGATTGAACACTATGAGACAACAGAAAGCCGCGATGAAATCCAGATTCAAGCGTTTGTAAGAGAATTCATGGAGGTTTATACGGCCTATGACTCAAAGTTTGTGGAGCATAATTTTGCAAAGGCGCTTAACTACATGCACTCGGAATTCCAGAAGCGCGCTCAGCAGGAATTGATGCGCTCAGACCCGGGTGACCCGGATCATGAGAGTCTCTTAGAAAAACTGAGGGCCCAGAAGATCTATTCCAAGCTTGAGATCCAAGAGATCCGCGTTGAAAAGGACAGCCCCCAATGGGTGAAAGTTTGGGTGGCCGGGATCCGGCGCGTGTTCAGTTACCTCGACTCAAGCTATCCGCCGACTGAGACTATTTTTAATGCTTACATCACGCTTGCCAAGGTGCCGCGCACAAAGACTGAGCCTTACGGGCTCTTAGTCTATGACTACCGGGAGCATCTGGTCAAAGACATTACTTCCAGGGAGGAAAAAACCACATGAACTTTCAAAATCTTTCTTTTAGAAAAATCCGTGAAAAAAAGAAGGCGATCGCTATCCTGGGCCTGATCGGCATCTTCCTTCTCAATACCACGTTTGTTTCCGCAGGCGAAAAAGTGGGAACGGAGGGTGAAATCACAAGGACAAGCGGAAGCGAGGCCGGGTCTCTTGACACTTCAAGAAGGAGGATTTTTAAGCGCATTCCCACTCTTCCTTTCCGTGATGATGAAGTGCACGACATCCGGCTTGGTTACGGGATGCACATTTCACTTGAGCTTCCTGAGAAGGTCAAAACCGCGGTTCCACCCGATGAAAGGCTGGTCTCGCTTGATTATCTTGAAGCCCGAGTTTACCTCAAAGGCATTGCCTATGCGGTGGGTGAGATCACGAATGCCACGGTGATCACGGAGTCCGGAAAATCGCTTCATCTTTTTATTCGAATCGTGGAGCCTTCTGAAAGCGATCAGGGGTTTAAGTTTATCGAACCCTCCAAAGAAATTTTCTCAGAAAGCCATGTTAAAAAAGAAGTCGAGCGCGCGACTGAGAAGCGTGAAGGGGAACTTGAAAAACGCGAGGCGAATCTCGGAGAAGTTACGGAAAAAATCGCGGAAGAAAAACTCAAAGAAAAGCTTCTTTATGAGGATAGCAACGCAAAGAAAGTCCGGGTGAAGGAAGATGACCTTGAGATGAAAGACGTCCAGGTCACACGGCTCGGAGGCCGTGTGTATCTCAAGTTTACGCTCCGTAACCGCTCAAAGCAGGATTTTCAGGTTGCATCCGTGATGCTCGGGCGGGGCATCGCAGATCCCAAGGATTCGGACAAGGTCCTGGGTGTGGAGGATCTTCAAACCGACACTCCGACCTTTGAATCGGAGCTGATTCCGGCTGGAGGCGAAACGAAAGTGCTGTTTGCCTTTGACGAGCGCCAGGTGCGCAACACGGAGAAAGTCGTGTTAAAAGTGGTTGAAGAAAGCGGGCTTGGCCGCGCCGTTGAATTTAAAAATCTAAAACTTTTTACGAGGTGATTTTGTGCCAGACCGGATTTACGCCAAAGACCCTGTGCCGGTACGCGATAACAGAAAACTTTATGTTGTGCTCTTTGTCGTCGTGACCGTCTTTCTTTGTGTCCAGATCGGGCTTCGCCTGTTTTCAGGCAAGTTAAAGCCTGGGACACAAGAGAATCTGGTCGAGGATAAGGGCCGGACCGTCTTTCAAGAGCAGGACGTTGCGAGAGGTCTTGAGGTTTTCGGAAAAGGGGCAAGAGAGTCCGTGTTTAACAAACTGCGCGAGAAAGAGATCAGGCAGACTTCGCAAGTACCCGCACCGCAAAAAGAAAAGCTCGGGCCTGTGAGCATTCTCCGGCATGAGAAACAAAATATCGAAACTCAGGCGTCGCTAACGGACACGCAAAAACCCTTGGGTGTTCCGCTCGGAACTCAGGCCCTTGCGCTGCTTCGGACAAAAATATTTTCCTTTAATATTGAAAACCACGTTGAGGCTGAGGTGATGAAGGATGTGTATTACCTGGGAAAGTTGAGAATTCCCAAAGGCACAAAATTATTTGGGACAGTTTCAGTCCTTCATTCCGAAAACCGGGTGAATGTGCGCTTTCACCGGCTTCTTTTACCCTGGGGTGAGGAACGCACCTGTCAGGCTGTGGCGCACTCACTTGACGGATCGGGAGGACTTAAAGGAAAAGTAAACCGGCACTGGCTTACGAAAAGTTTTTCGATCATTGGAAAAACTGCGCTTTCTGGGTTGACACTCTTTACCGTTCCAAACCGCCAGAACGCATTTTCAATCGACGATCAACTGCGGCTTACGGCTACCTCGAACCTTGCGCAAGAGGGATCGCGCGAGCTTGATACCTTGAGAATCGATAAATCCATTACGGTTCCTGGCGGGATCATGATCAAAATTATCTTTCTTGAGAGTTTTTAAAGGGAGGCATTAGTGTTTTCATTTTTGATATCCATATTTCTAGCAACGGGAATTTTGACGTGGGATGCCTCTGCTGTTTTGGCGGATGAAACTTCTGCCTGGCCAAAAGCACGGGTGAAAATTTCACTCGCTCAAGCGATTGAACTCATGAAAAAAGAACATCCCGATATCCGATTGCAGGAGATAGCTGTTGAGAAGGCGACAGAGGAAGTGACGCTCGCAACCCGCGCATTTCTGCCGGATCTTGACCTCGATTACATCGTCTCAAGCGCGTCTGGGGGGTGGGGATTGATACTCACCGCAGCAAAACTCCTCGCGCCTGTTTTTTCGGCGAGGAAACTCATGACAGAAAAAGAAGTGAAAAAGATTTTACGGGAAAAAGAAGAAGTCCTCGTCCGGTACCGGGCACTTGAAGTCGAGCAGGGCATCAAGGAACTTTACGTGACGCTTCTCATTCAACGTGAACTTGTCCGGATTCTTACTGAGAACGCCAAGCGAAGCGGGGAGAAGTTTGAGCTTGTCAAGATCCATCACACCGAGGGCGGTTTGAATGATGAAGAGCTTTTGAGGGAGCGCCTTACCTTTGAAACCGCTCAATCGGAGGCCGGGAAAGCAAAAACCTGGCTTCGCTCAAGCGAGTTTGCATTTGAAAGACTGCTTGGCCTTCCGCACGGTGAGCCGTTTGCTCTTGAGCCGGTTTCTTTTCATGAGTCAGGAGACTTTCCGTTGAGTCTTGAAGAATGTTTTGGCGTGGCCTATGCGAAAAATCCCATTATAGAAGCGCTTCTTTTGGAAGAAAAAGCAAGCCTCAAACGGCTCGGGATCAAAGACCCCATGTTTCGCTCAGACGGAGCGTTTCTTGGGCTTGGGGAGGCGAGCGGCGGACTTTTTTCGGGGAAACCCCGGTTCGGATTCACAGGAAATCTTACCATCTACGATTGGGGAAAGACGCGGCTTAAGAAGAGGATCCTCGGTCTTGAGAATGCGGAGCTTGTGCTGAAACATGAGAAGGAGTTTCAGGCGTTTGAATCCGCAATTGTTAAATCCTACTTTGAACTCCAAAGGCTTCAAAATGAGACCAGAGAGTCCGGCGTGAAGTCGGAACTTTTTCGTGAATCAAAAAGGCGCGTGGAGATCTTGGGAGAAATGGGCCGGACGAGGCAAACCGATCTGCTTTCTTTTGAGAATGAATACGCCCTTCAGAAAACAGAGAATTGGCAGAAACGTTTTGAATACTTCCTCGTGCGGGAAAGGCTCATCAAAGACCTCGGGCTCTTTAGCCTTGATGAGTTGAAGGAGGTAACAACCCAATGAGGTCCATCCGGCATTTGTTAAATAAATACTTTGCAAACCCCGCAGTCTTTTTTAGCACAGTCATGCTTGTCACTTATCTTCAAACTGTTCTGGTGATGCGCTCACTTCTTTTTGAGCTTGGTACAGTTTATCCCTGGCTTTGGACTCTCGGCTTTGTGATTCTGGCTTTCAATATTTCACTGGTTTTTACACAGACCCTTTTTTCGCTGTTTGTGGAGGATCCGGTTTTCCCCGAAGTCCCTTTAGGTGAACTCAAAGGAATCCGCACGGCCATTCTTGCCTGTGTCAAAAACGAGGATGAGGAAGTGTTTGAGAGAATCCGCTATACCCTGAAAGGGAATCTCACCGAAGGCGTTCATTTCTGGCTTCTTTCGGATTCCAGCGCAGAGTATGTGACAAAAGAAAAGAAATGGGTTGAGAGACTTTGTGAGGAATTCGGAAGCGGAAAAATTTTCTACCGCGTCAGGCCAATTCCTTTTGAACGTAAACAAGGAAATTTGGCTGAGTGGCATGAGAGTCACGCTGATGAGTATGACTATCTTTTCGTGACGGACGCGGACTCAACGATTCCTCAAGGCGCTCTCACGAAGCTTTTGGCCAAAGCCGAGCATCCGGTGAATCAGGATATCGGTATATTTCAGTCCGCGATTTACATTGTGCATGACTATTCGCTTTTCTCCCGTACCAATGCCGTCGGTCAGTATTACGCCCAGAAACTTTATTTCCGGGTGAACCAGGCAGTTTTTAAGCGCGCCATCGGATTCGGTCACAACTGTCTGATCCGTTCAAAAGTTTTTCCCGCGCTGAAACTCCCGGTGAACGTCCTCTCGCATGACAATTGGGACACGGCCCTGGCTGACCGGGCAGGCTACAGAACCGTCTTTGTCTCAGACGTTTCGACCTATGAGGAAGCGACGCAGAATTATCTGGAAGAGCGCAGCCGATGTAAGCGCTGGATGAAAGGCACACTTCAAGGCTGGCCGATCCTTTTCATGTCAAAGATTTCATGGACCACCAAATTTTATATTTTCTATCAGTGCTACATTTATTTGGTCCATCCCGTACTGCTTCTTTGGTCGATCGCCGGATTTCTCTGGAGCTCCGACTGGTCACAGGTTTCTTTATTTGTAGAAATAAGCCGAGACGGTCTAAGACCTCTTCTTTGGGTGCTTTTGTTTACGTTAGGCACGCTTTACGGGCATAAGTTCTTTCTTTCGCGTTCATGGGCGGATCTGAAGCGCATTGCTTTTGAAGTTGCTGTCTCAACGCTTGTCTCACTCAACAACATTTTTTATATCTCACTTGATTTGTTTGCTATTCCCTTTGAGGGAATCGTATGGAAGCCCATGAGTAAAAATCCAAACGCCCGGGTTTCTGTTAAAGATTGCGCAAAGTCTTTGATTGGGGGAACTGTTTTTGGGTGGATCACTTTAATCGGCGGCATTCTTTATTCCCCCTTTTGGGTGCTGGCCGGATTTCCCATCTCGACGAGTCTTATTCTTTCCATCCCGGTTGTTTACTTCACGTCCAAGAACCTGGTCTGGGATCCCGGATACCTGGTGCGGTCAAGACAAAATACATTACTACTGGAGGCATAACCTTTATGGCGATCATCAAGGATTCAAAAGAAGCAGAAGAAAAGAAAACGGAAAGCGTGGAACCTGTCCAGCACCCAAGTACCGTGACTTTTGAAGAAATCCAGGAGGCGAAGGCGAGGCTTTTTCACTCCAAAGAAGAGGCGTTTGACATTTGGGGTATTAAAAATCATCTGCTGCTCATCGCAGGCGCTTTGGTCGCGCTTTGTGTCTCAGCCTTTCTTCCTTTCATCACGAGAGTGGAGGACCCTCAGGCGCTTGTGGTCCCGGCCCAAATGGTGAGCGTGGAAGCCTTGAAGGAGGGCAAGATCACGGACGTCTTTGTCAAAGAGGGGGAGTCCGTTAAAAAAGACCAAGTGATCGCCCGGATTGTAAATCCTCAGGATGAGCGGGAGATGACGGAAGTAAAGGGAGAGTCGAAGCTCGTCCAAGCCCGGCTTGCTGTTTTGGATGCCAAGCGCATTTATTCACTTGAACGATACGAGGAAGACAAGCGCCTTGCTGAAAAGAAGGTTATCTCCCTGGATGAGTTCCAGAAGACCGAACTTTCGTTTAAAACTCTTGAGCGGGAAAGAGAAGTTTTCAAGGCGCAACTTGTAGCGCTGGGTGAAAAACTTTTAGAGCTTGATAAGGAAAGAAACGAAGGAGTTGTCACCGCATCTATTTCCGGGAAGGTCATTTCGGACATTCAGGAAAAATACGGGACGTTTGCAATCAAAGGGAAATTCCTTCTCACTTTGGCAAGCCCTGAGCAAAGGCTTGAATTTTTTCTGGCCGAAGAGGACTACGGACGTGTGGATCTCGGCGACCCGGCAAAAATTAAATTTTATCCCTTGCCGGATAAAACCTACCGAGGCCGGGTGGTGGCGCTTAAACACTATGCCGAGCCGGTGAACAAACATGGCTTCAAGAAAAACTTCATCAAGGTATTGATTGAGGTAGAGGATTTCCCGAAAGGGATCCGAAACGGCATGACCGCCAAGGTCCGTATCAAAGGCAGGCCGGTGAGTCTCCTAAACGGTATCCAGAGGAGGATCGGATGAAAGCCGTGATCCTGACAGGAACCTCAGCCGAGCGATTGGAAACGCTCTTTCGAGAAAGAAAAAAGCCGAATCTCACAGGACTTGTCTCATCTTTGGAAAGGCTCAGTGCCGATGAAGTTTTTATTATGGGTCAGAATACTATGAAGAGCCGGTTAAGTGATTGGTTTGAGCGGGAGCGCGGACGTTTCAGAACGCCTGTCACGTTCAGGTTTCATGAGGGCTTCACTGACTCAGGCGAAATGGAACCGCTCATGCGCCTTATCCGCTACGAGAGCCTTGAAGATTCAGTGCTTTTGATTTTTCTAAATGACGGTATCCCCGTTCCTTTGGATACGTTTAAAAAAACACTTCATCTTCATCCTCACTCGCCTGTGATAGGAGTGAAAAAGCCCGGTTCATGTCCGGTCGCAAACGCTGTTTGGCTTGGAGAAAGAAACCGCATCATCCGTTTTTCAGCCACAGGTGAACGCCTGGAAAATGAATGGGAGGCTATGGGAGCGTATTATTTCCCCGAGCGCTTTCTTTCTGAAGGAATCCCAGCGTTTGTTAAGTTTGCGTCTAATGGTCTTTCAAGCTTTGAAACGTTTATCTCCTGGTCGGTCCGGAATTTCAAGGTTTACGCCCACGTTTTTGCCGCTCGTTCGGGTTTCTAAAACCCTCTGCTGAAGTAAATCTCTTTTTGAAAGGAATCAATATTTGTGAACGAAATCAATTCTGATTTCAATTCGTCCCGTGTCGGGCCGAGAAAAATTACGGCTCCCGATTTTCTCACCGCCCTTTTTGCGCCTTATTACGCAAGAGGATACCGGGGTTTTATCGAGCTAAGGCTCATCGGAAAGACGGTAGTAAAGAGTTATTTTTTCAGGGGGCTTGAGACACTTCGCCGCAAACATTTTGAAAGCCGGAAAGCCCACACCTATTACGGTCTTTCGCCCCGCGAATGGCGGGAGGGAAAAAAGGACGTGGTGAAATGGCTTCTTACTTTATGGGCGGATCTTGACGCGAAAAACTTTCCTAATGGGAAGGAGGATGCCTGGGAAGCGCTTCGCCGCTTTGATCTGACGCCTTCAGCCATTATTGATTCCGGCCACGGGCTTCAAGCGCTTTGGTTTCTAAAGGAACCTGTCGCGATTGAGGAAACGGGTGAGATCGAAGGTGTACTTTCGGGTCTTGCAAAGGTTCTTAACGGGGATCCGGCGGTTTGCGAGATTGCGCGGGTATTCCGGCTTCCTGAAAGTTTTAACGTGAAGG
>Ga0209515_10001883_pt1 | contig 33644 bp, 33 predicted proteins | sample Subgroupgradi54m_FD_187454 | JGI IMG/M metagenome (GOLD analysis project Ga0209515, IMG submission 187454) | Subsurface groundwater microbial communities from S. Glens Falls, New York, USA - GMW60B uncontaminated upgradient, 5.4 m (SPAdes)... ... | reverse complement strand
GTGAATGAAGATTGGCATAATAAAGAATGTGATTATTGATCAACATGCACACAGGATAAAGAATGATCATCCACACAAGCAGGTGAATATTTTTTCCAATTAATGCATCGAGTGTTTTTGCGAGCACAAGCGTTGATCCTACCGTGATCACCTGCATTACGATCGTTGAAAAAAGCTGAAGATAAAAATCCCAATGAAACGGTTTGAGAATATTCCACAGTCTTCCAATAATGAGAAAATATTTACGCATGGTGTCATTATAATATGAAAACCAAAAACCACACTCGTCGGTGGCTTTTGGTTTTATTCATAAACTTTTATCTATCCCTGTGTGGGGCGTTTTAATTCTTCTTCGCGGGCGGCGATTTCTGCTTTACGTTTGTTGTAGAATGATTTGAATTTACTTACGCCAATGATAAGTCCAACAATAAGGAGAACGTAGAGAGTCCAGCCAATTAGTGAGCTTGGGAGAATGCCGCCGCCATTACTTGCATTTGCAACTGTTGCGGTCACCGCATTTTTTTCTGGTGCACCACCGGAGACAACTTCGGTTTCACCTGCCCCATTCAGATACTCAATGCGTGCGCGTGCATCAGGAAAGGTTCCATTTGCATCACCGGTCGTCATACCGAGAATGCTGATCGTGCGTGTCGAACCGTTTGCGAGATTTCCGATCGGGAGAATATACGTCCGCTCACCTCCACCACCCTCTTCAAGTAAAAGCTCGTTGTTGGTATTATCTCCAATATAAACGACAGTCGAAGGAATAGTGATTTTTAATTTTGCATTCTTTGCGGATTGTGCAAGTCGATAACTGTAACTCACACGATATTCGACGGTAGTATGCGCGGGGGCATTGCTTGGGCCAACTTTTTCTACTGCGACAACAATGTTTTTATTTGAATTTCCCACCATCCCAACAGCAGCAGCTTGGGTGCCTGTGCTTGTGGTCGTACTTGCACTCTTTCCACCAAAGAGCGTTGCAAGAAAATTAGTGCCCGGACCGCCGCCAAATTGTCCTGCGCTCGCATTGGTGGTAATCTTTCGCGCCGTACCATCGGAAGCACTTGCCTGTGGTGAAGGAATATTTTGATCACGTGCGGTCTCAGGAGCTTGCGGCGATGTGCCCGCTGTGACAAATACTTTTGTGGCACCCATCACACGCCCTTCGGAATTTTCTGCAACAAGGCGATAGTAATAAATTGTTCCCGAGGTGAGCCCCGCAAGTGGCACATCCGCCTGTGCAGTTGCCCCTCCTGTTCCTGCGTGCGGTGTTTCATTTTCAAACTTGTTTGTGGTACCCCACTGAAACCACCACGCGGTTGTTGCATTTTCATGAGGACTCACCACGCCGTGAAGAATCGCACTTCCATCAGTGACCGATGTGGGTTCGAGTGTCGTGATAATGACGATCCCCTGCGTAGTGCGTGGAAGTGATTTTGTCGTGAAATAAAATGTATTTCCCACGTCGCGCCCGCGACTATTTTCTGAAATCTGACGATAAAAATATTGTGTATCGGGAGCAAGTCCGTAAACATCAAACGCGGTATCTGCAGGCCCACTCCACCAGAGCGCATTATGTTGCGTCTCGTAAGTCGTGCTTCGTCCTGAGATACCCCATTCAAACCACTGTGTGGTATCAGGCGTATCATTGGGAACTACGCGGCCATTAAACTTTGCACTTTTTTCAGTGACAAACGTTGGTTCTTTGGTAATTGATGAGGGTGCAGCTTGATACGCCAACCCCAACTGTGGAAAGAGTATGGCGGACAAAAGAAACCCAAGGCCGATAAAATTGTTTCGGAGATTTTTTTGCATGTGTAGAGTGTACAGCATATTATGCTTTTTGTCAAGCACTTTCCGTAAGGCAAAATCTCCCCTTGTAGAGCCGTGGAAACGAAGGTACAATTGATGCAAATGCCCAAATTTAACGACAAAGGACAGCAAAGCCAGGTTCAAGAAATTCACGAAAAAGAAGCAGAGGCACTTGCGGAAATACTCGCACAGCGCTACGGACTCCCCTATATCAATCTTGCAAAAATTATTGTCGACAATAGCGCAATTCAACTCATACCCGAGGCTGCCGCACGCGAGGCAAAGCTTGTAGTCTTTGCTGCCGACAAACACAATTTAAGTGTCGCAATACAAACTCCAAATAATCCCATGGTTGAGAGTGTGGTTGCTGAACTTGAACGACAAGGCTACACGTCAATGCTCCACATCGCATCAGAGTTTAGCATCGCCGCCGCATGGGAAACCTATAAAGAAGTCTCGCACTCAAAAGCTGAGTCCGGTGGTCTGGTGCAAGTCTCCGAGGAAACGATGCTCAAATATGTTTCGACAATCCACACAATCCTTGATGTCAAAGCGGCAATTGACGCATCACTTGCCTCGGGAGACAGTCATGCACTCTCTTCAATCGTTGAAATCATCATGGGAGGAGCAGTGGCAACCGGCGTTTCTGATATTCACCTTGAGCCGGAAGAATTTCATGCGATCGTACGCTATCGTCTCGACGGCGTACTCCATGAAGTTGCGCAAGTGACAAACGCTTCCTATAAAAAAATTATCTCCCGCATCAAACTCATGGCAGGAGTAAAATTAAATGTCACGAAAGAGGCGCAAGACGGGCGCTTCACAATCAAGATTGACGGACAAGATATCGAGGTGCGTGTCTCACTTATTCCTGCCGCATGGGCAGAGGGCGTGGTGATGCGTATTTTAAATCCCAAATCAATTTCTGTTCCTCTTGAAGAGCTCGGTATGGACGAGTATTTTTACAACATCATGGTGGCGCAAATCTCAAAACCCAACGGCATGGTGCTCACCACAGGACCAACAGGCTCCGGAAAAACAACGACACTGTATGCGTGTTTGAAAAAACTCCGCTCTCCCGAGGTAAAAATTATGACCATCGAAGACCCAATCGAATATCACGTCGATGGAATCTCGCAAACACAGATCAATCACGCAAAAGGATATGACTTCGTACATGGACTTCGTGCAGCAGTACGCCAAGACCCTGACGTGGTGATGGTCGGTGAAATTCGCGATGAAGAAACGGCGACCGTTGCGGTGGACGCGGCGCTCACGGGACACCTTGTGCTTTCTACACTTCACACCAACAACGCCGCAGGAGCAATTCCCCGCCTCATCGACATTGGCGTGAATCCAAAAATTTTGAGCTCATCACTCAACATCGCCATCGGACAACGCCTCGTGCGACGCCTCTGTGTACATTGCAAAGTCGAGTACGAACCCGTTGGTGCCGAGCTCGAAGCAATGCAGCGCGAAGTTCCCGTCATTCATGGGTTTCGTCCCGAGTTTTCGTGGAACGGCAAACTCTGGAAGGCTCCCGGCTGTGAAAAATGTTCACTCACGGGTTTCAAGGGGCGCATCTCTATCTATGAAGGCATCCTCATGGACCGCAATATTGAGGAATGTCTCCGTGGTAATCCAAGTGAACGTGAAATCAAGGAAGCAGCAAAACCTCAAGGCATCCTCGACATGCGCCAAGATGGCATCGTGAAATGCGTGAAAGGCATCACCAGCCTCGAAGAAGTGCGCGCCGCAGTCGGCCTCGAAGAATCACGATAAAATTTTCTCAAACAAAACACCCGCTCAAATGAGCGGGTGTTTTGTTTTGCACAACAACGTATTGTTGTACACGAGTCGGACAGGGCATCGCGTGCCTCAACCACAATATCTTTCGAACAACTACTCTTCGCAAATAAGCAAAAAGTTAATTGCATCCCTAAGGGGAGCGAGAGCCGCCATGCGTGAGCATGAAACCGTCGCATCCTCGAGAGTACACCTTGGAAGCCTGTGGGGCCTTAGTTGTTCAAAAGATATTAGTGTCGAGACACACGGAGATGTCGATATGCTCAAGCACATCAACCCTCAAATAACTACTCTTCGCAAATAAGCAAAAAGTTAATTGCATCCCTAAGGGGAGCGGTAGCAATCATGCGTGAGCATGAAACCGTCGCATCCTCGAGAGTACACCTTGGAAGCCTGTGGGGCCTTAGTTGTTTGAAGGGTGATATGTTCGAACACAACTCTGTGCTCAGTCACCGTTTCTTTTTTTATGAGAAGATCGTCGTACTTTTTTATAGTAGCACAATCTTTTATTTCTGTCAACTGTTTCTTTCAGAATGAAAAATCTCCTCTTTTTTGCGCCAAGCACTCTTCATATGGCATACTAAGGGAGAAAGCATGCGACAAACAATATCCATAACTGCATTACTGAACTGTGAATAGCATAGCATAACCAAATATTATGTCAAGTAATCCTGAAACACCCTTAACTCACGGAAGCGACGCACTCCATCTCGATCAGCGCCTGCGTCCTTCACGCTGGGAAGAATATATTGGACAAGAACACATCAAGCAGAATCTTGAGATATTGCTTGCCGCAGCAAAAGAGCGCAAACACCCACCTGAGCACTTGCTCTTTTATGGCCCTCCCGGACTTGGAAAGACAACGCTTGCACACTTGATCGCCAAGGAAACCTCAGCGCAACTGAAGAGCACCTCTGGTCCCGCAATTGAGAAGGTTGGTGACCTCGCCTCCATTCTTACCAACTTAAGCCCCGGGGATATTCTCTTTATCGACGAAATTCACCGCTTGAACAAAATGGTTGAGGAAGTACTCTATCCCGCAATGGAGTCCGGAGTGCTCGATATCATTATCGGCAAAGGCCCATCGGCACGCACTATTCAACTTGAGCTTCCCCCCTTCACACTCATTGCTGCAACAACCCGCATCGCGCTCCTCTCCGCACCACTGCGCTCGCGTTTCTCCGGCGGCACCTTCCGTCTTGAATACTACACTGAAGATGAAATTGGGCGCATCGTGCATCGCTCCGCAGAAATTCTCGGTGTTCCACTCGCAGAAGGTGCAGCGCAAGAAATCGCAAAGCGCAGTCGCTTCACCCCGCGTACCGCAAATCATTTTTTGAAACGGGCACGCGATTTTGCACAAGTGGGAAAGATTCCTCTCGATGATAAGGCGGTACGTGAGGCGCTCCGACTACTCGAGATTGATGAAATCGGACTCGGACAACCCGATCGACATCTCCTCACTATACTTATTGAAAAATTTAGCGGTGGGCCTGCGGGAGTGAACACACTTGCCGCGGCAACCTCCGAAGAAATGGCGACCATCGAAGAAGTTTATGAGCCATACCTGCTTAAACAAGGGCTCCTCGATCGTACCCCCCGCGGACGCATCGCCACAAAAAAAGCCTATGAACATTTAGGCTTCGATTATCCTGAAGATGCACAAGAAAAATTATTGTAGGACATACACAAAACGGCGACCTTCACGTTTTTCTCCCAAACAAGTCGGGAAGCAATACTCGTAAGTATTCCTTCTCCAACATTGTTTGGGCGGAAAAACGCGAATCTCATCCGTTTGAGTAAGTCCTGTATCATAAAAAAACAAGAGGAACGAACAACCTCTTGTTTTTATGACTGCGTAATCTTGTGGAGTGATGCTGCAATGAGCGTTTGATAGGGCATCCCTTCTTGCGCCGCCTTTGCTTTGAGTTTCATCAGATCAAGTCCTGATATGCGAATCGAGATTGTTTTATTTTTTGCAGTTGTATCTTTTGCGATTTTTGCATAGTGAGTAATTTCTTTTGTTTTTTGTCTGACTGAGACAAATTTACCATTTTCGACGGCATCTAAAATATCTTGTTCTTCTTTACTGAGTTTTATATTTTTTTTCATAATAATATTTTTATGTTGTTAAGTATTTTTTGGTGAGTTTTCTGCTTGGAATAATAGTTTTGAGAAAAACTTCATCTTCATTTTCCACAAAAGGTACTGCGTAGATATAATTATCAACATTGAGGATAAAAATTTTCTGATGGGGATGCGTTGTGCTATTGAGTATGTCCACCACCTCCCCCTCTTCGATCATCACCAAGCATGTTTCAAAAGAAATTCCTCGCTCTTTGAGCAATTTTTTATTTTTTTCCGAATCCCAGTTAAAATACTTCATACACAACAATTATATACATTGTATATACATCCCGACAATTGTCAAACAGTATTTTATGTGCAGCGGATTTTTTGTCACTCTTGCCACTATAAGCAAATGACACGCGAGACAGAATTACAGAACTATGAGGCGTCGCCTCATAGCTGGGGGTGTGGTGTGATTTGAGAAATAAAAAAAGCGACCACTTGGGCCGCTTTGGCGTAAGTTCAGTTTTAATGACTTACTATTACTATTTTTTCACAAGAATGAGGTGTGGGGCTCTCTGCAGTCATGATACATCTTTCTACTGGTACATCACCCTCCATCTTGTAAACCCCAAGCTCGTTTTTGTTCACTTCTTTGATCGAGGCAATCATCCGCCAGTCCTGTGCTTGTGCGCCAACACCCTGAGTAATACTCTGGTGTGCAGTCTGAGAAGAAGACCACTCCTGTGCTTGTGCGCCAACACCCTGAGTAATACTCTGGTGTGCAGTCTGAGAAGAAGACCACTCCTGTGCTTGTGCGCCGACCAAGAAAAACGAAAAGAACAACAATGTGACAAATTTCATTTGCAACCTCCTTAAATAAGGTCAAAATTGACTGTGGGAATTATTACATGAAATAGTACTTCTGTCAAGCAGACGTTGTTTTTTCTCTTCGAATTCGCTACTATGAGCATATTAGGGGTTATCTATTTTTATATGTCAGGACACAGTAAATGGGCGCAAATAAAACGTCAGAAGGGTGCGGAAGACGCAAAGAAGAGTAAAGTTTTTGGAAAACTCGGCAGTCTTATTGCAACCGAATCACGCAAGGCAAATGGCGATGTGAATTCCCCGGGACTCCGCACGCTTATCGAAAAAGCGAAAAAGGAAAATATGCCGAAGGACACAATTGAACGCGCCATCAAAAAAGGTGCCGGTGGCGAAGCAGAAGCAATGGAAGAGTTAACTTACGAAGGATACGGCCCGGGAGGCTGTGCGCTCATCATCGAATCCTTCACAAGCAATCGCAATAAAGCGGCGCAGGAGATCAAGCATATTCTTTCAAAGAATGGTGGCTCACTTGCCGCTCAAGGTGCCGCTGCATGGGCATTCACTAAAGGAGAAGAAGGATGGGAGCCCAACTCAACTATTCCTCTCTCCGACGAAGATGGCGCCGTGCTTTCGGTCATCATCGAAGAGCTCGAAGCAAACGACGAAGTGCAGGATGTCTACACCAACGCAGACTAACTACACTCATGAAAGTCTTAGCGATTGATCCAGGATATGGGCGATGCGGAGTTGCGGTGCTTGAGGGCACTTCTTCACATGCAGTACTTCATTATTCTTCTTGTATTGAAACATCCGCGACAAAAAGTTTTTCAGAACGCTTACAAATAGTTGGCGATGAAATTGTCTACCTCATTGAAATACATCAACCGGAAACGATCGCTATTGAGGAGCTCTATTTTACCAACAACGCAAAGACTGCACTGCATGTCGCTGAAGTACGTGGCATGCTGATGTATATTGCTGTTACGCGAAAAATTCCTCTCGTTGAATATAATCCTCTGCGCATAAAAATCGCACTCACTGGACACGGGAGGGCAACAAAAGATGCGGTCACGACAATGGTGCATCGACTCATCAAACTTCCGTCAAAGAAAATGCTCGACGACGAATACGACGCCATCGCACTCGGTCTCACTGCCCTCGCCGAAGCAAAATATAACGAAGTAAGAAAATAAAAGTTTCTTCATTTTGGAACGAGGGTTTCTATTTTTTTGAATCCCCGCAATCTTTTCCTTAGGAGCGAGTATGTATTTTTTTGAGCCCCCCGCAGGGCATCCCGAGGACAAGCTCTGGGGCGAGGGTTGCTGATTTTTTGAGCCCCCGCAGGCTTCCGAGAGCTATTCTTTAGAGCGAGGATATCTTTTCTTTTGAGGCCCCGCAGGGCATCCCGAGGACAGGCTCAAAAGAAAAGATATCCGAGCGACCGTTATCCACAGAAAAAGCTTTGCAGAATACCCCCAAGTCATGATACATATTTGAGTAATATCCTTCCCATGGTCTCCGGCGAGGATAGGTCGGATTATGAACCCATTAACAATGACGACTCATCATGAGTGATGATGATTTTGTAGGAGGAATTATCCCTGACGCAACAGGTGATGATGATTTTGATCCAAACACCATTGAGAGCGATGATTTTCTCGATGATGAAGGTGAAGATGTACTTCCTGAAGAAGATGATACCCTTATCGGAGCGATCCCCGACAGCGATGACGAGGATGATGAAGATGAGGACGATGCCCTGTTCGGAGACGAACTCGCTGCTTAATAGGACACCCGCAAAACGGCGACCTTCACGTTTTTCTCCCAAACAAGTCGGGAAGCAATACTCGTCAGTATTCCTTCTCCAACATTGTTCGGGCGGAAAAACATGAATCTCATCCGTTTGCGTGGGTCCTATTTTAAATATAAAAAAACTCCGCGTAATATATGCGGAGTTTTTTTATCAAGAGGCTTGTCTAAGGAATAAATCTGAAGAAGCGATGTTTGCCAATCTTCAGTGTGATTGGTTCGGTGATACTCAAGAGTGGATCACTTAATTTTTCTTCACCACCCTTACGAATCGCACCATCTTGGAGCAAGCGACGAAAATCTGTTTTTGAATCGACAATTTTTTCTGCAAGAAGTATGTCTACCAAAAGTGTACCTGAAACAACGGAAACTTCGGGAATATCCGTGGGGAGGGTTTTCTTTTGAAAAAGTGCAACGAAGTGCTCGCGCGCAGCAACTCCCGCCTCGCGCCCGTGATACATCTCGACAATTTGTACGGCGAGATCCATTTTAATATCACGCGGATTTACCTTTCCCCCATCAAGTTGTTTTGCAATTGAGGCAATCGTCTCACTTGGAGTAAATGTGCAAAGTTCAAAATAGGTGATGATCGCCGAGTCGGGAATGCTCATCAACTTACCAAACATCTCCGTAGGAACATCAGTGATGCCGACATAATTATCAAGCGACTTCGACATTTTTTCTTTCCCATCAAGACCGACAAGTAGGTCACATGAAAGTACAGCTTGAGGTTTTTGATCCCCAATCTCCATAACCTTGCGACCCATGAGCATGTTGAAAGTTTGATCCGTCCCACCAATCTCAATATCGCATCCGCCATAGATATCATGAATGATTTTTGAGTCGGTACCTTGGAGCACGGGGTATAACATTTCATGCATATACAGCGCCTCTCCTGCATTGATGCGCTCTTGAAACATGTCACGCTCAATGAGCTGTGCGAGAGAAATTTTTCGGAGAATAGCGAGAATGTTAACGAGCGTCACACTGTGTGCACGATCACGTCCAAGCTCATTGACCTGCATACTAAACTGATGATTATACACTGCAGCCTTTCCAATGAATGAATTTGGCTCAACGGTAATCACTCCCTCATTTCCCTCTCGGTCTCTCCCGTGAATATTCGCGCGTGCGTCACCCGAGAACACCAGATCGGTGATACCCACATACCAATCGGAATTTTTAATCCACGAAAAAAGCGGGGTGTGCACTATTTTTCTTGTTGCCTTGTCGCGCTCGACGATGATAATTTTATCGATCTGATCAAGATATGTTCCGAGGTTCTTTGCTACCGCTTCTTGTTCGATCTCAGGACGCACCTTGCTTTTGCCGGTGGGGTCACCAATCTGCGCAGTAATATCACCAATCAAGAAAACCACCTTGCAACCCAAGTCTTGAAGCTGACGAAGTTTGCGCAAAATTACCGCATGCCCCAAATGAATATCGGGACGCGTCGGATCGACACCAAATTTAACGACAATCTCGCCATCGTATTCGCCACATGCCTTTGCAAGTAATTTCTTCTTGAAATCTTGAGTAGGGTCAATAAAAGTCCCCACTCCGCGCGTTAAAATATCGGCAACAAGAATTTCAGCCTCCTCTTTATTCATTTTCTTTTTCATTCCGGTCATAGAACCCATACTAGCATGGTCGGTTTTCTTTATAAAGGTCTTGATTTTTATGGTAATATGGGTATAACAAGTACCTATGCAGTCGCACCATAAGAAAATCCCCATCAAAGGGAAACGTCATACATTTCAACTGATCATCGTTGGCATGCTCGCACTCGGGATTGTTTTTGTGAGTGCATTTTTTATTTGGGCGGCAACCATCAAGATCCCTGACTTCAGCCTTCTTGAGACACGTAAAGTTTCCGAGTCAACAAAAATCTACGACCGTACAGGAAAGATTCTCCTCTATGATGTCCACAAGGATGTCCGTCGCAGTGTTGTTTCATCGGAAGCAATCAGCACATATATTAAGAATGCGACTATTGCGATTGAGGATGATCAGTTCTATCAACATCACGGAATAAAACCCACGGCGATCCTTCGTGCGATCTGGGTCAACTTAAAAACAGGACAATATAGTCAGGGTGGCTCCACTATCACCCAACAGGTCATTAAAAATTCACTCCTCTCAAGTGAGAAAACAGTGACACGCAAACTCAAAGAGTGGATTCTTGCACTCAAACTTGAGCGTGTCATGACGAAGGATGAAATTCTCACCCTCTACCTTAATGAAGCTCCTTATGGTGGAAGTATTTATGGCTCCGAAGAGGCGAGTATGTCTTTCTTTGCTGTCCACGCAAAGGATGTCTCACTTGCACAGGCGGCATATCTCGCGGCACTTCCACAGGCACCGACACTTTATTCTCCCTATGGAAGCCACAAAGACCAACTTGAGGTACGCAAAACAGCGGTGCTCAAAAAGATGCTCGTCTTAGGGTCAATCAGCACCGATGAGTACACAAAAGCACTTCATGAAGAGGTAAAATTTCTTCCTCAGATTGCCGGCGGTATTCGTGCTCCTCATTTTGTGATGTTCATCAAAGAACAACTTGCCGAGCAATACGGCGAAGACATGCTCGACAACGGCGGCTTAAACGTCATCACCACCATCGACATGGACATGCAGGCACAAGCAGAAGCGATTGTGAAAAAAAATGTTGCAATAAATGAGAAAGCATTTAATGCGAGCAACGCAGCACTGGTTGTTATTGACCCGAAGACAGGTCAGATCCTCACTATGGTTGGCTCACGAGATTATTTTGATGTGAAACATGACGGCAACTTCAATATCGCACTTGCAAAACGTCAGCCTGGTTCATCGTTTAAACCATTTGTGTATGGCGCGGGTTTTGAAAAGGGATACACTCCCGACACCACACTCTTTGATGTTCCCACCAACTTTTCCACACGCTGCGATGTTGACGGCAACCCCATCGGCAATGCAACAAAAGAAAATTGTTATATGCCAGTAAATTATGACGGGAACTTTCGCGGACCAATGAGTGTGCGCAATGCACTCGCACAATCAGTGAACGTCCCTGCAGTAAAAATGCTTTACCTTGTTGGACTTGATAGTGCGATTGATTTTGCTGAGCGCCTTGGTATCACCACCCTCGTCGACAAAGCACGCTATGGACTCACCCTTGTGCTTGGTGGTGGAGAAGTCTCTCTTCTTGATATGACGAGTGCATACAGTGTTTTTGCAAACGATGGAAAACGCAACCCTTATGAGGGACTACTTAAAGTTGAGGATAAGGATGGCACAACACTTTATGAATACACCCAACATGACACATCCGTCATCGCCCCACAAATCGCACGACAAATATCCGACATTCTTTCTGATAACGTTGCGCGCACACCCGAGTTTGGTGCAGACTCCGCGCTGAATTTTAATGACCATCATGTTGCAGTAAAAACAGGAACAACAAACAACTACCGTGATGCGTGGATTATTGGATACACTCCTTCACTCGCAGTTGGTGCATGGGCAGGTAACAACGACAACACGCCGATGCAAAAAAAGATTGCGGGATTTATTGTCGCCCCAATGTGGAAAGAATTTCTTACAGAGGTATTTAAAAAAGTTCCCGATGAACCATTCCCTCAACCCGAGCCTGTTTCCCCCACACTGAAGCCCGCCCTCCGTGGTGTATGGTACGGTGGCGAAGCATATAATGTCGACAAACTTTCAGGAAAACTTGCGACCGCATTTACCCCACAAGAAAACATTGAACAACGCGTTATTCCTAATCCTCATGAAATACTTTTCTGGGTTGATAAAAATAATCCCACTGGCCCTGCCCCCACAAACCCCGGAAATGATCCGCAGTTCACACTTTGGGAAATCCCCGCACTGAGATGGATTGGTGAACATGGTATCCCTGTGAGCGCCTTTAGTGCAATCCCTACAAGTGCTGATGATATCCATAATCCATCACTTGCTCCGATTATCACTCTGCCCACTTTTTCAACATCAACAATATATGATAAAAATCAAAAATTACTCCTCACTCCACAGGTGACGAGTAATTTCCCCATCACTCATATTGATCTTTTTGTGAATGGCGTATTTATGAGTTCACTCACGAATAGTCCGTATGAGTTTTCTTTTATCCCAAATGATATTCAAAATATTTCAGAAACAAATGAACTCCGCATCACTGCTACTGATAATGTTGGGAATAAAAGTGAAGTAACCACCCAACTCCTTGTGACACCAATATAATTAATACCTTTTATTGAATATCGGTAATCTTTTTTAGTGCACGAGTGTTTACTGTCTCAATAATTTTTTGTTTATAAATAAATAATTCATTACGAACCACACCATCACTTTTTATCACTAATAGTGTGTTTTTGATGATTATTTCTTTTTCAAAAAGTGTTATACCTGTCACCTGTTGAATGCTTTCAATAATAATCCTTCGATCATCTTCACCCTTAAGAAGTCGCTTGCGATATACATCGAGAAGTTTACTGATGTCAGCGAATTCCATACTAACTCTTCATTGGCATGACGAGATAAATAAAACTATTATCCCCCACACCTTTAATAATTAATGGGCGTCCTGGTCCACTCGCGGAAAGCGCGACACTATCAACAGAAACATAATTAAGTACGTCCATTAAAAAACGTTGATTGAGTAAAAATTCAACTGGTTCTCCAGTGAGTGTCGCATCAATTTGCTGTGTTGTTTCACCAATTTCATCATTTCGTGAATCAACTTCAAGAAGTTTTTCTTGAGGATAAATTTTTAAATGGACTTGCTGAAGTTTTCCTGAAAAAACCGTAGTGAGTTTAAGTCGATCAATAAAATCCTGTCGGAGGAGCACCGCTTCAGTGGTAAAGTTTTTTGGAATGATTTGTTTATAATCCGGAAACATCCCATCAATCAATCGTGAAGTAATATGAAGATTTTCTGTATGGAAAGAAATTTGATTTTTTGTAGTAATTATCGTCACCACTTCATGAAGTGGTTCAAGTGCACGGATAATCTCTGAAATATTTTTTCCTGGAATGAGTATGGAAATTGGTTCTGTTGGTGTTTTTTTTAATGCAATACGTTTTTCGGCGAGACGTGAAGAATCGGTTGCCGCAAGAATGAGTGTTTGTTCTTCAGTGTAGCAATAAATACTCGCGAATTCAGGTTTGATATCTGAGGTTGCAACTGCATATTGAACAGCCCTGAATGCTTGTATGAGGGTTTTTGAATCAATTTCGATAGTTGCCCCCTTTGTGATAAATGGGAGTGTAGGAAAGTCCTCATAGCCGTATCCTTTAATGAGTGTTGAATAGGACGCACCGGTAATTGTAAGATGTTCTCCTACTTGCTCGATGGTCACATTTTTCTCATGAGGGAGATTTGAGAGAAAATTTCCTAGTGTGTCTGCGGGAACCGCAATAACCCCCTCTTCATGTACACGCGCAGGAAGTTCGATCTCAAAACCAAGATCAAGATTGGTTGCACGAAGTTTGAGTGATTTTTCGCCGGCAATAAAAAGTACATATTTCAAAATAGGAAGTGAAAGTTGTTTCCCAGTGAAACGCTCTGCGGTGAGCAATGCATCCTTCAAGTTGAGTTTTACACATTCAAGCTTCATATTTTATATATTAAATACTAATTATATTAATTATCCCTGTGGATATGTGGATGAAGTCTTTTTCTTCAAGACATACCTCACTTTTTCTCCAACTTCTTCTTGCGGTGATTGTTGATAAATATTCACTTATCCACAGAGTATTATTTTATTCACCTACTCATCCCCAACTCATTCACATTTTTTACTTTTTTTATCCACAGTATTTTATTTCTTTTCCACAATTTTATCCACAGATTTTTTTAAAATTCTAGAAGAGTGCGCGGATTTGTTCGATCTCCTGAGTGAGTAATGTATCGGTTTTAATATCCACTTTTATTTTCTCACAAGAATGAATAACTGTGGTGTGATCACGTCCACCGAGCTTTTGTCCAATTAATGGATAAGAAATATTAAAATCTTCACGAAGAAGATACATCAACACTTGTCGTGGTTTCACCACTTCTTTACGACGAGTTTTTTCATAGATAAATCGCTCATCAATATTGTAAAAAGTGGTGACAGTTTTCACAATATCTTTAATAGAAACTGGCTTTGTCGGCTTCGCATTGTTTTTAATAAGGGTTTTTACATCATTCAAGCTTAAAGGTTTTGTTTTCAGTTGTGATTGGCAGATAACAAGATTCAATGTCCCCTCAAGCTCACGAATACTCGAAGAAATTGTTTCTGCAACGTGCATAATAATCTCTTCAGGAAGAATAACTTGTTGTTGTTTAAGTTTTTCATTAAGAATCGCTAAGCGAGACTCAAGTTCTGGCATAGTGATTTCCACAATCATTCCTGAGCCAAAACGTGACTTGAGACGGTCTTCAAGCCCATTGATGTAATGAGGGTGTTTATCTGAAGAGAAAATAATCTGCTTGTTATTCTCATAGAGTGCATTATAAAGATGAAAGAGCTCCTCTTGTGTCTTCTCTTTTCCTGCAAGAAACTGAATGTCATCCATGATGATGACATCATATTTACGATACTTCTCTTTAAAATCATTTACACGATTATTCTGAAGTGAGTTGACGTAATCAGTCGAAAATTTTTCTGAGCTTACATATTGAATTTTCTTTCCTTGATATTGTTTTTTAATTCCATTTCCAATTGATTGGATAAGGTGAGTTTTTCCATGACCTGTTTGTCCATAGATAAAAAGCGGATTATACATAATTCCCGGCTTCTTCAGGACGGCTTGTGCCGCAGCATAAGCAAGTTCATTAAATGAACCAATCACAAATGAATCAAAGACATAACGCGGATTAAGCCCGTCTTCTTTATTGGTATAAACATCTTGAAGTGGGAGTTCCGCAGTAAAACTCGAGAAGGTCTCTTTTTTGATCACGGGTTCATTTTTCTCCACTACATCATCTTTTACAGTGAGATATTCAACACTCTTTACCTCAGAAGAGAGTGTGCGAAGAATACGAAGAATACTTGAGTGATATTTGTTCACCAACCAGTCGCGCACAAATTCATTCTGGACACCAATGAACGCCGTCCCTAGTTCCTGCTTAATGATGCGTGTATTTTTAAACCATGTACTGAAATTTGCTTTCGAGACCTCAAGCTCAATGTCCACCAGTGCCCTGCTCCATAATTCTTTATTCTCCATAACGGTCTCTGTTTATTAGATTGGTAGTAAATTCCCCCCACTCTTCCATAAAGTGTCTTGCCCACAATTATAGCGAACATGTGCGATGGTGGGAAAAAGTCGTAACTGTTCATAATTTGTGTATAAGCTGTGGATAAGACTATTTATTGCGTAAGTCCTAAATAGTTGAAATTTTTTTGAATATATATTATAGTGCGCCCATGTCAGTCACATATCAACCAAAGAAGAAGAAGCGTCGCAGCACTCACGGTTTTCTTGCGCGCACTGAAACTCCGGGAGGAAGAAAGGTTTTGGCAAGTCGCCGTGCGAAGGGACGTGCTCGTTTAGCCGTTTAATCCCCCACTGCAATGCTTCCACGAGGACAACGAATCCCGCGGAAGATGTTTCCGCAGTACAATCAACCGCACCGCACATGGAAGGGAACTTCTTTGCGGGTTTTTTGTTACCCAAGCGAGGCTGGTGTGGTGAGTACACAACATTTTGCGGTGGTGGTGTCAAAAAAGAAGTTTCAAACTCATGTTGCGCGGAATCTTTTTAAGCGGAGAGTGCTCGCGGTAATTCAGTCTCAAATATTGAGTTTTACCAAGCACCCATTTGCTTTTTATGTTATTTATCCCGAGCGCGGAGTTGAGGATATTTCTTTTTTAGAAATCAAAGAAGATATTATCGCACTTTTGAAATAATATTTCATTTTATGCTTATTCGCATTATCCGATTCTATCAGCGCACACTTTCTCCTGACAAAGGTTTTTTAAAATTTTTTGTAGGAAGTAGTGTAGGGTGTGGCATGTTCCCCACCTGTTCAGAGTACACAATACAGTCTATTGAGAAAAACGGCTCAATAAAAGGACTTTTTGGTGGATTTCGTCGAATTTTGCGTTGCCACCCCTACCAAAAGAATCTTATTGACCTTCCGTAGTGAGGTAATTTTTGCAAAAAAGCGAACTCTCCGCTAGGATAGTGTGATGCTTACATCAATTTGGAACACACTTATCCACGAGCCTCTTTATAATGCACTTATTTTTCTTGTAAATATTCTCCCTGGGCACAGTATGGGTCTCGCGATTATCATCCTCACGCTTATTGTGAAGATAATTTTATATCCCACAACAACAAAGGCTATTCGCGCACAGAAAGCGATGAAGGAAATTGAGCCTCATCTCAAAAAAGTACGCGAGGAGCACAAAGACAACAAACAGCTTCAAGCAAAAAAAACAATGGAGCTCTATCAGAAGCATGGAGTAAATCCAATGTCAGGATGCCTCCCTATCCTTATTCAGCTCCCTGTTATTCTTGGGCTTTACCGTATTTTTTGGCTCGGACTTGCGAAGGTTGATACTGCGATTCTTTATTCTTTTATTCAGGCACCGGTGGCGCTTGGAATGATATTTCTCGGAATTGATCTTACAGGAAAGAGCCTCCTCCTCGCACTTATTGCGGGCGTTGGTCAGTATTTTCAGACGGCGATTTCACTGGGAAAACAAGAGCCTACTCCGGAGAAAAAAGAAGGCACCACGTCAACTTTTCAGGAGGATTTTTCACGAAGCATGCAGATGCAGATGCGCTATGTATTTCCTTTTCTTATTGCGTTTATTGCATATAAATTTTCCGCGGCGGTTGCGCTTTATTGGGCAACAAGTAATATATTGAGTATCGTACAAGAAAAGCTTGTGCGCCGAAAAATAGCTTAATATAGTCATTTTATGGACAACAAAGATCACATCCTGAATATACTCACCACACTCTTGGGGCATCTCAAGATAAATGTGACGGATATTGTGGCAGACGTTGTTCCTGAAACACATTCACTCTATTTTGCCGTGCACACGCCGGACTCGGCACTACTTATTGGTGAGCATGGGGCAAACCTCGCAGCACTCTCTCACTTAATGAAGCGTATTGTTGAAAAACAAATTCCCGGAGAGCACATTTCGTTTACGGTTGATGTGAATGATTATCAAAAAAAGCGCACCGAGGATGTTCGCGCAAAGGCACACATACTTGCAGAGCGCGCACGACATTTTAAGAGTAGTGTTGAAATGGACCCGATGAGCTCCTATGAGCGCATGATTGTCCACTCGCTTTTTACTGAAACAAAAGACATCGTGACCGAGTCAGTGGGAGTAGGAAAAGAGCGGCACATAGTGATCAAATACACCGAAAGCAAGTCCCCTTCCCACACTCAAGAAGATTCGCAGATATAAAAACTTCTCCGTCATGGAGAAGTTTTTATGTGACCATTTTTCTTTACTGACGACAGATGCTTGTATCTACGTCACCACTGCTTCGGAGTGTCCGATCCTTATTGCACTCATCATAAGTGGAAAAGGGCCCCGCGGTGTCCGTAGTTCTTCCTCTGTGGCCTCGCGTGGTGTAGGTGTATGACCAAGTTCCCCCACTTGTTCCACCTGAAGATGAACTACCGCCTCCCGAAGCAGATGAATTACTTCCCCATGAAAAAGGTGAATCGCCTCCACTTGAGGTGCCTCCTGAAGAAGATGACGAGTCACCACTTGAAGTACTGCCTTTAGTTGGAGCAGGACTGCAGGCGACACCCTTCGCTCCTTCGATGCATACATGCCAGTGGCGGTCCGGGGATGATTTTTCGTCAGTGTACCAGAATCCATTGTATTTCCATCGTTGGTTTCCACTGAAAGATGGTTTTGGAGTGCCCTGACTTTTTATTATCTTTGCAAGTGCGGTTTGTTCACCATCAAATCTCAAGTCAAAGATTGCTTGCCCCGCAGCGTGGCTTTTGTGCATCCAGTATTCAGTTCCTCCTGTAACAAGAATATTACAACCACAAGCTGACTGAAGACCTTTAATCGCATCTACTGCACTACCAGGTAACCCCGCCATGTTGGTACAGTTTGTTGCCCCAACACTTGGACATCCTCCCTTGCTAACACCAATAGGGGTTGTCCCAATACAGGATGGTCCACCACAGAGCGCTTGCCGCACGGCGTCTTCATCCGAACTTGTTGGCGTTGTAACTGTTGAGCCTTTTGTTTCAAAACACTCTTTGTCGAGGGCAACCCCTCCACCCTTGTCACTTTCTTGGCGCTGCGCACATACCTCTGCGGTTGGCCATGCTGGTGAGTTGTGAATAAAACCATCCGAACCTTTAAATCGATAGTACCATCCTGGTTGAGTTGGTTGCGGATCATCACCCTTCGTTGTTGTTCCTGCGGTTTTTGCATTTCCTCCAACGCCGATAATATTTAAGTCATTTGAAAGCAAGAAAGGATTAATGGTATTAAGGACTGTCCATGAGGCAATTGCAAGAATAAGGCCTCCAATTGCGGAATAGATACATTTTTTTGCTTCGGTTCGTGCAGAGGAGGACTCAGTTGCCATAAGCAGACTTATTCCACAAGTAACAATGCGAATTACCGCAAGTACACCCGCAACACCAATGGCGAGCTTCATCATTCCCCCAAGATATTCTGAGAGCGATGGAGATGCGCCAATAAATGGAAGAGGCTGCATAAGTGTATAAGTACCTCTTACTGTTTCAGCAAAAGTAATAACAGGGGCAAGAGTGAGTGTGAAGATAATATATTTTTTCATGGTGTGCTATTTCTTTTTCTTTACTGTGGATGTTGGTGCAGACGCACTTCCGAGTACATCTTTTATTTCTTCGGGAGAAAGTCCGGTGAGGTCAATGTTGTCAGTATTTTGAGCTTTGTCGCTCGGGAGATAAAATGCCCAAAGTGTCCCATCGTTTTTGTCGATGAAGAGCATGGTATTTCCATCGGAGATGAGTGCCGGTGAGGTGACATCGAATTGTTTTTTGATTGCTTCCACGGGGTCTGCAAGGAATTTAATTTCACTCGTATTGGTGTTTACAAGCCAGAAGCTATCGGAGAAACTCATTTCACCGCGATACCACTCGTCGGGGATACCGCTTCCTTGTGTGGGAGTGAATGCACCGCAGACGACAAGTGCCCCCTTGCCCCATGCGCATTTCTCGGGAAGTGTTGCAAGAGAAATTCCTGATTCGTGTGAGATGATGCCTTCATCTCCTGCAAAACCTTTGCGGTCGTATGTGCCAAGGAGAAGATTGGCCGAAATATTTTCACTATAAAGAAGTCGTGTTCCTGCTGGTGCAACATGCGTGGTGAGACCGTTTTTTTCACGAAGTAATTTGGTGAAAGTTTTTGCGTTCGTGTCATAGAGATAAGAAAATCCGGGGATTTTTGCAGAGGGCTTTGTGGTGAGCATGACCGAACCATTATTTAAAAGCTCGGGTGTCCACTCGCTGAAAGTACTGCGCAATACTTCCTTTGCCACTTTTGTATTTACCGTGACGATAGTCCCCGAAACTCCGTCAGGTGTGGGGAGAAGATAGAAAAGCGCGTTGCCATTTGGTGCGACCGAGATGGCGGTGATGTTGTCGGGGAGATAGCTTCCACGCAGGCTTCCGACAGCACTATCAGTACTCGTGCCAACTGTTGCGGGAAGTGTAAGGTAGGCAAGATAGGTCTTAATGACATCTGCTCCGGTAATTGCATCTTGTGCAAGCGAGCGCAAGATAACCGCATTACCCCCCGCTGCCCACAGTGCTTCGTGAATGCGTGGAATAGTGGTGTTGGTGAGTTGTGTCGTCTCGCCTGTTTGTGGGTCAACTTGAAACACAAATCCTTTTTCGCGACTCACATAGCGTACGAATGTTTTTCCTTGTTGGGTTACGGTGATGACGCCTGTTGTGGGGATTGTTGAGAGTTGGCGGAAGAGCAGTGCTTCTCCTTGTGTGGCACTTGCTCCATCCGGCTCAGGAACTTTCTCGCCGACATTAGTGGAAGTGTTTTTGTTGGCATTATTTTCTGCGACACCAAAGACGCCACCGGTCGTCGTGGTTGTTGTTGGGGCACCACGCTTCATAAAGAAATAGATACCCAAACCAATCAAAAGAACAACAACAAATACCACTCCTCCAGTGAGAAGGATTTTTTTTGTATTTCGTGGTTGTTGCTGTTCGTCAGACATAAAAGTAATTTATTGTTGAGGGGTAAAGGTAACTTGTGTGGTTGCTGCTGCTTCCTGAATAATATGCTTTGGGTTTTGGATATGAAGGGAAATAGTTTTTGTTTCTCCACTCGGACTCATTCGGGGTACCGTAATATTCATTGGATTAAGCCCTATAGGGGTTGTGGCGTTTCCGATCTTTAATTCATAAACAAGTTCATTGTTCTTGAGATTGTCTGTTGAGAAAAAGTAGGGCACGACACGGAGGTTTAGTTGTCCGCTTGGAGTGTTTGCGCCGAGCATGGTGTGATCAAAACGTGTTCCAAGAAGTGGAGTGTTTTGATAAAAATTAAGAATGGGATCGACTGAGCTGATGCTTATTTCTTTTGTGCCCACAACCTCGGTTCCCGGCACACTTACTTCAACCCCTACGTTGATTGCACTATCTGGCCATGTTGCGCGCACAAGTGTTGAGGATTTTCCAAAACCTTCCCCTGCTCCCGAGGTGCGATCAAGTGTCCACTTATACGCAAAAGCAAGGGGGTTGCTTGAGGTGGCATTGTGGCGAGGAATTGCACTCATTTTAACAATGCTCTGGTATGAAGGAAGGGCTTTTCCTTTGTAAAATGGTGGTGTGTAGGTCTGCGCTTCCCAGAGGACGTCAACCTCCATTGGGGCAAGGGTGATGTGTTTTTTAATTTCTTCTCCTTGGTTGGTAAGGATAACAACATCAATATCGATGCTTTCTCCAGTGTTGCCCGTATTTGTGATGAAGGTTGTCTCACCAATGCCCTCTTTGGTGAGATTTTTATTGATGTACCAAGTTATTTTTGAAGAGGAGAGGTCGGTTGAAAAAGATTTCAATGTGATAGTTACCGGCTCGTTTGGTCCAGGAGTTGATGGGACCGTCTTGATGCTGATGAGGTTAAATGAGGCGGTTTTTGCAGGAGTGAGGTCAACTGTTGTTGCGGCAAATACACTAAGCGGGGCAAGTGCGAACAAAAATAAAACCCCCGTAATTATTTGCTGAAGAGTACGACGATAATACGCAAGCATAGCCTTATTGTAGTACTTTTAATCAAACTGCGCCACTGTTTTTTGCCTCGTTATTTTTTTGCAATATTTTTGAGCATCTTTCCTTTCTTTCCAATACGACTTGCAAGAATAAACATGACAGTGGTTGTTGGAATAAGACTCAGTGCAGGGATATTGTCGATGACAAGTGAAATAAGAATCATCCCCAGTCGCCGCCCAGTTCCTTCCCCGCGCATCATGAAATAAATAAGAAGAATTGTGTCGACAATAATACCAAAAAGAAAACCAATCACCCACGCAACGCCCATAAGAGGCACTCCAATAATTGACCCAACAAATGTTGCGGTAAGACCAGCGCCAACTCCTATTAATACATTACAAAGAATATCTAATAGGTCTTTTAATATGCAAACAATAAGCAGTAACCAAAAAACGACCCCACTTTTTTTTGGTTGAGCCTGAGATTCACCCGTTTCGTCACCCTCATCATTTGCCGCCGCTTGTTTTTTTGATTGAACTTGTTTCGTTGCGGTGTCGGTAATCTTATTTTTTGTAGTTTCAACAACTTCTTTTTCGACGCCACCCGCAACCTTTTTTGCTGCTTTTCCTCTGATGAGCGAAAGCCCGGCACGGATAATAATGTGATACACCATATAGGGTTATTATACCCTATATGTACTTTCCTTGTTTAGTTACCCCGCTGCTTCAAGTTCTTTTTTTGCTTTTGCAATGGCGAGCATTTGTGCGGGGTCGGAGGAAACAATCTGATCTTCGGTGTATGAGGCGTAAACTTTCATTGCGACGTGTTTGAGTCCTGCAAAGAAGAGTCCCTCACCCACACCTGACTCAAGGAGTAGGAACTTCTCTTCGTCGGTAAGGTGAAAAGTACTCTGCACGACATCGATGGTGGTTGGCGATTGCTTGAGGAGAAGCTGAATGGAGGAATTGGTGAGAATAGGGAGTCCATAGGGGGATTTCAAGAAGTCATTCACGTCTTGGGTGATGGTCGCGATTCCCAAGTAGTACTTACGTCCACGTTTCGCAAGACTGAAAAGGAAGCTCGCAGTGTCTTCCGACTTCATCATCCACCATGCCTCATCGACAACAAGAAGGCGCTTGCGGAGCTCCTTGCGCACGGCAGTCCAAATGTGATGCGTAATGATATACACTGCGACAGGCTTGAGCTCGTCTTCCATGTCGCGCACCGAAAAAACAGTGAAGCGCTTGGTGATGTCGACATTGGTCGGCTTGTTTAAGAATCCACTCCATGTACCTCGGGTGTATTTTTCAAGACGTTGCAAAAGCGATGTTGTCCCCTCCATTCCTGAAAGCACAAGCTCAAAATCAGAAAGGAGTGGTGCATCGATTTTTGAGAAGTCCACATCAGGAGTAATGTCTTTGAGTGCATAGGTTTCTGAAATCGCACGGTCGATGATAGAGTCTTCTTCAGGGGTGAGACCTCCGAGCATAATACGGAAGAGTCCGACGAGAAAAATAATATTTGAGCGAAGCACGTCCGAAGGCGACTCGTCATCGCGTGGTGCGGGGATATCAAAAGGATTGATGTGATGCTCCGAAGAAAGTGAAATATTGAAATAGCGCCCACCGGTTGCCTCGGCAAGAAATTGATATTCGCGCTCAGGGTCAATCACAATGACATCGGCATCAAACATGAGTGTGCGGAGAATCTCAAGTTTGGTGGTGTAGGATTTTCCCGAGCCGGAGGTCGCGAACATCACCGAGTTATAGTTGGGCATGGAGAAGCGGTCAAAGAGTACCAGTGAAGCATTGTGGCGATTGATACCCCAGAGAATTCCCTTGTCGCTCGTAAGGTCAAAAGAGACAAAAGGAAAGATTGATGACAGTGGCTCTGAGTTTAATTTGTAATGCACTTCGAGTTCATCGGTACAAATAGGAAGCACACTGCGGTACCCCTGCTCTTGTTGAAAAATCGCCGGCTTCACATAGACGAGTTTTGAGTCGAGGATAGACTTGAGCTCACCTTCAACTTTGTCGAGGTCTGATTTGTCATTACCATAAATAGTGATGTAGATACCAACATCAAAAAGTTTTTCCTGTGCCTGCTGGAGTTTGTCGCGGAGATTTTCGAGGTCTTCATATGCAGTGTCAAGCATTGGGTCGCGCACAAATCCTTTGCGCTCGCGTTCGTTTACTTGGCTTTGCACCTCGGCAACTTTCTTTTGGAAGGTACGCAGTGCGAGTTCCGTTTCGACGGGGTGAATCATGATCGAGACATCGTAGACTTTGTCGAGATTGATGACCGGAGTAAACCAATCTTGTGGAAGAAAGCGCGGATAGGAGATGACAAAAAACGTGCGGCACATTTTCTCGCCGATATAAATTTCTTTCGGAGTAATTTTCACGGCAGCCGGCGCCATGATGTCTTTCATGCTCGAGTTCACCCCTTGATACATTTCATTGGGGAGAATTCCGCCCGTGTTGATCATTTCATATCCTTTTTCTTGTGCCATATATGAGAAAATTATTCGGTTGCCGATGACTCAAGTTCACCCGGATTGAATTTCTTATAAAAAATTTCCGTCACTTCTTCAGAGCCAAGACGTGTCGTACGAATGTCGCATCGCGCAAGCCCCTGCTCGACGACACTCACGCGTTGCTCGAGTTGGGAGCGCGCTTCGTCGAAGCTCTGGAGTTCTTCTTTTGAAGGCTTTGCGGGTCCTGATGCTTTCTTCGAACCACCAAAAAGACCGCCAAGTCCTCCACCACTACTTGTCACTTTTCCTCGTCCCGAATAAGGAACTACAATAAAAAATGTTTTTGACATAATGTTGGTGCGACTCGTGAAGTCACGAATAAATCCAATATACTCGTGTACTTGAATCTTCATCGCGTCAATCAGCTGCGCCTTCTCACGCTCTTCGAGCATCTTGAGATAAGGTTTAATGTCGAGGCGTTTTGATTGAATATAAATTTGCGTGGGAAACTCGAGTGAGTTCAAAAAGTTTTGAAACTGTGCAATGATTGCCTGCTGCTCGTCTTCAGATTTGAGTCCAAAGTTGAGCGATGAGGTCATGAGCATCATGCGTAAGTCGCCATTGTTTAAAACAATAACGCCATTCCTGATGTCTTTGATGGGAACAAAATCTTGTGAAGGTTTTCCTGGAGTAGCCATGATAAATGTTGCCTCTATTATAGCGCAAAAGTTGTAACTTTCCGAGAAGAGTTTTTCTTTTAACGCGGGACTTACGCAAACGGATGAGATTCGCGCTCACTAATCGATAGTCTCTCCTGGGTCAATCTCCCAATTAGTGTCACTTAATTTATTGGTATCCACCAAGGGGATTGAACCGCGCTTTGCTTGTTTAACTGTGGTGAAATTAGAGAGGTCGAGCTCATTTGTTCCAAGTTGCTTTTTGCGCTTCCACACATAGAGGCGACTGCTCTGCACATAATTGAATGCTGCCTCGACGATATTGATAAAGGGTTTATTGTTGAATTTGTAAAATGCGAGCGCAAGTCCAAATCCAAAAAGCCCCATTCCCATAAAGAGTCCAACGTAGGGAATGAAGCGCAGTGCAATATACCCCATACCTGCCCCTCCTCCCATGTAGAGAAATTGCTTCATCGTAAATGGTCCGATGATTTTGTCTTCGATGTCGAGAAATTGAGGGACTTGAAATTGCATATACTTATTGCGTAAGTCCTATTATTATACTCCATTTAAAAAACACTCACTACTTTTTGTAGTGAGTGTTTTTATGGTAACTCGCGATAGGGGTCAGAGGGTGTATTTGTCGGTGGACTGATCGTCTCGGGGGCGTTGTGTGGTGCAGCGTATGCGGTCGAGTCTTTTTGAATGCGAAATGCTCCGCCAAGTTTTTGCTCAAGAATGTTGGGCATGATCGCACCACTTCCGTTTCGTGGCTTGTGTGGCACGTGGAGTTTTGGTTTTTCTTGAGTGGGTGTGACCGAGGAGACACCTTTCAAGGCCAAGGAGTCACCTCGGTCACCTGTCAGGACAGGCGTGGATGGCGCTTGAGGTGCAACTTCTTTTTTTATCACCGGCTGTACGACGACCTTCACTTGAATTGGAGGAAGTGGCACTTGTTTTGTCTCTTGCGGAACTTTGGGTTCTAGAGGTGCAGGCACCGAGAGCGGAGAAAGGATTGGTGCTGAAGGTTTTGGAGTTGATGGGATTGATGTTGGAGCAGTTTTTGGTTCCGCTGCTTGAGGTGCTTCATCAAGTCCATGCACTTTCTTCAGCGCTTCTTTTATTGGATTAAAAATATCAGTATTGATTTCTTGAACGACCAGACCTACTTTTTCGCGCGCAAGCCCTGTTTCAGTGCAAATAAGCCCAACAAGCTCATTTGGTTTAATGAGTCCTGCCAAAAGTTTCATTGTGGAACGAGAAACAATAGTCGCTTGATCGGCGGTGAGTTCTTGCTTGTTCGTAATGAGCTCAAGTGCATCAAGTGTCTCTTCGGAGTACATGGCATTCCGTACTTCTTCTGGAAGATGAGGGAGTCGTTCACGAAATTGTTGATAAAGTGTTGGCATAATAATTCAATTTTAGTCAGGCCACAGACCATTCTCTTTTTGTTTTCCGATATATCTCTTCGCATTGTCGTTACCAGAATTTTTCTCAATATCTTTAAGAAGTGTGTCGCTCTCCTCAAGTGAGCCCAAGTCTCCTTCACTCATTTTCTTTTGTGCGGCAGCAATATGGCGTGCACCCATATTTTTCTGAACTTCCGAGTTTTTGATTGCGTCTTTGTTTTCGGCGAGCTTATCACCACTCATCTTCTTTACGGTTTGTGCAACATTTGTTTTAACAACATTTAATTTCTCTCGCTTTTCATTTGCAACCACACGCAGTTCGTTTACCTGTGCACTCAATTGAGCTTGCTCAAGACTATCTCCCTCTGCTTCACGCATTTGTTTTTCTGTTGCCGTGAGCAATGCGTCTGCCTCTTCGGATTCTTTTCTTACTGATGGTAAGTCGCCAAGATGACTCTTAAGATCAGTATCAAGTTTTTCAGCAACTTCTTTATTGCGCGCAAGAACGCTCGCCTTCTTTACTTCTTCTCGAGCTCCTTTCATGTCATCAGAGTCATATTTAGTACCAAACTTAGCACGAAGTTGTGTTTCAAGAGCCTTAGGGTCTTTTTTGTATCGTTCGGCATACTGCTTAACTGTTTCCGCGTCCTTTGCCTTTTGTTTATCAAGATTTTTTCCGTAACTTTTGTCACTTCCTTTACCTAAGCCCAGTTTTTCGCCGCCAGGAGCATTACGAACATCCCAACTTCCTCCTCTCATCTTTTCCCCTGTGGCAAGACCAATATTTGCGAGTCCGCCTATAACGCCACCCCTCGCTGCTACTGAGCGCAATCCTGCGCTGTCTGAAAGTTTCTTCCCCACCCCTCCACCAAGTTTTCGTCCCGACGCACCCACTACTGAGGCACCATACCCTCCCGCTTTCTTTTTTAATGCGATTGCTGCTGCGGCCCCCTCACTTGATACTGCACTCGCCACGGTCATTGATGTGCCAAGAAGGAAAATGATGATCATGAAATTGTAGTAGATGGTCATATGAGACGCTTGTCCACCAAATGCTTCTGCAAATTTTGTGTCCCCTGTTGCACCTGTTCCCGTGAGACTCACCAAGTCCATTGATTGAATGAGGACAGAGTTAAGATACAGCATGAAAATAAATACCGGTGCCACAAAGGCTTGACCAAGGAGATGATGCCACCATTTATCAGTAATTTTTGCTTTTAATTGAGGTATCACATAACCCAAGACTGCAAGCGGTGAAGCAATCATGAGGAAGAGGAGTTGAACAATACGCGCAATCATCATTGATGCACCAGTGAGAAAGAGTGAACCCGCAATAAACATGATCAGTGCTCCGCCGCCGTAGATCATTGCCATGTCAAATGGACCAATGTCGTTGCTTGCATTTCCTGCATCAACGATAGATTGAATTTTAAAGGCTTCGACAAATTGCGTTGAAATCCCTGAAACTTCCGTGGTCCCCACTCTGGTGTGTATCTTGTCCCAAAATCCTGTCGCCATAATATTACTTGCATCAATGACTACCTGTGTCCCAAAGAGACTGAAATTAATAAGTAGTGCAGCAAAAACAATATTCACAAACCATTTTTTTGTTTTCCCATCAGCAATGCCGAGTACGGTTTGCATTGAGATGTAGAGCAGAACAAAAATGAAGGACATATTTGCAACATCACGAAGGAGTGTCCAGCCGACGTGGACTACCCCAAGACCATTGTAAGTGCTCGGCATAATCGTACGCGTAATTGCTTCATCAAGAGTAAATGCTGCCATCCAAAGCCACCACCCCGCAATCTTGAAAAAAATCCATGCAATAAACTTAAAGACTTGCCCAATGACCCACCCAATTCCATCAAGGAGTCCTTTCCCAATCCACGAAAGTATTCCTCCAGCATTACTTACCGCAACCTGTGCTTTTTCTAAGGGAGTTCTGAGTGAAGCATAATCTTTACATTGACTCAGTATTTCATACGACCCTGCTTGCCCTATCTTCGACTGGCAAGTTGCTATATCTGCGAAACAGTAAGTTTCTTGATGGGTTAATTTTTCTCCCGCGGGATTATATTCAGATGGCCCCATGTCTTCGTCATAGGTAATCTGAAAACACACTGCGTCACCATTGAGATCTTTTGGCTTTCCTTCCTCGAGGCCTGAGAGTACCCCGGCAAAAACCGACTGCGGGATGAAAAAAATAATCAACAGCGGAAGCAGGACAAAAAACTTCGTAAAAATCCCCTTTTTAGTTTTCAGGTTGAGCAAATTCATGAGTTCAGGGTGGCAAAAAAAGCAGTAGTAAAAGAGGGAGATACCAAAAAGAAAAGCGGTCCACGTCGCGTCGAAATCATCCTTCTATTATACGCTATTGTGCAAAGAATATCCCGAATCCTCATTCACCGCTGTGGATAATACGTTGTCCTGCAGAGAAATAAAAAAAGGTGCGTACTTTCGTGCACACCTTGATGGGTTTTATTTCCCCGCTGACTATTTTTCTGCACCACTACGAGTACTTCCATTTTCTAAGACGGAAGACCGTCAAGAAAATTTGGTCGCATCAAGTGCTTTGTGGAGATCCTCGACAACCCCTTCTTCCATGATGGTGCACATGATTTCAGCAATATCAATTCTTTCTTTTGATCCAGGAAGAGGATAGTCAATGCCACACGCCGAAGAAATTTGAAGTAAGTCATCTTTAGAATACCCCTCAAGCCGTTCAACGATATTCCAAAAATCCTCATGAGTCCAATGGGCAGGTAGTCGATAGTCTTCTGCAAGATATTGAGATTTAAACATAGGTAATTTGATTTATGGGGCACCCACGATGGTGCCCCGTGTTGCTGCTACTACTACTTCTTGCTTGAAAAGAAATCGACAAAAGTGCCGACCCAGCCAGTGTCATGTTGACCACCTTCACAGCGTCCTTTGTCTGCAACAACGCCGTTGTCGTAGATTTCTTTGTGTTGCTTGTCGACGTGCAACTCTCCATTTGTTGACTTACTTGGGTGTGGCTCGCTGGGAACGCAAATATGAGTTTTGCTCATGATAAACCTCCAAAAAAGAACGGTAACATTACCAAACTTATTGTAGCATTCGACAAAATTGAGTCAACGAAAAAATGTCAAGACCGGGACTTGACATTTTTGGTGAAAAAACGAGAGTGAGGAAATAAAAAAAGGTGCGTACTTTCGTACACACCTTTACCTGGCTATAGCGGATCAGGCGGATCACTTGGGGTGAAGTCGGGGCAACCCTCCGAATCTTCACCGGGTCCCGCGGTGGTGATGAACAACATGATGACCTCCATGGTCGTTATGATGGCACATGCCAACAGATAGAAAATATCATGTTTCATTGTGTGTGTCAATGCTCTGTGTTATTATTTTTCGTATGAATATTCCAACGAAAAGCGCTGTTGTGCGAAAGCAATTTTCCCTTGATTGTGGTGTGTCATTGACGACTTATGAAAAAACCGATGCACCAATTGCTTTTCGCGTCACTTTTCTTGCGGGGTCTCGTTTTGACCCGAGAGGAAAGGAAGGTCTCGCGCACTTTGTTGAGCACATGTTTCTTGCACAGGAGGGTCATCATGGTTCACGACAAGAACTTGCTCTATGGTTTGAAGAGCGAGGTGGCTCAATAAGTGCACTTACCAAGCTCGACACTATTCAGTTTGATTTTGTGATTGCCGATGTTGGCGACCTGCCTGACGCACTTGCTATTTTTACGGGGTTACTTAATTTTGCTTCATCCAGTGATACTCTTGAGACTGAGCGACGAGCTATTCAATCAGAAATGCGTCGAAAAAATAGTACTCAAACTGAACCGATGATAAGAGCTATTTATAATAATCTTTTTGAAGGATCACCAGTCACGCGTCCGACCGTTGGTACGGAGGCGGGGATTTCTTCGATCACTCAGGAGGATATTCAGTCTTATTATCGTGATATGTGCACTGCAAATAAGATGTCTGTCATTATTACAGGAGGAGTTTGTGGCGAAGAAGTGCTTCGCATGTGTAATACTGCGTTTGCATCTCTCCAAATAAATAGTACGCAAGCAGTGTGTTTGGATGCGCCGGCAATTATGCCAAAAAATAAACACAACCCTGTTATTCTTCAGCAAAATAAAGAAGCAAAAGAGATACTGATCGCAATTTATTTTTGCACCGTACCAACGGGAACAAGAGATGCACTCATTCTTGAGCTTGTTGCAAATGTTTTTACTGGATCACCCGCGTCATTATTTTATCGGGTGCTTCGCTATGAGCGTGGACTTTTATATAAAATTGATGCATCTCAACAAAGTCGATGCGATTTTGGTCTTTTTAGTATTTGGACATCGTGCGCACATGAGCATGCGATAGGTGTACTTGAGGGAATTCGCGAAATCCTTTCGTGTATTTTGCGTGAGGAGGTCAGGGAGGCTGATGTTGTTGCAGCAAAACATCGAATGATAAATTCTGAACGGGTGCGCATGCAAACAGTGGAATCTATTGTTGAGAAAAATGCATACGGAATCCTCATTAATAAAGATTTTGATTATGAGACATATATGGGACAACTGGAGTCGATAAGTGTTGATGAGATGCAATCGGTTGCCCAAAAATATTTCACTCCAAGCAATTGGTCTATGAATGTTGTTGGGAACATTGAACAAAAAAATATCGAACGATTACAAACTTGGACACCAATAAAGTAATAACCCCCCTGCATCAAGGTGGCACCCTGATGCAGGGGGAAATAAAAAAAGGTGCGTACTTCCGTACACACCTTGAGGTTTTTATTTCCTGAAGAAGTTGCTGAGAATCTCATTTTTGGTATCTTCGATCACATCTTCCAGATTGTCACGGTTGCGTTCATTGCGTCGCGCAACTCGAGTCGGAGCCGGCTCTTCCAAGATGACGAGGTTGTCGGGGGCAGTGCGACGATTGTTGTTTGCGTAGCGATTGCCGTCCTTGGTCGAGTCGTAGACGGTAGAGATCGTGTTGTTGTCCGACTCGAGCACGTATGTGACCCGCAATGACCAGCCGTTATTGTCCATTGCGCAACTGTGAAGATTGCCGCCACAATCACGAGCATCTTTCAGATAGATGGCCGTCAAGAAAGGGTCGTTGGTACTCCGCAGTCTGCCATTGTAGACGGCACGCACCAGTTGCTGGTTTGTGCGATCTACGTGAAAAAAACATACGAGAGCATCATTTGCCTGAATAGAATTCATCAGGTTGCCTGTTCTTGCGTTGCACACGGTACGCTCTCGTGTTGGCAGAGACCTCAAGTTTGCACGATTGATCACGTTAACGTGGTAAGCGCTGCGGATGAGACTCGTGCCATCGAAGGTTTGTTGATTTCTGCAGCCACCTTCTTTGCACCCAGCTTGAGCCGAAGATGTTACAATGCCCAAAAGGGCAACCATTACCATAATGACATGTTTCATGATGTCCTCCTTGGACAATGAAAATTTTACAAGGAACAAGAGAAAAATTCACTTGTCAATCCCGAACTAATTGTTCCATGTTTTGAAAATTCGTCAAGGAGGTAATCCACAGGAAGTAAATATCCTCAAAAATAAAGGTTTTTGAGGATATTTTACTCTTTGTTATTTTAAGATTCAGTTGTTCCGAAGCTAAAATCAAATCCTCTGTAGGGTGCATCCACTCCCGGATCACTGGTGCTACCATCGGTTTCCTTGCTTGATCCATTGGGAAGGGTTGTATCGGGAGAGTTTTGCTTGAATTTCATCTCATCATAAATCATCAACATCGTTGCCTGTGCCCAGTTGGTGGTTTGCCTGTTGACGTTAAAGTAGCCATTTTCAATGACACCATAGAATTCTTGCACCAGGTCATTCACTTGATTTGTTGAATCCTTAAGATAGCTTGTATCAAATCCTGCAAGACCACCTTCGTCGAGTTGGTTTGTCTGCTCTTGTGCGGGTTTTGCTGCGCCAGCATCGCTTGTGGGAGCATTTTCTATTTGGCGCAATCCCGCTCCTTGGCTGTTGTTGATGCGACTCCCCACAGAGCTTGAGGGGTCAATGATGGTTTGCTTGGTGCAGTGCGGATCGCTGGCGGTGCCTTCGCATTCCTTGATTGAATCATAGCTATTTCCTGAATTTTGCGCGGCGAGTTCTTTTTCGGATTCTTCTTGACGGCGCATTGCTTCGGTTTCAAGGAGCATGTCGGTACCCATGGGTGAGGCAGAAGGGTCGCTCAGGACGTCCCAGAGTGCGGGGGTGTAGCCTCGAGTGGTGCCGGAAGTATCACCATTTACGAAGTCCGCTGCCGCTTGCTGTGTCTTAAAGGCGCCTGTGGTTGGGTCGTCGGTCGAGCATTGGGTTGATTGTGCAATGAAATTCTCGGGGTTGTCGGTGCGAAACTTTCGTGCGAGCTTTGCTGCTGCTTGCATGGCACCGGGGCGACAGAGTGCAAGTGAACCTTGAGGATCATTTGCCTTAGGGTCGGCGATGGCTTGGTCAATCAATTTTGCTTGCACGCGAGTGTTTTGCTTCTCGGCTTGCTTGCCGTAATTGGTAATCCACGCAGGCTCGGTGGTGATGACACCATTGTCATTGATTTCTTGTGCTGCCTTGGCCCAATTTAAGTTTGCGGCGACGATTTTGTTGGCGAGCTGATTTTGGAGTTGTTTGTTTTGTGCATCACTAATTTGACTTTTGAGGAGTGCATGGATTTGGATGGAAGAAGAAAGCTTTTGCCATTGAACGATGTCTTGAAGGAGACAGCTCAAGGATTTGCTTTTGTTGATTTGTACCGCTGGGAAACTATTAATATCGGGAATTTTTTCCCCAGTGATTTGCTTGTTGTCTGCCGATGCTTTCGCCGCTTTTGCCCACGGACCATCACTGGAGCCTATGGGCGTCATTTTGGTTGGCTCAATCGCACAGGTTTTTCCCAGTTGAGCAAGCTGTGGATCACTTCCCGCAATCAAGTCACGAAGAGACTCGGTGGTGCCGTTGGGGCTTCGGTCGCCCAATGTTTCATTGAAGTTCGCGACATAGTCATCGAAGTTTGCTGAGTAGTTATCAAAAGATTTTGCATAGTCTTCAAACTTTGAAATAAGCTCGTCGTCCTGCACGGGAACATATTGTGCAAAAGCGCTCGAAGCCGAACAAAGAAAAAGCACCGAGACCATGAGGAGAATTTTCGAGGTTTGACCTTGGAATTTAAAAGGTCGTTCCTCGGAAATTTTTCGACAATATATCATAAATATATTATACGCCATAAGCCCCAAAAAAAGAAACCTCCCTGATAAATAATCCCCCTGAAACAAAAGATTATGTTAATGTTTTTATACATTTCTTCTCCAGATATAGTCACGCTTTCTACTTTTTCTTATCTTGGAGAAAGTTTGTTACTGCGCCTCTGGAGGAGGAAACTCAAAAGAAAATTCTTTACGTTCAATTATCGATGATTTGAGAATAGATAATTCATCGCAAAAATTCTCCCCCGTGATGTCACGAGTTGCTGCAAGCACAATTGCTTCTGCTGATTCTTTTAGTACAATTCCGATTGTATTGCGAATTTCTTT
>Ga0209515_10001882_pt1 | contig 33658 bp, 39 predicted proteins | sample Subgroupgradi54m_FD_187454 | JGI IMG/M metagenome (GOLD analysis project Ga0209515, IMG submission 187454) | Subsurface groundwater microbial communities from S. Glens Falls, New York, USA - GMW60B uncontaminated upgradient, 5.4 m (SPAdes)... ... | reverse complement strand
TAGGCTAACAGCTAGTAGCTTTCCCTAGATTCCCTGCTTCTTCAGTTCTTCAACGAGCTTCTTCGCCTCCCTTGAAAGCTTGTTTGGAATATCAATCGTGACACGGATAAGAAGGTCGCCACGGCGGGTTCGGTCAATCGGAACACCCTTTCCGCGCAGGCGAAGCATTTCGCCTGGCTTGATGCCCTCGGGAATTTTGACGGTTACGTTGCCGTCCAGTGTCTCAATCGTGTATTCATCGCCCAGGAGCGCACTTGAGAGCTTCACGGGGAGGTCCATAAGAAGGCTACTTCCCTCGCGTCTAAAGAGCGGATGCCTGGTGACGTGTACCTTCACATAGAGGTCGCCTGACGTGCCTCCGCGAATGGCTTCTCCTGCCCCACCAAGGCGAATAACTTCGCCGTCTTCAATTCCCGCTGGAGCTTTGACACTGATTTCTTCCTGCTTTCGAGTGACGCCCGCGCCATGACAGGTCGCACACTTTTCCGAAGGTACCTGTCCGCGTCCTTCACAGGCGTCGCAGGTACGAGTCGTCTGCACCGAGCCAAAAATTGAACGGCGATTTTCACGCACCTTTCCCTTTCCGTTACAGGTCTTACAGGTTTCCATCTTGGCTCCCGGCTTTGCTCCACTTCCCTTGCAGATGTCGCACGCTGACGTCTTATTGAGGAGCATTCTACGCTCAACGCCGAAAATAGATTCCGAAAAGGAAAGCTCAACGTCCACGGAAATATCGCGACCGCGTTTTGCACGCTCGCGCTGTCCGCCGAAAAAGTCGCTAAAAATATCTCCCAGGTCAAACTCAAAGCCGTTGTTGTTTCCGGCAAAGCCCTGTCCTTGCGCGAAGTTTGAAAAATCAAAACCTTCAAATCCTTCTCCGCCAGAGGCGGATCCGCCTTCGGCGGAAAATCCATTCCCGCCACTAAAGACCCTTCCGTACGCGTCATATTCGGCGCGCTTTTTGTCGTCGGAAAGGACGCCGTAGGCTTCGCTCACCTCCTTGAACTTCGCCTCATCGCCACCCTTTTTGTCGGGATGATATTTATGCGCGAGCGTACGAAACGCTTTCTTGATTTCGTCTTGCGAAGCGCTTTTGGTTATACCCAGAAGTTCGTAATAGTTTTTTGACATACAAATATATGATACCAATATACGAATGGGTACGAATGATACTAATGAATACGAATAAGACCGAAGAAATTGCGAATGGATAAAGTATATAGCATCCGCCTCTTCGCATATATTGACGGATTACAGATAATGTAGTGTCACACCACCCCTATGATCCCCTCCTAATGACACCCTTCGTCACTGAAGACAGTGACACCTCCCTTTCTAGGGAGGATTAGGAGGGGAGAAAAAGGTGACGTGACTTTCTATAAGCTAAAAGCTATAAGCTTTCTATTTGGTCTCCGCGTCGCGGACAGGCCCCTCGGGGCCTTTATCGTCTTTCTTGGATTCCTGCGAGCCTTCCTGTGCTCCTGGCGCGGGTTGCTGCTTATACAGCTCCTGTCCTATCTTCTGAAGCTCCTGCGAAAGTGTTTCGGTCGCAGTCTTGATTGCTCCAAGGTCGGTACCATCCTTCACCGATTTTAGTCCGGTGATTTTCTCTTCCACAAGTTTTGCGGAAGCTTCCAACACTTTTTCCTTGTTGTCTTTGAGGGTCTTCTCGGCAGTGTAGATAAGTTGCTCCGCGAGATTTTTCACCTCAACAAGCTCACGCTTCTTAGCGTCTTCATCCTTGTGCGCCTCCGCATCCTTGCTCATCTTCTCAATGTCCTCCTTTGAAAGGCCGGAGCGAGCTTCAATGCGGATTGATTGCTCTTTCCCGGTCGCCTTGTCCTTCGCTTTCACCGCGAGAATGCCGTTCGCATCAACGTCAAAGGTAACCTCTACCTGCGGAACGCCACGGGGTGCGGGCGGAAGCCCATCAAGGATAAATCGTCCAAGGGATTTGTTGTCGGACACCATCGGGCGTTCACCTTGCACAATGTGGATTTCAACCGACGTTTGATTATCGGCTGCGGTTGAAAATACCTGTGACTTCGCGCTCGGAATGGTGGTGTTCTTCTCAATAAGTTTGGTTGCTACACCTCCCAAGGTTTCAATACCAAGTGAAAGCGGAATGACGTCAAGCAAGAGTACGTCCTTTACATCTCCCGCGAGAATGCCTCCCTGAATGGCTGCACCAATCGCCACCACTTCATCGGGATTTACGCTCATATTTGGTTCCTTGTTAAAAAAGTCCTTTACCGCCTTCTGGAGCATCGGCATTCGGGTTTGACCTCCCACAAGAATAACCTCCTTTATTTCGGGAATCTTGAACGGCGAAGCGTCCATTGCGCGTTTTGTTATCAGCATCGCACGGTCAACAAACTCCTGCGCGATTTCTTCAAGCTTTGCACGCGTCATCGTCACAAGAAGATGCTTCGGTCCGTCGGCTCCCGAAGTGATAAACGGAATATTGATTTCGGTTTGCACCGCAGTGGAAAGCTCAATCTTCGCTTTCTCCCCCGCCTCATCAAGTCGTTGGAGCGCGAGTGGGTCTGCTTTAAGGTCAATGCCGTTCTCCTTTTTGAAGGTATCGGACAGCCAATCCACAATCTTGTGGTCAATGTCACGGCCTCCAAGGTGTGAGTCACCGTCGGTGGACTTCACTTCAATCACATCATCTCCGACTTCAAGAATGGATACGTCAAAGGTACCACCTCCAAAGTCAAAGACGGCGATTTTTTCTTCCTTCTTTTTGTTGAAGCCGTAGGCAAGCGCTGCAGCGGTCGGCTCGTTGATAATGCGCTTTACCTCAAGTCCCGCGATTTTACCTGCGTCCTTGGTCGCCTGGCGCTGTGCGTCGTTGAAGTAAGCGGGGACGGTAATAATTGCCTCCGTCACCGGTTCACCGAGACGCGCTTCGGCGTCAGCCTTGAGCTTTGCGAGAATCTTTGCGGAAACTTCTTCCGGGCGTTCCCACTTGTCGCCCAATTTTACTTCAATACCTCCATTTGACGACTTCCGTACTTCAAACGGGACATTCTTGATATCCTTCTGTACGCCTTCTTCAGTGAAGGTGTGACCCATAAAGCGTTTAATCTGAAAGACGGTATTCTTTGGGTTTGTAACCGCCTGACGTTTCGCGAGAAGCCCCACGAGACGCTCACCTGTTTTTGACTGCGCGACGATGGAAGGAGTGGTGCGCACTCCCTCGGCGTTTTCGAGTACCTTTGGGCTTCCTCCTTCCATAACGGCAACGGCTGAGAAGGTGGTCCCGAGGTCAATTCCAATTATTTTGGACATAGGTTTTGTAATGAAGTAGTTGGTAAGAATAGTCACTCATGCACGGCTTATACTCTGGAAACAACTGCTGTGCTCCACCACGGAGACGCTCTAGTGCCATATGCACGAAGGCTTCAACGACAGCGGAAACCGAAAACATAGTTATGAACAAACAAAAACAAGTAGATCCTAAACAAGTCACCTGTATCACCGTTTTACTCAAGTTATTTTACGAAGGGACAAAGGAAAGAGTGACACTCTCAACCATAGATGGAAAGGATCATAGCGGAGAGGTCCATCTGGTGAATGAGGGACTTGTCTTTTTTAAGAAGAAAGGGTTCGATACTTTTACCCTCCTCCCCGCAGGAAACATCGTGAGTGTTTCGGGGATTGACCTGAAGACATGACCATCATTCTTTTCGCGCTGTCTTCCCTCAAGGGGAGACAGCTTTTTTATAAAGACGGGGCCCGTATTTGAATTGAGGTCAAGAAATCAAGAGAAAAATAAGGCGAAACCACTTCGCCAAAAAGTTCATGAGAAAGAGGCGCTTCGTCCGTAAACGTAACCGAAGGAAGACAGGTGGCTTCCATGGTAGTGCTGACCTCACCGGCGAGAACCTCAATTGCTTCACAGGAAAGCACCTTTCCGCGAAGTTTCCCTCCTCTTTCCAAGATGACAAAGTGAACCAAAAACAGCCGGCCGTTTCTTGAAACGACCCTCTCAAAAATTTCCAACTGTTTTTGGTGAATAATTTTTTTCATACATTCCAGTCACCAGTTTCCGTTACTTATTCTGCACGTATTCGGCAAGTTTAACCTTTGCCGGCTGTACTATTTTGCCGTGAAGTAAGTACCCTTTCTGCACCACTTCGGCAACAGTGTGATTTTCTTTTTCGTTTTTGGTCTGTACGGTGGCGATACTTTCGTGACGAAGGGTATCAAATGACTCCCCTACCTTCGGCTCAATAAGTGAAATGCCGTTCTTTTCAAGTGCGGTAAGGAGCTGTGAGTAGATGTACTGCACACCCATGCGCCAGTTGAGGTCAACCTTTTCCCAGGCTACTTTGTTACCAAAAGCGCTGTGAAAGCTATCAAGCGCGGGAAGCACGTCCCGCATAACATCCTCCTTGGAGAACTTCACAAATTCCGCGCGGGATTTGTCTTCATCTTTACGCGCATTCGCATAGTCGGCTTTGGTGCGTTGCCAACCTTCCAGATATTCCTGACGTTCCTTCTGGGAAATTTTGAGCTTCTCCTTGAGTGCCTTTATCATTTCGGCAGGGTCCTTGGCGTTGTCGGAGTCTAGCTCGGTTTCAAAGACAACATCGTCAGAAACATCGCTTCGCGCTGATTTTTTTTGGTCATCTTGCATTTTTGTCGTCTTATGGTACCGTATTTTTAGACAGTTTGCAAGAGATTCACTCTTGCATAAGAGGAAGGTATTGAAAATGAAATTAAAAGAGCGCCCTTTACACTTCTACCTTGAAGGATTATTCGGAATCACGCTGTTTACAGCATTCGCTATGTGCGTGGTAGCTGATGTTCCTCGGGAAAAGGAAGCCGGCCTACTATTCAAAAGTCTGCTTTGGGGAACAATCTTCGGAATTATTTCCGTAATAACAGGCATCAAGATTTTCCGAGACCTTCCAAACGGTATGGCTCGACCGGAAGATGAACTGCCGAGAGGGGTGGTCTTGAATGTCCATGCAAGGGATGAAAACTTCGTCGGGTTTCGCGGTATTCCTGGCCAGGAGGACAAAACTACGTTCTGGGAATTCGAAGAGCTTTCCATTTTGGTTCAGCCTGGCAACCGAATTGTCTATTTGGATGACCCTGATGTGTATCTGCTCAAGTGGCAGAAAGAAGGAGTTATACTGCTACTTTCCAAAGTGGAAAAGCCTGAAAACAGCACCAGGTTACGGGGTCATCTTGAGCAGACAATGAAAGACGCGAGTCTCGGCGTCCTCAAGTAATCCAGTGAATTTTCTTAGCTTCAACCGCTCGCGGCCTTTCGCGAGCGGTTTTTCAATGGATACTCCATGTTGTTGAGGTCAGACCTCAACAACTGCGCAAGGTATCTTGGAAACAAAAACACCCTTTCGGGTGTTTTTGCAACTGTTTTAAAAGATTTAGCGCTTGCTCCACTGTGGAGATTTGCGGGCCTTTTTGAGACCGAACTTGCGACGCTCCTTGCTTCGTGGGTCGCGCTTGAGAAAGCCGGCCTTCTTAAGCTTCTTTCGAAGTTCGGCGTCGTATTCAACAAGTGCGCGAGAGATACCGTGGCGAACCGATTCTGCCTGTGCGGAAAGTCCCCCACCGGCTACCTTGGCGGTAATTTTAAACTTCACCGGAAGCTTCGCCTTGGTAATAGCGTCAACGGCGACACGCTTCTGCTCGTCGGTCTTGAAGTACGAATCAACATCTTGGTCGTTTACCGTTACCGATGCCTTGGTTCCCGGGGTAATGCGAACACGGGCAGCAGCCGTTTTTCGGCGACCAATGGTTTCTATGTAGCGTGCTGTAGTAGTTTCTTCCATACTAGTTTTTTACCGTTAATCGCTTGATAAGGCGGGATCGCTGGCGATTGCGTGGAAGCATTCCAAGAATAACCTTGCGAAGAAGTTCTGCGTGACCTTTCTTGGTAATGAACTCGCCGAGCTTTGTCTCACGGAGTCCTCCGGGGTAACCGGAGTAGCGAAGGTAAAGGGTTTGCACCGAGCGCTTCTCGTCAATAGCGAGCTTTCCGGCATTCAGGATTTCAACCTGCGCATCGGGAAGTTCGTTTGGCGTATATGAAGCAGAGCCTTTGCCACGAAGGTAAAGCGCCGCCTGACTTGCGATTCTTCCGAGCTTTTTTCCTTCTGCGTCAATGGTGTACTTCATAGTAGTTATAAGTTTCAAGTTATAAGTTTCGCTCGCCGACTCGCTCGAAGTTTTCGTATTCTTAACTGTAAACTAAGAACTTTAAGCGAAGCGGAACTTTAAACTAATTCGATAATGGCCATCTGGGCGCCATCGCTAAGGCGAGTACTCATCTTCGTGATACGCGTATAGCCACCGGCACGGGAAGCATACTTCGGTCCGATTTCTTTGTAAAGTTTGGCGAGGTTCATATCGTTGCCAAGACGGCTCTTAATGAGGCGACGTGAGGCCGGAGTACCGGTGCGAGCGTGGGTGATGATGCGCTCCACAAACGGGCGAAGTGCTTTTGCCTTTACCTCGGTTGTCTTAATCTTGCCCTCCTTCAAAAGTGCCTGCGCGAGTGAACGCATCAGCGCTCCGCGTTGATTTTTCTCTCGACCGAATTTTTTAATTCTGTTTGAATGTCTCATAAAAACCGCTGAACTAAATCTGAACAAAACCAACACTGAACTGAAGCTGAACTGTTCTGTTTCCTTTCCGTGTTCTTCGTCCGAGTCAGTTCCGTGTTACTTTAAGGTAATCCCCATACCTCCCAGGACCTTCTTAATCTCCTGAACGCCCTTGCTTCCAAGTCCGTCAATGTCCAAAATGTCTTCCTCCTTCTTGCGAACCAAACCTCCGAGTGTTCGGATGTTCGCGCTGGAAAGAGCATTTGAGGTTCGCTGGGAAAGACCAATCGTTTCAATACGGGTCTTGAGGAGCTCAGTATCGATCTCGCGCTTGGGGGTTGTGTCGTCTTTTGACCTCGCGTCGTTCTCCTCTTCGGCAACTTCATCAACCTCGGCAAATCCAACAATTGCCTTGAGTTGAGAAATCATTGTGGCGATTGAGCGGGTAAGCGCTTCACTCGCGGTAAGTGAGCCGTCGGTCTCAATGGAAATTTTAAGTCGGTTGAAGTCCGTACGATTGCCGACACGCATATTTTCCACCTCGTAGTTTACACGGCGAATGGGTGAGAAAATCGCATCAAGCGTAATTTGACCGATTTCAACGCGATCTTTCTGCAAAATTTCCTTCGGAATATAGCCAAGACCCTTCTCCACCTTAATTTCCATGACGAGTTCCGCACCTTTCTCGGTAAGAGTGGCAATGTGTTGCTCGGGGTTCAAAATCGTAATCTGTCCGGGGTGTTCAATCTCGGCTGCGGTGACGGTCGTAATACCCTTCGCTGAAAGCGTAAGGGTCTGTGGTTCGTCACTGTGCATGGCGATACGAACACGCTTGAGGTTGAGGATAATGGTAACCACGTCTTCCTTTACACCGGCAATCGTTGAAAATTCGTGCTCAACACCGTTTATCTTGATAGCGGTAATAGCTGCGCCCGGAAGCGAAGAAAGAATAATACGGCGGAGTGAGTTGCCGAGCGTATGTCCGTAACCGGGATACAAACCGTCAATCTCATACACACCCGAAGAGCCCTCTTCCTTTACCACACGGGGCTTGGAAGGAAGAATGATGTTAAAATCCGACATAGATGATGGGCGGTTGGGAAAAGAGGTACTCAATCGTTCCCGTGCGCCTAATTAGTTACTGTCCTTATAAAATAAAAAGTGCTAATATTTTAACCTACTTTCTAAGACTTTGCAAGCTTTTGCTTTTTCGGCTACTAACGGCGGTAGAATTCAAGGATTGCGCCGATATTGAACGGAAGTTCGGTTCGTACGAGCTTGGGTGCTCCGACAATCGTACCTTCACCCTTTTGGACATCAAAGCGAAGCCATGCGGGGCTCTGATGGTCACGTACGGAGTCCTTCATGTTCACAAAAAGCGGTTTTGTCTGACTTTCCTTTCGTACACGGATAACATCACCCATTTTGACGCCATATGAAGGGATCGTGACGCGAACGTCGTTCACGGTAAAGTGTCCGTGAGAGGTGTACTGCCTAGAGGCCTGTCGGGACGGAGCAAGACCAAGGCGGTAAATGACGTTATCAAGACGAGACTCAAGTCCGGCAAAAAGGGCTTCGTCGTCGCGGAGGTTCTTTTTTGCGACGGCGTTCTTTACGTACTTTGAAAACTGACGTTCGTTAAGTCCGTAGAAAAGTCGAGCACGCTGTTTCTCCTTGAGCTGCATTCCGTACTCACTTCGTCCGTAGCCTTTCACCATCACCTTACCGGCGCGGAGTGCGTACTTCGGAGATTGTGTCTTTGGAAAGAGGTCAGGTCCAAGACGACGTGCAATTTTGTATTTCGGTCCAATTCTCATAAAAATAAAATCAATTTACGTTAAAAATTATACTCGGCGTGCTCGCGGTGGTCGCGGTCCATTGTGTGGAACCGGTGTTGCGTCTTTGATGCCGGAAATGGCAAAACCCTTGTTGACGAACCCACGGACAGACGATTCTCGCCCGGAGCCTACACCTTTTACCACAACGCTCACTTCCTTAACGCCCATCGCCTGCGCCTTAACGGCGAGTGTTTCTCCTACCTTCGCGGCGGCAAACGGGGTTCCCTTCTTGGCTCCCTGGAAGCCGAGCGCTCCGCTTGAAGAAAAGCCAACGACGTTACCTTTCTCGTCGGTGAGGGTAAGGCGAGTGTTGTTGTAAGTGGAGTCTACATAAAGCACTGCTCGGTCAAGTACGCGCTTCTTTGACGCACTCCCTCGGGCAACTCCACCCGAGCTCTCGGTTTCTCCTTTTGCAGCTATACGTTTTTTTCCCATAAAGTTTAACTTATTACTTTAACTGGCGCAGGTAACCGGAACTAGTTCGTCTTCTTTTTTGGTTCCAGTCACAAGTTACCGTTATTAGTTCCTGCTACTTCTTCTCCACCGCACGGCGACCGGTACCCATGGTCTTGCGGAGGTTTCCACGACGTGTTCGGGAGTTTGTCTTGGTACGTTGACCTCGGACCGGAAGACCACGAAGATGTCGCACGCCTCGGTATGCTTTGATATCCTTCAAGCGCTTTACGTTTGAAGAAACGTCGCGTTTGAGGTCACCTTCAATGGTGTACTTCTCCATTTCTCGGCGAATGGCGTTTTCTTCATCGGGCGTAAGGTCTTTTGATTTCTTTGCCGGGTCAACTTTGGCGTCCTTCAAAATAATAAGAGCAAGCGAATGACCAACTCCAAAAATAATGCGGAGACCGTACTCAAGTCGCTTGGTGTCGGGGATGGTAATACCACTGATACGCATGAATTAAGAATTATGAATTAAGAATTATGAATTTGAATTAAGAAATGTTTGCTTACTTCGTATTTCCTAATGCATACTTCATCTTCTAGCCCTGTCGCTGTTTGTGGCGAGGATTACTCTTGCAAAGCACATAGACGTACCCCTTTCGGCGTATCGTTTTGCACTGAGCACAGATTTTTTTAACGGATGCTTTAACTCTCATAGCTTATAGTTCTTGGATACTTCTTCTTTTTCTAAAAGCTATCAGCTAAAAGCTGACTACAGTCTCTTGGTGATTCTTCCCTTTCCCCCGTAGGGGTCTATTTCAACCGTAACCTTGTCTCCAATAAGCACACGAATGCGATGCATACGCATCTTTCCGGCCAGAAATGAAAGAAGCTCGGTACCGTCCCCAAGTTTTACCTTAAAAAGGGTATCGGGAAGTGCTTCAGTCACAACACCGGTGACCGCATTCATACCTTTTGAGCTCATTGCAGACATCATTGGTAACGCGCCGTATAATAGCAATAAATGATTTAGTCGTCAAATGGCGATTGGGGCTTTAGAATGCTCCGACCGCCACATGATTACTAAGGAATCTTTTGGTTAAAAGCACCCTTTGCATCTACCAGTTTAATTTTTTGTGGATTTGACGGGAAACTTCCGCTCCAGAATGGTCGGATAACAAGGTCTGCTTTCTCAATAGTCGGAAAGCCGGCCAAAACACCAAGAAGCGCTTTCTTTTGTTTTCCCGCGAGTGCTGTTTTGAGCTTCTCTCCATCATAGAGCCAAACGATATTCGCACTTCCTTTCAGCGTAAATCGGATGGTCTTTACTTCCGCGGGATTACCGGTCGGCAGTTCGGTAAGTTCAAACAGGAGCGATGCAATGTTCGGAATTTGTACCGGAAGGTCCTTAAAGCTGGTGACCTCCGCAACCTCTATAGCTTTTGTGAGGTCTTCTTCTTTAAACACATAGGAAGCCCCCGTCATTCGTACGCGAACGGCCGAAAGATTCCCCTCGCGTTCTTGTGGTTGAAGCGATTCGCTTTTAACCGCAAACGCTCCGGGGAAAAGAATAAAGCCATCGGGCACAAGTGCCTGCTCCGCCTTTGCGATTTTCTTTTTCAGGGTGTCTTGTAAGGCAATCTGCGCGGACTTCAGGGCGCTATCCGAAGGAATTTTTATCGTTCCCTCAAATCCTCCCGTCATGGGCGTTTTTGAACGAGCGTAAAAACCGGCGAAGCGTCCAGGGTCGGTTTTAAATCCGGGAACGGTGAAATCGGAAAGCGGGATGTTGTATTCAACTCCGGGAGAGTCGGCAATAACCGTTGTCTCAAGACTTCCGGGGATTTTGCGTCCATCCTTTATGGTTCTTCCCGGTACGGTTATAGAGGAGTCTACACGGAAGATAAGGCCAGCCTTGGTCTCAAAGCGCGTATTCTTGACCAAGCGCTGCGGCTTGTCGGAAAAGTTGTTGTAGATAACGATGGTACCTTTCGCCTTCTCTTGCACTTTGCGTGTGGTATCGGCAGGTATAACGACCTCCTCGGTCTCATCTATCGGAAGTATTTGAAACTGCAGCTTTGTCGGGTCGTTCTTGGAGGCGGTAAACTCGCTAGAAAGCTGAACGGTCGTACTTTTCGGTGTTACCGTTACGGTGGCTCCGGTAAAACTGGAGATGAGAGAAAATCCAAGCAAACCGACAAAGAAAATGGCGACCCCCCAGAGAATGATTTTCCGCCAAGAAAAAAGAGGTGTTTCTTCAGCCGTTTCAAAGGTTTCCTCGGTTTCTCGCTCGTACAATACCGAATTTTCCTCCACTGTCGGCTGGTTTTTGCGATTGGGAAGAGGCACCTCCCGAATGGTTCGGCGCTCTTTGGCTACGATGTCATGAAATACGTTCTTCGCCATTACAAAAAAATTAGCGGTAGAAAAAATAGAAGTTACTCACAAAAAATTACTCGTTTCAACGTGTTTTGCCATTTTACTATGGAACTCTTTGCTTTCGCAAAGGTGGATAACTTATTGACGAAGCCTTTTACCGACCGAAGCGGTGATAATTCCCAAAAACGGGTCACGGCCTTCGGATGAAGCATAGGTCATTTTGCCGGCAAACAGGTCACCGTCAACAACAACAACCTGTGGTGGCGTCGGCGTAAGTGACTGCCCGCTCCAGTCGCCGGACCCGATAACCGCGGCAAAAAGTGAAGCAACGTCCTCGTCAACCGTCAGAAAAAGCAGTTTGGGGTGAAGCATCTCTTCAGAAAAAGTGGTTAGCGACGTTAAAAATTCCTTTTGCCATTCGGCAAGTGCTATCTGAAGCGACCTCTGTGCCTTTTCAAAAAGCTTACCCGTACCTTTTTTCTCGGCATAGAGCCTAAAAAGTGCCTGCGCTCCACCTTCGGGGATACTCGCTGAACGCTTAAGTGCTCGTATAAGCTTATTTTTGCCAAAAGGAAAGCTAATGGTTTCAGCCAAGACGGAATCTTTAACGATTGAAAGCTCTGTTTGCTCACCACTTACGTCTCCAAGCATAAAGCTGTCCTCGCTCGGATGTAACTCACGAAGTACTTCAAATGCAAGCAAGGAAAATGAGTGAAAGGTAATGTGCTCCGAGTGGATAGTCGCAGAAATAGTGTTGGAAATCTTCTCGGTGACGGTGGGGACCGAAAAACTCCGGAACACGGCAAACTCAGCGGTGGAAGCTTCTTTTTGATAGGGTTCGAGAACCGAATAGCCGTTCAGTACCGATTTAATCAATTTTTGCTCAATAAGCACACTCTCTTTAGGGAGGACATGCTCCGACGGTCGTGTATCATTTTCCGAGTGTTTTAAAAGCTCGGTAAACACTCGCTCGGTGACCGTAAGCGGTTTTTCATTTTTGAGCTCAAGAAACGACGTCTTGGAAACAACCCAGGGAGCGCTAAGCGAAACAATAGCCTGTACGACGACGGGGCGATGGTTCGGAAATCCGGCGCGGTCAAAACCCTCATGTGCAATGGCCAGTACCACCTGTGAGAGTGAGCGAAGCATGAGTGAAAGTAGACGAGCTCCGGTTGCTTCCTGCTGAAACGGGATTTCACTGCGAAAACTGTACAGCAGTGTTGGTGCATGCCCTTTGGAAGCGAGGACCAGCCCTCCTCCAACACTTCCACTTCCGATATCTAACACAAGCACCACTCCACTCTCTTTTTTTGAAGAGAAAAAAGACATGAAGAAATTATAGCATGGCGGAGAATGAAATATGGAATATGAAGTATGGATTATTCAGCACAAGAGCGCCCCGTATTCCATAGTACACGGTTCATATTACATGAGTTGCGCCTTAATTCGCCGTACTCCCGCCGAAACGGCTTCCTCTTTTTGTATTTTGAAAGTTCCGAGAACTCCCGTATTCGTCACATGTGGACCGCCACAAAACTCTTTTGAGTAGGCGGTAGGAAGTAAGTCGCCGATGAAGTACACACTCACCTCGTCGCCGTACTTTTCACCGAAGAAGTGGAGAGCACCGGATTTCTCCGCCTCCGCTCTCGGCATAACGACCCGTTGCATCGGGAGGTCAGCCTTTATTTTCGCGTTGACGATATCTTCCACCTTTTTCTTCTCCTCGTCGGTCATCTTTCGCCCAAAAGAAAAGTCAAAGCGAAGTCGCTCGGGAGTGATGTTACTTCCCTTCTGTCCTACCTCGTCGCCTAAGACATCTCGAAGCGCCTGATGGAGCAAATGTGTAGCAGTGTGATATTTCACGGACATTTCGCTTGTGTCCGCGAGGCCTCCTTTAAATTTCTTCTCAAGTCCGGCTCGAGAAACGACGTGATGATTTTCAAGTTCCTTCTCAAACCCAGAGGTATCTACCGTAAGCCCCTTTTCAGGAGCAAGGTCTTTAATCATATCTATAGGCAGTCCGTAGGAGGAGAAAAGCATAAACGCATCCGCACTCGAGAGCATTTTGTCCAAAGATTTTTCCGCCATTTGTGAAAACTCCTTTAGCCCCATATCAAGTGTTTTTCGAAACTTGTGTTCCTCGTTTCCGATTTCGGAAGTAATCACATCACTCTTTTGCGGTAGGCTTGGATAGGCGTCAGTGTAGGCGCTTACGACAGGCTCTACCAAAGACGAGAGGGTGTCAGCGCCAATGCCGAGAAGGTCAAGGTGTCTAACCGCCCGCCGAAGAAGTCTGCGGGTAAAATATCCCTGGTCCGTGTTTGACGGGGACGCCCCATCGGCAATAAGGAAGACCGATGCACGGAGATGCTCGGCGACCGTGCGAAACGAGTGCGTGTATGCCGTGTCTGTGTAGTTTTTTCCCGAAAGTTCGGCAAGTTTCTGTATCAGTGGCGCAAAAACATCAATGGTGAACACATCCGAGCTGTCATTACGTGCCGTCGTGATACGCTCCAGTCCCCCACCAAAGTCTACGTTTCTCTGGGGAAGTTTTTCAAATCCGTTTTCCGTTTTTCGGTACTCCATAAACACGGAGTTACCGATTTCCATAAAACGACCGCAGTCGCAGTTTGGGTGACATTTCTCGCCAAACGCCGGGTCGTGCACCACCTGCGTAAACTGATAGAAAATCTCACTGTCGGCGCCTCCAGGCTCTCCTACGGGCATGTTCTCAGGCACACCGGCACGGCTCCACCAGTTTTTCTTTGCGCTATAAAAATAAATGCGCTCTTTTGGAATACCGAGGCGTTCCCAAATCTCTGCAGACTCGGTGTCACGCGGAATACCAAGCTTTTCGTCTCCTTCAAAGCAGGTTACCGAGAGCTTTTCTTTGGGAATGCCAATTTCTTTTGTAAGAAATGCAAACACCCACGAAAGTTGCTCTTCCTTCCAGTAGTCGCCAAGCGACCAGTTACCGAGCATTTCAAAAAAAGTGGTGTGGCGGTTGTCCCCCACCTCTTCAATATCCTGACTGCGAAAACACTTTTGCGAGTCGACGATGCGTTTTCCTTGCGGATGCGATTGTCCCAAAAGATACGGTACCATGGGTTGCATACCACTTCCGGTAAAAAGCGTGGTTGGGTCATTTTCGGGTACGAGCGAACTACTCGGGACAATGATGTGCCCTTTGGACTGAAAAAAATCCAGATATTTCCTTCGCACTTCAGAAACAGTCATCCCGAAAATATAGCATTAGAGCCAATAATATAAAAGCGTTACAGATATGATTGTCCATTTAGCACATACCGACGGCCGTCGGTATGTGCTAAATGTAAATGGGTAAATCGAGTATTTCACTATTTAGCATTGTAGGCACGGCCGTGCCTACAATGCTAAATGAGCGGAACGCCTTCGGCGAGGAGGATTTTGCGCTTTGCTGGGGTACCACCACGGTTGTAGTTGCCGAGTTCCCCATTGCTTTTAACGACACGGTGACAGGGAATATTTGGGTTAAAATTGGATTTGAGAGCTGACCCGACCGCGCGAAAAGCGCGAGGTGAACCGGCCCATTTTGCGACCTCCTTGTAGGTGAGTACTCTGCCCTTGGGGATTTTCTTGACCACGGCAAACACTTTGTCCTTAAAAGAGAGAGGCATTTTCGGTAAATGAGATTTTTTTAGGTTTCACTTCCAAGACTTTTTTTACGCACACTTCTGCCGCGGCTTTTCGGTAGTTACAATAGTCACAAAGCGGTGCGGGACCTGGGACTACGTCCGAATCCAGACATTTCTTAATGCTGTGAAGTGTCGGCTCCACCCAATCGGTTTTTCCTGTGTAGGGAATAATTTTGACATCAAACTCAAGTTTTGCGTCAAAGGCTTCCCTATCGGTTTTGCCATTTACGTACACAAAAAAACCGGTGTCGGAAACTTTAAAATCATTTTGACGGAAGAGCCACTGATAGGTTTCCATTTGGCGCTTGTAACCGTCTTGCCACTCGGCATCCAGGCTCACTTCGCCATCCTTGCTGGTCGCTTTGTAGTCCACAACGATAAGCTCGCCATTCGGATACACCCAGACGTCGTCAACTCCTCCGCGCACAAGCATTCCCGTCGGTTTGTGGAAGAAGCTCACACCGGCTCGAAGCGAGTCGCGCCATTCCTCCATCTTCGGGTGTTTAAACGGTACCGCGTCAATGCTGTACTCTTTCATCAGTGGGTGTGCTGTTTTACCTGCACGATAAGTGTCAAACTCTTTTTTGAGCAGTTTATCAACGGCGCTGTTGAGGTTGAACGGAAATCCAGGAGGACGAGCTACCCCAAGCTTGTTATCCACGTAAAAACAGCGAGGACAGTCAAGAAACAGGTCTATTTTTGAGCGTGAAAGCTTCCAATTAGGTCCGCCATAATTCCAGTCGGGCTTTCGATGCGGTTTGTAGTATTCGGACATGTTGGCAAATTACAAATTACAAGCACCAAATTACAAATAATACTCAATATCGAAATTCAAAATACAAGTTACGGTGTACTTGGAATTTTGGTGGTTAGAATTTGTTTGTGATTTGGAATTTGTTTATTGGTGCTTTTCTATATCGGACACAGCAAATTACTCTCACTTTCCACTTCACCAATCAGATGTTCGCCAAAACCCATACTTTTGAGTTTTTCCTTTTCGGTGCGAATACTTTCACACAGCACAATTCCCTGGTCCATCAGAAGCTGTTTCTGTTTCTCGGTAAGGGTCGTAAGACATGTTACCGGGTGGACTCCTGTCTCCTCAATAAGGTCGTGTAGATTCATCTTTTCGGGGTAGTTCCAACCCAAAAGATGTACTCCAGCGCATTCCGCGTACTTAATCGCCTTCTCGGTAAACTTAGTGTTGGTAATCAGCCAGCTTTCGTCAATTTTTCTATCCTTGCCGTAATGGAAAGTTGCTCCCTGCAGGTCGTCAAAACGGGCTTTGATATACAATGCAATCTTTACGTCTGATTTGTAAGCAAACTCGTGGTGGTACTTTGCCTCGGACATAATGAGTTTGCTGTCGTTCCACGCGACAACATCCATTTCGTGGTCAATGCACTTCCCTTGTACCATTTGGTCTAGGGCGACCGAATAACCCTTTCGTTTAAATATTTCACCGACGAATTTTTCAAACGGAAAACCGGTTGGACCGAGTGCGAGCAGTGAGCGACGAAGTGAATAGCGTACCGACGCCATTTTCTGCTTATTACGAAGCACCGAAAAGGCGTGGCGATAGATGTCGGCGGTGGTAATTCCACCGACAAGTTCGCTTGCGACGTGCCCCGCCACCTCAAGGGCGACATTTTCGGTCGCACCGGAACGCTTCAGCGATTCAAGAAGCTTGCTTTGGTTGAAGCTCTCGGTGGTGCCGTCGGCCTTCAAAACGTGAATAGTGTTTGGTGACATAGGGAGTAGTATACCAATCAGCTTACTAGCTTGCTAGCTTATCAACTTACTAGAAATACCTTCGAAGCCTAGTAAGCTAAGTAGCTGAAAAGCTAATCTATAATTCCACCCCCGACAAGAGTGTCACCGTCGTAGAGAACGAGCGACTGTCCGGGAGCAATCGAGCTTTGAGCAGACTCAAAGCGAATTATGCATTTAGCCTGTCCCGCCGTAGCTTTACCGCGTAGGGGGAAATTATGCCCGCCCGCCTGTGGTCTTCGGGCGGGAATTATGAGGGTGGCATTTTGCAGTGGCGCTCGATAACGAGAGCGAGCCATATACACCGTGCCCTTTTTGGGCTTTGCGAGCCAATTGCAACTTTTGAGTTCCACCTCGGTCACCATTCCGCCTGTCGTACCGTCCAGTGCCTTTGTGGAAACGGTAATCGTATTTTTGCGGATATCATTCGCGATAACATAGTAGGAAGTATTTTCTCCAAGGTCCGACCTCGCCAGTACCCCGCCGTAGCGTTCGCCAATGGTGTACAGAAATGCACCGGTGTGTGTGCCAAGCGTTTTACCCTTTTCGTCTAAAACTTTCCCGGGCTTTTCCGTAATGTAGTGACGCAAAAAATCCTTCATGTCAATCTTTCCCACAAAGCAAAGTCCCTGACTGTCCTTTTTGTCAGCGGTGATAAGTCCGTGTTTCTTTGCCAGTTTTCGCACGTCGGGTTTTTTCATTCCTCCGACGGGAAACAGAATGTGTGGTAGCTGCTCCGATTTAATTTGCCACAGAAAGTAGCTTTGGTCTTTATTGGAATCAAGGCTAGTTTGTAGATGGTAGAGGGTAGATTTAAGGCCTTGTGATTTGTGCTTTATTTGGTCTTTGTGCACTGTGCTTTGTGCTTTCGCAATTCGGGCGTAATGGCCTGTAGCCATGAAATCAGCGCCGGACTTACGCGCGAATTCGTAAAACCCTCCAAACTTGATGAAACGGTTGCACATCACATCCGGATTTGGAGTTTTTCCCGCCTTGTACTCGCGAATCATATAGTCCACGACCTCCTTTTTGTACTCCTTCTCAAGGTCCAGTTCCATAAAAGGGATGCTCAGCTTCGCACATATGCGCATCGCATCCAGCCGGTCATCCTTCCAGGAACACTGCCAAAAGTCGGGTTGCCAGACACGAATAAAAACGCCAATGACCTCATAGCCGGCTTTCTTGAGTAACAGCGCTGAAACCGAGGAATCAACTCCTCCCGATAGTCCGACGAACACTCTTTTCGGGTTAACTTTACTTTCCATGGGGTGCACTATACAATTTTTTGAGAAAAACAAAAGCCTGTACCTATGAATAAACCGAATAAACCTCAACGGCGTCTTTCCACCGCTGCCTTACTGTTTGTCCGAAGCTCCTTTCTGCGGTTCGTGCAAAGACCCTTCAAATGGGCGAATCGTCACTGGGAAAATGCCGAGATGGCAACCGACAATATGTTTGGCCGATGCAACCGAATACCTTTGCTAGCAATGGCCTTTGCCTTTACGCTCGGAACACTCTCAGCAGCTATGCTTCTTTACGACCTTGGTTATCATAGCGACATGGCGTCATATTGGCATCTGACGGCAATCGCACTTCTGGGGATTTTCTTTGGAGTCCTGTGTGGCTATATTTGTTGGGAACGCTGGGCCTGGAACTTTTGCGCTGATATGGACAAGTGGAAGGACTGAATTTCGTGTAGAGCACTTGGATTGATGTGGCGACAGGATTCAATCCCTGTCGCTTTTTCTTTTCCTTATTTCATACTAACTACTACTTTTTCTGGATCCCGCATCAAATGCGGGATGACCCTTCGGGTCACTTCCCGAGGTACTTCGCTCGGTTTACCAAATGCTCCTCGTGCGTTGTTGCGTAGTGCATCACGCCATCTTTGTCGGAAAGATAGTACAAGTATTTCGTAGGAGCGGGTGTAATTGTCGCGGTTATCGCATCAAGCCCCGGGTTGCTAATAGGTCCTGGTGGAAGTCCCGCGTACTTGTAAGTGTTGTACGGAGAGTCAACTTTGAGGTCATCGGTCGTTACCTCAAAGGTATTCTTTCCCAGAATATACGGAAACACCGCGTCCACCTGGAGTGGCATTCCGAGTCCAAGACGTTTCCAGAGAATTCCTGAAATCTGCCTACGTGTTTCGGGTGTCCGCGCCTCTCCTTCAATAAGCGACGCCATCGTCAAAATCGCCTGAAGCGGTTTTCCAAAGGTGCTCATCTCGCCTGAAAGAGGTTCCGTACGTTTGGAAAAATTTTGTCGCATCTCGGCAATCACCTGTTCTTCTGTTGCGTTGGAAAGAAACGTATAAGTGTCGGGAAAAAGATATCCCTCATCTTTTCCCGCAAGAGAAAGAAACCGAGCGGTGATAAAGTGCGGAAGCGATTTTGCAAGGACCACCGAGACCTCACGATTGCTTAGTCCTTCGGGGATGGTCACGCTAACGGAGGGCAACCCTTGCCTTCCCGACGTTAAACGGTACGCAAGTGTTATTACGGCGGCCGGCTCTTTAAGAAAGTAATCACCCTCGTGCACACCACTTTTTCCACCAAGCATAACGCTCCACGCTTTGAGCCAAAACGGAGATCGGATGGCGTGAAGCTTGTATGCAAGTTCGGAGGTTTGCTGTATCGTCATTCCCTTTGCAATTGAAAGCGTAGCGCCAGTCGGGAATGGTACGGGTGCTCGCCAATAGGCAAGGTAAAGAAACGAAAAAAGTGCGAGCAAAAGTACCGCGCACACTTTCAGGAGCCTCCCCAATGGTAGCGAAGCGACCGCCCGCTCCGTTCGTTTCGGAGTCGTCGGAGAGAGGAGCGCGTCAAGCGCCGAGTCTACACTTTTTTGTTCATCGGAACTATCTGACATACAGAATACGAAACGCTAACGGATGGCTTCCTCTTACTCCATAATTCCTATTTCTTCCTCTATCCCCTACACCGGCAAGTTTGCCGGAGGTTCAACGCGTTTTGACGGAATACGCTCAAAGGTCGGGGTGGTAACCACCTGACCCGGGATATGGAACATCGTCGCGAGCTCTTCGGCGGTAAGGATAAATGGTTTTGACTGCCAGTTTCGGTACGGAGCATAAAAGATGGACCTTCGGCGAAACGCATCAATGAAGAGCTTGGCGTACTTAGCGATAAAGATATCCATCATCTTCTTCTTAAGTCCAAAGAAAAACAAAAAGTCCTTGGTCTGGTCAGAAAGGTCGGTAAACCAGCCGAGCTTAAACCCGTTGAGGAGGTTGCTGTTGAACGGTTTTCTAAAGGTGCCGAGCAATCCCGAAACACTGGGGGAGATAAGATGAAATACTTCCTTTTCCGCGTGGTAGCAGAGCCTAATTGTGGTATAGAACGCGCGTTTATCAATACTCCTTTCAATGGCTTCAACCTGCTTCTTCTCTCCCTCCGTAAGTGTGGGGATAATTGGAAAGCCTGTCTCGGTTTGCGAACGCGAGCTCTTGGTGTGTGGGTCGCGTTTCATTATTTTGTTCACTTCTGCCTGGCCTTCCTTTATCCAGTCCTTTTCGCCAAAGAGATGACCCTCTACAAGCCCTCTGCGCTTGTATGCCTGTGTAAGTATCTGAATCCAGACTTCCTCTCCCTTTTTCATTGAGCCAAGATACTCCAAAAGCGTTGATAGCGGGTCAACCTTGTATTCCTCCTCCGTCTCTTTATCAAGACCATAGTCGATGTAGGTCATAATCGGATAAGGGTCCGGCTGTTGCAAAATGAAGTAGGTACCCCACATAAAATTGTTCGGTGGGTTGTACACCTTCTTCTTGGTATAGTCTTCCACCTCCACGATTTCAACGGTTGGATACTGTGCATACATCTGCGCCTCAAAGGAGTTCCGATATTTTTTCCACGTCCACACATAAAAGTGCACGTCACCGCCAAATGAAGCTATCTCATACGAAAACCAAGGACGCATTTTTCCATCCCAGTAGGTTTCCACATAATCCACGCTTCCCGTCTCGTACATAGCGGTGAAAAAGAGTTCCATCGCGCGAGGCGTCTTTTCAATCAGTTTTGGAATGCGTAGCTCCAAGAGGACCTCTCCTGCTTTCCACAGGTAGCTCAGCCGAATATATTTGAGCCACAGTTCAATAAAGATTTTGAACAAAAGTATCGGAAGCCAAAGCGGATACAGCAAATAAATAAATGACCCTATCCCACTAAGAAGCGGAGCAATCGGTACCGGAACATGGCGAGAAACAATGTACCACCCGACAACGCCGGCAAAAATGAGCGAGAGCATGAACCAACGCCACGGGCCACGATAGTGCTTGTTGTGCGGAGGATAAAAAAGCTCATGCGCAAGTTCTCCCGCTATCTCAAGTAGCTCCAGCACAGCATGTTTGACTTGATGTCCAAAAGAATGTTTGTGAGCCATAGAGGACAGGCTCTAGGGTAGAAGGCTCTAGGCTTTAGGATTCTTTCTTCTCCTAGTGCCTAACGCCTAACGCCTAGTGCCTTATCTCATAAGTATACCAAGCTCCTGCACAAAAAGAAAAACTTTGCGGGGTGCGCAGAGCTCTTCCGGGGACATTTTTGGGTGGTTTAAGCGAGTGAGTAACGTGCTTCTCGATCTTTCTTAAAGTATTTGGGATTTTGAAGATTAACGAGAATCGTGTTTTCTTTGACGTAGCGCTCCTTAAGTACCTTTTCCACAATCTGCTCCTTGATAAGCGGACCGTTCTTTTCCAAGACCTTCCTGATGACGTCCTTCACGACACCGGACATATATCCCCACTCGGCGAGGGCGTACAGCCCGCGTCCGACAAGAATAAAGCGAGAGTCTTTGATAAGTTCGTTATGGGTGGTAGCAACGTGCGCTTTGCGTCCAAAAAGCTTTTCGATGGATTTGGCGACCTCACGGAAGTGAATCGGCGAGCCATGCTTGCGGAGTACGAGAAATGCGTAGTCACGCATACCTTTGGCGCGAACATTCGGAGAGGTCACGAGCCCCCACTCGCCGAGTGGGTTCTTCGCAATCATCTTTGAAAGGTTAAGCCAACGACGCACCACGGATTCCTGCTTCAAATGGTCCGAAACGTCCTCAACGTGTGTCAAAAATTGTGCGATGATATCAAGCTCGGACACGAGGTCGTTATCGTTCAAATTGTTGTAGAGCTTGCGGAGCGCGTCATGTACCTTTCCGGAAAGTGATTCGTCAATGTACCAGCGATGCTTAAACTGCTCGTCTTCCTTCTCCTTCTTGAAGGCTTCACCGACAACAAGCAAAAAGTGAATGAAGTTTTGCGCGCCCTTGTCGGTAGAGGCGGTGTGCTCCAAAAGCTCCTCCTCGGCAATAACGCCACCGAGCCCGTGGATAAGAGCCTCCATCTCAAGAAAGACGGGCTTCTCCTTTTGATACGCGGGTGCCTTACGAATGCTCATAAGCGCGTAGTTTTCAATTTGGCGAACACGTTCACGGGTAACGCCGTACTTCTTGCCAATTGCCTCAAGAGTGAGGCGTTTTGGCGATTCTCCAAGCCCATAACGGCTGGTAAGAACATCACGAGCTCGCTCGGGAAGTGCTCCGAGCAAGCGTTTTACCACCTGCTTAGGCTTAAATGTAAACGTTGCGGTGGCTGTTGGTGCTTTTGTCATAGCTTGGTAGTTGTTTATAAAAATGAGTTACTGGGCTTGTTACGATATTTTTACCATATACAGGGGCGCTGTCAAGAACAGGATATTAACACGTTATGTAATTATTGTAAAGTTACCCGAAAATTCACGTTTTTGTTCTCTTTTTTAGGTAAAAAATGGGCACTAAGTACTTCACTATCGCTACTCGGCTACCACAAGGTTCACCAACCGATTGGGAACGACAATAATCTTTGTCATTTTCTTCCCTTCCGTCCATTTTTGCACCGCAGGCAAGGACAATGCGAGCTCTTGGAGTTTCTCCCGAGCGGTATCACGGCTTGCGGTAAAATCAGCGCGAACCTTGCCGTTTATTTGTACGACAATCGTGACCGAATCGGTAACGGCGAGCTTTTCGTCATATGCCGGCCACGAGGACAGGTGGATACTTTTCTTGTAGCCGAGCTGTGACCACAACTCTTCCGAAAGGTGCGGTGCAAACGGCGCAAGGAGCAAAAGGTATGTCAGAAAGACATCCGTAGAAATATTCGTCTCTTTTTCCAAGGCATTCAGCAGTATCATCAGCGAACTAATCGCCGTGTTGAACTTAAACTCAAGAATGTCGGTGCGCACTTTCTTGATAGTTTGATGCAAAAGCGCAACAGTGTCTTTCGCAAGCTCTACCCCCGTTCCTTTCTGCACCTTTTCGCAAAAACGCCAGACCTTTTCCAAGAAGCGACGGCTTCCAACCAGGCTGTCGGTGCTCCAAGCCACCGCCTGATTGAAGGGGCCCATAAACATCTCATACACACGAAGCGAGTCCGCGCCAAAACGCTCCACGATTTCGTCGGGGTTGACCACATTGCCGAATCGCTTGCTCATCTTGCGTCCATCTGGGGCAAGAATAAGCCCGACGTTCTGCAATTTCTGGAACGGCTCATCGGTTTCCACGACGCCGATATCAAACAGGAATTTATGCCAAAAACGCGCATAGATGAGGTGCCGCGTCGCGTGCTCGGCACCTCCCACATACATATCCACAGGCAACCACTTCCGAAGTATTCGTTTGGTTTTTTCTGATTTAAGATTTGGAAATTGTTTGGTCTTTGTGTTCTGTGTTCTGTGATTTTCGTGTATGCAATACGCGAGGTAGTACCAGCAGGAGCCCGCCCACTGGGGCATCGTGTTCGTCTCACGCCTCGCGGAACCCGAACACTTCGGACACCTCACATTAACCCACTTCTCAATTTTTGCGAGAGGCGACTCCCCTGTTCCGGTCGGCTCATACGATTCCACCTTCGGAAGCCTTACTGGCAATTTCTCTTCAGTAACGCCAAGCCATCCTGGATTTTCGAGCTCCCCTTTTGAGTATTTGAACTTTGGACTTTTCTGATTTTGTTTGGGATTTGGGATTTTGGATTTGAAGTTTTCCACTTGTTTTTTGCAGTCTTCGCAAAAGACAAGTGGAATGGGTTCTCCCCAGTAGCGTTGGCGCGAAAATACCCAATCCTTTAAGCGATATTTTACCGTTGGAACCGCAAGACGCTTCTCCTGAAGCCATGCAATTATTTTCGGCCGTGCTTCCTTTGAGGAAAGTCCATCAAAAGCTCCGGAGCTCCACAGTGTTCCCTCACCCTCAAAACATTCCTCCAGCCGTTTAACCTTTTCAGCAAGTTCCGGAGACGACGGGAGCAAAGAAACCTTGAGCGGAATGTGGTATTTCTTGGCCATATCAAAATCGCGCTGGTCATGTGCATCGGCAAACACCGCACCTGTTCCGTATTCACCCAGGACAAAGTCGGAAACCCAGACAGGAATACTTTCGCCTGTGGCGGGATTGATAGCCTTTACTCCTTTGAGCTCAACGCCAGTTTTATTGCTTTTGTCGGTGCGCTCAATTTCAGTCTTTTGTCTTGCCTCGTTTATATATTTCTCTATTTCGGATTTGTTTAGGATTTCAGATTTCGGATTTCGGATTTGTTTCTGAACAAACGGGTGTTCGGGAGCAAGCACGACGAATGTACCCGAAAAGATAGTATCAATTCGTGTCGTAAACACCTTTATGCTTAATTCAGAATTCTGTATTCTAAATTCCACCTCCGCCCCTTCCGATCGACCAATCCAATTTCTTTGTGATTCCTTTATGTATTCGGGCCACGAGAGCGTATCCAAGCCCGAAAGTAGCCTTTCGGCGTAGTCGGTAATACGCAGGACCCACTGGGGAAGAGCTTTTTTCTCCACGACAGAACCGCAACGTTCGCATTTGCCGTCTTCAAGGTCCTCATTGGCGAGACCTGTCTTGCAAGATGGACACCAATTTATAGGTTCGTTCGATTGAAACGCCAGCCCTTTGTGGAACATTTGTAAGAATATCCACTGCGTCCATTTGTAGTACATTGGGTCAGTCGTGTTTATCTCGCGCTCCCAGTCGTAGTTAAAGCCCAAAAGGCCAAGCTGTTCCTTGAAACGCTTGATATTTTTTTTCACCGCCACCTCCGGGTGTATTTTGTTTTTTATCGCGTAGTTTTCCGCGGGGAGTCCAAACGCGTCCCACCCCATTGGATGCAGAATGGTTTTCCCCTGCATTTGCATCAGGCGCGAGTAGACGTCGGTTGCGATATATCCTTTGGGGTGACCCACGTGGAGCCCGTCACCCGAGGGGTACGGAAACATATCCAAGACGTAGCACTTTTCACCTTTCCCCCTTTTGGTACGGTACAGCTCTGTTTCGGTCCAGACTTTCCGCCACTTCTTCTCAATCCTTTTGTGGTCGTACGGTTGCATAGTGAATACTTTACAATACTTTTCACTTTTCTCAAATTGCGTAAATCCCCTGAGCCGAAAAAAGCCGTAAGGGGTATCCCTGACGGCTTTTTAGACAGCTATCTTAGAAAAACTACATTCCCTTTGGACGGACGGGATAGAATTCGGGGTCAATCGTGCGGTCAAAGCAGGTTCGTCCCGTCTTATGCACCCAGCTGTCCTCCCCTGCGCCATACGGCTTCGTATACATCGAGGACGCCGTGGAGCTCGTGCTGTCCTGTTCAAAAGTTGCGCATAGCTGGAAGGCATTTTTCGCTCCCAAAATAAATTCATACGGCGCACCAGTTTTTGGGTCCATCGGTACCTTGAACCCTGAAATTGGGTCCTCTAGGTCTGCGAGCGTTGTAGCGAGCTTTCCTTTCTGTTGCCAGTAGTTCACCAGTTGCCCCTGGATTGTCTGCAAAGCGGAAACGCGGTCAATGTCAAAGCGAAGACTGCGTATACGTGAGGGTGACCCCATCACGATAAAGCCATAGATAACTGCGAGAAACACAAGCGCCAGTGCTCCGTACATAAATTCCTTTCGGACGGATACGCTACCTTCGGAAGTTATTCGTAGTTCGGTAAGTGAATACCAGAACACCAGTCCCGCCACGACAAACACTGCAAGCACCTTGAGCACAAAGGACGTGGTGAGCTCACCGCCGAGGAAGGAGTTTAGAATGGTAATGAGGTCAATCACGAGCGTAACCGCGGTCACGAAAATCGTGAGCGAGTAAAGCCACCTTCTGACCGAAAGGTGAAGTTTCCCCGTGTCGTTCGTGATCTCACGCTTGATAGTGCGTAAGAGGTACAGCGAAATAGGAAACACGACGATAAGGGAAGCTATGGCGAAGCGAATACCTGATGAGTACGGGTCGGCGTAGTAGGTAAGCGCATCGTGGAGAGCGGTATCAATAATGGTAAACAAAAGCGCGAGAAGCGCTCCCGCGCTCCAGTAGAGGGTCACCATCGCTCCGAAATAAAGAAAGAAATCTTTCGGGGTAGTTTTCTGCTTGGGTACGCTTGGTTCCATAGCACTTAAGATTAAAGGTAAGTTTTCAGTATAGCATGCCCCTTAAAGCAAAGGGCGACTTCCGGAAGGGATCCAGAAGTCGCTTGAAATCGAAGGCCGATGTGTTATTTGAGCGCACTCAGTCCGTCCGCCAAAATCCACAAGAAAACGGCTAGAATGAGAAGCGTAAAAACAAAACCGGGCGTTATCTTGAGCTTTCGCGCGTAGGAGTGCCTGTGTGTTTTCATAAAAAAGACTGTACCTAGTTTACCCTATGTACGAAGTATTGACAAGACCCTAGATTTAATACACAATGCGTCCAGAATGAAAACTATACACACTGTACTGCTTACTCAATTTCTGACCCGAAAAAGCTTAAAAACCGAGGTAAAAACTTTCCTTGGATATACCAAGGCAGTTCGAAAAAATGGTGTCGCACTGATGATCTCCATCACTGCATGGGCAATAGCGCTTCCTTTGGTTTTTTTCTTGCTCGCCAGCAAAGTATACACGCCGGGGCAGCGGTTCATCACCACACTTGCGCTTGCATGTTTTTCCCTGACTTTTGTTCCCGTACTTATTGAAGAGCGTAGACTTACATACCTTCGCGCCATTGACACAACACTCGCGATGGAACTTGCCGAATTCGACAGTCTACGTGAGATGTTTAGGAGCCACTACAGAGCTGAGAGCTTTGGTCGGATGAATACTGTCCGAGAAAAGTTCTTGTACATCGCGAAGTTGTCGCTTCCTCCACTTACGCAGACGGCAAAGGTGAAAAGCTGGCGCGACCTCCCCGTCGAGAATCTATCCTCGCTTTATCTTTTACACTCGGTTGGAAAAGCATTTGTGGAACTTGAAGACTTCAGCTACCTCCTTGATAGCCTTGAAAGTAAGACGTAGAAACCGAGTTACTTTTTTAGCCTCACGGACACCTATCCGTGAGGCTTTTAATTTTGTACGAGGGTATACCTATCGGCTAAATCTTAAACTCAATGACGTCCCCATCTTTGACGATATAGTCCTTGCCTTCCGTGCGAAGCCAACCTTTTTCGCGAGCGGAGCCGTAGGAGCCCACCTCAAGCAGTTTGTTCCATTCAATCACTTCCGCCTTTACAAATTTATCCTTAAAGTCCGTATGAATGGCGGTTCCGGCAAGCGGAGCCGTCCATCCTTTTTGGATAACCCAACCACGTGTTTCATCTTCTCCTGTGGTGAAGTAGGTAATAAGTCCCAACATTGCGTAGCCGGCTTTAATCAGATTGTCCACGCCGTCACCTGCCCCGAGTCCCGTCGAGGGGTCTTTCCCTCCTAGCTCCTTTCGGAACATCTCCTTCTCCTCCCCCACCATTTCCTTCAAATCCTCTTCAATTTTCGCGTCAACAATAACGTAACTGGACTTCGTGTCCTGCATAAACTGCATGAGTTTTTCCCATCGGTCATCTTTTTCTTTATTCGTGTCATTCGCTTCCATTCGCGGATTAGTGTCGTGCTCGTCCAAATTCTTTCCACCCGCTTTTTTGTTTAGGACATAAAGAATAGGCTTCGTAGTCAGAAGGTTCAGCTGTGTAATAAGCGGTCGCTCAAACTCGTTTAGCGCTACGCCCCGCGCAAGTTTCCCATCCTGAAGCGTTTTCTCAAGCCGAAGTAACGCCTCATTTTCAATTACGGCGTTTTTATTCCCTTTTTTAATATCCGACTTTATATTTGAAATTCGTTTGGTGACCGTCTGAAGATCGGCGAGAATAAGCTCAAGATTAATGACCTCAATGTCGCGCATAGGGTCAATGTCACCATAGACATGGATGATGTCCTCTCCGCCGGAGGCGGATCCGCCTCCGGCGGAAAAAATGCGGACAACCTCCGCGATCGCGTCGGCTTCCCTGATGTTCGAAAGAAATTGGTTACCGAGACCTTCACCTGCCGAAGCCCCCTTTACTAGTCCCGCGATATCTACAAACTCCACCGACGCGGGAACCGTCTTCTTTGAGTGACTAAAGGCCGTGAGCTTATCCAGTCGTTCGTCAGGAACGACCACCACACCAACCGACGGGTCAATCGTGGCGAACGGGTAGTTTGCGGCCAGCACGCTCTTTTTCGTAAGCGCGTTAAAGAGCGTGGATTTCCCCACGTTCGGTAGCCCGACAATGCCAATTGAAAGTGGCATGCGCCCAAGTATAACGTATACGGGTGAAATACCAAAAACCCCGCCGGGTGGCGGGGTTAGTGTGTAGCGGGAATATCAGAAACCGTAATGGCGAAGCTGAAGCGACTCAATAACCGAGGCCCCTAGTTTGCTTCCATCTGATGTTCCATTTACCTTGTCCATCTCCTGCATCGCTTCGTTTCCGATGTGGTCAAGTTCTTGCATGCCATCAAAGAGGTCTTCAGGGTCAAAGCTCGCCTGTTTTGAAATGGTCGTGATTTCATCAAGTTTGCTCTTCGCCTGCGAGAAAAGTGACTCAAGCGAAGAAACATCCTTTCCGGCTTTCTTCAGCCGAGCAATCTGCTTTTCGTAGGTAGTCATTTGCTTCTTTGCCGAAGCGAGCATTTTGGTAACCGAACTGAGTTGTTTCAGCGTGCCCAAACTCTTGCGTACTTCCTGAATACCGGAAAAAATTTCCTCCATAGCATCTCGCACGGCATCCGGCTCCGCATCAGCGGACGTTAGTGATGTCTTTGCTTCACTCCAGGCTACTTTGAGTGAGGAGAGTTGGCTCTCAATTTTTGCAATAACGTCGGGATACTGGTTTGCTTCCTTACTTTTCTTCGCTTTGGTCACCTCCTTATCAATTTTGGCGAATTCTTTTTCAACCTGCTTTGTCATCTGTGACATTTGCTCGAGCATACCCAATCGTCGTCCCATATCGCCAAGGTCCTGTCCTTTGTCCTGAAGTATTTCCAATGCAGACAGAACCTCGTCGGTCATTTCTGTGGCCGATTTCACGACCTGAAGAGCAACCTCAATCTCGGAAATAAGCGTTTGAGTTTCGGTTGGAATCGCTATGCCCTTTTTCGTAAGGCGATCGATCGATTTCTTGGTCCGTTTTAATCCTTGCTCCATACTCGACATCATTCCCCGCTTCATTTGCGCGAGTTGCTGTGCCTGCATTTTCTTCTGTTGCTCGTTTGCCTTCGCTTCGGACATCCCGTCACCGTCGTTATAGTTTTCGCCCTCACCTCCCCTCATTCCGCTAATTCCCTGTCCTTGCGACCCCTTCATATTCTTTTGCTCACCAGGCATTTTCGGCCCTCCGTTTGTGTCGGTTTCGTTCGGTTGGAAAAACGGCTGATTAGGCTGACGCGTCGGCTCACCCTGTGGGAAACGCTGCCCATAGTTTCCGCTGTACGGCTGTGTCCCAATCTCTCGAGGTGGCTCTCCCAGCATTTGAGGCGAACGAAAGTTACCACCTTGTGGAGGCTGTGGGGGTGTCATTCTTTGTCCGTCAAAATTTCCACCCGGTGGTGGAGGCATCATTTGAAAATTGGCGCCCCCTGTGAGAGCTGGCGGAGGTGTTGTTCCTTCATCCTGCGCAAACGCAAGCTCCGTGCCACAGCTCGCAATTCCCGCAGACAAAATAAACGCAAACAAAAATGAGACGAGGTTTCGTGACATTGTGGATGAGTGCTTAAGGTTATTAAAGGTCTCTACAGTATAAACCTCTTTATCATTCCTCGCCTACTGAATTATCCACATATCTCCAGACCGCGACTCAACTTCGTTCAACCCAAGTCTTACGGTAACAGATTAGTATTGCTAGCCACCACTAAAGGTCTAAAAAAGCTCTTACGATAGAAAGCATCGTAAACAAGGCAACTGGAATCACAGCACTCAGTAATGACCACTTCCGTATCCTCGATTTCAGTGTGTTTTCCTTGATAAATATAGAAATAACGAATAACACCACTGCCGTCGGAACACCAAGCAAAATAGCGAGAGTTGTCACTGAGATCAACACATTTATAAAAATTGACATGGTTGCGAGTTATGTTGCTAATAAAAGTCGTATCAATCGTATCACACCATTGTCAACCTTATATGAACGAGTTTGGGTTTTCATGACCGCTACCACGCTTTGGCTCCCCAGTGACGAAATTTAAGCTTCCAGTTTTCTACCTTCGGTGGGGTGACGAACTTGATAGGACCAATCTTTTTGACGCGGACAGAAAATCCCGAGAACCACAGAATACCTCGGCGGATTTCGTTGGTGGTATCGCCAAAAATCATTCGGGCGAATATCGGTGGCGAATCGGAAACGACAAACACACGCGCAGTCTTCCCTTTCATCATTCGTTTCCAAAGCAAATCTTTGAATAGACCCGTTTTGCAAAACCGGTAAGCAAACCCCGGAAGCCACATGCGGTCAAACATTCCCTTGAGCAGGGCGGGCATCGTAGACCACCATGCCGGATAAATCACGACAAAATGGTCAGCCCACTTTATGTCCTCCTGAAGCTTGAGAAGGTCAGGTTCAAGTGGTTGTACTTCTTTGTAGCCCATGTGCAAGATGGGGTCAAACAAAAGGTCGCCGAGATTCGTTCGGCGAACTTCGTGCCCAAGCTCCTCGGCGCCATACACATAACTCGTTGCAAACTCAGAGCTTAGGCTGTTGCTATCGGGATGTCCGACCAAGACAAATATTTTTTTCTTTTTCATGTAACTACTGCAAGCTACCTTTCCCACGATATGAATTAGTACAGTCAAAGCAGGCGTACTATTTCAGCGTTCCTTCCTTCTTTTCATGCGGTAGGTTTTTTTCTTTCGCAACCTTCTCTAAGAAAGTGGCGACGGAATCTTCACCTTCAAAATCAAAGTGCCTACAGACTCGGCCTCGGAGGCCCATCGGGGGCGTACTACCCATAAGTATATGAAAAAGATAGACACCAAAAGCTTCCTTGCCCTTTTTTTCGATAATTTTCGTGATGAATGGCTGAAGTATTTGCTCCTTAAGCGCAGAATCGCGAATAAATGGAGCCACAAGCTCCTTGAATTGCTTGGCCTGTTCCTCAAACTTCGTTGCCTCATCGTCCGGAGGCGTTTCCGATGCTTTCTCAAACATTTGGGTATTGTAACACACCTCGCGAGAGAAGTTTCAATTTGTGGTGTTTGTTTGAAAAAGTTAGAACCCATTTCGAGCAGAACCCCTGACTTCGCACGCGCGGAGCGCGTGGTGACTTGAAACTGCATTGTACGCTCCGATTGCGTGGTGATGCGAACCAATGCGCCTCGGACACGCTCGCGGACTCGCGTGTGCAAAAACCAAAAAATTTCCTTGCATTTTTCCTGCGTCTCCTCCCCCCACCCCTCCGCCGCGAAGCGGAAAAAGAAATGGAAAGGAAATTTTTGGTTTTGCTTCGCCGTTTCAGTCTCCGAAAAGAGCAATCATATTATAACATTTTTGTTTGCTCTTTTCTCCGTCCTCACGGCGACCGAGGCGCCCTGCCATCCGCATTCTGTGGTAGCTCTAAACTCTGTGCCTTCGAGGACGGAAGTACCAACTCATCAAAATGGAGCCTCGCCATACAAAATTCTTTAAGGAATGGCGAGGCGCAAATCCTATATGTGTTTGCCCCACCCTCCCGTGCGCACACAATCATCCCCGCCGTTTTAGGAAAAATTTTAAAACGGCTGGGATGGCTCCCTTGAATACAAAATACCTAAAATATTATTTCTTATTTGGGTCAAATTCCACCGTCCATTCAATGCCATACTTATCTCTAAACATTGCAAAGTGTGTCCCCAAAGGACTTTCTGCCATCGGCATTTCAACTGCCCCTCCTGCCGAAAGTCCGTTGAATATTCTATCTGCTTCCTCTTTGCTATCTGCTGTAACCGCAATTTTTGACCTATTTTCGTTTTCGTTTACTCGTCCCATGCTTTCCGGAACGTCATTAGCAATCAACATGTTTTTGCCGATAGGTAAGGCAATGCGCATTATTTTATTTGCTTCTTTTTCTGCTACTGGGAATTCAGCGCTTACCATGTCTTTGAAACGGGTAATCTTTTTGAACTCTCCGCCAAATACTGATTTGTAAAATGTAAATGCTTCTTCGGCATTTCCGTTGAAGTTTATGTAAGGATTGATTGTTGCCATAATTTTATTTTATCGGTTGGTAATACACACCCATAACGCCACAAGCAAATTCTTTCGATTTGATGAGTTTCAATTTTATTCTGTCTTTCACGTTCTCAAACAATCGACTACCACTACCAACAACTACGGACTCAAGCTTGAATCGATATTCGTCAATCAGGTTAAGTTTTGCCAGTGTTTGAGCGATACGAGCACCACCAAATAGAACAATGTCTTTGCCAGGCTCCTGCTTCAATTTCTGAATAGCATCAATCATTTCTTCGTCATTCTTTATCACAATCTGTCGTGTGTTTTTCCATTCCAATTTTGCCTCGGAATCGGAAATGACAATTTTCGGAGAGTCCTCAATCCAGTGTGCAAAATCGACAATTTCTTTTGGGCTGTTTGGGTTCGCGGCCATAGCTGGCCACGCATTTGAAAAGCCCTCGTAGAGCACACGCCCAAGAATCATACTGTCAACTGTTTTTAACAGCTCGGGAACCATATACTGACTGACTTCTGGGTCCATTACTGGCCAATCCAGTGCCCCGTCTTTCCCTGAAATAAAGCCATCAACCGACATATGCATGAACAAAATTATTTTTCTCATATTTTTATTTCTAGTTAATTATTTTACTAATTCTTCCATCGGAACTCCTAACGACTTGGCGGCAAACTATTATCCGAGATTCAATTGCCACGAAATACCAAATCGGTCTTCAACCCAAGTAAACTTTTTACTGAAGCCGTAGTTATCCAGCGGCATAAACTCCTTGCCGTCTTTCCCGAGTTCTTTGTGAAGACGAGTGATTTCGTCTTCATCTTCACACTCAATAAAAATAGAGATTGCGGGAGTGAAAGTGAACTTATGACCTCCAGTATTTTCTGATGCCATGTATTCAGTCCCAGCCAAAGTAAAGAGTGCTGTTTTTACTTGACCTGCAATACTCATTGGTTCGCCCTCACCCCATCTCTCAATTTTTATAATTTCAGAGTTTGGAATGTTTGAAGTATAAAGCTTTATTGCTTCCTCCGCTTTACCACATTTGTCACCCACGAACATTAGAAATGTTTTTGCTTTTTGCATATAGTTTTTTACCTTAATAATTCCTCCATTGGAACGCCTAACGACTTGGCGATTTTTTGGATTGTTTGAACGCTTGGTTTGGTAACGACACCACCCTCAATTTTAGTAAGGGTAGAGTATTTGATATTGGCTTTCTTCGCCAAGTCGTCTTGCGTTAATCCTTGTTTTGCTCGTATTCGCTTAATGTTCTGTGATATAGTTGCCATAGTATGCTACTTTTGATAGTATAGAAATATGAGTCATCGCTTTCTTTACTCACAAAACAAGCATAGCAAAAATCGTAGATCTTTTCAACCTCCTATGGTTTCTGATTTTATGACGGCGAAGCAAAACCAAAAATTTCCTTTCCATTTCTTTTTCCGCTTCGCGGCGGAGGGGTGGGGGGAGGAGGCGCGAGAAAAATGCAAGGAAATTTTTTGGTTTTTGCACACGCGAGTCCGCGAGC
>Ga0209515_10001881_pt1 | contig 33667 bp, 34 predicted proteins | sample Subgroupgradi54m_FD_187454 | JGI IMG/M metagenome (GOLD analysis project Ga0209515, IMG submission 187454) | Subsurface groundwater microbial communities from S. Glens Falls, New York, USA - GMW60B uncontaminated upgradient, 5.4 m (SPAdes)... ... | reverse complement strand
CTACATCACGATCGAGAAAGGTCAGATCGTATCGGTCAATCACGAGCAGAACAGCAAGTTCCCGAGCCCGCCGGCGGCTTGACTGCTTGATGCTGATCGGTCGGACGCAAGCGCTCACGCAGATACGGGCTTGGCTCGCTCGGCGCCAACACGTTCTCCTGGTGGGGCCGGTGGGTGTCGGCAAGTCGGCCTTGCTCCGGGAAGCGGTTGAGGGTTTCGGATCGGTGGTTACAGTGCCCTCTCTTCAGCCCTTGAAACCGGCGTTGTTGGCGCTCGCCCAGCAGCTCCACGCGCAAGAGCGCTTGGCTCTGCCCGACCTCGACAGCCAGTACCTGGATTGGAGCGAGGTGCAATCTCAGGTGAGCTCTCTGCCGACTGCCCAGCTCATCAAAAGTTTGGTCCCGCTGGCGGCAGGGATGACCCTGGTCGTCGATGAGTTGGATGGAATCACCCCGAGCTTGGCCCGCAGTATCGAGCCGCTCTTTGAAGCGCTGCTCGTCGTGGGGGCCATCACGACCGTGGATCTGACGCCGGAGCTGCAACGGTTCTTCTGGCATTTCCACCTGCTGCCCTTGGAACCGCTGGGGCAGGAGGAGGGACGGCAGTTATTATGGAGTCAGGTGGATCCCCTCCGGATCCCTGATCGAGAGGCGTTCGAACGGCATGTGTGGGAGGTTGCCGGCGGCAATCCTCTCGCCATTCGAGAACTGGCGCGCCAAACTCCTCGGGTCGAACTGAAGCCGCCCGATCCCTTCCGGCAGCTTCACCACGAGGCGGGGATTCAATACCTCGACCTGACGCCTGGGTTGCTGTTGCTCGGCGCCGTGGCGGTGATCATGCGCTTCCTGGCATTGGGGTTGAACGACATCGAGGGGTACATCCTCGCGGGGAGTTTCGGGGCGGTGTTCCTGACGGCCCGGTATTTCCTGTACCGGACACTGCGGAAAACCTCCTGATGCTGGCTCTTGGGACAGATCTCAAGACGCAGCAGCCGGTCACCCTGGAAGCGGCTCATGCCCGCGTGTTTCTGGTGTGCGGGAAACGCGGCAGCGGAAAGTCGCACACCCTGGGCGTGTTGGTTGAGGAGCTTTTTCAGCAACAGCCTCGTCCCTGCGTGCTGGTGGTCGATCCCGTCGGAAGCTTTTGGACCTTGGCCGAGCCTGCAGGCGCTTCGGCCGGTGGGCTGCCGGTGCAGCTCCTCGTGCCGGGCGACCCCGCGACGGTCTATCCGGCTGCCGTCCGGGATCATTACCAGCAGCTCGGCATCACCCTCACGCGATTGACTTTCTCGCCGTCCGCCCTTTCAGCAGACGCCTGGTGCGCGCTCTTCGATCTGTCCATCAATGAGCCGCTCGGGATCGCGTTGACGCGGGCGGTCCAGGCGTTGAGCACGCAATCCTCCGGGTTCAACGTGTCCGATCTGGAGCAGGCGGTGAAGCTTGATCCATTGTCGCAGGACCGCACGAAAGAGGCGTTGGTGAACCGCCTGAGCATAGCCGGTCGCTGGGGATTATTCTCCGCGCAGGCGGTGGACCTGGAGACTGCGCTGGCACCCGAACGTGTGAACGTGCTGGACTGCTCCGTCCTGGATTACGGACCTCAAGGGCTGCGTAGCCTCGTTCTCGATTTGCTGGCGCGCCGGCTTTTCGCCAACGCTCAGGCGCGCCGGCAGGCGTTCATGCCGGAGAGCGCCGGACTGGTCGCTCCCCGGCTCTGGCTTCTGATCGATGAGGCCCATCAATTCCTTCCGTCGGGCGCGGGCAGTCTGTGCAAAGACGCTCTGATCCGTTGGGTCAAGGAGGGCCGTCAACCGGGCCTCTCCTGCGTCGTCGCTTCCCAGCAACCCGGGAGCCTGGAGTCCGAGGTCCTCTCGCAGGCCGACGCCCTGATCGCCCATCGGCTCACGAACATGAATGATCTGGATGCCATGGATCACCTCTCGCAGGCTTACCTCGGCTCGCCGTTGCGCGTGTACATCCGTCATCTGAAACAGCCCGGCCAGGCTGTCCTCGTGGATGATGCGCGGGAACGGGTTGCCATGCTGCAGGTCCGGCCGAGGATGACCCTCCACGGAGGGGCCGAGCGGTGAGGGAATTGCGCTGGCTCATTGGCCTGTTGCTGCTCTCCTCCGTGGCGTGTGCTGAAGAGCCCAGCACCCTCGAGGAGGCCCTCGCGCAGGCCGTGGCCCACAGCCCGGAGATCGCCATCGCCCAGGCCAACGTGGCTGTGGCCGACGCCAAACTGCGCGCGGCCCGCTGGGGCTTCTTCCATCCGGAGCTCCGCGTCTCAGGCGGGGACAATCCTCTCACCGGGACGACGCGGGCCGGCGTCCAGGTCAGTCAAGATCTGATGCGCCTGCTGACCCTCAACCGCGACGAGGTGCGACAGACGGACCGGGATCTCACGATTGCCCGAGAGCATCTGGCCATCGCTCGGCAACAGATCACCCACCAGGTCGTCGAGGCCTGGGGCCGCCTGCGTCTGGCCGAGGATTCCGCGCGGCTCCATGCCGGGGCGGTCGCCGACCAGAAGAATCTTCTGGCGTTCACCCGCGCGCAGTTCGATGCCGGGGCAGGGACTCTGGATCAGCTGCTCGCCGCGCAGCAGTCGCTGGCCCGTGCACAGCATGCGCTTCGCCAGGCCGACAATGAGCGGTGGCAGGCGTGCGCGGTTTTGTCTCAACTCCTTGGTGAACCCCTCCCATCCTCGGAGGTCTCACCTTGAGTCCCGCCACAGTCGCCGCCGGCGGTATCCTGCTGTGTGCCTTCGTTGGGGCCCTCTCCAACCAGCACTATTCTTGGATCGCGCTGGGATGCGCGGCGCTGGGTTCCTGGTTGCCGCACATGAGCAAGCGACCGCAGCTCATGACCCACAGCCTGCTCGGTCTGACGGGCTGGGCGCTGATTGCAAGTCCCCTACTTTTGTGGCATCGGGCCGCTTTCTGGACCGCGTTGCTGATCGGCTACGCGAGCCACCTGTTGCTCGATGCGGGCAGCGACAGCGGCGTGCGCCTGTTCTATCCCGCCCGCGTGCTCGCCGTCCTTCCTCGGCATCCCTTGAGCCGTATCCAGCCGGGAACTCCCCGCGAACGTCTTCTTCGCCGATGGCTGGTGGGACTCTGGCTCGTGGCGATTCCCCTGAACGCGATGGGGCTGCGAGGGCTCCTCCATCAATTGCTTCCGGTCATCCAATTTGCCGTGGAAGACTATGAGACGACCGGGGCCCAAGGCCGCCGCGTCTTCGCTGATTTCACAGGACGGTTCAGCGCCTCGCAGCGGCCCATCACCGGCCGGTGGGAGGTTTTGGAGACTCTTGACCGCACCACGCTCTTGATCGAAGACTCTGAAGGCCGACGCTATACCCTCGGCACCCATCCCCACGATACGATTCAGGTCCTCCGCGTCCGGGCCCGCAAAGGTCCTCCGGTTGATGTGCGGCTGCAGACCGTCCATCTCCATGAACAATTGCTCGTGGATCTGATGCCTCTGATTCCTTCCGAGGGCCGGACCTATCTGATCGGCGGGGTCAAGTCACCCGAACGGATTCCCCCCCACCTGGCCGTCGAGGAGTTTCAAACGGTGCAGGGGGGCTCAGGGCAGATCACCCTTCGTTACGCCACGGTTCAGGATCTGAGAGACCAGCATCTCCTCGGCCTCTATATCACGGATGGGGAAGTCGTACTGCGGACGCTCCGAGTCACCGGGTCTCATCCTCCGGCTCGCGGTGACACGCCAATGCCGCAGCCCCGCGTGGCGCCTCGCCGGGCCATCACCCTGGTTGTGCGCCACTTCTCGGATCCCCAGGAACTCCTCGTCCATGACGGGCAGGAAGTCACGGTGGGCCAACCCCTCGCCGATCTGAGGAGCTATCGGAGAGAACTTCAGGAGAATGTGCGCCTGGCCCAGACCGAGGCTACGGCAGCCGGCCTTCGGGTACTCTCCGTTGAGCTCCAACAGGCCCAGCAACGATCGCTCAAGGGAACGGAGGATGTCCTGATCGGAACACACCGTGACCTGATCGCCTGGAAGGCTGCCCAAGCGCAGGTCCTCTCTCACGTGGAAGCCCAAGCCGCCGCTTCCCAAGCAAAGCTCGCGGGCTTTCAGCGGGCGTTGGCCGCCACGACGATTCTCGCTCCGGCCGGCGGCCGTTTCCTCTCGATGGAGTTCCATCCCTCCACTTCAACCGCTACCCTCCACCTCCTAGCCGATGAGTGAACTTCCACCCTCCGTCCATCACCGAGTTTGGGTTGAGTTTGAGGGGTTTTCCAACAGTTCGCAGAGACCAATTGCCGGCAAGTGGGAAGCTATTCATGCCCCAACAGCCAACACGTTGTTGCTTCTGGATCCTAGCGGCCGGGTTCATCGGCTCGGCAACCATCCGACCGACACCATCCGGCCGTCCCGCGTCCGCGCGTTGCGTGGTGAGCCAGTGGAGTTTGAAATCCGAGAGATCCCCCTCAAACACCAATCCCCCGGTGCCCTCCTCAAAGGACTTGCCGAGGGTAGCCAGGCTTTTCTCACCGGCTGGGCGATTCTTGAGGAGCCGATTGCACTCCACTATAGCCAGGAAGAATATCCCACCATCACCCTCACCGACCGACGGCTCGAATTCAACCACACGCCGGCCTCCGAGCTCACCCGGCACCGCCTTTCGCTGGCTCCAGTCCTGTGCGGCTATTTTCTCATCCGCATTGTCCGAGCCAAGAGTGGATAGACTTCTTACACCAAAGCAGCTTAGCGAACTTCTACAAGTGGACCAGAGCACCGTTTACAAGTGGTCTCACATGGAATTTATTCCTCACATCAAACTCGGCAAGGCAGTCCGCTTTGTTGAGGTTGAGGTAGAGACATGGCTGCGGCAGAGAAGTCGTCAGGGTAGGAAGACGATGAGATATAATGTCGAGGATTCCCAATGAGCTTTTGTGACCAAATTGTGTCCAAAGAAGTGGAAACATGGGCAGGATAGTCGAAACAGTAGAAGCAATCCAAAATATTTTACAGACAGTTTTGTCGTCGAGAAATTGCAACTTGCAACGATTTCAGCAAGTTAGAGAGACCGAGGGTTGAAGTCTCCTCCTCTCTCCGTGAGCTTATCCCCTTTATTTTTAGGAGAGGTGTCTGAGTGGCTGAAAGAACGCGACTGGAAATCGCGTAGCTGCCGTAAGGTGGCTCTAGGGTTCGAATCCCTACCTCTCCGATTTGATTTAACGAGATAGGATGATAGTATAAGAATGCCAATGCAGCTGGGCATCTTGATTAAGAGAGTGTTGTGGATCATCCTGCTTCTTGTTCTGGGTGGGTGGATTGTCTCGGGGAATCAGACGCACACCGCGGCTTCCCCCACCCTAACGAAGCCCCGAGAAGTCGCGTTGACCTATCTGGCGCGTCTGCCCATCGTGTCAGGAGATGCCGGCGAAGCACAGCTCTGGATCCCTCTGGCCAAGACCGGCCGGGAACAGCGGATTTTGCGGCGAGAAGTTCGTTCTCCCGTTCCTTATACCATCCACCGGGATTCCGAATACGGGAACGAGATCCTCCACCTGTCTGTGCCGCTGCCCGTAGTACAACCGCTGGAGGTCGCCGTGGAGTACCGGGCGCTGCTTTTGGGCCCTCGTCAGACATCCGCCAATCCGCCGCTCAGCCCTAAGGAACTTCCGCGATACCTCAAACCCCAAGGGCTTCTCATCATTGACGACGAGGTCCGTGCCAGGGCAGACCAGGCTGTTGCCGGCAGGATGACGTTGTCGGAAAAAGCCCGCGGGATTTACGATCACGTCATTCAGCACATGACGTACGACAAAACGACCCCAGGATATGGACGGGGTGATACCGCCCGGGCCTGCCAAGTGGGCAAAGGCAACTGCACCGATTTCCATTCGCTGTTCATCTCCATGGCGAGGGCCGAACAGATTCCGTCTCGCTTCAAGATCGGCTTCTTGGTTCCGTCGGAGTCCTCCGGGACGATTCCGGGCTACCACTGTTGGGCGGAGTTCTGCGAAGGGGAAAAGGGCTGGGTGCCGGTGGACGCCTCGGAGGCCTGGAAGCACCCGGAGCTGAAAGATTACTACTTTGGGGCACGTGATGGGAATCGATTGCTGGTCAGCACCGGTCGGGAGATCCGGCTGGTGCCCGCCCCGGTCAGCGGGCCGGTCAATATCTTCTTCTACCCCTACGTCGAGGTCAATGGGAAGCCGTTCGATGGGGTAAAAACAGAGTTCCGGTTCCGAGACCTGGGCACGCGCGCTCAAGCGGGATGAACCATTCCACGATGCTGATGGTGCAAGTGGCCGCCTTGGGGATCTGCCTTTGGCTGGAGTCGGTGGTCCCGTTATTTCTCCGGAAACCGGGCCAACGGTTGCAGCACGGGATCTGGAACGTCGTCATCGGCCTGGTCAATGGGGCGGTCCTCACCACCGGATTCTACGCACTATTGCTGGCGGCGATTCAGTGGGGCACGGTCCATCCGGTGGGCCTTCTCCACTGGGTGTCATTGTCTTCATGGGCTGAGCGCGTGGCGGGTTTCGTCGTATTCGACCTGTGGATGTACCTCTGGCATCGGGCCAATCACAGTGTCGGTTGGCTCTGGCGATTTCACCGGGTGCATCACAGCGATCTGGCGATGGATGTCACCACGGCGCTGCGGTTTCATCTGGGCGAAATGATGCTCTCCGTCCTTCTGCGGCTTGCCGTGATTCCGCTGTTGGGGATCACTCTCGGAGACCTGGTCCTCTACGAGCTGATCCTCCAGCCGGTCATCTATTTCCACCACAGCAACGTGGCTTTGCCCGAGAGGTGGGATCGCGTGATGCGCGGGGTGATGGTCTCGCCCAACATGCACCGCGTGCATCACTCGGACCTCCCCGTGGAAACCAACTCCAACTACGCGAGCATCTTTTCTTTTTGGGACCGCCTCGGTTGCACGTACCGCCGGCGGGATGTCCGGACGATTCGCTACGGTTTGAAGGAATTCCGCCAACCCCAGTGGCAGACGCTGGGCGGGCTGCTGAGGACGCCGCTGGCGTGACCACTTGTCCAAGGCGGAATCCTTTTGGGTCGAGGAGGGTATCAGAAACGTTTCTCAACAAACAGAGGATGCGATGATGACAATGCAACGAATTGTAGTCGCTGTGGGATTAGTCATGGGATTAAGCGCCGCGCCGGTAACTCTGTGGGCAGCTGAGCATGGCGGGACCACGGTCGGGGCAAGCAAGGAACACGGCGGGGCGGCCGTGAGCACGGTCAAGGAGCACGGGGGAGCGACCCCTGCGGCCGATGAAACCTCCCTGCTGCTGGAATCCGCCGCAGCGTTGCGAAAAGGAGAGTCCCGGCCAGATCTGGCGGTGAAGCTAGAGCAGCTGGCCAGCAAGGAGGCGAAGGAAAAAAAGTAATACGCGGCGGATTCTCCGGTATAACAATCCATCAAGGAGGGTAGACGATGCGTAATCGAAAAATGACGGTTGGCGTTTTAGCGATCGGTTTGTTGGCCACAGTGGCGAATCTCTCCTGCAAGGAAAATCAAGAGCACGGGGGCAAGACCACAGCCAAAGAGCACGGTGGAACAGCCGCGGCTCCCGCCAAGGAGCATGGTGGGACTGTCGCAAAGTAGAGCAGGCCTAGCGTCCACTTAAACCAGGAGGTTGCGATGAAGCGATTTTGGGTGGTTTTTCTGTTCTTAGTTATCGCGTATGGTTTGAAATCTGCATCTGTTTTCGCCGAGCCCTCGGCAGACGAACTCCGCAACACGATCCGCACGTACATTCAGACGCAGGAGAAACTAGCCGGCAGCTTCACCCTCCCGGATCCCAAGGAGAATGGGAAGCTTAGAACGCTTTCCCTCATTCGAGTTCATGAGCGAGTGGGAAAGACCGGTGCCTATTACTATTCCTGCACCGATATGAAAGATGTAGCTACCGGCGATCAGTTGGACCTGGATTTTGACGTGTCCGATACCGGGAAAGAGCTTAAGGTGGTGGCTGTCCGGATCCATAAGGACAATGGGAAACCCCGCTACACCTACGACGCGAACGACAACCTGATTCCCGTTTCCTAATTAGGCGGTCTCTGGGTGGATCTCCCGGTTCCTCTGATAGATCAGCACAACCGGATCCTTGTATCCAACGTCCATCCGCCGGACTGGGTGAATCCCAAGCCGGCTCCCCGCTACAACCTCGTGGTTCTTGGGGGCGGCCCGGCCGGATTGGTGGCCGCTTCAGCAGCGGCCGGGTTGGGCGCCAAAGTGGCCTTGGTGGAGAAACACCTCTTAGGCGGGGATTGTTTGAATGTTGGGTGCGTTCCCTCCAAAGCCCTGATCCGTTCCTCCCGCTCGGCCGCTGAGGTTCGGGGCGCCTCTCTTCTCGGCATACGGATTCCCCCCGGGGCCCAGGTGGATTTCTCGGCCGTCATGGAGCGGGTCCGGCGGCTCCGGGCTCAGATCAGTCACCACGATTCGGCCGAGCATCTGAAAGCCCAGGGAGTAGATCTCTTCTTGGGGGAGCCGAAATTCTTAGGGCCGACCGCGGTGGAGATCGCGAACCAAACCCTTCGCTTCTCACGGGCTCTCATTGCCACCGGCGCACGGGCGGTCCGATTGCCCATTCCGGGTTTAGAGGAAACCGGGGTTCTGACCAATGAGACGGTGTTCAACCTCACCGATCGGCCGGCCCGGTTGGCGGTGATCGGCGCCGGCCCCATCGGCTGTGAGCTGGCTCAGGCGTTTCAGCGGCTGGGATCTCAGGTGACGCTGCTGGAAGCCGCTCCCACCATTCTGGGGCGGGAGGATCCGGACGCCGTCGCCCTTCTGCACAAGGTGTTCCAGCGCGAAGGCATCCAGCTGTTTGCCGGATGCCAGATCAAGCGGGCGGAGCGACAAGGACAGAAAAAGGTCTTGCACTACGCTCTCCAGGGCAAGGAGGCTTCATTGGAGGTCGACGCGATCTTAGTAGGCGTCGGGCGCGCTCCCAATGTGGAAGGGCTGAATCTGGAAGCTGCAGGAGTCCAATACGATCCGAAGAAAGGCATTCAGGTGAACGACACCTTGCAGACCACCCATCCCCGCATCTACGCCGCCGGGGATGTCTGCATGGCGTTGAAATTCACCCACGCCGCCGATTTCGCCGCGCGGCTCGTGATTGAGAACGCCCTGTTCTTCGGACGCAGGAAGCTCAGCCGCCTCATCATTCCCTGGTGCACCTACACCGACCCGGAGATTGCCCATGTCGGTCTGTACGAACAGGAAGCCCGTGAACAGGGGATCCCTGTTCAGACGTTCGTCAAACCATTGCAAGAGGTGGACCGCGCAGTGGTGGACAGCCAGGAAGAAGGTTTCGTGAAGATCCACGTCCGGCGCGGCACCGATCAGATTCTCGGAGCCACCCTCGTCGCTCCGCACGCGGGGGAGATGATCGGAGAAATCGTCCTTGCCATGGTCAGCGGAACGGGGCTTGGCAAGCTCTCGAAAGCCATTCATCCTTATCCGACTCAGGCGGAGGCCATCCGGCAGCTGGGCGACGCTTACAACGCCTCGCTTTTGACGCCGGCGGTCAAAGGATTGCTGAAGAGGTGGTTCGCGTGGACCCGCTGAGTCTCAACCCGGAAGCCATCCGGGGTTGGATCGGGCAATTCGGAACCTTGGGGCCCATCGTCTATGTTCTCCTGTATGCCCTCAATACGGTGACGCTGCTTCCCCCCATCGGGATCCTATCGCTGACCGCCGGCCTGGCCTTTGGGCCCGCGGTGGGGTTTATGGCAATCCTGGTCGGCGCCACGATCGGCACCTCCGCAACATTTTTTATCAGCCGCCGGCTGGGCCGTTCTTTCGTCGATCGGTTTTTAAAAGGGAGATTCAAATCGCTGGATGAACGGCTGGGACAGAGGGGTTTCCAGACGGTTTTTTTCTTCCGGATGGTTCCGATCGTGCCCTACGAGCCTTTGAATTACGTTTCCGGGTTGTCGAAGATCACCTTCCGGGACTACGCCGGAGCCACCTTCCTGGGGCTGATCCCGGGCGCGGCGGCCGCCGCGTTCCTGGGAGACGCTCTCCTGGAGCCGTTCTCGAAGAGGTTTTTTATCGTCGCGGGCGCCTACGCGCTGTACACGGTGGCCGTCCTGGCCGCTTCTTCAAAATTAAGAAACAGGCCGGACCATGCAGCTGTCTGAGCAACAGAAACTTTACCTTCCCAACGCCGTGCATTCGGAGAGGGACGGCACCCATCTTTTCCTTCACCCCGAGGCCCCGCACTGGATCGCGGTGGACTCGGCCGGCGCGCAGATTCTCCGCTGGTACCAGGAGGGCCTGACGATGGGGGAGATCATCGCCCGCACTGGGTCCCGAAACGGAGTGGAGTCGCCCAAGGCCTGGTTTCACGTGACCGATTTCACCCAGGCGTTGATCCGCTCCGACTTCGCCTCCCTCGCCCCCCGTCCGGTGCCCCCCTATCTGGGCCGGGCCTCCACCGCCCGGCCGGCGAAACTGTCGGAGCTGTGGTTCCACACCAACAACATCTGCAATTTGGCTTGCTCCCACTGCCTGGTTAGCTCGGCTCCCTGGGTTCAGGACTGGGGTCTGCCGTCAGATCGTTTCCTGAAGCTGGCAGAGGAAGCGACGAGCCTGGGGGTGGACCGCTTCTACTTCACCGGCGGCGAGCCGTTCATGCGCAAGGACCTCTTTGATCTGATCCGTTTCATCACCGAAGAGAAAGGATGCGAGCTGATCCTTCTGACCAACGCCACCCTGCTCAGAGGGGAGAAAATCCGGGAGCTGGAGACCTTAAATCGGGACAGGGTCCGCTTCCAGGTCAGTCTGGATGGAGCCTCTGCCGCCACGAACGACCCCATCCGAGGCAAAGGGTCCTTCCAGGCCGCGGTGGAGGGCCTGCGGCGGCTTTCCTCGCTCGGTTTTCAGACATCCATCACCACGGCGGTGACTGCGACAAACCTGCGGGATTTGCTGGGGATCACCCGGATCGCCGGGCAGATGGGGGTCCAGGCTCAGCATCTCATGTGGCTCCACCGCCGCGGGCGCATGGTCTCCGCTTCGGGCTTGGGATTCCCAATGGCGGAGGAGCTCATCGGCGTGGTGCGCCAGGTCAAGCGGGCGGCGGATGATCTGGGCGTCCACGTGGACAACCTGGAATCCATCAAGCTTCGTGTCAATGGCCGGCCCGGCGTCAAATATGATTTGGGCAACGCTTGCTGGGATTCGCTGTGCGTCTACTCGGATGGGGCCGTTTACCCCTCCGCTGCGTTGGCGAATATCAAACCGCTGGCGTTAGGGTCAATCCGGGAAAAGAGCTTGAAAGAGATCTGGGAGCGCTCACCGGTGGCCGAGGCGTTCCGGCAGGCCAGCGTGGTCCGGAAGGTTCACCTGGCCGGCGATCCCTTCCGTTACCTGACCGGCGGCGGAGATGTGGAGCATAGCTTCTGGTACAACTTGAACGGGGACTTAGGCGCTGCTTCCATCGCTCCGGCCCGGATCCTGGAGATCCTGTCCGGTCCGGACCCTTACTATCCGGTCTACCGGGCGATGGTGGAGGACGCGATCTGGGAAATAATCCTGGAGAAGAAAAAGGCGGTCAACCGCCGCTCCGGCTACGACGCGCCGCGCCTTCTTCACGGCATGGGAGACGGGGCCATCCACTGCGCCACGGATGACCTGGCCGTTCTCCACTCCAACTGCGTGCTGGCCTTCGATGTGGACAAGCCGCGCCGACTTGTCAGGGAGTTTTACGGCAAGGCCGCGGAGGTCCCCCAGCCCGAACTTTGCTGTCCGACGAAGTTCGATGACTCCGCCGTCGCGCATATCCCGCAAGAAGTCATCAAACGGTTTTACGGCTGCGGTTCCCCCGTGACGATGGGCAACCTTCAGCCTGGAGAGACGATGCTGGACCTAGGCTCCGGTGCCGGGATCGACTGTTTCATCGCCGCTAAGTTCATCGGCCCTGCGGGGAAGGTGATCGGCGTCGACATGACGGAGGCGATGCTGAAGGTTGCCGTTGAGAACAAGCCGATCGTGGCCGCGAACCTCGGCTACGATGTCGTGGAGTTCAGAAAGGGATTCCTGGAGCGGGTGCCGGCCGAAACAAAGAGCGTGGATTTGGTCACCTCCAACTGCGTGATCAACCTTTCGCCGGACAAACCGAAAGTTTTCGCCGAGATCTGGCGGATCTTGAAAGACAACGGGCGGACCGTGATCGCCGACATCGTCTCCGGCCGGCCGGTGCCGGCCTCCCTCAAGGTGAACCCCCAGCTCTGGGGAGAATGCATCGTGGGAGCCCTCACCGAGCAGGAATTCCTCGCCCGGCTCCTGGAGGCCGGCTTCTACGGGTTGTCGGTCTTGAAGAAAACGGCCTGGAAGACTGTTGAGGGACTCGATTTTTATTCCGTCACGGTCCGTGGTTTCAAGTTTGAGAAAAGCTCCGGCTGCCGCTTCATCGGCCAGAAGGCGATTTATCTGGGACCGCTGAAAGCGGTGATCGATGAGGAGGGGCACCTGTTCCCAAGGAACGTGGCGGTCGAGGTTTGCACCGACACCGCGGCCAAGCTTTCCAAGCCCCCTTATGCCGGATCGTTTAGCGTCGAAGGGTTCCCTCGCAATGACGAAGGGGCTAGCTGCGGCCCAGGGTGCTGTTGAGCTGACCATGCGACTCTCGATCGTGGTCCCTGCCTTCAATGAGGAAGAGACCCTGCCGAGGCTGTTGCCGCTCCTCCTCGCGCATCAGGATGAGATCCTCGTGGTGGATGGGGGATCCACGGATGCCACCCGCGCCGTGGCCAGGCGCTTCCAAGTCCGGGTTTTGACGGCGCGGCGCGGACGAGCCGCCCAGATGAACGTGGGAGCGGAACACTCGAGGGGGGATCTTTTGTGGTTTCTCCATGCCGATTCGCAGGTGCCCGACGATTGGCGGGAGCAGCTTGCCGGGGTGATGGCCGATCCAACCGTGGCGGGCGGGGCGTTTCGCGTGAAGATTGACGCTCCGGGTTTCCGGTATCGCGCCCTGGATGGCTGGGGCCGGCTCCGCCCGGTTTTCCAGCGGTCCTTCACCGGGGATCAGGGGATCTTCGTGCGGCGTGATCTCTTTGAGACGCTCGGCGGGTTTTCCACTCATGCTGCGTTGGAAGATGTCGATTTCTCCGGCCGTTTGTGGCGTTCAGGCAAGGTGCTCCTTCTGCCGGGTCCTTTGCTCACCTCCGCCCGGCGCTGGGAGAGCGCCGGCTGGTGGCGCACCGTCTTGACGCACTGCCGCCTGGCCTTGACGCAGCCGGTGGACACCCGGCCCGTTTCTCGGCGCATCGCCGTCGTCATCCTGGCGAAAGCCCCCCTCTTGGGCCAAGTGAAGACGCGGCTCATCCCGGCGCTTGGTCCACAAGGCGCGCGAGATCTGGCTCAGAAACTTCTGGAAGAGACGGGGGCGCTTGTCGGCACGGTTGAAGGGATCGCTCGCCTCGTTGCCGTCTCGCCGGCCACGCGCCTGGAGATGGTCCGGCCCCTGGTCCCCGCCTCCTTTCGTCTCATCCCGCAAACGGAAGGGGATCTCGGGGTTCGCCTGGCCCATGTTTTCCGAGAACTCTTCGCCGAAGGGTTCGATGGCGTGATTGTCCTGGGGGCGGATCATCCGGCTCTGCCGAAGGCGTACCTTGAGCAAGCCGTCGCAGCGCTTCATGCGAAGACGACGCAGGTCGTTCTTGGGCCTACCGAAGATGGCGGTTATTACCTCATCGGACTCACCCAGCCCCGCCCGGAACTTTTTCAGAGTATTCCCTGGGGGAGCGCCCAGGTGTTTGAAGCTACGCTCCAGCGGGCCAACCGGCGGGGCCTGTCCGTGCACCGTCTCCCCCACTGGTTTGATGTGGATCGTCCTGAGGATCTGGACCGGATGCTTCACGCGGCAACACCCGCCAAATGACGCTCACCCTCCTTCTGATCGCGGTTCTCTTTCTTGCCTACACGAATGGGGCCAACGACAACTTCAAAGGGGTCGCCACATTGTTTGGCAGCAGAACCGCCGGCTATCGGCAGTCGCTTCTCTGGGGCACCCTGACCACCTTCGCGGGATCCCTGACGGCTCTTCGGATTTCCCAAGGGTTGGTAAAGGCCTTCAGCGGAAACGGCCTGGTTCCCGCCTCTGTGGCTGCTGATCCTACCTTCTTGCTGGCGGTGGGTTTGGGTGCGGCATTCACCGTATTCCTCGCCACGGTCACCGGCTTTCCGATTTCCACCACCCACGCCTTGACCGGTGCCCTTGTCGGCGCCGGATGGATGGCGGCGGGACCGCAGGTCAACCTTGGAAAGCTGGGGCAGGCCTTTTTCCTTCCTTTGGCTGCAAGCCCCCTTCTTTCCCTTGGGTTGACCAGCCTCCTCTACCCGATGTTTCGAAGAGTGCGCGAGGCAGTCGGTGTGAGGAAGCAGCTCTGCCTTTGCGTGGGGCCGGCGAGGGAACCGGTGATGATTCAGCAGGGGGGAGTTGCGATCCTGCTCTCCACCGGAGCAAGACTGACGGTTGGGGAGCTCAGCCAATGCGTGGAGCAGTACCAGGGCGTCCTTCTGGGGATCGATGCGCAGCGGGTTCTGGATCTCCTCCATTACCTTTCGGCAGGCGCGGTCAGCTTCGCGCGGGGTTTGAACGACACCCCCAAGATCGTCGCTCTCCTGATTGCCGCTCAAGCTCTGCATGTGGATGCGAAGGCCGGCCTTTTCTTGGTCGGGGCGGCGATGGCGGTGGGGGGGATTTTAAGCGCCCGGCGCGTCGCGTGCACGATGAGCGAGCGGATCACCGCAATGAACCACGGGCAGGGGTTCACCGCGAATCTCGTGACGAGTTTGCTCGTGACGGCGGCGTCCCGCTTCGGTTTGCCGGTCTCCACCACCCACGTCTCCTGCGGGGCTCTCTTCGGCATCGGCCTCACCAACGGCGCGATCCGGCGAGGCGTTGCGCAGAGCATCGTCCTCTCTTGGCTCATCACGCTTCCTCTAGCTGCCTGTCTGGCGGCAGCCCTCTACCGGTTCTTTTGAAACGTCACCCAATTGTGAAATTAAATCCCCGCATGTCCGTGTTTCTTCTCCTTCTTGTTTCCGGATGCGCGTTCCTTCCGCTTGAGTCTTCCAAGATCCCGCACTTTTCCAGCCGGGTCGTTCCTGCCGTCCGGTCCGGCATCCGCGAGGCGGTCGGTGTCATCCACGTCCACTCCACCGCGTCGGACGGACAGCTCCCTCCGGAGGTGATCGCCCGGATTGCCGCCCGGCAGGGGCTGGATTTCCTGATCCTCACCGACCACAACACGCTTAAAGCCAAAATGGAAGGGAAGGAAGGCCGCATCGAGGGGACGCTGATGCTGGTCGGGGATGAAATCTCGACCGCCCACGGGCATTACCTGGCGCTGCGGCTCCGCGAGGAGGTGCGGGCGCGCGAAGATTCTCAATGGACGGCGGATCAGGTGGCGTCGCAGGGCGGCCTTGGGTTTATCCCTCATCCTTTTTGGAAGAGCAAGCCCTGGAGCAATCCGGGGCTGCGGGGCTTCACCGGCATTGAGATCTACAACGCCGCTGAGGATGCGCGCAACAAAAACCCGGTACTGCTGGGAACCGCTACGGTGCTGGAGGGTTCGGACTTGTCAACCGGTTATTGGGTTGCCCGTTTGGACAAACCGTTGGCGTTGTGGGACCGCTGCCTCGCTGAGGGAAAACAGGTGGTCGGCATCGGCGGCGCGGACGCGCACGGTCTGGGCCGGTTCGGTCTCCGGCTGGCGCCCTACGGCGCGATCTTCAAACTGGTCAGGAATCATCTGCTGATTCCGGGCGATCTGACCGAGGTCGCGCTGTACGAGGCGCTGGAGAAAGGGCACCTATTCGTCGCGCACGACGTCGTGGCCGACGCGCGCGGCTTCCTCTTCGCGGCGGTCGAACCCCACGGCGCCGTCCGCGGGATCATGGGCGACCGGATGAAATGGGAGCAGGGACTCAAGCTCTACGCGTACCTTCCGAGTCCGGGTGAGATCCGCTTCCTCAAGGACGGAAAAGAGGTGGCCAGCGTGGCCGGGCAGGAGGGCTGGCTGCCCGTGGACGGGCCAGGGGTGTACCGGGTGGAGGCCACGCGCAAAGGTCGTCCCTGGATCTACAGCAATCCGATCTATGTGTTAGAATAAAAATTCCTTCGGAAGGTGGGGTAGGAAAGAGGAATACTAAGGAGAGAACCTAGGTTCTCTCCTTAGAGAGGAACGCGGCGGTTGAACGTCAGCGTACAGCGGTTGTTTGTTGATAACGTTAGAGAGTCGTGTTCCTCCGTGTTCTCTAGATTCAGCGTTCCGATGCGCTCGTAGCTCAGCTGGATAGAGCACCAGGTTGCGGACCTGGGTGTCGGGGGTTCAAATCCCTCCGAGCGCGTGGCCTTATATTTTTTATCCCTCTGTTTTTATGACCATCGACGAGATCTATCATTCTGAAATTGTAAGAGACCGCGCGGCGGATGACCGGTTAGAAAACCTCCGCCGCGCCGGCCGTCTTGGCGCTTTGGCCCGATATCAGATCTATGGCAATCCGGGAACGCCGGAAGGAAGGCGGAAAGCCGGGCAGCTTCTTGTAAATTGGATTCGCAATAACCCTGAGCTGGCACGGCTGCAAGGTGTTGCCACAGCTAAGCCAATTAAACTCCCGGCTCATTCACCGTTACTGGCTGAATTTGTGGGTATTCTGATTGGCGACGGAGGGATTCGCAATGGGCTTCAGGTTACAATCTCCTTTGATCAGAGCAAGGATCAGGAGTTTGTGAGTTGGCTTCAGCGGACCGTGAGACGTTTATTCAGGTTAAATGGTTTCCTATCCCTGAACAAGGAGAATCTGGGCGGAGATCTGGTTATCTCCAGCGTAATGTTGGTTCGGCATCTGGAGAAAATCGCTGGTTTACGGCCCGGCAACAAATTGCAGAATGGTTTGGATATACCGAAATGGATATGGGAACGGAGATCCTATCAGATGGCGTGCCTCCGCGGGCTGATGGATACCGATGGAGGCCCATTCATTCATCGGTATCAAGTGAGCGGTAAATGGTATGCGTATCCCAAGCTGGCATTTTGTTCGATGTCCGAACAACTACGGCATTCGGTCTTCCAGCTTTTTTCGGCACTAGGGTTCCATCCCCGGCATGCAAGAAATTTCCAAGTGTTCATTGATCGGGCCGATGAATCGAGGCGCTTTTATCGCACGGTGGGATCGCGTCATCAACGGCACTTGGATCTGATCGAGAGCCAGCCGGATAATGTTAATAGAGTTTAGGAGGGGTGCGAGAGATGGCTTAATCGAGCGCACTGCTAATGCGCTGACCTGCCAAAAGTGGGTCCCAGGGTTCAAATCCCTGCCCCTCCGTTTATACAGAATGAACAGTTGCTGATGAATACCTAGATGAGCTACCTAGTTCTCGCGAGAAAATATAGACCGCGGACGTTCGCGGAGGTGCTCGGCCAGGAGCCGATCGTCACCACGCTGACCAACGCGATCAAGCAGAAGCGGATCGGGCAGGCCTATCTCTTCGCCGGCCCGCGCGGGACGGGCAAGACCTCCACCGCCCGGATCTTCGCCAAGGCGCTCAACTGCGTGAAGGGGCCCCTCCCGGCGCCCTGCCTCAAGTGCAGCCAGTGCGAGGAGATCTCTGAGGGCCGCTCGTTGGACGTTCTGGAGATCGACGGCGCCTCCAACCGGGGGATTGACCAGATCCGGAGCTTGAGGGAGCTGGCGAAGTTCAGCCCATCGAGCGGTACCTACAAGGTCTATATCATCGATGAGGTGCACCAGATCACCTCGGAGGGGTTCAACGCTCTCTTAAAAACCTTGGAAGAGCCTCCCCCGCACGTCCTGTTTATCCTGGCCACGACGGCCGCGCACAAGGTGCCGCCGACCATCCTTTCCCGCTGCCAGCGGTTTGAATTCAAGCGGCTGCCGCTGAAGCTGATCATGGAGAAGCTCAAGGGGGTCGCCGCGGAGGAGAAACTCAAGATTGCCGAGGAAGCGGTAGCCGGCATCGCCCGGGCGGCCTCCGGATCGCTGCGGGACGCGGAGTCCATTCTGGATCAGGTGGCCGCCTTCGCGGGCGGCGCGATCCGAGGAGAAGATGTGCACACTCTGCTGGGGACTCTGCAGGAGGATCTTTTCGTCGAGGCGATGGAGGGGATTCAGGCAAGAGACCCGGTCCGGCTGCTCAAGCTGGTGGCCCAATGCGCGGACGGCGGCGTGGATTTGGTCCCCTGGGGGTTGGGGCTGCTGTCGTTCGTGCGCAACGTGGTGGTGGCCAAGGTGGGGGCGGGTTCTCTCGGATTCGAGGAGATGGAGCCGGAGTCGGTGAAGAAGCTGACGGATCTGGCCGGGAAGTTCCCGGTGGAGGAGCTTACCGAGATTGCCGACACGCTGGCCGGAGCGATTGAAACGATGCGGCGGGTGGGAGAACCTCGCATCCCGCTGGAGATGGCGTTAGTGCGGCTGAGCAGCTCGAGCGGCAAGGTCCGCGTGGCGGACCTGGTCGCCCGGCTTGAGAAACTGGACCAGCGGCTGCGGAGTGGAGGCGCCGGCGAAGCGGCCCCGCCGCAATCCGCGCCCGTGGCTCCGCGGATTGCTCCGGCTCGGGCCGAAGCGTCTTCCGATCTGGAGAAGATCATTTCGGTCTGGCCGGCGCTGCTGGAGCTGCTCCATCAAAAGAAGGCGGCCACCGCCGGGTATCTCACTCACGGCCGGCCGGTTTCCATCACGCCCGGAAATCCGCCGGAGCTGCTGGTGGGGCTCGGGAAGGGGAACGAGTTTTCCTGCAAAGCGTTGGAGCAGATCGCCACCCGGCAATTGATCGAGAGCTGCCTGGCCGAGGTGGTCGGGCATCCGGTCCGCTGCGCGTTTCAGGTTGTCGAGGATCTTCCGCGGCCGGCCGCCGCTCCCGCGGCGAAGCCGGACCCCGCCTACCTGACCAACGTCCTGGAGCTGTTTGAGGGACGAATGCTTCCCGGGGAAGGGTGATGTCCGGCCTGACCGCTTCGATGCAGGCGCTGATCCAGGCGCTGCGCAAACTACCCGGGGTGGGGCCCCGAACGGCGGAGCGGTACGCCTTCTACCTGCTGAGCCAGCCGTCCAACATCTCGCAGGAGCTGAGCGAGGCGATCCTTCGGGTCAAACAGACGATCGGCTTCTGCAACATCTGCTTCAACCTGGCCGACGGTGACGTCTGCACCTTCTGCCGGGACCCCGGCCGGGATTCCTCGGTGATCTGCGTGGTGGAGGATCACCGCTCGATCCGCGCAATGGAAAAGACCGGCAGCTATAAGGGGGTTTACCACGTCCTGCTCGGGGCGATCTCTCCGCTGGACGGGATCGGCCCGAAGGATCTCCGGATCCAGGACCTGAAGGCCCGCGTAAAGGCGGGCGGGGTTCGGGAGATCATCCTGGCCACCGACTCGGACCTGGAAGGGGAGACCACCGCGCTGTACCTCACCAAGGAGTTCAAAGCACTGGTCCAGGAGCCTCCGCTCAAAGTCACGCGGCTGGCGTTCGGGATCCCGATGGGCTCCAGCATCGAGTACGCCGATCAAGTCACCCTCGGCCGGGCGCTGGAAGGGCGCCGCCCGCTGTGAGTCCCGCCGCTCCCGCCGCTGACGCCCGCCGCTTCATGGACCCAGCGCTGCGCAACGACGTCCGGTTCCTCACCTCTTTGCTCGGCAAGATTATCCAGGAGCAGGAAGGCCGGTCCTTCTTCCGCACCATCGAGAAAATCCGCCACCTGGCCAAATCCAGCCGGGCCTCCCAAGCCGGCGAGGTCAAGGAGCTGCGTCGCCTGATGGATGCGCTGTCGTACTCCTCCGCGCTCAAGGTGGCGCGGGCCTTCACCATCTATTTCCAGCTGGTCAACGTGGCGGAGGAGGCGCAGCGGATCCGCCGGATCCAATGGTACGAGTCCCAGCCGGGGCAGAGCCTGGAGATGTCGCTCGCCTGGACTGCGCACCGCCTGAAAGCGGCGCAGATTTCCCCGAAAGCGCTGCAGAAGCTCCTCAAACAGGCGAAGGTGATGCCGGTACTCACCGCCCACCCGACCGAGGTACGCCGGCGCACGACCATGGATCATCTGGTGGACATCGCCGCCGCGCTGGAGCAGTGGCACGAGCCGCTGGCAACGATCCTCCACCGCAGCCGGCAGGAGCGGGCCATCCGCGAGAGCCTCGAGATCCTCTGGGCGACCAACGAGGCCCGCCAGCGCAAGCTCACTGTGGCCGACGAGGTCTCGCAGACCCTCTTCTTCGTCGAGCGGACCATCCTAGGCCTCATCCCGGAAGTGTACGACCGCCTCGATGATCTGATCCGGGCGGTGGATCCTTCCCATCGGGGCTGGACCCGCACGCTGCTCCGCTTCGGCTCCTGGGTGGGGGCCGACCGGGATGGCAACCCGGCGGTCACCTCCGAGGTCACCTGGACCACCGCCAACGCCCACCGGACGCTCATCCTTCAGTTTTATCAGCGCCGGTTGGAGGACCTGATCCGCCGTTTCAGCCAGGCGGAAACCCTCCTGCCGGTCAGCCCCGTGCTGAAGGCATCGGTGGAGAAGGACCGGAGAAATTTGCCCGAGACGGCGCGGATACTCGAGCAGTTCGAGGGATCGGAGCTGTACCGGAAGAAACTCTCCTTCATCCACGCCCGCGTGCTGAAGACGGCCGCCCGGCAGCCGGGCGGGTACTCTTCCGCGCAGAAGATGGTGCAGGACCTCCGCCTGGTCGAGTCGAGCCTGCGTTCCTGCGGCAGCCGCTACGCGGTCGGGGAGATCCGGCAGCTGATCCGCCAGGTCGAGACGTTTGGGTTCCACCTCGCCCAGCTGGAATTCCGGGACCACCGGGACCGGATCCTTCAGACGGTGGGGGAGCTGCTGCCGAAGATCCTCAAGCGGCCGGTGGATTACAAGACGCTCTCGGAGGGGAAACGGCAGGCGATCCTGCGGCTTCGGCAGGTGCTGGCCCACCGGGAGCCTGCCTCCTCCGATCACCGGCGCCACTCGCCGGTGGCGCAGGACGTCCTTGACCAATTCCGAACGATGAAGAGGATCCAACAGCTGGACCCGAACCTGGCCAAAACCTACCTGGTCAGCATGAGCCAAACGCCCAGCGATTTCCTGGCCGTTCTGGCGCTCGGCGCGTGGATGAAAGTCTCCTTCGACGCCGTCCCGCTGTTCGAGACCATCCCCGACCTCGCCCGCAGCGAGGAGGTCATGACCGCCCTCTGGAAAGACCCGGTCTATCGGCGGTACCTCAAGACCCGCGGCAACCACCAGGAGGTGATGCTCGGCTACTCCGACGCGAACAAGGATGGCGGCTACCTTGCCGCCAACTGGGCCCTCTACCGGGCGCAGGGCCGGCTGGTCCGCGCCGCCGAACGTTTCGGCATCAAACTCATGCTGTTCCACGGCAAAGGGGGCACCATCGACCGGGGCGGCGGCCTAAGCCACCGGGCCATCCTTGCCCAGCCGTTTGCCGCCCCCGCCGGCCGCATCAAGATCACCGAGCAGGGAGAGGTGGTCTCCGCCAAATACGGCCACCCGGTCATCGCCCTGCGCAACCTCGAGCAGATGCTCAGCGCAGTCCTCCTGGCCAATCTTTCTTCGGCTTCCCGCGTGCCTGATCGCCAGCTCAAACGCTGGGAAGGGATGATGGAGGAGCTCTCCCTCGCCTCGGAGGCCGCCTACCGCGCGTTCGTCTTCGAGAACCCGGACTTCGTGCCGTACTACGCGCAGGCCACGCCGATCCAAATTTTCCTCGAGACCCCGATGGCCGGCACGCGTCCGGGTGCCCGCCCGGGATCACAGGGCGGGGGAAAGGGCCCGTTCCCGCTCAAAGCTCTGCGGGCGATCCCCTGGGTTTTCAGCTGGATCCAGTCCCGCCACATGCTTTCCTCCTGGTACGGCATCGGTTCGGCGATCGAGTCGTTCAAGCGCCGCCACGGGGAGTCGGGCTTAAAAGAGCTCTCGCTGATGGCGCGCGACTGGCCGTACGCCCGGGTGGTCTGGGAGAACGCGCAGGCCTCGCTGGCCAAAACCGACCTCAAGATCGCCCGGGCCTATGCCGGCCTGGTCCAGCCGGCCTCTTTAAGGGAGCGGGTGTTCCACCAGATCCAGACCGAGTACATCCGGTCGGTGCACGGGCTTCAGGAAATCACCGGCAGCCAGACCCTGCTGGAAACCCAGCCGGTGCTGCGCCATTCCATCCTCTTGCGCAACCCCTACGTGGATCCCCTCCACGCCCTGCAGGTCCGCTGCCTGCAGGAGATTCGCCGTCGACGGGATCGGAGCCGGCAACGCCGGTGGCTGGAGCTGCTCAAGCTCACCGTCCATGGCATCGCCTACGGCATGAAATCCACCGGCTGAAAAAATTTCCCCCCATATCCGCCCCGGTCATGTGGTATAGTTAATAGAGAGAGTAAGTATAGTTTAATTCCAGCTATGTACGAAAAGCGAGTCCATATACGGATCCCGGTGGGGATCGAGGGCAGCTACCAGCCGCTTACACGGCTGGCGGCCCCGCGTCTGGGAATCACCCGGGACATCAGCCTGGGTGGCGCCCGGTTTGCTTCCATCGACCGTCTAGAGCCGGGCGCCAAGGTTTCCATGGTCTTATCCCTCCCCAAGCAGGGTCCCGTCACTCTGACCGGCCTGGTGGTTTGGTCCCGGTCGGCCGTCCAGATTCCGGGGGAAACAGGTTATGAGGCCGGCCTCTGCTGGGAGAACGTGGATGCCCACGCGCAGGCCCGGTTAAACTCCTTCCTGACCGACTACACCCGCTTCGAGCAGCCGGCCATCATCACCAGCGGTCCTTCAAGGCTCCCCGCCGATTGGACGCGCGCGCTCGTCTTTGGGCTGGGCGCGGCCATCGTTCTTTGCGCCGCGGCCGTCATCTGGCTCAAGCAATATACCCTGACGATCGAAAACCAATCCCTTCACACAGCGATCCGGTCGTACCAGCACCAGATCGAGCACTTCGTCACCATTTCCCGCTAGATCCGTTCCTTTTTAGAGCTGTTGATGACTTTTTCAAAAATAACGAACGCGCGATAAAAAAACCAGCCCAATAAAGTGCCGATTCCCCACCCCCCTAATACATCGCTCGGATAATGGACCCCGCAATAAATACGAAAAATTCCGGAGAAAAGAATAAGACCGATCCAAAAGGGCTTCATTTTTCCCGTAAACAAAATCATAAAAGTTCCGATTAAGGCGGTATTCATCGCGAGGGTGGCCGGGAAGCTGGTCCCTTTCATGATTCCGACCGCATGGACATTTTCCAGAACCGAATAAGGTCTCGGCCTTTCCGTTAAATTTTTTAGAAACAGGTTGGTTTGCCAGGCAAAAAGAAGCGCCAAAAGCAAGAAAAGCGATCCCTCCAAAAGTTTCTTTTTCCTAAGGAGGAGCCCGGTCACCAACAGGATAAGCAAAGGCCAATACAATCTTACAGGAGTAACGACAGAGTCAATGAGTACCATGATTTTGTCGATCCAAACGAAATGGGGCAAATGGTTAATCCAATAAAAGATCGCGATGTCCATGGGGTTCTCGGCCCTCCTTGTCAGCGGAAAGCATACTGGATCCTGCGCCTTTCAGCCGTTGGCTGTTTTGTGGGGCATGGGGTTTTCGGCCTTCTTAAAAAACCCCAATGGCTGCCCTATTTCGCCGTTGTTCATATTAGCCCCTATTGGGCGGATAAAATTTTTCCATGGATCGGGGTCATGGACATTACGTTTGCCGCTTCTATTTTATTCTATCCCACCCGAGCCGTTCTTCTCTGGATGATCTTTTGGGCCGCATGGACCGCCCTTCTCCGGCCATTGGCTGGCGAAGGGATATGGGAATTCTTTGAACGGGCCGGAAACTACGGGATCCCCCTGGCTTTCTTTGTGCTCAGCGGCCAGGGCAGCCTTTCGACAGGCTGGTTTAAAAAAATCAAAGAACAAAAGATCACGAAGTCTGTTTTAAACCGGTTGATTTTTATCCTCAAAATCTCAACCGGCCTTCTCCTGGTAGGCCATGGAGGATTCGCGGCTGTTCAATCAAAAGAGATGTTGATTCGCCAGTACGCTTCAATCGGAATTTTCTTAACCCGACCGGCCTTGGCTTTAATCGGCTGGTTCGAAATCATCCTGGGATTAGCGGTGATCCTCCGGCCGCTCCGGTCTTTTTTAATTTTCGTTTTCTTTTGGAAAATCGGAACAGAACTTCTTTATCCGCTTTCAGGAGCCCCCTTTTGGGAATTTGTCGAGAGGTCTTCAAGCTACGGCGCCCCCCTCGCTCTTTTTTTCCTTCTCTCCCCGGAAAATAAAAAATAATTTCCGCTCTCCGTTTACACTCGTTCCGTTTCCAGGTAAACTGTCTCTTCGTATTCCCCGGTAGCTCAGTTGGTAGAGCGGCTGACTGTGAACGCGATTAGCAGCCCGGGCTGGAAACAGCCCGGTGATAAAGCGAGTAAATTCAGGGAACTCCCTGCCAAAGCTCGTTGGCGGGGACAATCCTGAGCCAAGCCTCGGCTTCATCGGCGAGGAAGGTGCAGAGACTAGACACTCGCCACCTAAGGCTGCCAAGATGGCGGCGATGGTGAAGGGATAGTCCTACCCCCTCGGTAACGAGGGAAGGTCGTAATCAGCATGTCCCAGGTTCGAGTCCTGGCCGGGGAGGACTTCATTTATTCTTTTGTCTAGGAAGGTCCGAGCCGGATAGGGCTCGAAGAGAGCCGTGGCCGGCCGCCTGAAATGATGTGGAGATTGCACCTTACTTTCATTTTTTCCCTCGCCATGGCATTGGTTCCCCCAGCCGATGGGTTCGCAACTGAGTCAAAATCCGAGGTTTGGAGCCTCCATTTCCAGGCGACCGGCATCGAACAGGGGCACCCAAGTTTCTCCTCACCCTATTCAAACCAAAACAGCTTGCTAGCCGAGGAGGACTCCGAAGAGACCGTAACCTCCACTCTCTTTTTGGGAAGAAAGCTTTGGAAAGGTGCCGAACTTTACGTCAATCCGGAAGTCTTTCAAGGATTTGGCTTGAGTAAAACAAGTGGAGTTGCCGGTTTCCCGAATGGAGAAGCAAATGGCGCGGGCAGCAGGACACCCAAGCCTTATGTCGCCCGGCTATTCCTCCGCCAAACCATCGGTTTAGGCAGCGCTCAGGAATCCATTAGCTCGGACAAAAACCAGCTGGCAAGCGACCAAGACCTCTCCAGAATCACGATAACCATCGGGAAACTAAGCGCGCTCGACATCTTCGATAACAACAGCTATAGCCAGGATCCGCGCACTCAATTCCTGAATTGGGCCTTGGTGAGCAATGGTGCGTGGGATTACCCTGCCGACAACAAAGGGTATACCCAAGGTTTAGCGCTTGAGTACAACCAACCGCGCTGGACTCTTCGATGGGGCAGCTTTAGGGTTCCGCTGGCTGCTAACAGTCCTCATCTTGACCGCCGCCTTGGGAAAGCTTTAGGGCATGTGATGGAACTGGAGGAGCGTTACAGCTTCTTGGAGCGCCCGGGCAAGGTCCGCGTGCTGGGATTCCTGAATCGGGCTCGTATGGGCCTTTACAAAAAATCGATGTCGAGCCTCGACGTGACTCAGTCACGCGCATACAGATCGAAGTATGGATTTGGAATGAACGCCGAACAGGAGCTAACAAAAGATCTGGGCACATTCATGCGGCTGGGGTGGGATGACGGGCAGACAGAAACCTTGGCCTTTACTGAAATCGACCGGACCGCCTCTCTAGGGATAAGCCTGAAAGGAACTTCGTGGCGGCGCCCTCATGATACCGTCGGATTGGCCGGATTAATGAACGGGCTCTCTAAAAACCATCGGAGCTACCTTGCCGCCGGCGGGTTTGGGTTCATCATTGGAGACGGGCGGTTGGACTACGCTCCCGAGGAGATTCTTGAAATCTACTACGATCTCACAATCATTAGGGGGATTTCACTGGCTTTTGACTATCAATGGGTCAACCATCCCGCCTACAATGAAGATCGTGGGCCGGTATCCATTCTTTCGGGCCGCCTCCATTATGAATTCTAAGCCCCTGAGAACCTACGGATGGATTCCCGATCGGCCGGATTCTCGAGATTACCTCTATACGGCACTCCGAAGGAAAGTTAAACTTAAGAACACGGTGGATTTGAGAGACAAGTGCTCCCGCGTGGAAGGCCAAGGAGATCTCGGCAGCTGCACCGCCCAGGCCCTTGCCGGCAATATCGAGTTTCTGGACAACCAGCCGGATTCCAAATACATCGACGTCAGCCGTCTTTTTATTTACTACAACGAGAGGGTCCTCATGGATACGGTGGGTTACGACTCCGGCGCAATGCTAAGGGATGGCATTAAGACCCTAAAAAACGACGGCGTATGCCCCGAAGAACTCTGGCCCTATCAGATCGGAAGATTCAAAGCCAAGCCGCCTGTGAAGTGTTATCAAGAGGCCAAGGCGCGCAGGATTATCTCCTATTACCGCATTCAAGCATTGAACGAAATGCTCAACTGCCTCACCGAGGGTTTCCCGTTCGTCTTCGGATTCACCGTTTATGAAAGCTTCGAATCCCCCAAGGTTGCTAAAACTGGTGTTGTCCCCCTACCTAAGAAAAGCGAAACCCCGCTGGGCGGGCATGCGGTCCTCGCTGTGGGCTACGATCAAAAGGCCAAGCGCTTTATCATCCGAAATTCCTGGGGGACCGGGTGGGGAATGGAGGGGTATGGCACAATGCCCTTTGCCTATTTGGAAGAGCTCGGCGGCGACTTTTGGACCATACGGAAATGACGGTGCTTTCGTAGCCGATACCGTGAGATTCCACACGCTCATCTTGTTTTTGTTAGTCTTTCTTTTGAATAGCAAATTTGCATTTGCACACCGAGAAGATTTTATTGATGAAACATTGGTTTACGTGACCCTTGAAAAGGGAGAAATAGAACCGGAATATTGGCTGGATACTGGATACCGTTCGCAGGAAGGTTCGGGTAAAAAGACCTCGTTTCTTCGCCACAGCTTGGCCGCCGAATACGGAATTACCGAACATTGGATGATCGATGGCCGGTTCACCCTCGAGGCGGTTCGACATAAAGAGCCCGTTTTTCAATCGGGACGATTTGAAACGCGTTACCGTTTCTTCGAGGAGGGTGAAAAGCCGGTTGACGTTGCTGTTTCCGTTGAGGCGAATACGGAAAGAGATAAAGAGGGCCGACAACAACCCGCTCTTGAGCCCCGACTGATCCTTTCAAAGGACTTTGATCAGCTGAACTTAACTTTGAATCTACCGGAAGAAATCCTTGTAAGATCAGGCAAGCCAACGTTTATCCCTTCTTTTGGACTTCGGTATAACGCTATGGAGCTTCTCCGATTGGGCACCGAAGTACGATACAACACGCATTCTCAAGAAGGTTCTGTCATTCCCCAAATATGGTTCGCTTTCCCTCACGAAATAACTCTCAAGCTTGGTTATTCTTTTGGATTTGATCACAACGAGGAAAGCTTTGGGAGAGTGGCCATCGAGGCGGGATTTTGATAGCCTCTTTTGTCTCTTAGGGCTCGAACTCTTCAATCCCGTGCCCATAGCTGTCGGGGTTTGGAGATAAATTATTAATCGTTCATTCAAGCCCCTTCCTGCCGGATAATAGGCGGGAAGGGGCATTTTTAAAACGCCATGAAAACAGTATTCATGCTTGCTTTCATTGGACTCATTTGTGTTGGGGCTGTACCACCGAGTTTGGCAAATACTCAGCCCACAGAGTCCATCTATGGAAAGATCGAAACACTAACAGGCGCCAAAGGGAAGTTAGATGAGAAAGAGGGTGTCTTCAAAGTCAGCTTCCCCCGCTCTGATTTGAAGGTAGATTCCGTTGGCGTCAAGATAACCCCACCCATGGGCTTGACGGTCTGGGCGGCGTTTAAGATCGTTGGAGACCACGCCATGATGATGGGAGACATGGTCCTGCTCCAAGACCAAGTTAACCCCGTCATGAGCATTGCTCTGGAGAACGGTTTACAGGTGACAGCCCTGCACAACCACTTCTTCTGGGAATCTCCTCGAATCATGTTCATGCACATCGGCGGTTCGGGCGATCCGGAGAAGCTCGCTTCGGCTGTTGGAAAAGTTTTCGCCAAGATTAAAGAAGCCAAGAGTGAAATGAACGACTTGCCGAAAGTGAACAGTGATCCCGCAAAGACCTCGCTTGACCCCCAAAAGATAAACACCATTCTTGGCCATGAAGGACAGCTCAAAGATGGCGTCTATAAGGTTACGATCGGTAGGACCACAAACATGGATGGCCATGAAATGGGTGGTGCGATGGGTGTCAATACCTGGGCAGCCTTTGCTGGTAGCGATGATCAGGCGATTGTTGACGGTGATTTTGCGATGCTGGAGTCTGAACTTCAGCCGGTTCTCAAGGCCTTGCGTTCAAACGGTATCAGCATCGTAGCCATTCATAATCATATGACGATGGAGAACCCAAGGATCATCTTTTTGCATTATTGGGGTGTTGGGTCCACGGCGGAGCTCGCCAAGGGCCTGCGTTCGGCGCTTGATACACAGAAGCAGTAAGCGGGTAGAAGAGGGTTAACTCCATGAGGAGGAGCTGTGATAAGCAGATCGCGGATGTTACTGGGAGGAATGTTATTGGTTGCAAGTGTATCGGCTGGAGCGACCATCTGGGCGGAGGCCTCCAAGGAAATGGTCGTTGATTTCCAGAAAGACGAGGTTGGCAAGCCACCTGCCGGCTGGACCGCCACCCAGACCGGCCAAGGCGAGGCGAAATGGACGGTCGTACAAGATGACACCGCGCCCAGCAAGCCCAACGTGCTTAAGCAATCGGGTGAAGCCAAGTATCCGGTTTGTATCAAGAACGACACCCGCCTCAAAGACGGTTTCGTGGAAGTGAAGTTCAAGCCCGTGTCAGGGAATGAAGACCAGGCGGGCGGCGTGATCTGGCGGGCCAAAGACTCCGACAACTACTACATCGCCCGGGCCAACGCGCTTGAGGACAACGTCACCATCTACCACACCATTCAGGGTCGGCGCGTGGCATTCAAGAACGTGGACCACAAGGTCAAGTCCGGCGTCTGGCACACTCTGCGAGTTGATTTTCAGGGCAACCGCTTCACAGTCATGTTCGATGGTGAAAGGGTTATCGAGGCTACCAATGACAGCTTCTCTGCCGCCGGCAAAGTCGGTGTGTGGACGAAAGCCGACAGTGTAACTCTGTTCGATGACTTCAGCTACGGAGAAAAATAACCCCCAGGCCGATGTCACCTGGGCCAACGAGTCGCTGTCGAATCTCGATGAAGAGCTGAAAGGGATCTTGAGGCATGGACACCGAAACAGTTCCTTGTACTTTGCCCCAGTTCCTCTCCTATTTTCTTTCCCTGGGGTCATTCGGTTTTGGTGGACCGATCGCGTTAGCCGGATACATGCAGCGGGATCTGGTTGAGAAACGGCGCTGGATTTCAAAAGCGGACTATCTGGATGGTTTGGCGCTGGCTCAGTTGGCTCCCGGCCCTCTCGCGGCCCAGCTGGCCATCTATCTGGGGTACGTAAGGGCGGGCGTATTGGGCGCCACCCTGGTTTCTCTGGCCTTCATCCTCCCTTCTTTTCTGATGGTGCTGTGTATTTCCTGGTTCTACGTCCGTTTCGGGGGATTACCCTGGATGCAGGCATTGTTCTACGGCATTGGAGCCGCGGTGATCGGGATCATCGTCAGGGCAGCTTATAAGCTCATCCGGCTGACGCTGGGTCAAGACCGTTTGCTGTGGGGAATCTTCCTCATATTGGCCATCACGACGGTCGTTACTCAATCAGAAGTCGTTTGGTTGTTCTTGGCGGCAGGGTTGGTGGCGTTGGTCAACCGGGCTCCGCCATGGAAGGCGACCACCGCTGCCCCCGCGAAGATGTTAGCCATGCTTCCCTTGAGCGCGGCCGCGGCCGCGGTTCCCGGATCTCCTGCGGCGGTAACTTCGATGCAGCTTCTGGGGTTTTTCGCTAAAGCTGGAGCCATGGTCTTTGGCAGCGGCTTGGCCATCGTCCCGTTCCTGTACGGGGGTGTAGTCAAGGAATACCATTGGCTCACCGAGCGGCAATTCATGGATGCTGTGGCGGTAGCGATGATTACCCCCGGCCCAGTGGTTATCACAGTAGCGTTTATCGGTTATCTGGTCAGAGGATTCTGGGGGGCGACATTAGCAGCCGTCGGTGTTTTTCTGCCGGTCTATCTGTTCGTGGTACTCCCCAGCCCGTGGTTTAAGAAGCACGGAAAGAATCCTCAGCTCAATGCTTTTGTGAAAGGAGTCACGGCAGCCGCCACAGGAGCCATCGCGGGGGCCTGTGTCTTATTAGCGCGGCGGGCGGTCTTTGATCTGCCGACCGCCTTCATTGCGCTGAGCGCATTGGGACTTTTGATCAAGTGGAAGGTGCGTGAACCCTGGCTTATTGCCGCCGCGGGGTTGGCGGGGATCTGTTTATTTCATGGTTAAGAACAAACTCCCGCAAGTCACCTTGCTTTTTTGGATCATGAAGATAGCCGCAACTACGTTGGGCGAGACGGCCGGGGACCTTTTATCGATGACGCTGAACGTGGGCTACGCGGTCAGTTCCATGATTTTGATCGCGTTATTTTTTTCCAGTCTTAGCGTCCAATTGAAGTCGAAAAAATATCATCCGCTGCTTTATTGGACCGTGATCCTTTCGACCAGTACTGCCGGCACGACTATGTCCGACTTTATCGATCGAACTTTAAAGTTCGGTTATCCAAAAGGGTGCTTTCTTTTAATCACGATTTTGTCGGTCATTTTTGTGATCTGGCGTTTGACCGGCCAATCTTTCTCCGTAACAAAGATCAAAACGTTTAAGGCGGAATTGCTTTATTGGACCGCCATTCTGTTTTCAAACACTTTGGGGACCGCTCTGGGCGATTTCTTGGCCGATAGTTCCGGTCTTGGATTTGGGGGCGGAGCGCTTTTGATTGCCGGTTTGCTGGCGCTGACAGCGTTGGCCGCGTTTTATACCCGAATTTCTAAAACCCTATTGTTTTGGATTGCGTTTGTCCTGACCCGTCCGTTTGGTGCGACAATGGGGGATGTTCTTACAAAAGCAAAAGCAAAGGGCGGTCTTGATTTTGGTACGATCGGCTCGTCTTTAGTTCTCGGATTAATCCTTGGAATTTTGATTCTGTACACGGCTTTAAATCGAAATAAGGAGGAAGTTCAATGAGACCGTTTATTATCGCGGAATGGTTTTTGGTTCTGTGCTTCATGCTGCTGACCACAGCATGTGTCATGGCTGCTATTAAACAATGGAATAAAAAGGGAGGAAAGAAGTCGTGACAAACGAACGTTCAATTCCGTGGAAACCACTCTTCACGGCACTGGGTTTTTTTGTGGCCGGGATTTTGATCTTTACGACTGCCGGGTGGGTGGATATTCACCCCACAGAGGTTGGGGTTTCTGTCAATAAAGTGGCTGGAAGAGTGGAAGAAATTCCACTGGGAGTCGGATACCATTTTTTTAACCGCTGGATTACGGATGTTGTGATTTATAAGGTGGCTTCCAGGGCCTATCCGCAAGATTCGATGAAGAGCGAATCTCATGCCAATGAATGGAGTATGAATCTCAAAACGAATGACGGACAGAATGTGTCTCTTGATTTGACCGTTATCTACGCGCTCGCCTCCAATGAGGTTCCCAAGCTCCATCAGCAGATCGGCCAGAATTACGAAGATGAAGTCTTGCTGCCTCAAGTCCGATCGGAAGCGCGTCTCGCGATCGGAAGTTATTCGGCGGAGGATATCTATCAGGGAACGGTCCGAGATCAAATCCAAAAAATGATGCGGGAAAAACTGAGCAACGCAATGGCCAAGTACCCCGCCATTCGGATCTCGGATTCTCTGATCAGGGATTTCAGGTTCAGCAAGGAGTTCGAGCAAGCGATTGAGCAGAAGAAGCTGGCCGCCCAAGCCGTCGAGATCAACAAGAATAAGGCGCTCGCGCAAGAGGAAGAGTCCAAGCGCCAAGAAGCGCAGGCGCGGGGGAGTAAATTACAGGCGATCCAGGAAGCCGAAGGCCGCGCTCAGTCCGCGAAGATTGAAGCGGATGCCAACCGATACAAATTAGAGCAAGAAGCTGCCGGGCAGTTAGCCAAATATACGGCGGAAGCAAAAGGTAAGGAACTCCTCGCGCTGGCGTTGGGAGGCGGGCAGAACGTGGTCGCCCTGAAGTTCGCTGAAACCATTCCGGATAAGCTGCAGATATGGGGAATTCCAACTGGAGAACACAATACGTCCTTTATGGATCTCTCTGGGATTTTCGGAAAGGTTTTTTCGAATAAAAAATCCGAATAAAACAAAAACCTTAGCCCGTTTTTTGATCGCCGCCCTGTTTCTTCTCACCGGGACGCTTCATTTCCTCCGGCCGGATCCGTTCCTGAAAATCGTGCCTCCCGCGCTGCCTTGCCCGTTGGGATTAGTCACTCTGAGCGGGTTCTTTGAGCTGGCGGGAGCGGTGGGGCTTATGATCCCCAGGTTTCGGAGGGCCGCGGCTTATGGGCTTGTCGCGCTGTTGATCGCCGTTTTACCGGCCAATATCACCATGGCGGTCGCGCACGTCAAATTCGGAGGGTTTCTGGACCACCCGCTGTATCATTGGATCCGGATTCCGTTTCAGGGGGTCTTGATCGCGTGGGTCCTCTGGTGCACGAGTGATTGAAGAGGAATATGGTTTCGCGTGCCCGTACTGCTCCGCGGAGATCTCGATCGCGGTGGATGTCACCGCGGGCCACCGGCAGGCGTTTACATACGATTGCGAGGTCTGCTGCCGGCCGATCTCCATCCGTCTTGGGGTAAGTGGCGGCGAGGTTACCGCTTTCAACGCCGAAAGGGAATCTTAGTTATAATAGTCTTCATGGAGATCATCCGGGAGTCGCTTACGCTGCAAGCATTGAAAGAAATGGCGGCTGCCCTGTTCGGGGACATGGTCAAGGCCGTGGTGGACGTCGACCGGGAGCGAATGGCGGTGAATGCCGAGCTTCATTCCGATTTGGAGGCGCTGCTGTTGGAGGACGGCTCGAAGCAGGCGAGTCTTTGGGGAATCAACCTTTACCCGGAATTGCAGGGCGGGGATTTTCTCGAGTTCGACTCCATGATCAATGTGCGCCCTTCCCAACACAATCGAAGCCGTGATGTTTTGGATCCCTGGATTCGAAAAAAGATCATCGCGATCGTCGAAAAAAAGATTCAGCGATGAACGACCGCTGGGAGGCTCTCCCATTCCTGGTTCAGATGGCGAATGTCGGCAGCGAAGTCGAGCGGGCTCTCCGCTGGAAAGCTAAAAACAACCCTGTCTATTGCGAGAAGGCCTTTGACCGGGCCTTGGAGCTGCTGGACCTTACCCTGGAAAAGGCGACCCGCTTCCGCCGGCTGAAGGAGCTTGCCCGGGCGCGGGAGCTCCTCGTGGATTACTTTCTGGGCTCAAACCAGTATTCCTCCACCGAGGCGGGCTGGAGGAGGTATTTTTTGAGCTTTGCCTGCGCGGCCAACCGGGATCGCTGAGAAGGAGGTTTGGGCTTGGTTTTACCGGTGGCGCCGGCGGGGGTAGCCGAAATTCCGGGTGCCGCCGAACGGGCGGCGCTGTTGCTGGCCCCCGCCGTGGCGCTGCTGCGGGCGT
>Ga0209515_10001880_pt1 | contig 33679 bp, 33 predicted proteins | sample Subgroupgradi54m_FD_187454 | JGI IMG/M metagenome (GOLD analysis project Ga0209515, IMG submission 187454) | Subsurface groundwater microbial communities from S. Glens Falls, New York, USA - GMW60B uncontaminated upgradient, 5.4 m (SPAdes)... ... | reverse complement strand
TCGGCACAGCCGGTTGTCGTCACTTCAGAGCCTCAAGCACCGAAGCCGCCGCCGATATCCCTACGAGCGTCCGTTACGAAGGAAGCGTTGCCTTTGGTTCAGACCGCCGGCCGGCCAGCCATCAGCTGGGCCAGCCGGGCGTTGGCCTTGTGGATGTTGAAGCCGGTGCGCAGCAACAGCGGCAAGAACAACCGGCGCGGCGCTGCGACCGCCGCGAACAGGTGCGCGGCAACGTGCCGGACCGACCACTGCTCGCACAGGCTGGGCGCGTCAAGCTGCTGCGGGCTCAGCGAGTCGACCAGGTCGGCGACCCGGCGTCGTTCATCCGCGATCATCCCGAGGATCTCCACGTTGGCTACCCTAACCGACGACCGCGCGGACCTGCCGCGTTCCGCACGGTCGTACCACCACTGTGGACACTCCTCTGGCCTCAGTGGTCGGCGGCTGCCCGGTCCCGGCCGACGCCGACCGCCACCAAGAGCACAGAGGCGATCCTGGCGCTGGGACTCGACAGCCCGGAGCGCGTCGACGACGTGGCCGACAAGGCTCTCGCGGCGGGCGGGTTGCCCGCGAATGAGGCCGACGACCAGGGCTTCAGGTACGCACGGAGTTCCAGGATCCCGACGGACACCCCGAGCCGAAGCGATCAGGTCCGGCGCACGAGTGCCGCCACAGCGTCGCGCACGTGGGGGTACGTGAACTGGAAGCCGGCCTGCTGCAACCGGGCCGGAACGCAGCGGCGCCCGGTCAGGGCGAGCGCGGGGTCGGTGCGCAGCAGCAGAGCACCGAGCCGGACGAGCGGTACCGGTGTCGGCGGACTCGGCGGGCGATGCAGCTCCTGACGCAGGGTGGCCATGAGTTCGGTGTTGCGGACCGGGTACGGGCTGGTGGCGTGCAACACTCCGCTGAGCCCGGGATCGTCCAGGCAGCGGCGCACGATGGCGAGCAGATCGGCGATGTGCAGCCAGCTGATCCAGACTCGCCCGTCGCCGAAGCGACCGCCGAGTCCCCAGCGCACCAGGCCGGTCAGCCGGTTGAACGCCGGGTGTCGCGGTCGAGCACGATGCCCGTGCGCAGGATGACCTGGCGCTGGGCGTGAACGCCTGCCGCCGAGCCCTCCCAGGCTCGGGCGACTCCGGCCATCTGCGGAGGGCCATCGGCCGGCGGTGCCGTCTCGTCGAGCACCGCCTCACCTGCGTCGCCGTAGATCGCCAGCGTGCTCATCTGCAGCCATGCCGCGACCGGGTGTTCGACCATGGAGGCGGCCTGCGCCAACGCGCGGGTCGGTCCGGTACGGGATCGGGTCAACAGAAGGATGTTGGCCGCGGTAGGACGTCGATCCACCAGCTCGCCACACAGGTTGATCAGCGCGGCGCCGGCCAGCTCACCGGCCCATCCGCCCACGGTCGCGCCATCCCAGCGCACCTGCCGGCCCCACCCGCCGGTCCTGACCGACCGGCTGAGCACGACGACCTCGTCACCCCGGCTGATCAGATCCTCCGCGATGCGCTGCCCCAACGCTCCTGACCCACCCGCGATGACCACCTTCACAGTGGTGATCCTGCCGTACCGAAGTCTCCCGTGCCACGGGGCGCTGGCTCGACTGGTACCCGATGCGGCGGTCGGCACCCGCCCTACACCGCGGAGTCGGCCTGGCAACACTCCCTCGGCTGGCCGGGTTCAGCCGGGCAGGCTCAGTGGTCGGCGGCTGCCCAGTCCCGGCCGACCCCGACCGACACCTCCAGCGGGACGTCGAGCGGGTACCCGCTGCCCATCTGCTCGCGGACCAGCGCCTCCAGGGGCTCCCGCTCCCCCGCGGCCACCTCGAAAACGAGCTCGTCGTGCACCTGCAGCAGCATCCGGGAGCGCAGTCCCGCCTCGCGCAGCGCCGCGTCGACCCGCAGCATGCCGACCTTGACGATGTCGGCGGCAGAGCCCTGGATCGGCGCGTTCAAGGCCATCCGTTCGGCCATCTCCCGGCGCTGACGGTTGTCGCTGTTGAGATCCGGCAGGTACCGCCGGCGCCCGAGCACGGTCTCGGTGTACCCGTCCCGGCGCGCCTGCGCGACGATCGCGTGCAGGTAGTCGCGCACGCCGCCGAAGCGTTCGAAGTACTCGTCCATGAGCGCGCGCGCCTCGTCCGGGGCGATGCCCAACTGCTGGGACAGCCCGTACGCGGAGAGGCCGTAGGCCAGGCCGTAGTTCATCGCTTTGATCTTGCGGCGCTGGTCGGAGACCACCTCCTCGACCGGCACACCGAAGACCGACGACGCGGTGGCGGCATGGAAGTCGAAGCCTGACCGGAAGGCAGCGATCAGCGCCGCGTCCTTCGACAGGTGCGCCATGATCCGCATCTCGATCTGGCTGTAGTCGGCCGACATCAGCGACTCGAAGCCGCTACCGGCGGCCGGGCCAGCACCACCGACGACGAAGGCGCGCCGGATCCGCCGCCCCTCCTCGGTGCGGATCGGGATGTTCTGCAGGTTGGGGTCGGTACTCGACAGTCGCCCGGTCGCGGCAACCATCTGGTTGAACGTGGTGTGAATCCGCCCGTCTTCGCTGACCGACTTGAGCAGTCCATCCACTGTGGACTTGAGCTTCGCCACGTCCCGGTGGCGCAGCAGGTGCTCCAACACGGGGTGCGCGGTCTGCACGAAGAGCCCCTGCAGCGCCTCGGCATCGGTGGTGTACCCCGTCTTGATCTTCTTCGTCTTGGGCAGCCCCAGCTCGGTGAAGAGGATCTCCTGCAGTTGCTTGGGTGAGCCCAGGTTGAACTCCCGCCCCACCACCGAATACGCCGCCTGCGCCGCTGCCTTCACCTCGGCCGCGAAGTGAGTCTCCAGCTCGGTGAGGTAGTGGGTGTCGGCGGCGATGCCGATGCGCTCCATCTGGCCCAGTACCCCGACCAGCGGCAGCTCAACCTCGGCGAGCAGCCGGTGCGCGGTGCCGCCGTCGCGCGACAGCTCCTGTGCCAGCGCGTCGGCCAGCTCCAGGGTGGCCCGCGCGCGCAGCATCAGCGCACGCTCGGCGTCACCGTCGTCGCCGAACCCGTCGAGGGTTAACTGGCCGTCGTCGGGGACATCCACCCGCAGTTCGCGCTGCAGGTAGCGCAGGACCAGGTCGGTCAGGTCGTACGAGCGCTGATCCGGGCGGGCCAGGTAGGCCGCGAGCGCGGTGTCGCACACCACGCCGACCAGCGCCCAGCCGTGCGCGGCACACGCCAGCTGGGCCGGCTTCAGATCGTGGATCACCTTCGGATCCCCCGCCGCGATCCAGGTGCCGAACGCAGCGTCATCGGTGGCGTCGAGCGCAGCGGGGTCGAACCAGGCGGCCGGACCGCTGACCAGAGCCAGCCCGATGCCGGTCAGCGAACCGCTGCCCCGCCCGAACGTCCCGTTGACGGCGATCCCGACCCGCTCGCCGGCGGCGGCGTGCTCGGCGAGCCAGCCGGCCAACTCGCCGGTACGCAGCAGTCGACCGTCGAGGTCGAAGCCGGCATCCGCCTCCGGTTCCACCGCATCGAGGTACTGATAGAGCCGGTCCCGCAGGACCCGGAACTCCAGCGCGTCGAAGAGCTGGTGCACCGCCTCGCGGTCCCAGCCGCGCCACTGCGTCTCGTCCGGGTGCAGCGGCAGCTCCAGATCGTCGATGAGCCGGTTCAGCTCGTAGTTGCGCATGACGTCGGCGAGGTGGGCGCGCAGGCTCTCACCGACCTTGCCCTTGACCTCGTCGACCTGGGCGATGAGGCCGTCGAGGCTGCCGTACTGGGCGATCCACTTCGCCGCGGTCTTGTCGCCGACGCCGGGCACGCCGATCAGGTTGTCACTGGTCTCGCCGACGATCGCGGCCTTGTCGCGGTACAGCTCGGGGCCCAGGCCGTACCGCTCGGTCACCGCTGCCGGGGTCATCCGGTCCATCTCGGAGACGCCACGTTTGAGGTACAGCACGGTGACGTCGTCGTCGACGAGCTGGAACGCATCCCGGTCACCGGTGACGATCGACACCTGCATGCCGGCCTCGCGCCCACGCCGGGCCAGGGTGGCGATCACGTCGTCCGCTTCGTACCCCACCTTGTCCACGGTCTGGATCCGTAGCGCGGCGAGCACCTCGCGGATCAGGCTCACCTGGGGGCTGAAGATCTCTGGTGTCTTCGACCGACCTGCCTTGTACTCCGGGTACTGGTCGAGCCGGAAGGATTGGCGGGAGATATCGAAGGCCACCGCGACGTGCGTCGGCTTCTCGTCGCGCAACATATTGATCAGCATGGAGGTGAAGCCGAAGACCGCGTTGGTCACCTGGCCGGTCCTGGTCGCGAAGTTCTCCGCCGGCAGCGCGTAGAACGCGCGGTAGGCCAGCGAATGCCCGTCCAGCAGCAGCAACCGGGGCCGCGTCTGGCTGGAAGCCCGTTGACCGGGTGCCGTCATGCTGGTTCCCGTCGTGCTGGTTCCCGTCGTGCTGGGTGTTGTCGTGCTGGGTGTTGTCGTGCTGGGTGTTGTCCTGGCGGGTGCCGTCACGCTTGGCGACTCTAGTCGCGTCCCCCGACAGGTCCACGTCGGACATGCTGGTCATGGTTGACTGGCAGCTCGGACAGCGCGACGGGAGGAGACGTGGCCGAGAAGCAGGATCTGCCGCTGGTGGAGTTCGCGTCGGCACAGGCCTGGCAGGCGTGGCTGACGGATCAGCACGCCACCTCCCCCGGCGTCTGGCTGAAGATCGCCAAGAAGGGCTCCGGCATCGACACGGTCGACTACGCCGGCGCTCTCGACGTGGCCCTGTGCTACGGCTGGATCGACGGCCAGAAGGGCGCCATCGACGACACGTACTGGCGGCAGCGCTTCACCCCCCGTACCCCGCGAAGCAGATGGTCGAAGATCAACCGGGACAAGGTCGCGGAGCTCATCGCGGCGGGCCGGATGCAGCCTGCCGGGCTGCGCGAGGTCGAGCGGGCCCGGTCCGACGGCCGGTGGGAGGCGGCCTACGCCGGGCAGCGCACCGCTACCGTTCCGGCGGACCTGGAGCAGGCGCTGGCGGATAACGACGCGGCCCGGGCGTTCTGGACCACACTCAACAGTGTCAACCGGTACGCGATCCTGTACCGGATCGGGGAGGCGAAGCGGCCCGAAACCCGGGCACGGCGCATTGCCACCTTCGTGACGATGCTGAGCGAGCAGAAGAAGCTCTACCTGCTCTGAGCGCGGCGCTGCCATACCGGGCGCTGCCCGGAGCGCTAACCCTCGGGAGTGGCCGGTCCCTCGGGAGTGGCCGGAGGGTTGGCGGACTCCGCGATGATCCGATCGGCGACCTCGCGCATGGACAGCCGGTGGTCCATCGCCGTGCGCTGGATCCATTTGAACGCCTGCGGCTCGTTCATGCTGTACGTCGTCATGAGCAGACCCTTGGCGCGCTCGACCGCCTTACGGGTCTCCAGCCGTTCGGTGAGCGAGGCGACCTCGGCCTCCAGTGCGGAGATCTCCCCGAACCGGGACAACGCGATCTCGATGGCCGGGATCAGGTCACTCTTCTGGAAAGGCTTCACCAGGTACGCCATCGCCCCCGCACCGCGGGCCCGCTCGACCAGCTCCCGCTGGCTGAACGCGGTGAGGATCACCACCGGCGCGATCCGGGCGCCAGCGATCTTCTCAGCCGCGGCGAGCCCGTCCATGATCGGCATCTTGACGTCGAGGATCACGAGATCGGGCCGGAGCTCCTCGGCAAGGCGGACCGCCACCTCACCGTCGCCAGCCTCGCCGACGACGTCGTACCCCTCCTCGATCAGCATCTCGCGGAGATCAAGCCGAATGAGCGCCTCGTCCTCCGCGATCAGCACCCGACGGCTCCGCACCTCACCCACCCGCGACACTCCGATCGACCTCAGACCTGGCGGCCGTTGCCGCCTCGATCAGACTAGTCGGTAGGCTAGTCGAGCGCCGGCAACAGTCCCCGTATCCCAACCGGCAGAGGAACGGAGCTCAAACCTCCGACAGTGTGGGTTCGACTCCCACCGGGGGCACATAGAACATCACAAATGTTCCGATCGGGCGCGGGCCCTGCTGGTCCCGCGCCCGATTCGTTGCTGTCAGGGGCGGTACGATGCCCCCGTCAGCTATGGTCAAGGCCTCGTGCTCGCGGCAGGAAACCTGGTGTCCGGTCCTGGGTGGAGCGCCACCCGCAGCCCAATAAGATCATCGATCGGCTTGGTCGTCGCGAGGCCGTCGTATGGGTGCGGCAGATCATCGCGCGCGGCGCGCTTGTGCCGGCCGCACGGTCGTCGGGCTCGCCGCAGGGTTCGGGGGCCGGGGGTCGCCGTGCGGCTGCGGCTTCGAGGCGAGGCCGGTTTACTGGTCGCGAGCGTGGGTCACCACGTGCTCGACAGATCGCGGCCAGTTCACGTGCGCTCGGTCGGTGGCGCAGGTCGCGCGCCAGCGTCCAACCGACCACCTCAGCCAGGCCCCCCGGCAGACCGGACAGCCCTTTCGGGACCGGTGCCGAGCGGGGCCAACGGATCGACTCAGGTCAGTGTCGGCGCGGCGGTCGCGTGCGTGGAAGCCGACTTTTGGGGATTGGGGATGGTTCGCCGATGTCGAACAGCTCCCGTTGGACGACCTCGACGAGCCACTGCTGCCACTGCTCGGCGCTCCAGCCCAGGTGCCCGACGAGCAGCTGATAGGTGTGGCTGTTCACGACCGCGAAGAAGGTCGCCGTCGCGCTATCGGAGTCGATGCCCGACCGCAGCGGCAACGCTTCAGTGAGCAATTCGACCAGGGCCTGCTGGGTGCGGTGGCGTCGCTCGGTATCTTCACGGATCAGCCGGGCTACCTCCGGTTCCGATGCGGCCGCGTCGCGCATCACCTCCTTGATCGCCGCAGTGCGGGCCGCGACCTCGGCAGCGCCACGAACCACGATCCCCAACCGTCGCACGCCGTCCGCTTCGCCCCTGGCCCGGGCGATCCAGCCCCGGTCCAACAATGCCACCGGAGCCGCGTCCCCGACGACCGTGACGTCCAGGGCACGGGCCAGGATCGCCTGCTTGGTGCCGAACGCCTGGTAGACGGTCGCCGGTGCCACCCGTGCGTCTCGGGCGATAGCCGCGACCGTGGTCGCGACGTACCCGCGGTCCAGGAACAGCCGCAAGCCAGCCTCGACGATCCGCTGCCGCGTCTGGTGCGCCTGTGCCTCGCGTCGTCGGCCCGCATCCGAGGTTCCCTTGACCGGCGCCGCCATATGGAGCAGAGTAACACTCTGTAGAGTCAGACTCCAGTCACTTCTGACCGTGCCGAGGAGCGTGAGACCATGAGTGACGACCCGACGCGCACCGATCCCGACAAGTACCAGACCATCTTCGAAAACGACCGCGTGCGCGTGATCGAATACCGCGACACCCCTGGTGCGAGAACCCAACCGCACTCACACCCCGACAGCGTCATGTACACGCTGTCGGACTACCAACGCCGCCTGCATTACGCCGACGAGAGCCGAGACGTCGTCATCCACGCCGGAACAGTGCACTGGCTGCCCGCGGAATCCCACGCCGGCGAGAACATCGGCACCACCGACAGCCACGCGCTCTTCATCGAACTCAAGAAGTAGGAACGGGCCACGATGATCGGTTCGGCGACCAGACAGAGCAGCAGCAGACCGCTCGCGCACCTCCGCACGACGAGGCAGGGAAAGCCGTGGCCGGGTCGCTCATCTACCTCCAGCAGGCCAGGTCGATCCTCTGAACGCCATGGTTCCGGCAGCCTCGGTCGGCTTGTAACTGGCGCTGGGTGACATCGCCGTGCGAAGACGTGATCATGTTGGACGTAGCGCCCGGCAAGGCGACTCCCCATGGTCGCGCGTCAGGCCGTCGGGCTAGCTTTCTCGGATCGATTGGTGCACGGCGCGAACCTTCCTGCGGCATAGAGGTGGTGGCATGAGGCCCAATAACTGGATGGGCGCAGCGCTCGGTCTAGGGACGTCAGTGGATGCGCTGGCAGCCCTCGCCGCGTACGCCCGTATCCACACCGAGGGCATCCCCGCCGAGCCGACGGTGCACGCCCTGCTCACCGAGATCGCTACTGAGATTCTCGGCGGTCCCGCCGATGACCCAGGCTCGATAGGCCCGTCGGTCATCGGGTTCGCCCAGACGTGGCTTTCTCAGGCGGATGAACTGGTCAAGAATCCTGGGCGGCAAGGAGGCTGGGAGCAGGTTGACGTGCCGCTCTTACAAAGCATCGGTCGGGGGTCGATGTCGATCGCTGGGGCCATCCGGGCAGCCGAAGACGCGCTTGGCTCGCTGGGTGCGACGCTCGCAGCACCAGGTGCGACCTTCCTCGATGTCGGCACCGGAACGGCCTGGCTGGCGATCGCGATGGCGCGCTCCCATCCGGGGCTGCGCGTCGTGGGCATCGACATCTTCGAGCCCGCACTCGATCTGGCCAGAGCCAACATCGCATCCGTGAGCATGGGCGACCGAGTCGAGCTACGACGTGACGACGTGACGACGTTGCCTGCCACCGCCGAATACGACGCGATCTGGCTCCCGATGCCCTTCCTGCCTGCCGACATCGTCCCCCGCGCGATGGCCGCCGCGTTCGGAGCACTACGCCCCGGCGGATGGGTCCTGGCCGGGACCTTCGCAGGCACTGATGACCGGCTCTCCCGCCTGCTGACGGACTTGCGCACAGTCCGCTGCGGTGGCTACCCCTGGCAGTCCGACGAACTCGTCAACGAGATCGCCGCCGCCGGATTCCTTGAAACAGCGCATGTGCTCCGCTCATGGTCGGCACCCGTGCAACTGCATGTCGGACGACGCCCCGTAGCGCCATTTCAGGCCGCTCGCGAGCCAGCTACTTCGACCTGAAGAGTGAGTTCGGGCCGAATTGGGTGTCTGCTGCTGATCTTGTATCACCAGGGCACCACCCCGGCGTCGTCGAAGAATCCGCCGGTCGGACCGTCGTCGGGCAGGGTCGCGAGCCGGATCGCGATCGCCGCGCCCTGTTCGGGGGTACGCAGGCCGCGGAAGCCGTTGAGGTCGGTCGCGGTGTAGCCGGGGCAGGCGGCGTTGATCAGGATGTTCGTGTCGCGTAGCTCCTTGGCGTACTGGACGGTGACGGCGTTGAGGAACGTCTTCGACGGCACGTACGCGGCGGACAGCGGGCCCGTCGCCTGCTCACTGGCGGAACTGGTCTGGCGGGTGAGGGAGCCGACGGTGCTGGACATGTTCACGATCCGCGGCGACGCCGCACGGCGCAGCAGCGGCAGCATCGCGTTGGTGACGCGGATGACGCCGATCACGTTGGTCTCCGCGGCCGTCCGCACGGCCCTGAGGTCGACCGTGGTGGGCTCCTGCGGCATGCCGCCTGTCACGCCGGCGTTGTTGACGAGCACATCGAGGCGGCCGGCGCGCTCCTCGACCAGCCCGACGGCGGCGGCCACGCTCGCGTCGTCGGTCACGTCCAGCGGCACGCCGAACGCGTCGACTCCGGCCGCGCGCAGCTTCTCCACGGCCGCTTCCCGGCGCGCCTCGTCCCGGGCGCCGACGCCGACGCTCCAGCCGAGGGCACCCAGGCCGGCCGCGATCTCATACCCGATCCCCTTGTTCGCGCCGGTGACCAGCGCGATCGTCCGTTCGTTCATGCATTCGATCCTGTCCGGGCCGCGGCGGGGCCGCCAACACCGTTTGGGTGGGCAGCGATACCTCCCGGGCATCGATCCCGGGTCACTGGCTTCTCCGGTCACCGCCACCTCGCCCCGCCGCCAGCTCTCGGCGGCACCGCCCAGGCGGTCCCGCCGGTACCGTGGCGGCATGGAGACACGGGAGCTGCGGTACTTCGTCGCCGTCGCCGAGGAGCTGCACTTCGGGCGGGCCGCGCAGCGGCTCGGGATCGCACAGCCGCCGCTGTCGCGGGCGATCCGGCAGCTCGAACGGCGGCTCGGGGTGGCGCTGCTGGTACGCACCAGCCGCACCGTCACGCTGACCGAGGCCGGGTCGGTGTTGCTGCGCGAGGGCCGGGCGGCGCTCGACGCGGTCGACGCCGCCGACCGCCGTACCCGCCGCGCCGCCCTCGCCGTGACCGGCCACCCCGGCCTGGTCCTCGTCACGAAGGCCGGAGCGTCCAGCGAACTGCTGTCGAAGCTGCTCGACGCGTACGCCGCCGAACCCGGTGCGGTCACCATCGACGTGGTCCTGTGCGGGATCGCCGAGCAGGAACGGCTGCTGCGCGACGGGCGCGCCGACGTGGCGCTGCTGCACCGGCCGTTCGACTCCACGACCGGGTTCGACACCGAGCAGCTGTACACGGAGGGGCAGGTCGCGGTCCTGCCGGCCGGGCACCCCCTCACCGGCCGGGCCAACCTGCGGACGGCCGACGTCACCGCGCTGCCCGGCCTGCCGATGCCACGCTGGCCAGGCCGCGACGGCGCCTACCCGCACGGCCCCGGTCCGCAGGTTCGCGACTACACGCAGCTGTACCAGCTGATCGCGCTCGGCCGGGCTTCGGCGATCCTGCCCGAGTCGTGCAGGGCCCATCTGCGCCGGGACCTCGCCGCTGTCCCGGTGCTGGACGCGCCGACGGTGACGACGGTGATCGCGTGGCCACCGCACAGCCGGTCCCAGGCACTCGCCGGGCTGGTCCGGGCCGCGACCCGCCTCTAACAGGGCATCCTCGTCTGCCGCAACTGCCAGCAGCGGATCAACAAGGACTAGCTCCATATCAAGCGTGACCGGGCAGCCCGCGGCCGAAGGAGCCGGCCTCGTCGGGCCCGGGTACGTAGGCCAGTACCGCCATGACGACCTCGGCGAATCCGCGCAGCAGCAGCGACAGCAGCCGGTACATCAAGCTGTACTGCTTGGAGAACGCCTTCAGCACCTACCAGCGGCTGCGCCGCAAGCGGCCCAGCCCCGTCTCGGAGGAACTGGCCGCTGTCGGGTAACGCATCAGATCGAGACGATCGTGATGAGGTCGTCGAGCCCGGCGAGGTCTTCGGCGTTGCGGGTGTAGATGGCGGCGTCGTGAGCGTGTGCGGTGGCGGCGATCAGCAGGTCCATGACCCGGGCTCGGGGCTGGCGTCCGACCTGCGCGACGCGGGCGGCGAGGCGCCCGTAGCTGACGGCGACGGCGTCGTCGACGGGGAGCGGGTCGAACCGTCGCTGGATGCTGCTCAGTCGGGCGAGCCGACCGGCCCGCACCTTCGGGGTCTTGGCGACCAGGACGCCGAAGTGCAGCTCGGCAACGCTGGCCACACTGATGGCCAACTCCCCGGGGATCGGGGAGATGCCGGTGGCGATCAGAACGCTGGTGTCGAGAATTCCGCGGCTCACGGCTTCGCCCAGGGGCCGATGAGCGAGCCGTCGAGCAGGTCGCGGTCCTGCGCCCAGTCGGCGTCGGCGGGCTCGGCGAAGACGTCGGCGAGCGGGTACCGGCTGGTCCGCCTCCGGTACGACGCGCACGCGCCGGGCGCAGTGACCGGCCAGGTCCTCGACGTGCACCGCTGGAAGACCCACAGCCAGGGAAGGGCACAACCGCCCTCGTGTGGCTGTACCGGCTGGTCATTGACGACGGCCGGCACAGGCACACCGCCGGTTGGGCGCCGATCTCGACGACCCTCGCCCGTATTGTCTGCCGCGTCATCGTCCGGGCATTTCGCCGTGACCGCTTCGTGATCATTGTGAGACAAGTCATCGGCGAGCACCTCGACGGCGGCGGCCCGCTTCCATAAGATCTGGGACCGCCGCTTCTTGCCGACATCATGATCCTGTTTCGCAACTGTAGGAGCCTCCTCAATGACCGCACCGCCCGTCGCCGGTCTGCTCGTGTTGCGCCCCGACGCACAGGATCTGTTGTTCAGGCAGGCCCGTACCGCAAACACGTTCACCGACGAACCGGTCACCGAGGAGCAGATCCGCGCCATCTACGACCTCGTCAAGTACGGCCCCACGGCTATCAACGCTCAGCCGCTGCGCATCCTGCTGCTGCGTTCGGCGCAGGCTCGGCAGCGGCTGATGCCCCATCTGAGTGAGACCAACCGGGCCAAGACCGCGACCGCGTCGCTCGTGGCGATCCTCGCTGCCGACATCGAATTCCACGAGAACCTGCCACGGGTCTTCCCGCACAAGCCGGAGGCGAAGGATCGGTTCGCCGGGGCAGATGGCGCCGCGGATAGGGAGGCCCATGCGCGGTTCAACGCCGCGCTGCAGATCGGCTACTTCCTGATCGGTGTGCGCGCCGCCGGGCTCGCCGCCGGGCCAATCACCGGCTTCGATGCCGCCCGTGTCGACAACGAATTCTTCGGCGACCGCCCGCTTCGCTCGATGCTCGTCGTCAACCTCGGTCGCCCCGGCCCGGACGCCTGGCTCGAACGGCTACCCCGTCTCGACCACGACGAGATCGTGCAAACCATCTAGTCGGCGGCCACATAGGTCGAGCACCCTGCCGTGGGGTGAGGCGAGGCGTACCTCGTCGAGGATCCCTGCGGATCAGCGCAGCCCGATTCGTTTCTGTCACTCTGTCACCGGCGGCGCGCGGCGCGGAGCCGCCGACGGGACTGTAGCCTCGCGAGGTGAGCGACGGTGCCGAGCTGCGGACCGGGCGGCTGTGCTTGCGGCGCTGGCGCGAGGCGGACCGAGCAGCGTTCGCCGCGGCGAACGCCGACCCCGAAGTCATGGAGCACCTTCCCGCACTACTGACCCGCGAGGGCAGCGACCTGCTGGTCGACCGGATCGAGACCGAATTCGACCAGCGCGGGTACGGGCTGTGGGCCGTGGAGGTCGTCGCGACAGGACAGTTCATCGGCTTCACCGGGCTGTCGGTGCCCAGCTTCGACGCCCACTTCACCCCAGCGGTGGAGATCGGCTGGCGGCTGGCCCGACCGGCCTGGGGCCACGGGTACGCCACGGAAGCCGCCCGGGCGGCGATGGACTTCGGCTTCAACCGCATCCGCCTACCGGCGATCGTCTCGTTCACGGCCGCAACCAACCTACGGTCGCGGGCAGTCATGCAGCGGATCGGCATGACCCGTGACCCGGCCGACGACTTCGACCACCCCAACCTGGAGCAGCACCACCGGCTACTGCGACACGTCCTGTACCGGATCTCCTACGACCGCTGGCGCACGTACCAGAGCCAGCTGGACGTCCAGCTCAGCACGTAGGCATGGGGCTCCACCGCAAGATCTATGCGCCATGCTCATGACTGACCCCGATCGGACGACGCGGCCGGCCAATTCCGCGAATAGGATCAAAATCCGACATAGCGGTTGGATGTAGCGGGTCAATGAAAGTACACGAAGCGGGCATGCGGTGAACCGGTCCGGAGCGGGCCGTGGTCCGCTGCGCCTGCCGCGGATCACGGCAGGCCGGCTCACCCGAGGATGGGCGGGCCCGGGTGGTACCCGGCTCCGCCTGGTGCGGCCCGGCGAAGCTACCCGGGTCGAGCAGTTGCTGCATGTGGCCGGGATTCCGCTGGACCCCGAGCTCACCGGGCTCATCGACCTGGGTGACACGGCCACGGCGGTGCTGCAAGGGCTGACCGATGGTCCGGACAGGCTGCTCGGGCTGCTCGCCAACGCGCTGGCTGCCGGCGATCCCACCTCGGTCCTGCCCAGCCTGGTCACCGTGCTGGTCGCGGTGAACCGGATCGGCGCGCTGGTCGGCGCCCTGTTGGCCGCACCGCCCGCCACCGTCCTGTCCACTGCGGCGGCCGGCGGGGTTGCGCTGGAACGGGTCATGTTCGGTGCGGCCGCCGTGACAACTGTCCAGGCCCTCGCGGTCGACCCAGCGGCCCGGCGCAGGGGCATCGGTACTGCGCTGCTGGAACGGTGCACGCAGCTGTACGAACATCTCGGCTTCTATCTGGTGTGTGGGCAGTTCCGCGCCGGCAGCGGGCTTGAGACGTACTACAGCCGCCGGGGCTTTGACGTGCTGCCCCTGGGCGAAGGGATCTCCCTGACCCGGCTTGGCCTGCCGGTCCGGATCAGCGCCGGCAGCAGTGAACGCCTCTTCTTCCGCTGGCGGACCGGAGCACCCTCGCCCCGATAGGCACCCGCGGGGGTCGCCGGTGTTACGCCACCTGCTGGCGACGATGTGCTTTTGCCTGGTGGCGCTCGACGACAACCGCGCCCAGCAACGAGCCCCCGAAGATCACGCCGCTGAGCACGACGAGCCAGATGGACAGGATGAGCGTGGCGCCCACGGGTCCGTAGTCGTTCACCGCTTCGGCGATCTGACCCGGCAGGACCACCCCGGACACCATGACCAGCACGGTCGTCCCGAGCGTCATACAGACCGCGCCAGGGAACAGGCTGCGCCACCTGATTCGCCCGGACAGCAGGAGGTGCTGGCTCCACCAGTAGAACAGCAACGACAGGACGAACTGCGCCACTGCACGTACCGGTAGCCCCACGTGCGCCCAGCGGTTGATGTCGTGACCGAGGCGACCCGCATACCACAGGACGACGAGGTAGGCGAGCAGGCCGATGACCCACAGCAAACGTCGCAACGTCGAACGCAGTCCGCTGCGCGGCCGCGACCAGATCATCTCGTAGCCGCGCTGCTGGGTGGCGGCAACACCCGTACCGAACACGACGGCCACCATGAGTCCGATGACAAGTTCGGTCATGTCGACGGTCGACGAGCTCTGGAACAAGGCGGTAACGGCACCAGCGGCCGTGCCGTTGAGACCGAGAATGTGGGCGACGAAGCCGCCCATCCCCCGCCCGCCGGCCCGCTGGACGACTGCGGACGCCGCCACCAGGAGCGGAGCCGTGCAGAGCACCTGCTGCGCGCCAAGAGCCAGCGTCTGAGTCGCCAGGTCAAGCTCGTGCGCCCGGCGCCATCCGTGCCCCGGCAGGCTGTCGGCCCGCCGCTTCAATCCGTCAGCAACCCGCCGCCGCGCCACGTCCCACCCAGACATCACCCTCCCGGCCAACTCCCCAACCGGACCGCTGCGGGTGAGCATACCGATCAGCCGGGCCGCGTTCTACCGCCCGGCGGGGCCAGCGCCTCACCACCCCGAGGACGGCCGCGGGTTGCCGGGCCGCCTATCTTGGGCGGGTGCATGAGAATGTGGCGGTGGCGGCGGCCGGGCCGGTACGCCCAGCCGGACCGGCACGGTCCTCGCGGCGACCGTGGCAGAGCCGCGTTCCGACCGCGTTCTCCGGGGTGCTCGCTGCACTGGCCGTGCTGTGCGCGGTTGCGGCGGTCAACGTGGCGTTCGGGGTACGTCTGCAGCCGGTCCGCGGAATCATCGACGCTCTTGTCCTGCCGGCTCCACCCAACCTGGGCTACGCGGCGTTCCTGGCCGTGCTGGCGGCCGCCGTCGCCCGGCGAAAGCACATCGCGTACCGGATGCTTCTCGTCTACTTCGTCCTGACCTCCGTCACCGATCTCGTGCTTCTGGTCCTGTTCTACCTGCCAGCCAAAGAACCTGCGGACTTCTGGAACGAGGGCCGGCCGTGGGTGCCCTGGTTCGGTCCCGGGCTGGCCTCGGCCAACCTCGTGCTCACCACGGTTGCACTGGTGGTGCTGGTCGCCTCGCGCCGGGAGTTCTACGCCAGGGTGCAGCGCGCCAGCCCGGCCAAGGCGATGGCGACCCTGATGTGCCTGCTGGTGCTCTTCTTCGGTCTGGGTTGGATGCTGGTCGAGGCGCAACCGGGGAGCCTGCCGACGGGGTGGAGCCGGTTTGCCTATGCCGCGGAAAGGGTCACCGGCGGGGCGTTCTGGCTCGACCTGCCCCGGATACACCACAGCCGGGTCCCGGGCTGGGTGAGCCTGGTGCTCGGGCTCTTCGGGGCGATCGCGCTGTTCGCCGCGCTCTTTGTGCTGCTGCGCTCACAGCGGGCCGCCGCGGGGCTCGTGCCGGAGGAGGAGCGGCGAATCCGGGAACTGCTTGACTCCTGCGGTGAGCGCGACTCGCTGGGGTACTTCGCCACCCGCCGGGACAAGGCGGTGATCTTCTCACCCAACGGCAAGGCGGCCGTCACCTATCGGGTGGTCCTCGGGACGGCGCTGGCCAGCGGGGACCCGATCGGCGATCCCGGGGCGTGGGGCCCGGCCATCGCCGCATGGCTGGATCGGGTCCGCCGGTACGCCTGGACCCCAGCGGTGATGGGGGCGAGCGAGGAGGGCGCGACCGCGTACGCCCGGGCCGGGCTGCGCGTCATCGAGATCGGCGACGAGGCGATCGTCCACGTAGCACAGTTCACTTTGGACGGCCGGGAGATGCGCCAGGTACGCCAGGCGGTGCAGCGGGCACGGCGGGCCGGGTACACGGTGCGAATCCGCCGGCACTCGGAGATCTCTGCTGACGAGATGGCGCGCATCATCGAACTGGCCAGTCGGTGGCGGGACACGGAGACCGAGCGGGGCTTCTCGATGGCGCTGGGGCGCCTGGGCGACGCCGCCGACGGCCGCTGTGTGCTGGTCGAGGCGCTCGACCGGCAGGGCGCGGAGGCAGCGCTCTTGTCGTTCACGCCGTGGGGCTGCGGTGGGCTGTCGCTGGACCTGATGCGCCGCGACCGGTCGAGCGACAACGGGCTGGTCGAGTTCGTCGTCGCCGAGTTGGTTGAGGCGGCCGCGAGGCTCGGCGTGGAGCGTATCTCGATGAACTTCGCGGTCTTCCGCGCGGTCTTCGAGGAGGGCGCACGGATCGGCGCCTGGCCGGTACTGCGGGCCTGGCGGCGGCTGCTTGTCTTCTTCTCGCACTGGTTTCAGCTGGAGTCGCTGTACCGTTCGAACGTCAAGTACCGCCCGGAGTGGGTGCCGCGGTACCTGTGTTTCGAGGACCTGCGCGACCTGGCGAAGGTCGGCCTCGCCTCGGTCATCGCCGAGGGTTTCGTGGTGCGGCCGAGTATGCGTACTCTGCTGCGGCGCGGCGCCCCCGTGCCGGAACAGGCGCCGGGGCAGCCCGCGCAGACCGGCCTGGCCAAGGTCGCCCCGGCTGAACCGGCGTCGGTGGAGTCGGGCCCGGTACGACCGGGCGCCGGTCCGTCCGGCGTGGCCGAGCAGACCCAGGTGCGCCTGGCGAAGCTGGATGCGCTGCGCGCGGCGGGCGTCGACCCGTACCCGGCCGGCTTCGGGCGTACCCACTCCTGCGCTGAGGTCGCCCGCGCGCACGCCGGTCTCGCCCCGGGCACGGCGACCGGCGAGTCGGTCGCGGTCGCTGGGCGGTTGGTGCTGCTCCGAGACCACGGCCGGCTCTGGTTCGCCACGCTGCGGGACTGGTCCGGTGACCTGCAGGTGATGATCAGTGTGGACTCCGCCGGCGCCGACTCCCTCGCCGCCTGGGCGTCCACAGTGGACCTCGGCGACCAGGTCGGAGTCTCCGGCGAGGTGATCACGACCAGGCGCGGCGAGGTCACCATCCACGCACAGCAGTGGACGCTGACCGCGAAGTGCCTGCATCCCTTGCCGGACAAGCACCGCGGCCTGACCGGCCCGGAGGCGACGGTACGCCAACGCCACCTCGACCTGATCGTCAACCCGGCGGCACGCCAGATGCTGATGGTGCGCGGGGCGGTGGCGCACGCGCTGCGCAGCACGCTGGTCGAGCGCGGCTTCCTGGAGGTCGAGACGCCGATCCTGCAACGGATCCACGGCGGCGCCCAGGCGCGGCCGTTCGTGACCCACAGCAACGCCTACGACCTGCGGCTGTACCTGCGCATCGCGCCCGAGCTGTACCTCAAGCGGCTGGCGGTCGGCGGTGTGGAGAAGGTCTTCGAGCTGGGGCGCAACTTCCGCAACGAGGGCGCCGACGCGACCCACAACCCGGAGTTCACGATGCTCGAGGCGTACCAGGCCTACGCCGACTACGTGGTCATGCGGGAACTGACGCGCGATCTGGTCGTGGCGGCCGCAACGGCCGCGTTCGGGGCGCCGGTGGCCCACCGAGGCGACGTCGAGGTGGACCTGCGTGGGCAGTGGCCGGTGGTACCGGTACACCAGGCGGTGTCGGCGGCCCTGGGCGAGGAGGTCGGGCCTGCGACACCGCTGGCGCGGTTGCGCGAGCTGGCCGCCGCGGCGCGGGTGCAGGTGAACCCGACCTGGGGCCCCGGCGCGGTAGTGCTGGAGCTGTACGAGCGACTGGTCGAGGGGCACACTCAGGCGCCCACCTTCTACACCGACTTCCCGACGGAGGTCTCACCACTGACCCGGGCACATCGCTCGGATCCCCGGCTGGCCGAGCGCTGGGACCTGGTCGCGTTCGGAACGGAGCTGGGCACCGCGTACACCGAGCTGATCGACCCGGTGGAGCAGCGGCGGCGCCTCACCGAGCAGTCGCTGCGCGCCGCTGGTGGCGACCCCGAGGCGATGGAGCTCGACGAGGATTTCCTGCACGCGCTGGAGTACGCGATGCCGCCGACCGCCGGTCTCGGGCTGGGCCTGGACCGCCTCGTGATGCTGCTGACCGGCCGCTCGATCCGGGAGACCACACCATTTCCGCTGGTACGGCCGACAGAGGGCGCTCGATCGTGACGAAGCCGTGCCGGCGCGCCGGCTTCCACCACGGGCACCGCTACCGGTCCCCAGTTGGTGAAACGAACGGACGACGATCTCGACCGCAACGCGTTCGCACCCACCCCGGGTTGCCCATCTGGCAGGATCACCCTGTGACCCACCAGCCCACGGGCGCAGACGACCTACCGGTTGTCCTGCTGCATGGTGCGCCCGGCGGTGCCCACGACTGGCAGCGAGTCGTACCTCTGCTGAACGACTGCACGGTACTGGCACCGGACCGGCCCGGCTACCGGCCGGGTTTCGATTGCGGGGCCGGGGGCTTTTTCGACAACGCCCGCTGGCTGGTCGACCTGCTGGATCGCCATGAGCTGGCGCGGGTGGTCGTCGCCGGCTACTCCTGGGGCGGGGGCGCCGCGCTGGCCACCGCACTGATCGCTCCAGATCGCGTCGGTGCACTTGCCCTGATCGGCTCGGTCGGCACCCGGTCAGCCGTCAGTGCGGGTGACCGGGTCGTGGCCTGGCCTGGCGTCGGGGCAGCCGTCAGTGCGGTGATGCACCGCTGGGGACCGGCCTGGGCCAACCGGGTCGCCCGCGGCAGTGGCAGCAGGCTGGACACCAAGCAGATCGCTTCGTTGGACGCGAGCCTGTCGGCGATGTCGAGCGGGCCGGCCTGGTCGTCGTGGCTGGTCGAACAGCGTGCCCTGATCAAGGAATCGCCGGCCCTCGACGATGCGCTGAGTCAGATCGACGTACCCGCCGTGCTGCTCAGTGGAGCGCAGGACACGGTCGTACCACCCGCCGCGTGCCGTGACCTGGCACGCAGGCTGCCGAAGGCCAGGCTCCGAGAGGTCGCCGCCGGACACCTGCTTCCGCTGGAGGCACCCCAGGCCGTGGCAGAGGCAATCCGGGAAGCCATGGCGCTGCGGGCGTCATCGACGGCAGCCAGCCGAGGCTAACGCCACGACGGCGCTGCTGTGACACTGGGCGGATGACCGAACCCGTACCTGCCGCAGGATGCCCCGCATGTCAGACGATGGACCGCGCCGACGGTGTCGAGGATGGCTGGCTCGTCCCGAAGCTCCACAAGAGAATCAAGAATGAGAACAAACTCGTCGAGGCACTCAAACAGACCCAGGATCGCGCCGCCGACGCGGTAACGAGGTTCGCCGGATCGCTCAACTTCGTCTACCTGCACTCGGTCTGGTTCGGCGTGTGGGTGCTGTTCAATGTCGGCCTGCTCGGCGCGACACTGCAGTTCGACAGCTACCCGTTCGGCCTGCTGACGATGATCGTCAGCCTTGAGGCGATCTTTCTGTCCACGTTCGTGATGGTCAGCCAGAACCGTCAGGCGATGCGTACCGAGGTGCGCGGCCAGCTCGACTTCGAAACCAACCTTCGCTCCGAGGTCTGGTCGCTGCATATCGGCCAGGCCCTGGGCATCGACCCCGAACACGTCGAAGCCGTGGTCGCCAAGGCGATCGAACAAGCCAGGGAGGTGGAGAACCAGTCCTGACCGTGAGCCCGGTGGACGACCCCGGTTCAGCTCGGCGCACGGTTGCCAACCTTACGTACTTCGAACGTTCCCATGACGGCTCGTGGGCTCGCGTCGGGCACCGTTGGACGGACGAGACGGACGGGGGTCCCCGACAGTGAGGACAGCAAGATGACCATGACACCGCAGGGTGTACACCCGGCATCGTCGCGGCCGTGGCGTAGGCCTGGCGGGGGCGGCGTGGTGTGCCTGGTGGCAGTGGCGTGCCTGCTCCTTCTCGCCGCGTGCTCATCGACCGGCGGTGCAAGACCGTCCGCGAGCACACCTGCACCGGGCGCGCCGAGCGGTGTACCGGCGCCCGCGACGTCGGGTTCACCGGGGCGCCTGTCGGTGTCGGGAGCACAGATCCTCGATCCCGAGGGACACCCGATCGTCCTGCGGGGCTACAACTGGGGCCAATGGGGGACCGCCCAGCCGCAGGATGCCGCCGACAACGTCGCCCAGGGAGCGAACTCGGTGCGGATCCCGCTGCGCTGGTGGGGTGATTGGAAGGACGGCGTGGACAGCCGCAACACCGCCGCACCCGGACACATCGATCCGGCGCACCTGGCGGTACTCGACCAGAGCATCGCCTGGGCGGGTAGCCAGCACTTGTGGGTGATCCTGTTCGTGGACTCCAACAACGGGCAGGGCGCGGGCGGTCGGACGGACAACTTCTGGACGAACGGCGCGATGAAGCAGGAGTTCGTCGAGGTGTGGAAGTTCCTGGTCGACCGCTACGCCCACACCCCGTTCATGGGCGCGTATGAAATCCTTCCCGAGCCCAGGGCACCCGGGGTCAGCGATGTCGCCGTGAGGGAATTCTACGATTCGATCATTCCGGTGGTGCGAGGTATCGATGCCCGCACGCCGATCGTGGTCGGCTCCAACAACGCCTACGACCTGAGGCACCTCACCGCGGCTCACACCACGGTCGACAAGAACATCATCTACACCGGCGACTACTTCATCTTCGACAACGCCCTCGCCCGCCTGCCGGACATCCTGGCGTTCGTGAAGCAGTTCAACGCCCCAGTGTGGATCAATCAGGTGGGTATCCCCAGCGGCAACGCGGACAGCCAGGCGAAGGCGCGAAGTGTGCTGGGTGCCTTCAATGCCAACGGGATCGGCTGGTCCTGGTGGACGTACCGGATCTCCGGTACCAACCCCGACACGCACGGCATCTACTACCAGGACCCCAAAGACAGCACCCGGTGGGTGGTCAAATCCGAATGGCTCTCCCTGGTGGGCAGCTTCCTGCCCCAGTCCTGACTCCCGCCCGCAAGCTCTGGTCAAGCTCAAGTCGGCCGCATCGCGCTGCAAACGCTCTCTAATTCTGCATACGGGCCTACCACCCATGGATGCGGGAGAAGCGATGACGCAACCGCTGATCGAGCTTCGGGGCGTACAGAAGCACTTCGGCAGGGTGCACGTCCTGCACGACGTGAACCTGACCGTCGACCGCGGCGAGGTCGTGGTGATCATCGGTCCGTCTGGCTCAGGAAAGTCCACCCTGTGCCGGGCGGTCAACCGCCTGGAGACGATCGACTCAGGTGAGATCCTCTTCGACGGCCAGCCGCTGCCGGCCGAAGGCCGCGCCCTGGCGAGGCTGCGCAGCCAGGTCGGCATGGTCTTCCAGTCGTTCAACCTCTTCGCCCACAAGACGGTGTTCGACAACGTGGTACTCGGGCCGGTCAAGGTCCGCCGGGAGAAGCGGGCAGTGGTCCGGCAACGCGCGCTGGCCCTGCTGGACCGGGTCGGCATCGCCGACCAGGCGGACAAGTACCCGGCTCAGCTCTCCGGCGGGCAGCAGCAGCGGGCCGCGATCGCCCGGGCACTGGCCATGCAGCCCCAGGCGATGCTCTTCGACGAGCCGACCAGCGCCCTGGATCCCGAGATGGTCGGCGAAGTCCTCGACGTGATGACCGGACTCGCCGCCGACGGCATGACCATGATCGTCGTGACGCACGAGATGGGCTTCGCCCGGCACGCCGCGAACCGGGTGGTCTTCATGGCCGACGGCCAGCTGGTCGAGCAGGCGCCGCCGGCCGAGTTCTTCACCAGTCCGCGCAGCGAGCGGGCCAGGGACTTCCTGTCGAAGGTTCTCACCCACTGAGGCCCACCGGTCTGTCCACCGTCCACCATGGACGCCGGCGCACCCGTGGCCGGCGACCCTTCCCAAGGAGAAGTACATGAGACTGGTTCGTCTCGCGTCCATCGCGGCCGTCGGGGCGCTCGCCCTCGGCGCCGCGGCCTGCACCAAGCCCACCACCAGCACGAGCCCCACGCCGACGAAGGTCACCTTCGAGGCCGGCACCACGATGGACAAGCTGAACAAGGCCGGAAAGATCACCATCGGCACCAAGTTCGATCAGCCCGGCTTCGGCCTCAAAGGGCTCGACGGCAAGCTGGCTGGCTTCGACGTCGAGATCGGAAAGACCATCGCCAAAGAACTGGGTATCCCGGAAGACAAGATCGCGTGGGTCGAGTCGACCTCGAAGGTCCGCGAGGAGTACATCGAGACCGGCAAGGTCGACCTCGTCGTCGCGACGTACACCATCAACGACGAGCGCAAGAAGCGCGTCGACTTCGCCGGGCCGTACTACGTCGCCGGCCAGCAGATCATGACCCGCAAGGACGACACCTCGATCACCGGGCCGGACTCGTTCAAGGACGGGACCAAGAAGGTCTGCTCGGTGACCGGCGCCACCCCGGCGGCAAATATCACCAAGTACCTCAAGGACCAGGCGACCCAGCTGGTGCTCTTCGACGTGTACTCCAAGTGCGCCGACGCGCTGAAGACCAAGCAGGTGGATGCGGTCACCACCGATAACGTCATCCTCACCGGCTTCGTGGCCAACAGCCCGAACGACTTCAAGCTGGTCGGTACCAAGTTCACCACGGAGCCGTACGGCATCGGGATCAAGAAGGGCGACGACAAGTTCCGCGCCTTCATCAACGACCTGCTGGAGAAGATCGCCAAGGATGGCCGGTACGCCACGGCGTGGACCAGTACGGCCGGAAAGTTCGACGCGAACGTGCCTGAGGCCCCCGCGGTCAACCGGTACTGAGCGGACCTGAGCTGGAGGGAGAGTCGGACGTGAACGTGCTCGTCGACAGGTTCGGCCTGTTCGCCAGCGGATTCTGGCTCACCCTCCAGCTCTGTCTGCTCGCTGCGGCCGGCGCGCTGCTCATCGGCACGCTCGTCGCGGTGCTACGGATCTCACCGGTACCGCCGCTGCGGGCGCTGGGCACCGGGTACGTCACGGTGTTCCGCAACATCCCGCTGACCGTGGTGCTCTTCTTCACCGCCTTCGGCCTGCCCGCGCTCGGGTCCAGCGCGCGGTTCCTGGCGATCCCCGGGCTCGATCTGCTCTTCCCGCGGCTCGGCATCGACCTGCCGTACTTCCGCTTCGCCCTGCTCGGCCTGAGTCTTTACACCGGCGCCTTCGTCTGCGAGGCGCTGCGCAGCGGGATCAACGCCGTCCCCACCGGCCAGGCGGAGGCGGCCCGCGCCCTCGGCCTGACCTTCACCCAGAACCTGCGCCACGTGATCCTGCCCCAGGCCCGGCGGTACGCCGTCGTGCCGCTCGGCAGCGTGATCGTCGCAATGATCAAGAACTCCGCGTTGGCCGGCTTCTTCGGCGTCGTCGGTGACCTGTCCCAGACCGCCGAATCCCTCGTCTCCGCCGAAGGCCTCCCGCTGATCCCGGTCTTCGTCGGTATCTCGATCGGCTACCTCATCATGACGATCCCGCTCGGGCTCGCACTCGACACCGTCGAACGGAGGCGGTGACGATGACGATGAGCGTGCTCTACGACGCGCCGGGCCCGCGGACCCGGCGGATCACCTGGGCGACGAGCGCCGTGGCGACCACGGCGATCCTCGCCGCCGGCTGGCTGTTGGTCATCGAGCCACTACGGCGTCAGGGCCAGTTCACCGCGGCCAAATGGGGACCGATCATCGATCCGTCCGACAAGTTCTTCCCGCTGCTGTGGAACCGGCTCGGACAGGGGCTGAGCGCAACCCTCGAAGCCGCGGTACTGGCGATGACCGCCTCCGCGCTCTGCGGCACCGGACTTGCGCTCCTTCTGGTACAGCTCAAGAGCCTGGCCCGACGCCGGTACTCCGGGATGTCCAAGCCCGTGACGCTGGGGCTGCGCGCCTTGACGTGGCTGCTCACCGGGGTGACCCGGGCCATGGTCGAAGTGTTCCGCGGCGTGCCATCCGTGATCACCATCTTCTTCGTCGGCCGTGGGCTGCCCGAGTTCGGGGTGAAGTTCGACGACACCCTGTGGTATCTGGTGATCGGCCTGACGATCTACAACTCGGTGGTGATCGCCGAGATCCTGCGCTCGGGCATGGAGGGACTCCCGCCCGGGCAGCGCGAGGCGGCCGCATCGCTGGGCCTGTCGGCGTCGCAGACCAACCGGATGATCCTGTTCCCGCAGGCCGTACGAATCATGCTGCCGGCACTGATCAGCCAACTCGTCGTCGTGCTCAAGGACACCTCGCTGGGCTTCATCATCAGCTACGAGGAGTTGCTCAACGTCGCGAAGACGGCGACCCAGGTCCTCAGCAACCCGATCCAGATGTACTTCCTGGTGGGGCTGATCTACCTCACCGTCAACTACAGCCTGTCCCGGCTCGCCGGGTACACCCAGCGCCGGCTTGCCCGCAGCCGGCGGGCGATCCCGGCCGTCGACGTCGTACCAGCGTTGCCGGGCGCCGAAAGCAGGGCGGGAACGGGCCCGTAGCGCAGATCGACCGCCGCGCCCCGGACCCGACTACGCTCACGGTCAGGCCCAACGGATCACGCGATGCCGGACCTGTTTCAGGGGAGTCGGATGAAGCTGCTGGTGGTCGAGGACGACGACCGGGTGATGGCTGCCCTGCGTACGGTCCTGGGCCAGCACGGCTTCGAGGTTGCCTGCGCGCGCACCGGGGAGCAGGCGCTCGAGCTCGTTGGGGACTCCCCCGACGCGGTCCTGCTCGACCTGGGCCTGCCCGACCGCGACGGCTTCAAGGTGTGCGCCCAGATCCGGCGGGTCTCCGACGTACCGATCATCGTGGTGACGGCCCGGGCCGACCAGCAGTCCCGGGTGCACGGGTTGAACCTCGGTGCCGACGACTACCTGGTCAAGCCGTACAGCCTGGCCGAGCTGGTGGCCCGGATCCACGCGGTTACCCGGCGCTCCCGCACCCCGGACGCTGCCCGCGCGGGTCCGGCGGGCGGCGACGGGACCGCCCCCACCCCACCGGGTACGGTCCAGGTCTTCGGACCTGTCTGCCTGGACACGCCGGCGCGGGTCGTCACCGTGGACGGTCGAGGAGTCGCGCTCACGGCCAAGGAGTTCGACGTGCTCGCCCTGCTGGCCCGGCTCCCCGGTGTCGTGTTCCGTCGGGAGCAGATCATCAGCGAAGTGTGGAACACCCGATGGCAGGGGGCTGGACGCACGCTCGAGGTACACGTCGGGTCGTTGCGCCACAAGCTCGATGCACCCGGCCTGATCGAGACGGTCCGCGGAGTGGGGTACCGGCTCGCGATTCCCGCACCGCCGGCGGGCGGCTGACGGCCATGCGCAGGCGGCTGATCGCGTTGCTGCTCGTGCTGATGGGGTGTGTCCTGGCCACGCTCAGCGTGCCGTTCGGCCGCAGCCTCGCGGCAGCTCGCCAGCAGGCGATGTTCGTCGACCGGCTGCAGGACACCAGCCGGTTCGCCTCCACCGCGCAGCAGGCGACCACCTCCGTCGACCAGGAGGCGTTACGCGACGACGTGGCGCAGTACGCCGACCTGTACGGGATCACCGCAGCCGTCATCGGCCGTACCGGGACGACGTGGGCCATTTCCGGTCGCCCGGTTGACCTGGACTCCCAGCGGGCGGCCGAGCGGATCCGCCAGGCACTCGCCGGCCACCAGAGCGCCGATCCGCCGACGATCTGGCCATGGTCGGAGGAGCAGATCGTGGTTGCCGTGCCGGTCGTACGGGGCGAAGACGTGATCGCGGTTGCGGTCACCGTCTCCTCCACGGCGCAGCTGCGAGCTGGTCTGGTGCGCGACCTCGCCGCGCTGGCAGCCGCCGACCTGGCGGCACTGCTGCTACTGGTCGCGGTGGCGGCACGCCTGGCGACCTGGGTGCTCCGGCCGGTGTACGTGCTGGACGCCGCCGCCCAGCGCATCGGCACCGGGGCGCTGGCCACCCGGGTCGGCGCGCCCACCGGGCCGGTCGAGCTGCGCCGGCTCGCGGCCACCTTCGACGGCATGGCCCAGGCGGTGGAGGGTGCCATGCAACGCCAGGAGGCGTTTGTTGCCGACGCCTCGCACCAGCTGCGCAACCCGTTGGTGGCGCTGGTCCTTCGACTGGAAGCGTTCGGCGTGGGCCTCGACGACTCCCGGCGCGAACAGCTCGACCTGGCCCGCGAGGAGGCCACCCGGTTGGGCGCGATCCTGGACGAGCTGCTCGAGCTCGCCACCGCCACACACGTGCCCGCCGCGCGGCTTGTCGTGGACGTCGGCGAGCTGGTGCGTCAGCGGCTGCAGGCGTGGCAACCGTTGGCCGACCACCGTTCGGTACGCCTGCACGCGCCGGCCACCCCGGGCGGACCGGCCACCCCGGCCACCCCGGGCGCGCCGGTCGAGGCGCTGGTCGACGCGGCCCTGGTCGCCTCGGCATTGGATGCGGTACTGGACAACGCCGTCAAGTTCAGCCCCGCCGGCGGCTCTGTCGCGGTGCGCCTGGTCTCCGAGGCCACCGGCGTACGCATCGACGTGGTCGACACCGGTCCGGGGCTGACCGGGGACGACCTGGCCCATATCGGCGACCGGTTCTGGCGCAGCCCGGCCAACCAGAACGTCCCGGGCTGCGGCCTCGGGCTGAGCATCGCCCGAGCCCTGCTGGATGCCACCGGCGCGACGCTGAGCTTCGCCACAGCGGCACCCAGCGGCCTGCACGTGACCCTGCACCTGCCCGGCCCCAGCAGAACCGGCGCCAGCAGAACCGGAACATGAACCGCCAGCGGGTACGCCGCTCAACGGTGGCTGGCGCCGCCGCGATCCTGCTCGGAGTCACCGGGTACATCTGGTGGCCCTGGTGGGCCGCCGCCCCCGGTACAGCAGGCGCCGGTACGGTCGTCCTAGCGACCGGTGGTACCAGCGGCGTCTACCACCAGTACGGCGAAGCGCTCGCGTCAGCCGCGGGCGACCAGCCGGACCCGATCCGCCTGCTGACCACCACCGGATCGGTGGAGAACCTGAACCTGGTGGCGCAGGGACAAGCGACCTTCGCCTTCAGCACCGCCGATGCCGCGCTGGACGCCTTCTCCGGCAGGGCGCCGTTTGCCCGCGCGGTGCCGCTGCGTGCCGTTGCCCGGCTGTACGACGACTACATCCACCTGGTGACCCTCGCCGACTCGCCGGTGCACGCCGTCGGGGACCTCCGCGGGCTGCGGGTCTCCGTCGGTGCCGTGGGTTCGGGTACTGCGCTGATCGCCGACCGGATCCTCCGCGGAGCCCTGCTCGACCCTGGACAGGACATCATGCGCACCGAGCTGAGCCTCACCGACGCCATTGCCGCCATTCGGGAGCAGCGCATCGACGCGTTCTTCTGGTCCGGCGGGCTGCCCACCTCCGGGCTGACCGAACTGGCCAGCGCCACCGGCGTACGCCTCATCGACCTCGCCGAGTCGGCTGCGGCGCTTCGAGCTGCGTATGGCTCGTCGTATCGCACCGGGAGCATTCCGGCTGGGACGTACCCGGGCATGGCGGGCGCGATCATCACGGTGGCGGTACCGAATCTCCTGGTGACCACCGACGCGACACCTGCCGCACTGGTCGAGCGGACGGCCCGTCTTCTCTTCGCCAGTGCCCCCAGGATCGCCGGCTCGATTCCGGCGGTCGGCCAGGTCGATCCGCACGCGGCGATCTTCACCGGCGCGATCCCGCTGCATGACGGCGCCCGGGACTACTACCGTGCAACCAAGGTACCGACCTGATACCGCAACCCAAGGTCGTTGCGATCGACGCTCGGCCCAACACTTTGCCACCGGCCCGAACGCCCGTCGTCGGTGCGCGGATGCCGGGCGGTGGTGCGCCATACAGCAAGCGCTCCGCAAGGCCGGCGTGCGTATGCCTTGACGGGATCGATGGACGCGACGACCATTGCCCCACATGGGCGATGGAGCCGCGGGGGATGGGACCGGTTCGGCGTACGCGGTCGAGGTGCGCGCACTGACGAAGTCCTATGGCGGCGTGCCGGCGGTGGCGGGTGTAGACCTGCGGGTCGACCACGGTGAGGTCGTCGCGCTGCTCGGGCCCAACGGGGCGGGCAAGACCACGACCGTGGAGATCCTGGAGGGGTACCGGCGGCGCGACGGCGGAAAGGTTGCCGTACTCGGCCTCGACCCCGGGCGGCAGCGGACACAGCTGAAACCGCGCATCGGAATCGTCCTGCAGTCCACCGGAGTCGACCGCTACCTGACGGTCGCCGAAACGATCGCGATGTACTCGGGCTACTACCCCCACCCGCGTCCGGTCGACGAGGTCATCGACGTGGTGGGCCTCACCGACAAACGCAACAGCCGGGTGGTGAAGCTTTCCGGCGGCCAGCAGCGACGCCTGGACGTCGCGATCGCCCTGGCCGGCAACCCCGAGCTGCTCTTCCTCGACGAGCCGACCACCGGTTTCGATCCCTCCGCCCGACACGAGGCCTGGCAGGTGGTCAAGAACCTCGCCGCGCTGGGCAAGACCGTCCTGCTGACCACCCACTACATGGACGAGGCGCAGTACCTGGCCAACCGGGTTGCCATCATCGCCGCCGGACGTATCGTGGCCGAAGGCAGCCCGGCCAACCTCGCCGGCCGCGACGCGGTACGGCCCCGGGTGCGTTACCGGTTGCCGCCCGCGACCCGGCCGCCGACCGGTCTGGGCGCAGAGCCCGCGCCGGACGGGCTCGTGGAGTTCACCCCGCAGGATCTCACCCAGGCGTTGCACCAGCTGACCGGCTGGGCCATCGGGCACGCGGTCACCCTCGACGAGCTGCAGATCATCCGGCCATCGCTCGAAGACGCTTATCTGCAGCTCACCAGGGACCCGGCCGCGGCAGCGGCGGATAGCCCCGATCTGTCGACCCCAGGGACACCACGATGAACGCCGCGTCGCTGACGCTGAACCAGCTGCGCTACGTCAACAAGACGTTCTGGCGCAACCCGGCCTCGGCGTTTTTCACCTTCGCCCTGCCCCTGATGTTCCTGGTGATCTTCACGGCGCTGCTCGGCGACGGCCGCGTGCTCGTCGGCGGCAGGCTGATCCACCTCTCCACCTACTACGTCGCCGGCATGGCGTCGTTCGGGGTGATCACCGCCTGCTACAACAACATCGCGATCAGCCTGACCTTCCAACGCGACGCGGGTGTCCTCAAGCGCACCAACGGCACCCCGCTGCCGGCCACCGTCTACTTTGGAGCACGGGTGCTGCACGCCCTGCTCATCTCCGGCGTCCTGGTGACGCTCACCGCCGCATTCGGCAAGACGGCGTACCACGCGGAGGTCCCGTCCGGCGCGACGCTGGCGCGATTCTCGGTGATGCTCGTGATCGGCGCCGCCGCGTTCTGCGCGCTCGGCTTCGCGATCACCGCGGTCATCCCGAACGCCGACGCTGCGGCCCCGATCGTCTACGCGAGCATCCTGCCCCTGCTCTTCCTGTCCGGAGTCTTCATCCCGATCGGCGACAACGCACCCGGGTGGATCCGCTGGGCGGCCCGGGTCTTCCCGGTCAAACACTTCGTCGACGGCCTGCAGGCCGGTTTCCTGGGCACCCCGTTCCACTGGAGCGACGCGCTCGTCGTCGCCGCCTGGGGACTCGCTGGCCTGCTCCTGGCAACCAGATACTTCAGCTGGCAACCGCGCACGTGAGTGGTTGTGAGTGAGTGGCTCACTCAGTTAGTCTCGGGACATGCCTTCGCCCGCCGCCCGCGCCCGGCCCTCGGTGCCGGCCGACCAGGCGGCCCTGCCGGCCACTGCGGGCCGGGCCCGGCCGCTGCCGCCGCCGGAGCGTCGCGCCGCCCTGATCGCGGCCACCCTGCCGCTGGTGGCTGAGCATGGAACGAAGGTCACCACCCGGCAGATAGCCGAGGCCGCCGGGGTGGCCGAAGGGACCATCTTCCGGGTGTTCCCGGACAAGGAAGCCCTGATCCAGGCGGCGGTTTCGGCCGCCCTGGACCCGGCTCGGGTGCTGGACGAGTTGGCTCAGGTCGAGGTGACCCAGCCGCTTCGGGTCCGGCTGACCCAGGCGACGGCGATCGTGCAGCGACGACTGATCAGCATCATCAACCTGATGACGGCAGTCGGGCTGCACGGGCCTCCCGGAGACCTCGACGAGCATCGCGCCAGGGCCCGCCCCACCAACGACCTGATCCTCGCGGCCGTCGCCCGGCTGCTGGAACCCGACCGCGCACAGTTGCGGTACCCGGTGGCGGAGGTGGCGCGGCTGCTGCGGCTGCTGACGTTTTCCGGCTCGCACTACATGATCAACGATGGCGATCCGCTGACCGCCGACCAGATCGTCTCCGTCCTGTTGGACGGAGTCTGCCGACACCCCGAGGTTGCCCCGTGACCACCGACCCACCGTTGACCGGGAGGGCCCACCGATGCTGACCCGACTCCTGCGCACGTACCTGCGGCCGTACACCCGAACTCTGGGGCTCGTGGTGTTGCTGCAACTCGTCGGTACCATGGCCTCGCTCTACCTGCCGAGCCTCAACGCCGACATCATCGACAAGGGCGTCACCAGCGGCAACACCCGCTACATCCTCAGCACCGGCGGCTGGATGCTCCTGGTCACCGGAGTGCAGATCGCCTGCTCGATCGCCGCGGTCTACTTCGGTGCCCGCTCCGCGATGAGTTTCGGCCGCGACCTGCGTTCGGCGATCTTCCATCGGGTTGGCGGGTTCTCCAACCGGGAGGTTTCCCGGTTCGGTGCGCCGTCTCTGATCACCCGCAACACCAACGATGTGCAGCAGGTGCAGACGCTCGTGATGCTGGGCTGCACCATGTTCGTCGCGGCACCCATCATGTGCGTCGGCGGCGTGATCATGGCGTTACGGGAGGACGTCGGCCTCTCCTGGCTGATGCTGGTGTCGGTGCCGGCGCTGATGGTGGCCATCGGTCTCATCATGCGGCAGATGGTCCCGCAGTTCCGGCTGATGCAGACCCGCATCGACACGGTCAACCGCGTGCTGCGCGAGCAGATCGCCGGTATCCGGGTGGTGCGGGCATTCGTACGCGAGCCGTACGAGACCCACCGGTTCGCGGCCGCCAACACGGACCTGACGGCGACAGCGCTGAGAACAGGCCGGTTGATGGCGCTGATCTTCCCGATCGTGATGCTGGTCTTCAACACCTCCAGCGTCGCCGTGTTGTGGTTCGGCTCGTCGCGGGTCGACGCCGGCCAGATCCAGATCGGTGCACTGATCGCCTTTCTGCAGTATCTGATGCAGATTCTGATGTCGGTGATGATGGCGACCTTCGTGCTCATCATGCTCCCGCGGGCGGCCGTATGCGCCGATCGGATCGTCGAGGTACTCGACACCGAATCGTCGGTCACCGTGCCGGCCCGACCCGTCACCGAGGTTCACCTGCGCGGCGAACTGGAGCTACGCGACGTCCAGTTCCGCTACCCGGGTGCGGCGACCGCCGTGCTGCACGACATCTCGTTCCGCGCACAGGCCGGCCGGACGACCGCGATCATCGGAAGTACCGGAGCGGGCAAGACGACATTGGTTTCGCTGGTACCCCGGCTCTTCGACGCGACCGGCGGCTCGGTGCTCGTGGATGGCGTGGAGGTCCGGGAGTTGGACGAGGATCTGTTGTGGAGCCGGATCGGTCTCGTGCCCCAGCAGCCGTACCTGTTCTCCGGCACGGTGGCCAGCAATCTGCGCTACGGCAACCCGGACGCCACCGACGAGGAGCTGTGGGCCTTCCTGGAGATCGCTCAGGCCCGCGAGTTCGTCGAGAACATGCCGGGCGGTCTGCAAGCCCCGATCGCGCAGGGCGGCACCAATGTCTCCGGCGGCCAACGGCAACGGCTGGCGATCGCGCGGGCACTGGTACGCCGGCCGGAGATCTATCTGTTCGACGATTCGTTCTCCGCGCTCGACCTCGGTACCGACGCCCGGTTGCGCGAGGCGTTGCGCCCGATCACCGCGGACGCCGCAGTCGTCATCGTGGCTCAGCGGGTATCCACGATCATCGACGCTGACCAGATCATCGTGCTGGAGCACGGCGCGATCGTCGGCGCGGGACGCCATGCTGACCTGCTCGACAGCTGTCCGACATACGCGGAAATCGTCGAGTCCCAGCTGACCGTGGAGGTGGCCGCATGACCGGGAACGGCAAACCGACCGGGAACGGCAAGCCGAACGGTGCGCTGCCGCAACGGTTGCCGGGCGCCGGTGGCCGCCCGCGCGGGGGCGGCCCGCCCTGGATGAACGCGGGCCAGCCGGCCGAGAAGTCGATGAACTTCGGGCCGTCGGCCAAGCGGCTGCTCGGCCGGCTGCGTCCGCAACGCCTGCGGCTGCTGGTGGTCATCGCGCTCGCCCTGGTCAGCGTCGGCCTGACCGTGATCGGGCCGAGAATCCTCGGACGCGCCACCGACCTCATCTTCTCCGGGGTCATCGGAAAGCAGCTGCCGGCGGGTCGCAGTCTCGAACAGGTCGTCGAACAGCAGCGGGCATCCGGGCACGGCCGCAACGCCGACATGCTGGCCGGGATGCATGTGGTGCCCGGGGTGGGCATCGACTTCACCGGGGTCCGCCAGGTGCTCGCGCTCGCGCTGTGCCTGTACGTGGCGGCCAGCGTGCTGTCCGCGCTGCAAGGGTTCGTGCTCAACGGCGTGGTGCAGCGCACCGTCCTGGAGCTACGCGCCGAGGTGGAGGAGAAGCTCAACCGGCTGCCGCTGCCGTACTTCGACAACCAGCCTCGCGGCGAGCTGCTCAGCCGCGTCACCAACGACATCGACAACATCTCGCAGAGCCTGCAACAGACCCTGAGCCAGCTCCTCACCTCACTGCTCACCGTGCTCGGGGTACTCGTCATGATGTTCGTCATCTCGCCGGTGTTGGCGGTGATCGCCCTGGTGATCGTGCCGGCGTCGATGGTCGTCACCGGCCAGATCGCGAAACGTTCGCAGAAGCAGTTCATCGCGCAGTGGACCCACACCGGATCGTTGAACGGTCAGATCGAGGAGGCGTTCACCGGACACGAACTGGTCAAGGTCTTCGGCCGACGGCGCGAGGTCGAGGCGGCATTCGCCGCAAAGAACGGCGAGCTGTACCAGGCGAGCTTCGGCGCCCAGTTCGTCTCGGGCATCATCATGCCGTCGATGATGTTCCTCGGGAACCTGAGCTACGTGGCGATCGCCGTGGTCGGTGGCCTGCGGGTCGCCTCGGGGTCGATGAGCCTCGGCGATGTACAGGCGTTCATCCAGTACTCCCGGCAGTTCACCCAGCCGCTGACCCAGGTCGCCTCGATGGCGAACCTGCTGCAGTCGGGAGTCGCGTCCGCGGAGCGGGTGTTCGACCTGCTCGACGCCGGCGACCAGAGCCCCGACCCGACCGAGCCGGTACGGGTTACCAATCCGCACGGGCGCGTCGAGTTCGAGCGGGTCTCGTTCCGGTACCAGCCGGACCAGCCGCTCATCGAGGAGCTGTCGCTGGTGGCC
>Ga0209515_10001872_pt1 | contig 33817 bp, 42 predicted proteins | sample Subgroupgradi54m_FD_187454 | JGI IMG/M metagenome (GOLD analysis project Ga0209515, IMG submission 187454) | Subsurface groundwater microbial communities from S. Glens Falls, New York, USA - GMW60B uncontaminated upgradient, 5.4 m (SPAdes)... ... | reverse complement strand
TCGCCGCCATTGAACAGGCGGCGCAGGAACAGGACTTCGCGAAGGCGCGCGGAGTCGTGGTGCAAACAGTTGCACCAGTTCAGCCAACGGCATACCAGCAACCGCCACCGCAGTACTCCCGCCCCGTCTTCACCTACGAAGGCGGAAACGGGTATAGCAACGGCGGCGGGTTTGTGAACCGAATGGAGAACTGGTTCGGGCGAAACTCAACTTCATTCGGCTACTACCCGAACGCCGTCGTTGAACGCGGGAACGGAGTTGCGGTTAGTGTCTTCGGATACGGCGACTTCAACTCTGGTGGTGGAGGACACCGCCGAAGGTAAGACAACAAGAAAGGAGGTAAATCAAAACGCCCCGATGGAAACCCATCGGAGCGTTTTTTCTTTCTTTGAACCTGTAATTAAATTAACTGCAAGTGACCGTACCATTGTTGTTGTAGGTCGCTGTTTTACCTACCGGGCAAGGCACAACATTAGGCGTTGAAATAGATGCTGGACTGATATTGAGCGTGTTCTTCACGATACCAACCAACCCCCAGATAGAGACCATTACGAAGAGACCGATAACGCCCCAGATGATATACTGCTTCGCCTGCCCCCGTTTCTCTTCGTCTCCCGCACCCGCAATGTAATTGAAGAGACCCCAGATAATGACCAGTACTGCAAGACCAATGATAAATGGAACAAGAGTTCCGATAATCGCCGAAAAACGGCCGATGAGATCAAAAAAATTGCTGGTTGTTGTCAATCCTGATGTTTGGCTCGCAAACGCGGCTAGAGGCGAGAGAAGCAGACCCAACGCTACTAATTTCTTCATATCTAATAAATAAATGACTAATAATGTTTTGCTCAAGTATATACTCTTCCCTATGCCCTGCAAGTCAAGTTATCCACACCTAACCCCCGAGTCCCCGAAGGGTTTTATCTATCAGATTCACAATCCCTCTCACACTTACCATTATCACCATTCCGATAACACCCCAGATCATATGCTTAACCCCCGTAGAACGCGCCTCTTCATTATCTAGGTGTGTGGCGAACTGCACCAAGCCCCAGATAAAGACGACAAAAGCAACAGCAAACATCAGATAAATGATGGGGTTGATGACAAACTCACTTATTTTATTGAGCAGAATGGTTGCGTCCATAATCTTTAGCGAATACCAACCTTGGTCTTGACGAGGCGCATATCGTCGTAGAGCACATCAACACGATGCTCCAGATGCGCAGGGAGACGGTTGATTGTCGCAATATCGCTCTGAAGTTCCTCCTTTACCGTTTGGAGTTCCTCCTTTACCGTTTCCAATTTACCATCAAATCGCTTCTCCATCTCATCAAATCGTTTATCCACACCTCTAAACCCTGCGGCAACTGCTCGCGCAAGGTCTTCGTGTGAGTTCGTAATAAGAGCGGAAATCTTTTCCAGTGTTATTTTCTTTCTCTCTTTCATAACGCGAATTATAGCATACGCGGCAGACGAGCCCTAACACCCAGCCGGTTTTGGTCCGGTAGAACCAGTGGGAGGGCAGATGGTCGGGACTTTGGGAATATCACCGGAGTTGATTGTTCCTGTAATTCCAAAAGTATTGACCAGAATCCCGACGAAGCCCCAGAGCGATACCATTATAAAGAGTCCGAGGATGCCGTAGAGGATAAACTTCTTTGCTTCTGCCCGTTTCTCCTCCTCGCCCGCCTTAGTGATATAGGTGAAGATACCCCAGATAATGACCAGGACGACGAGCCCGATAATAAACGGAACGACCGCATTGAGAATCCCAGTGAGTGTGGTAAGTAATGTGGCGATGGTCATATTAGCCGAATAAACTCTTCTTAATAAGCAACACAAACCCCCAGAACGAGAGCATCAAGAAGAGCGCGACGGTGCCCCAGATGACGACCCGCCTGCCCTCCGCCACTTTCTCTTCGTTGCCCGCGCTGCGGATGTACTTCGCGATACCGAGAATGATGGCGAAGAAAGCGATGCTGATGAGAAACGGGATGACGAGGTTGGCAATGTCGCCGAGCTTCTGCGCCAATGTGGTGAAGTCGAGCGCCGCGCTCGGGGTCTTGAAGACAGAGATGTGATAGTTGTTGCTCATAAAAGAAACAGATTACGCGCCGCACGCACCCGTCACGCCGAGATTGACGAGTGTCCCGCAGATTGCCGCCTTGATGACATAGACGCCGAGGAGCACGAATGCGCCGACGATTATCCAGACGAGCATCTTGCGCGCGTCCGCTATCTTCTCGGTATTGCCCTGCGCCGTCACAAACTTGAAGCCCGCGAAGACGATGAAGAAGACGATGAGCAATGCGCCGTACTGAATCACGATATCTAGAATCCCAAGAAGAAAATCCTGGAGGTTGTTGTACTTGATGGGGTTGCAGAGTTTGCCCGCGGCGCAGGGTGGCGTGACGACCTTGCTGCCGGTTGCAAACAAGAACTGCAACGGAGACCCCCAGACAAAGACCGACAACCAAATCTTTTCTAATAATTTCATACGAGATTAATTAATATTCATAACATCGGCCGGAGGCGGAACGACTACTTTGGTATCGGTAGGAGCGGAGAGAAACGACCTTTTCTGCTGGTCGGTAGTCAAGAAGGTGGTCTCAAGAACCCTCACGATGAGCCACGCCGATAGCATAAAGACGAAACCCCAGATAACCTTGAGAAAGATACTATGCGCGTGGTGAATCTTCTCTTCACTTCCCATCGCCGTGATATAGAGGAAGCCGGCGTAGGCGAAGCCGAGCGCGGCAAGAATAACGCCAAGTTGGATGAGAAAGTTGATACCCTTCTGGAAGAGTGTAATTATATCATTAAAACCGCAGGGGTTCGTTACTTTGTCATCTCCACTTGCGGTTGATGACTGCGTACCGCAAGGCACCAGTCCAGCAGGTGAAGTCGCAAAGACAAGAACTGGCGCGGAGAGCGCAAGGAAAAAAGAAAGAGAGATGAGTGATTTTGCAAACATACTTTAGCGAATTTGACCGCGTACGCGCGAGACGGCTCCCTCGGCGCGCTCCCTGCCGCTCGTGATTGACTCTATCATATCTTGGAGCGCGCCAGCAGAGGCAACGGGGTCACTCTCTAGAAAGCCGCGGCTGCGGTTCGCGGCATCATAGAGTACGGCGCGGTAGGCATCGGTCGGCTTTTCAGACAAGAGGTCACGGCGCACGGGCGGGAGCCCCGTCTCTTGCGAAAGTTTGAGAAGTGGGTTTGAACCAGTCAGAGTGAGTGCGACCTGAAGTGCCGCCGAAGGGTTCTTTGAGGCGCGCAGTACCGCGAATCCCGCGAGTTTGCCGTAGGTTATCCCAACGGCGGCGTTGCGCGGTCTTGGAAAAGCGGCGATATCAAAGTTCAGATTGGGATTGCCGCGCCGCAACTCGGGATACTCGCTCCCCAAGCCGAAATAGACGGCAATGCGCGACGAGAGAAACGCCTGCCGCGAGTCGGACATAGAACGATTCCACGAATAGACGGGCTTCTGGGGATTGGCAAACTCGGTATAAAAGTTGAGCACGGCAGAAGCGCCCGAACGAGCAAGGAGAGATGCGAGCGTTACGACGCTCTCACTTTCCGCGAGACCTGCCGACTGAAAGAGGAGCGCGCCGAGAATCTCTTTTGCCGAAGCGATATTTTTGTACTCGCCGAGCGCGACGGCGCTGCGCGAGAGGTTGCCGCTTGCATCGCGCTGTGAGAGGCGGTTGGCAAGGAGGAGAAATTCGTCCCAGAACTTCGGCGCCGTTGCCACTCCCGCTTCGTCAAGAAAGTCACGGTTCCAGTACATCACGAGCGGGTCAAGCGTGAATGGGAGGGCGAGGACTGAATCGGACGAGAGAAAGAGGTCGCCTTCTTGAACAAACGAGTCCTTGTAGGTGCGCTCGCTGTAGGTCGCATAGGGAATCGGGACAATCTTATCTAGATAACGAGTGAGAAGTGGCGCGGGCAAGAGTGCGATATCGGGACCGTTGTCCGACGCGAGCGCCTCAATGAGCGCCTTGTCCAACTCGTCTTCCTTTAACTCGCTATAACTGACCGCGAGTATCTTGGCGTCAAATGCTTCGTCTATAAGCGTGCGCATCGCCTCGCCCGAGGCACTTCCCCAGATACTGATGTGCGTTGCCTGCGTATCACCTCCCGCCTTCACGAGCGAAATCACAATAAGCCCCGCAATGATGAAGAACCCGAAGACGCCGAGAATGATGGTCTGAAATGCGTTCATATTTTCTTAAAGATTATACCATACTGCCCTTTCCCCACCTCAAGCCGTTTAATCACCGAGAAGTGATGGCGAGTGAGAAGTGCCGTCGGGTCGGCGGGGTCTATGACAAAGAGCCGCCCGCCCACGCGTAGAATTCGCTTCGTCTCTTCGGCGAAGCCGTCTCCGTCTTCAAGTTGAAAGATGACGCGCGATGCGATGGCCGCGTCTAGAGAACCGCTCTTGAGATGCGTCCCTTCAAGCCGCTCAATGTCACCCCACAGCACCTCAATGTTGTGAATGCGGGCGGCGCGCGCCTCTTTCTGTAATCGCTCCAGTAGGTCTTTCTGCACCTCCACGGCATAGACCTTGCCCGCCTCGCCCACGGCGCGCGCCGCCGCCAAAGACAGAGCGCCGCTCCCCGCCCCGAGGTCGGCAACGCGCCACCCGCTCTGGAGGTCAGACTGCGCCACCGTTTGAGCGGGGTCGTTAAACATAAATTACAAACACGAAAGCGACGCGATAGAGTCGCCGTCGCGCAACTTCATTATTCGCACGCCCTGCGTCTGCCGCCCAATCGTCGCGATGCCCTTCACGGCAGTGCGAATCACTTGGCTCTTCTTGGAGATGGCGACAATCTCTTCGTCGGGCGAGGAGACGATATGCGCCGCGATGAGTTCGCCTGTCTTCGGAGTAATCTTTGCCGTCTTGATGCCCGAACCGCCGCGCTTCTGCGTTTTGTACTCTTTGAGCGGTGTCTTCTTGCCATAGCCGTTCTTCATAATCACGAGCAGTTCGGGCTTTTCAATCTTTTTGCTGATGATGCCCGTTCCCACAATCGTGTCGCCCTTCCCTAGCCGCATCGCGCGCACACCGCCCGCCCCGCGCCCCATCTCGCGGATATCGCTCTCCTTGAAACGCACCGACTGCCCTTTTGCCGTTACCAAAATCGCATCGTCACCTTTCTCAACAAACGACGCCGAGACGAGTTCGTCTCCCGCCTGCAGTTTTATCGCAATGAGACCGCTCTTGCGCACATCATGAAAACTCTTTGCCGCCACCTTCTTCCCCACCCCGTTTTTGGTAATCATGAGGAGCGAGAGCGTGTTTTCTTTAACCGCCTTCGGCATAGACAAGATTGAGGTCACCTTCTCATCCGCGGCGAGCGCGAGAAAGTTCATCAGCGACTTGCCTTTGGTGGCGCGCCTGCCTTCGGGAATCTCATACATCTTGAGTTGGTACGCCTTGCCCTTGTCGGTGAAGAAGAGGAGGTCGTTGTGCGCCGTGCCGACGAGCACATTGGTGACGAAGTCCTCGTCTTTGGTGTCTAGGTCAACGACCCCGACGCCGCCGCGGCGCTGTGTGCGGTACTCTTCGGGGTCGGTGCGTTTGATATAGCCACCTTTGGTGAGGAGGAGCACCGTGTCTTCGTCGGGAATGAGGTCTTCTTCGGAGAATTCTTTGACACCGTGCTTCATAACCTTGGTGCGACGCTCGTCGCCATACTGCACGGCGATATCGGTAATCTCTTTTCTGATGATGTCAGAGATTCTCTTCGCGCTGCTCAAGATACTTTTGAGTTCCGCGATGAGTGCCTGTACTTCTCTCAGTTCTGCTTCAATCTTCTTGCGTTCAAGACCTGCGAGTCGCTGGAGGCGCATATCAAGAATGGCGCGCGCCTGCAGGTCTGAAAACTTGAACGACTTCATAAGACCGGCGCGCGCCTCGTCCACATCAGCCGACTTTTTTATCAGTTTGATAATCTCATCAATGTGGTCAAGCGCCTTCGTGAGCCCGAGCAAGATGTGTTCGCGCGCCTCCGCAACACGCAGGTCAAACTCGCTGCGACGCTTCACGACCTCCTTGCGATGTATCAAAAATGCCTCCAGAAACGATTTGAGCGGCAGTGTCTCTGGAACGCCATTGACAAGCGCCACCATATTGAAGTGGAATGCCTCTTCAAGTTGCGTATGTTTGTAGAGAAAGTTCAGAACCTTTTCGGGGAAACTGCCTTGCTTGAGTTCCACCACGACACGGACATCGCGCGTGGACTCATCCCGCAGACCCTTGATGCCTTCAATCTTCTTCTCGCGCACGAGGTCTGCAATCTTACTAATCATCTCTGCCTTATTCACGCGGTATGGAATAGAGGTGATGATAATCTGCGTCTGCCCGCTCTTGCTCTCGGTAATCTCGGCATTGCCGCGCACCACGACCCCGCCTCGCCCGGTGGTGTAGGCGTGCCGAAGGTCAGCATTACCGAAGACGATACCGCCCGTTGGGAAATCGGGTCCCGTGATGAACTGGAGCAGGTCTTCGGTCGTCGCGTCTTTGTGGTCAATGAGGTGTGTCGTCGCGGCGACAACCTCACGCAGGTTGTGAGGCGGGATGTTCGTCGCCATACCCACCGCGATGCCGAGCGTGCCGTTCAGCAAGAGATTGGGCACCGCCGCGGGGAGAACCATCGGCTCTTTGCGTGTCGCGTCATAGTTGGGTCGCCAACCTACCGTCTCTTTTTCTAAATCGCGGAGCAGTTCGCCCGAGAGACGACTCATCTTCGCCTCGGTGTAGCGCATCGCGGCGGGCGAGTCGCCGTCGAGCGACCCGAAATTTCCCTGCCCCATAATGAGCGGATAGCGAAACGAAAATGTTTGCGCCATCTTCACCAACGAATCATAGACCGGAATGTCGCCGTGGGGATGATACTTACCGAGCACATCTCCGACCACTGCCGCCGACTTGCGAAACTTGGCAGCGGCAGTGAGCCCCATCTCGTGCATTGCGTAGAGGATGCGGCGGTGCACGGGCTTCAAGCCGTCGCGCACATCGGGGAGCGCGCGCGAGGTAATGACCGACATTGCGTAGTCCAAGTACGACTCGCGCATCTCGGTTGAGATGCTGCGATTGACCACATTCTTATGCTCTGCTATTTTTTTCGTTTCCTCCGGCATTTGTCTCTCTATTATAGCATAAAATTATTTTGCAGAAAAGCTCTCGGGAGTGCCCGTTATCGCCCGTTTTATCTCCCCAATCGCTCGCCACGTATCGTCAAAGAACGCGCCGACACTCTCGACGATTCCACCGACGGGTCCGTTCTCTTCTGTCGCCCGCGCCGCATCCTGCGGCGCGGGCGCATAGAGCGTCGTCCCCATCAACCACAAAATCACGATGACGCCGGTAATGCCCCCCGCAAGCCCGAGCGCAATGGTGCGTTTCTCGCGCTCGGGCTTCTTCTGCAGTTGTTCAATAAATTGAAACATTATGCGCTCGCGGAGAGCACTGCGACTTCGCCTTCTTTGCCCTCCAAGTCCTTCTTTTTGAGCGTCAATTTCTCAACGGCAGCGAGTTTATCTTCGCCCGCTTCTTTGAGAAATGCCTTCAGCGCGCCCGCCTCGCCGAGACCAGCAAAATGAATCGGGATAATCAGCCGCGCCTCAAGCGTCACGGCGAGTTTGTACGCCTCGGCGGGCGCGAGTACACCCCCGCCGCCAATCGGCACGAAAAGGATATCTAGGTCCCCAAGCGCCTCTTTGAGCGCGGGAGTGAGTTCTGCCTTGCCAAGTGCGCCCACAAACGCGAGTTTCATTCCTTCTAGCGCGATAGTATAGACAGTGTTAATTCTTTTCTCGCCGCCGTAGTTTGATTCAGAAGCGATGCCGCGAATCGCAACGCCTTTCGTCTCATATTCACCGGGACCCGCAATCACAAACGGCTCGCGCCCGCCTGCCAACGCCTGTCGGCGTAGCCAATGGCGGGCAGGCTCGCCATGCGAGACCAAACTTGCGCCATTCATATCTGGATGATTGAGCGAGACGAGCGCGAGGTCGGCGCCGAAGCGCGCGACCTTCACTTTGCTCTCCTTGGCGGGCGGATTAAAGACGAGAACAAGGTCGCCCTGCTGCACCTTCACGCATTCCCCTCCCAGATACGAAATTATCATAGGGTCAGTATAGCAAATGGGCGCAACTTGCAAAAGAGCGCGTTTTCGGTATAATCCCTTTTGCTTTACGAAGCATTAAAAAACCGTTCGGAATAACCTTTTGCCTTCGGTGTGGCGAAAACTTCCAAACGCATTTTGGATAAATGATAGACGATACAGAAGAGGGTGCCGAAGTGGCGCCCGAGTCCCTGATGCAGGGGCTTATGGGCGGTGTCGCGAACCCGCCCTCAATCGGCGAGGTCGTGGAGGGCACCGTCATAGCGGTCTCAAAGGGCAAGGTCTTCGTTGACCTGCCTCCTTTCGGCACAGGCATTATCTACGGGCGCGAATACCTGAACGCGCGCGAAGTGATTAAGAAGATTAACGCCGGCGACAAGATTGCGGCGAAAATTGTTGACTTTGAAAATCCCGACGGCTATATAGAACTCTCACTCAAAGAGGCACGACAGGCGCTCATCTGGGGCGAGGCGGAGGTGGCGATTCGGGAGAAGAAGGTCTTTGAGTTGTCGGTGAAAGAGGCGAACAAGGGTGGCATCATTCTTGAATGGCAAGGTATCGCGGGATTTCTCCCCGCTTCGCAGCTTCGCCCCGAACACTACCCGCGAATCCCCGATGGCGACAAAGACAAAATCTTTGAGGAACTCCGAAAACTCGTCGGCGAGAAACTCTCGGTGATGATCATCTCGGCAATTCCAAAAGAGGGGAAACTCATCTTCTCTGAAAAGAGCACCAACGAAAAAGAACGCGAGAAGATTGTGGGCAAGTACGCGGTGGGAGATGAACTAAACGGCGCCGTAACGGGACTCGTGGACTTCGGCGTTTTTGTCAAACTTGAAGAAGGTCTTGAAGGTCTTGTTCATATCTCTGAAATTGACTGGGCGCTCGTGGAGGACCCGCGGCGACTCTACAAAATCGGCGACCCGGTGCGCGTCAAGATTATTGAGATAAAAGAGGGCAAGATTTCGCTCTCTATCAAGGTACTGAAGCAGAATCCGTGGATTGAGGCGGGCACCAAGTACAAAAAAGATGATGTCGTGAAGGCAGTCGTGATTAAGTTCAACAAGCACGGCGCGCTCGCCTCAATAGAGGAGGGAGTCGCGGGCTTGGTGCACATCTCGGAGTTCGGCGGCGAGGAACGATTGCGTCAAAACCTAGAACTCGGCAAGACCTACCCGTTCAAAATCGCGCTCTTTGAGCCCACGACCCAAAAGATGACGCTTTCGTTTGCGGGGGACAAAAAATAACGGTCGCTCGCATACGAAAAAATCTTGACCGCTTTACCCTCTCTACGGGGGCTCCGACACGGCTCAAGATTTTTTGTATGCTCGCTCTTATGTCAAGAAAAAACTGCGCTCGCAAGGGCCGTCCCGCGAACTACCCTCGCTTCTGATGTCTTGGAGAAGATTTCATTGCAACCAAAACCTGGGGGGAATTTTAGCGCTACCAAGTACGAAAGCCGCAACAACATTGATCATATGGGGCATCTGTTCAGGTACTCTCACAATCAATAAGTAAAGTACGGACAAAGTGAGACCAAATCTCGCGAAGTCAAAAATCTTACTTAACAAATACTTATTTTTTAATACCTTTTGCATGTTACTTCTCTTTGACGCACAACGAATCAAGAATGCCTTTTATAGTTGTGCACTCTGCCTTGGTTATATCCCGAGGAACAATGACCACGAACTTCGTGTCAGGTCGCAACGAGAGCTCTATTCGGTGTATATTGGTTGAAGCGGAAGGAGTGGACTCAAAAACAGATTCCTCCGCAGACTTTGGAGATGCGTCGTTAATTTTCTTCTGGGGAGCTATTGACTTAGTTTTGGGCGACCAATTGGCCATCTTGGTCGGGTCGACGCCATACTTCTCATAATCATTGAGGACCTTGAGAACCCTAGAGCGATATGTAGACAAGGAACCGGCGGTCACGCTCTTATTTTTCGTGGCCACACTGCGATAAATCTGTTCAAGATTAAATTTGAACTTTTCTATTGAATCTCGTTCCTCGGTATTAATATCTATCTCAAAAAGCTTGAGAGCGGCCTTCAATCCTCCAGCAGTATTAGGAGGGTATTTTCGACTTTTAACTGCTCTATCAACGAAATCGTACAGATTTTGAAACTTTGCCATATAATTTGAGACACACTAGTTGTTAATGTGCTCAGAATATCAGATGACTATCCAGAAAGCAAGGACTGGATTTCAGATTGGCACATTCTTAGTTCTGACCTCCCATGATTACCCACAATACAAAGGGGATTTGACGTAATCTGAAGTATGTATCACAAGTAATTGTCCAGCCATCTTTTCTGGGAAGTTGGGACACTACTATAGATTATCTCGCCATATCAAAAATCTTTTGCACTAAAGAGGTTCTCGCGTAGAAAGCGCGACTGGTGGAGCCGTGCCCTGCTCCTTTCGTTCTTGCCTGTATCCACTTCCCGTCTTTCCCAGTCAACGCTTCAAATCCTTGCGTGATAAGTTTGTTGCGTATGAGGTCGTAATCATCTTTTATCTCAAGTATCAGTTCATCTGTCTCGGAAAAATCTAAACTGGTAACCTTGAGCAGTTCTGCTTTTTCTGCATTTTGTCCGTGCCACATCACTGCACAAAAAACTATAGTCTTTAATTTCGCCCAACAGTGACTCTCAAAGAAAGAGTGGGCTTTGAGTTCTTCTGGATTGATCATTGTTATAGCCATCGTCTCTTTCGGCACAAGCATTTCTTTCTTGTTGTGGAAACTTACAGATTTTAGTTCATAGGTTAATCCATTGGGTGCCTTGGAGACATTCGTCTTTAATCCTGCGAGACGCTCCAGCACAAGACCTTTCCAACCTTTATTCTGCTTTCCGGTCTCAAAAGTTGTAATGCCGTGTTGTAAGGCAAGCGTTCTCAAATCTTTACCGATATATTTCTTGAGATTATCAATCGCAATTTGTCGGGTAATAATTTGCATACTATTTCCTTAAATCTAAAAATCGTTTTTTTGAGAGTTCAAGATAATCTCTTTCCAAATCAATACCAACAAACTTCCTGTCGTGCATAGCGGCCGCAATGCCCGTGGTAGAACTCCCCGTGAATGGATCAAGAATTATATCCCCTTTGTTTGTACTCGCAAGAACGATGCGCTTTAACAAATCAAGTGGTTTTTGCGTTGGATGTTTCCCATATATCTTTTCAGACGGTTTGGGGGTTCCCATTGACCAAACAGAGCGCATCTGCAAGCCCGGCTTTTTTAATTGATCTTCAGACCATTCCCCTTCTTTCATTAAATCATAGTTAAAAGTGTGTCTGGACTTTTTTTCTTTTCTCGCCCAAATAATCGTTTCGTGACTTGCGGTAAAAAAACGACAACTCAAGTTCGGTGAAGCATTCGGCTTAAACCAAGAAATGTCATTCAGTATGTGATAACCGAGGGATTGGAGCGCGTGCCCACACTGGTAAATTGAATGGTAGGTGCCGCTCACCCAGAGGGTCCCTTCTGGTTTCAAGACCCGTCTGCATGCCTCAAGCCAGCGATAATGAAAGTTATAATCATCTACAAACCCCTTGCTTTTATCCCAGTCACCTTTATTTACACTTACCATTCTCCCCGCGTGAACCGAAAAACCTCCGTTTGAGAGATTGTATGGCGGGTCAGAAAAGATCATATCTACTGAATTTGCCCAGAGTTGATTAAGCAAGGATATTGAATCTCCGTGATATAAAACAAAATTGTCCTGCTTGAAGTAGGGCTTTATCTCAAGAGCAGAGAGTATTTTAGGTTGAGTTAAGAGCATAGATTAAAAACTCCCCTGTTGGGACATTGCTTTCTCACGGCCTTCTAATGGTGATTCCATAGGGTGATTATAGCAGTAGTGCGGGCAAAATCTACTTATACACAGGGGATTGTTTCTTATCTTTATATATGCTACGATTCCTAGCGTGCTCGTTGGGCCGTCAGGTCTATCGACCGAGTGTTAGTGTCGAAAGCGAGCATATCAAAGGTACCGCCTTAGGGCGGTATTTTTGATTCCTAAATCTCCTCTACAACATTACCCTTACTCGTATTCCTAATGACTCGTATGTCCCGATAATACTTTGTGTTCCAATAAGGGATAACACTATGAAATTGACGCTGTCCATTCTTCCCCGCTCGTTTAACGACAACTTTTATTCTCTTATTCCCAATCACTGCAACAAATCCCCAATCTTTGATAAGGAGTGGTTGCCATTCTTTCTTCTTATGCCGCGAAACTAAAACCTGCTCATTATATTCTTCGCACTCTTGAAAGGTATTCGTCTTCTCTAGAAGCTCTTTTGCAAGTGGGAGTAATCTAAACCGCGTGAGTTGCGCACGGCGCTCTCGTTCCTGTCTTTTTATTCTATACAGGATGTGATTAAACCCTTCCGACGTAAAGAATACCTCGCCACCGTTAAAAGCGGGGCATTTTACCGACTTAATTGATTTATAGTATTCTTCTGCTTCTTTCTTTTTTTGTTCATACTCTAAATCTTGGCTTTGTTTCACTTCTTCCATAAAACATAACTTCAGAAACTTCCTTGTTGAGACATCGCTTTGTCGCGGCCAAAAGTCACGAGACAGACGAGGGCGGCGGAAATACGCTTTGAGAGTTTTTTGAGAATGAGCATTTGGTCGGGAGTGAACTTGCCCAAGATTAGTTTTTCTACTGCCGCCTCGCCAGACGGTCTCTTCTTCGGTTGAATGCCGACCCGAATGCGCACAAATGCTTTTGTCTTTACTGCTTTTATGACCGATTCAACGCCACGGTGACCGCCCGAGCTTTTATTGAACGAAATCTTGTACGAACCGAACGGAATGTCCAGGTCATCGTGAATGACCACCAGTTGCTCGGCGGCTTTTTTGCTCTTAATGAGACCACGGAGCGCGTCGCCCGACTTGTTCATAAAGGTGTCGGGCGCGATGAGTGTTATCTTTTTGTTTTTTAGTTCTTTTTCGGCAACACTCCGAAATGCCTCAAGTACGATGCGACCAGTATTGTGCCGCGTCTCTGTATACTCCTCTCCCGGATTTCCAAGTCCCACGATATAAAACATAGAAAAAGTATAGCAGAAGTTTGCGCAAATGCGAACACGAGTATAAAATGCAATAACTATGGAGGAAATTACAGAAGTACCGTCAGCAAAAACAGAACCAAAAGAGACCTGGCGGGACTTCGTGCGCTTCGCGCTGATTGCAACCGCGATTGTCGTCCCCATCCGCCTCTTTATTGCCCAGCCCTTCATCGTCTCGGGCGCCTCAATGATTCCGAACTTTCAGAACGGTAATTATTTGATTATTGACGAACTTTCCTACCGATTTGAGGAACCGAAGCGCGGCGAGGTCGTCGTCTTTCGCTTCCCCTACGAGCAGAGCAAGTTCTTGATTAAACGCATCGTCGGACTCCCGACCGAGACGATTGTGATTGAGGGCGACACGATTACCATTAAGAATGCGATGCATCCCGAAGGGTTTGCGTGGGAGCAGGGCGCGATTACTTCAAGCGGCAGACCGGCAGAGCAGACAGTAACGCTCGGCGCGGATGAGTACTTCGTCTTGGGCGACAACCGCGACGCGAGCGCCGACTCGCGGCTCTGGGGCGCGCTCCCGCGCGCCAACATCACCGGACGCCCCATCGTGCGCCTCTTCCCGCTCTCAAAGATCGCGTTTTTCCCCGGTGTCTGGGCTGACCGATAGGACGAAATGCAGATATGATAACATCTCCCGCAACACTGCAAAAAAATAAGACCCCGACAAAGAAGGGGCAAAAAATATTTGAGTTCAAAAATGTGGACCCCGCCGCGAAGATTGCCCTCTACTTCGGTTTCACTCCTGTCTCGGGGCCGATTGCGATTACCAAAGAAGACCGTGAACGCGGTCGCTCGCTTAGCGAAACGGATGCGGAGCACAAGACCTCAACCGCTCCCCTCTCGTTTCGCATTGAAGAAAAACTCGCGATGCTTCGCTACTGCGAAGCGAAGAAACTGCACGAAGGACCGCAGCCCATTGAACTCGCGATTGAAGTGGCCTGCCCGCCATCGCTTCGCGGAGGCGAAGGCAGGCGGGGAGGAAATCCAAGCGGCGGCGGGGCAAAGAAACAGACCGAAAAGACGCTCTCCCTTGAGATTATTGGCGCAGGCAAAGCCATTGCGGAGGCGATTCTCATAGAGACGGCATTCGCGATTCTGCGCGACGAAGGGTACGCTGACCTCTCGGTCTCAATCAATAGCATCGGCGAACGCGACGCCCAGAACCGTTTCGCACGCGAACTCAACAACTATTACCGCCGCAATATCGCGCTCCTCCCCGCGGTCTGCAAGACACTCCTCAAGCGCAGTCCATTTGAACTCCTTATGTGCTCTCATGAAAAGTGCCGTGCGCTCGCCGCGGACGCGCCGAAGTCGGTCGCGTTTTTGGGAGACGCCAGCCGCGAACTCTTGAAAGAAGTACTTGAGTATCTGGAGGAACTGGAGATTCCCTACCAGATGAACCCTCTCCTTATCGCACCGCGCTCCTTCGGCACCGAGACGGTCTTTGAGATTCGCGGGAAGAAGAAAGACGAAGAAGAGAAGGCGCTTGCGATAGGTTGCCGCTACAACACGCTCACCAAGCGGCTCGGCTGGCGCCGCGAGGCACCAGCGGTTGGGCTCAAGATTCTCCTCGCGCGGGGCAAATCGGCCACCAAGAGCACCGTGCTCAAGTTCGCCGCGCCGAAAATCTTTTTCCTCCAACTTGGCACGCGGGCAAAACTCAAGAGCTTGAAAGTGATCGAGACCTTGCGACAGGCGGGCATCGCGCTGGAACATTCGCTCGCCCGCGAGAAACTTCTCTCGCAACTTTCGCTTGGCGAACACAACAAGCACTCCTACTCGCTCATTATGGGTCAGCGCGAAGCGCTTGAAGAGTCGGTGATTGTGCGCAACAACAACACCCGCGCCCAAGAGACGATTCGCATCAGCGAAGTTGCTGTCTATCTCAAGAAGATGAAACTGGTCTGACCGGCGGGACGCTTGCGCCGCCGCGCTCCCTATGTTATTCTTACGCCTTACCTATGAAGCGCAGAACAACCGTAGAAGTTGAACGCACCGACAACGAGAGCACGCTCGCGCTTCTTCGCCGTTTCTCAAAACGGGTGCAGGGGTCGGGCATTCTGAACCGCGTGCGCGGTCGCCGCTACCAGAAGCGAACGGAATCGCCCCTGAAGCGCAAGATGTCTGCCCTTAAACTCATTGAGAAGCACGCGACCTACGAGCATCTCGCCAAACTCGGCAAACTCCCCGTTGAAAAGAAGAAGCGACAACACTAGAGCGGAAATCTCTGCCGCCGTGCTCGGAAAACGCTACGACCTCTCCGTCGCGTTTGTCTCTGTGCGCGAGATGCGGCGGCTTAATCGCCTTTACCTTGGCAAAGACCGCGCTACTGACATCTTGAGTTTCCCGCTCTCCCCCACCTCTGGCGAGATTCTTTTCTGTATGAGCGAGGTAAAAAAAGAAGCCAAACGATTCAAGCGCACACCAGAGAACTTTCTCCTCTTTCTACTTATCCACGGTTTGTGTCATTTGAAAGGATACACGCATGGGAGTACAATGGAGAGTGCAGAAGCCAAACTCCGAAAGAAATTCGGAGTGTAAATCTTCTCACTCCACAATGTCCCGAAACATCTCGGTCGGTATAGACATCGGCACCTCGCAGGTCAAGGTGGTCGCCGCTGAAAATGTGCGCGAAGACGGTCACGACTTTCCCCGCGTCGTCGGGGTCGGTTTTGCCGAATCGCGCGGACTGCGCCAGGGCTATATCCTCAATCAAGGAGAGGCGGCGCGCAGCGTCCGTAACGCGGTGGCGCAGGCAGAGAAGGCGGCAGGCGTGCCTTTGAAGCGCGTCATCGTCTCAATCGGTGGCATCACTCTCGGTAGTATCACGACGACTGGAACCGTCGTGATTACGCGTGCAGACAACGAGATTACCGAGATTGATGTCAAGACCGCGACTGAAGCGAGCCGCGAAGAAATTCCAAAAGTGTACGAACAGAATCGCCGCATCATTCACACGGTCCCACTCGCTTTTCGCGTGGACGGCAAATCAATTCCCGGCAAACCTGAAGGACTCAAGGGGAGCAAACTTGAGGCGCGTACGCTCTTCATCACCTGTTTTGAGCACCATATCAACGACCTGCTCGAGACGCTTCAGAACGCGGGTCTTGAAGTTGAGGAGATTGTCGCCGCGCCCATTGCCGCGAGTTTGGTAACGCTCACTCGCATCCAAAAAATGGCGGGCTGCGTCCTCGCCAATATCGGTGCCGAGACCGTCTCAATCGTCGTCTATGAAAACAACCTTCCCATTTCGCTTGAAGTATTCCCCATTGGCTCAAACAACATCACGCAGGATATCGCGCTCGGAATGCGCGTACCACTTGAAGAAGCGGAGGACCTGAAGCGCGGAAGCATCGTCGGATCTTCGTACCCGCGCAAGAAACTGGACGACATTATTGAAGCGCGGCTCGGCGACATCTTTGAACTCATTGAGTCGCATCTCAAGAAAATCGGCAAGAGCGCGCTTCTGCCCGCGGGCATAATTCTCACTGGCGGCGGCGCGGGCTACGAGACCATCGCCGACCTCGCGAAGGCGGCGCTTCGATTGCCCTCGCGCGTCGCGAGCGTCTCGTTTGGCGACACCTTGAAGGGGCAGATAAAGGATGCGTCGTGGTCGGTTGCCTACGGTCTCTCGCAGATTGGTCTTCAAGAGAGCGACGAAGAGAACTTCCCCGGCGTACGAAGCAGCGGCAAGAAACCGCTGAAAGGAATTATGCAACTGGTAAACTTTTTGCGAAGTGTCTTCCGCCAGTTTCTCCCATAAACAAGAAAAGAAAAGAAAGATTTGTCAATCTTTTTATTTTCTCCGCGCTGTGTATGATGGGCTGTACCTATGCCACAAATCACTCAAGAGGTTGAAGCGTTCGCGCGAATCAAGGTCTTCGGATGCGGCGGTTCAGGCAAAAACGCCTTGAACCATATGATTAATTCCAAGGTGAAGGGCGTTGAGTTTATCGGCGTCAATACCGACGCGCAGGACCTCCACAACACCCAGTCCAAGAAGAAGATTCATATCGGCAAGAACCTGACCCGCGGGCTCGGCACCGGGATGAACCCCGAGGTCGGCAAGCGCGCCGCCGAAGAGACGCGCGAGGAATTGCAGGAAGCAATCAAGGGTGCCGATATGGTCGTCATCGCCGGTGGCGAGGGCGGCGGCACTTTTACTGGCGCGGCACCGATTGTCGCTAAGACCGCCAAAGAGATGGGCGCGCTGACCATCGCCGTAGCGACCAAGCCATTCTTCTTTGAGGGCTCGCAACGAATGCGCATCGCCGAACAGGGACTAGATGAACTGCGCAAGGTCGTGGATGCCATTATGGTTATTCCGAACGACCGCCTCCTCACCGCAATCTCAAAAGAGACGACGGCAAAAGCCGCATTTGCAATGTGCGATGAGGTGCTGCGGCAGATGGTTGAGGGTATCTCAGACATCATCACCACCGCGGGACTCATCAACTGCGACTTTAACGATATTCGCGCGATTCTTGAGAACGCCGGCTCGGCACTCATTGGGACGGGCTTCGCAACCGGAGAAAAACGCGCCGAGGAAGCGGCAAAACTAGCAATTAATTCGCCGCTTCTTGACCTTTCTATCGCGGGCGCCAAGGGAGTCCTCTTCGCTATTGCCGCAGGTGACGACTTGATGATGTTTGAGATTCAAGACGCGGCGAAGGTAATTACCGAGACGATTGACCCGAACGCCAAGGTCATCTTCGGCCATATGAAAGACGAAAAACTAAAGAAGGGAGAAGTGAAGATTACGGTCATCGCATCGGGCTTCCCTGACGGAAACACAAAAGCAAAACCCCTTTTCTCTGCCGACAAACAAGAAGACAAGGGCGGCAAGATCTTCAACACCATTCTCCCGAGTTCGCTCGGAGGTTCGTTCGGAAAAGAGGCAACACCTATTGAAGAAAAGAAATCCATTGAAGATACTGACGACGATTGGGGCGCGGTGCCGGCATTTTTGCGACGCGCTAAGAAGTGATTGTGTTATACTGGAGGTATGCTTTATGACCTTGCGATTGTAGGCGGCGGCCCTGGCGGGGCCGCCGCCGGAGTGTACGCTGCGCGAAAGCGGCTACATACTCTCTTTTTGACTCGCGACTGGGGCGGTCAGAGCGTCGTCTCTTCTGAAATCCAGAACTGGATAGGAACACCGAAGATGAGCGGCATTGAACTCCGAGACGCGCTCAAAAGACACCTAGAATCGTACGCGGGCGACTTTTTGGCTATTAAAGACGGCGTAATGGTACAGAAGATTGAGAAAAGAGATGACGGCTTTTCTTTGCAGACCGAGAACGGCATCTTTGAGACGAAGACAATTCTCATCGCAACGGGCAGTTCGCGCCGAAAACTAGCGATTGCGGGAGCCGACCGACTGGAGCATAAGGGTCTCACCTACTGCGCCTCCTGCGACGGTCCCGTCTTTGCGGACTTGGATGTTGCCGTTATCGGCGGCGGCAACGCTGCTTTTGAAACAGCGGCGCAACTTCTCGCCTACTGCAAGAGCGTTACACTCCTCATTCGCGGCACCGAGTTCAAGGCGGACGAGATAACATTGCGAACCGTACTCGCCCATCCAAAAATGAAGACGCTCATCAACGCCGAACTGGTTGAGGTGAAGGGAGAGAAAAGCGTCTCGGGTCTGGTCTATAAGAACAAACTGACGGGAGAAAAGAAAGAACTCCCGGTGCAAGGAATCTTTGTTGAGATTGGCGGTATCCCGAATACCGGCTTCGCAAAAGGTTTAGTTGAGGAAAATCAGTACAATCAGATTATCACCGACCCACGCAATCAGCGCACCTCACTCGCGGGCATCTGGGCGGCGGGCGACTGCACCGACGGCCTCTATCACCAGAACAACATCGCCGCCGGTGATGCGGTGAAGGCGCTTGAAGACATTTATCTCTTTCTACACACAAAATAATTTGGTGGGCGGTAGAGGGATCGAACCTCTTACCTCCTCGACGTCAACGAGGCGCTCTACCAAGTGAGCTAACCGCCCGATGACCCTACCGGGAGTCGCACCCGGATTCCAAGCTTGAAAAGCTCGTGTCCTAACTGTTAGACGATAGGGCCGTCCGGAAAATCATAGCATTTCTTGAGAAAATCGCAAAAAGTGGTAGGATTATCGGTGCCCAACTTGGAGGAGTGGCTGAGTGGTTGAAGGCACCGCATTCGAAACGCGGCAGGGATGAAAGTCCCTCGTGAGTTCAAATCTCACCTCCTCCGTCTTTTCTAAAATCCTTTACCTATCTGGCGGGATTTCGTAGTAGTTGATGAGAAACTTCGTGATATCCATAAAGGGCTTGGTGAGCGTGTGCGAAGCGAAGGCGACTCCCTGCGGCTCCACGATATAGAGAAAGACGATAAAGCGCGGCTCATAGGCGGGAAAGTAGCCGAAGAAAGAATGAAGAAATCGGTCGGTGTAGTAGCCGCCGCCCGCGGGATTCGCGATGAGTGCCGTGCCGGTCTTCGCCGCGATGCTATAGCGCGGCATCTTGTACTCACCTCCGAGGAGTGCTTTGTCCACCACCTCTACAAGCATTCGCGTAATCTCGGTGGAGGTGCTTGGCTTGAGAACCGACACCTTTTCGGATTCATCAATCGTGCGCGCGAGACCGAGCGTATAGTCAATCTTGGTTACGAGATGCGGCGTCACGAGAAAACCACCATTGCCGAGTGAAGCAAGCGCACGGATGGTCTGAATCGGGGTGAGCGCAATTCCCTGTCCATAAGAAGCGGTCACCAGTTCAATATCGCGTCTGCTCTCAAGATTTTTTATGAGACCCGCTGCTTCGCTCGGCAAGTCAATGCCCGTTTCCTCGCCGAACCCAAACTTCTTAAAATATTCGGTGAACTCTTCGGCGCCGAGTTTGAGCGCAACGAAAGCGGCGCCCGTATTGAGCGATTGGTTCAAGACCTCCTGCATAGAGACGCGCCCTCTCCCCTTGCCGTCAAAATTATAAATTGTCTTGCCGTTCACGGTGAGCGACCCTGCGTCCAGATAGGTACTCGTGGCGGTTACTGCTCCCGCATCAAGCCCCGCCGCCATCGTTAAGGGCTTGAGGATTGAGCCCATCTCATAGACATTCTCAACAAGCGAATCCTGAAAGACGCTTGGGTCGGTCTCTTTTCCATACTGATTGGGGTCAAACGAGGGAGCAAGCGCCATCGCGGCGACACGACCGGTCATTGGGTCCATAATGATACCTCCCGCCCGCGCCGCTCCGAGTGTGGCGCGGGCGGTCTCAAGTGCTCCCTCAAGATACTGCTCTACCGACGGCTCTATCGCTGTCACGATATCGCCTTCGCGGCTTTTGGTCGTCACGGCACGAGAGACATCAGAGAAAATTTCGGCAAAGAAGTTGCGATAGACGCCCTTGTCGCTTCGTGTAAGCACATCATCATAGTAGCGTTCCAGTCCCGAACGACCGTTCTGCGTATCTCCTTCAAACCCGACGAAGCCGAGTATATGTGCGGCAAGTTTCTCTCCCGGATAGACGCGCCACCGTTCGCGTAAAAGCGCAACACCCGAGAGTTTCTCCGCCGCGATTTTGGCGCCAATCTCTTCGCCGACTTGTGTCGCAATCTCCTCATAGGGGTCATCTTTCTTGGTCGCTTTGCGCAAAAACTCCGCAGGTTCAATTGGCAGATAGAGCGCGAGTGTGTCGGCGAGCGTCTCGGGGTCTTTGATATTCTTCGGCAGAATCCCTACCCGAAAACCGTTTTGGAGAGTCGCGGCGCTTACTGCTATGCCGTCCCGAGTGGTGAACGAAATGCTTCCGCGATTCCAAAGTGTGCCACTCTGCGGCGCGTACTGGCGGTCCGCCTTCTGCAGAAAATCTGAACCGTTAATAATCTGCACAAAGTAAAGCCGTCCGATAAGAACGAGCCCCGCGACGACCACGAGACCGGAGAGCAATCGAATGCGCAGAAGTGAGAGCGGCATTAACGCATCGTTACCAAATCCTTCGTCTCGCCTGGCACAAAGACCACAAAACGCGCGTCCTGAAAACCGCTCTGATACGCGAGCGCGAGAGTGATGCGCTGTTTGCGCACCAAGTACTCCGACTCAAGTTGCGCAAGCGCGTTAGAAGCGGCAAGCACCTTCTGCTCTTCCCGCTGCCAGAACGCGCCATTCCACGCCGTCATATTGACCAACGAAATATATCCGCCAACCAAGGAGACGAGAGAGAATGACAAAACGGCGAAGAGTTTCTTTCTTCGCGAATCGTTTCGCATCTGTTGTTGTGTCTCAAGTGACATCATCTTCGTTAAATTTTCTCAATAATTCGGAGTTTCGCGCTACGCGAGCGGGGATTCTCTCTCTGTTCTTCTTCGTTCGCAATCTGCGGCTTCTTGGTCTGCACCAGCCCCTCTCCCACCTCACCCTTCTGTCTAAAAAAGCGCTTCACCACACGGTCTTCCATACTATGAAAAGAAATCACCGCCATTCTCCCGCCCTTCTGTAATCGTTCAAATGCTTTGGGGAGCGCCTCCGAGAGTGCCTGAAATTCGTCATTGACGGCAATGCGTAGTGCCTGAAAGGTCTTTGTCGCCGGGTGAATCTTGCCCCGCCTGGGTATCACGCCCTCAATCAATTCACGCAGTTCTTTCGTGGTGGAGAGGGGCTTCTGCCCGCGCGCCGCAACGACGGCGCGCGCGATTTTCTTTGCGCGCGTCTCTTCACCATAACAGAGAAGGATGGTCGCGATGCTCTCCTCCTCCCACTCGTTCAGAATTTGCGCGGCGGTAAGTTCCCCGTCCCCTTTCGCAAATGACATTCCAAGCGGCTCATCTCTCTGAAAAGAGAATCCACGACCGCTCTCTTCAATCTGGTACGAAGAGAATCCGAGGTCAAAGAGGATGCGCTCCACTTTCTTGATACCAAACGATTCCAACGCGACATCAAGATGGCGAAAGTTGGTCTCATAAAAAAGCGCGGTGCAACCCGTCAATCGGACGCGGCTTCGTTCAATTGCGTCGCGGTCGGCATCAAGACAGACAATGCGCCCGCTGTCTCCCATTGCGCGACAGAGCGCCTCGCTGTGGCCGCCACCGCCTGCCGTTGCGTCCAGAATCGTCTCGCCACTCTTCGGCGCGAGACCCGCGATAACTTCTTGTAAAAGAACGGGGATATGGGTCATAGCACTCCTATCTGCCCCAGTTTTTCTGCGAGCGTCCCTGCCTGCTTCTCTACGCCCTCTTTGAATGAGCGCCACGCCGCCTCATTCCAGATCTCCACACGGCTCTCAACACCGACCACCGCGACTCGGTTGCCCTCGCCGAGACGCGCGCGCAAGAAATCGGGAAGAAGCATTCGTCCGATTGCGTCCACTTCGGTCTCTGCCGCGTTACCCAAGAAGTAGCGGTTGAAGTTGCGCGAGTCCGCTTGCAGAAATGAGGGACCTGAGAGTTTCCCGCTAATCGCCACCCACTGCTTGAGAGAGAAGACGAAGAGACCTCCGCCGTCAAGACCTGGAGCCACCACGACCTTCTTCCCCATCTCTCCACGAAACTTCGCCGGCAGAGAGAGTCGGTTCTTGTCGTCTATGGTGTGGGTGTATTCGCCGATGAGCATTGTAAAAGAACTTATTGTTTTCTATTACCACTTTATCCCACTTACTGTGTATTCTATTCCACTCCTTCCCACTACGCAAAACCCCATCTGTGGACAAGATGGGGATAGCGCGTGGAAAAGAAAAAGAGAGATTATTTCGGACGAAGAGTCGGGAAGAAGATGACCTCGCGAATGTTCTTGGTATTGGTGAGGAGCATCACCAGCCGCTCAATACCGATACCGACGCCGCCCGCGGGCGGGCAGCCATACTCAAGCGCCTCCACAAACTCGCGGTCATTGGGTTGCGCCTCTTTGTCGCCCGCTTTTTTGTGCTCGTCTTCACGCATAAATCGTCTTCCCTGTTCAATCGGGTCGTTGAGTTCAGAAAATGCCTTCACCAACTCAAGCCCACCGACATAAAATTGAAATGCGTCTACTGTCTTCTCGTCTCCCTCCATCCCTTTGGCGAGCGGAAGCATCTCTTTCGGATATTCCACCACAAACGTCGGCTGAATCAACCTCGGTCGGACTTCTTTCTTGAAGAGCGAGTCCTTTTCTTTTGCAGAAAGAGAACCAGAGACAAAGGGTTTGAGTGCCTCTTGATACGAGATGACCGCGAACGGCTTCGCGCAGTCAATCTCTTTGCCGTCAAAGATAAACGAAGTACTGCCCGATACTTTCTTCACCACTCCTCTAAAAATATTCTCAACCAGCGCAAGCTGTTTTGCTGCGTCTGAGTACGCTTCGTACCACTCCGCCGTCGTGAATTCCGGATTATGCGTCACATCTATTCCTTCGTTCCTGAAACTGCGCCCGATTTCATAGACCTTGGGGTAGCCGGCAATGAGCAACTTTTTCAGGTCAAGTTCGGGAGCAATACGCAAAAATAAATCAATATCAAGCGCGTTGTGGTGGGTCTTAAACGGCTCGGCGTTTGTTCCGCCCGCGAGCGACTGGAGCATTGAGGTCTCTACTTCAAGGAAACCTTCTGCTTCAAGCGCGGCGCGGAGTGCAGAGACAATGCGCGAGCGCATGATGAAGCGCGCGCGCACTTCTTCGTTCATCAAAATATCCAGATAGCGGCGGCGAAATCGTTCTTCGGTGTCGGTGAGTCCGTGCCACTTCTCGGGGAGAGGTCGGAGCGACTTCGCGAGCATCCGCCACGAGGCGACGGCGAGCGTCTTTTCGCTCCGTTTCGTGACGAAGAGCGCGCCGCTCGCCTCTATAAAATCGCCAATATCCACGCTCTCGCTCCAGAGTGGAAACGCCTCTTCTTTCATCTCGTCTTTCTTGAGCAAAATCTGAAAGCGACCCGTGCCGTCAGAGACATCAGCGAAGACGAGACCGCCCTGACCACGGAGCGCCATCACGCGCCCCGCAATGGTGACGCTCTTTTTCTTTGAGAGGTTCGGAAAGTCCGCCTCTACTTCGCTGAGCGAGAAATCTCGGTTCGTAGAAATCGGATAAGGATTTAGTCCCCTCTTTTGGAGAGTCGTCAGTTTTTCCAGACGGGCTTTGCGAATCTCTTCTAAAGAAGCCATTATTTATTCTATATCAACTATCGTGTACTTCACCGCCCCGCCCGGCGTCTTAAAAGAAAAACCATCTCCCTTGTGCTTGCCGAGCATCGCTTGACCGAGCGGCGAGTTCAGAGAAAGTTTGCCCTGCGCGAGATTCGCCTCTTCGGACCCCACAATTTTATAGACCACGGGAGCGGCGGCACCCTCTTTCGCCACGCGCACCGTAGAACCAATCGCCGCCGCCTCGGTGTGGTGCATCTTCATAATCACTGCGGACTGAAGCATTGCCTCAAGTTTGCCGATGCGGTCTTCTACATTCGCCTGCGTCTCGCGCGCCTCCTGATACTCGGCATTTTCAGAAAGGTCGCCGAGCGATTTGGCGTACTCAAGATTCTCGGCAACCTCCTTGCGCCGCACGGTCTTGAGTTGCGCGAGTTCCTTCTTCAACTCATCATATTTCTCCTGCGTGAGATATTCAGCGTTGTCGGTCATAGTGCGACTATCTTATCGCCTTTCGCCGCAAAGGTCAATCTACTTTTTAGAACGAGTTATCTCAAAGGTATCGTGGTCTTTCTCAAACTTGATTTTATATGCATCAAAAAAGCCCTCTTGACCAATTAAGACATCAACATTTCTGCTATCCACATAGCACGCGGGGACAATGACTTCTTCACCCAATTCTACGGGTTTGATAGGAAAGGTGGCGAGAAAGGTAGTGACGGTTCCCTCCCCGATTCCTCTCATTGACTTCTCTTTTAATTTTGCAACATCAAGACCAAGTTCTTTTGCATACTGGATATTTACTAGAGTAAGATCGGCTCCGGAATCAACAAGACCGACAGGATAAATCTTTCTGTCGCCAACAGTTGTCAGTTCAAGTTTAAGAACCGGACGCTTGAGTAGACGACCCTTGGTGTCCGAAGTGAGGGTGTTTGTGTATCTAAACTTCATCTCATTGTCGGCGCATACCCTGTATTTGGCATCCCCTGCATTACCACAACCTCTTCTTTTCCTGTCTTTTTTAGCACCTCCGAGAGGGTCTCGCCAACCGCCAATAACTTTTCATAGCCGAGCGAAAGAGCAACCCACTTATTTTCGTGGGATTTCTTTAAGAGTTTGGTATATCCAAGTCGTTCTACCATACCAGTATTATACCCCATCTTTCAATTCACCGCTAATTGCCCCTGGCCGGACTCGAACCAGCAATCCCAGTTTAAAGGTAATCCTTCTCAAGCCAGTAATATTTAAGATATTCATTCATAGATAACACTTGATACTACATCTTCTCTCTAGTTTGGTGAAGCGGGAGCAAGATATTCCGGCGTATAGACCGACATCCATTCCAAAAGTTCACGCATCACGAAGAGCCCACCCACGGTATTCTCGCTTGGACCTCTCTCCATAATGATGGCGAAGGCGTAGCGCGGCGCGTCAAACGGGAAGAACCCAACAATCCACGAATTGACAAACTGTTTGCGGCTGCCGAGTTCGGCGGTGCCGGTCTTCGCCGCGACGGTAACCTGTGGAATGTTGAGACCACTCGCCGTGCCTTCGGTCACCGCATCGCGCATCCCCTCGCGCACCACTTGAAACGAAGAAGACGCGGCGGAGATGAGCACGTAACGTGGCGGGTCGTTTTCTAAAATCAAACGGGGCTCAAGCAACTTGCCGCCATTTGCAATGGCGGCTATGGCTCGCGCCGCCTGAAGTGGGGTTACCTGAAATCCGTACTGCCCAATCGCGGTATGGTAGGTGTCGCCAAGCCGCCATGCATCTTTGTTGAAGGTCTCACTCTTCCACTTGGGATTGGGAATCACGCCCGCAGCGCCGAAAAAGTCATTGCCCGTGGTCGGCGCCGAACCGAAACCGAACTCACGCATATATTTCTCTATCTTCTCAATACCCAAACCTGCCTGACCTGGGAAACCCCCGCCGATTTCATAGAAATAGACATCCGATGAGACGGCGAGCGCGCGGCGCATATCGGTCGCGCCGTGCGCCCTCCAGTCCTTGAAGACCGAAGGATGCGCGGGGTCGTATTGATTGGGTACTGAAATTGAGCCCGTACTCACAATCTCTTTTTCGGGAGTAATCACTCCCTCTTCAAGAGCGGCGAGCGCGAGAAAGGGCTTGACGATGGAGCCAGGAGTATAGAGTCCGTTCGTTACGCGATTGAGAAATGGCTTGCGAGTATCGGCAACGACTCGCGCAATGCCTGCATTGTCGGCACCGTCAGAGAGTATCTGTGCGTTGTATTCGGGTACACTGGAAAGAGCGAGAATCTCACCGCTCGCGACATCCATAAGGACTCCTGCTCCGCCCTCAAAGTGCCGCTCCACGGCGAGTTTTTCTATAAACTCATAAAGTTTCTCTGAAAGACGAGCGTCTATAGAAAGCGTAACATTTCCGCCGTTCTGCGCCGGTTTCTGCACGCTCTCCGACTCCACCGCGCCGTGCGCGTTAACCTCCAAAATCCGCATCCCGTGAAGCGGTGCGAGATATTCATTCCAGTACTTTTCGACGCCGTCCTTTCCCTCAAAGTCAACTTTGTAATAAAACCCCGCGCTATCTTTTGACGGGTACTTGATAAATCCAAGTGTGTGAGCGAGTCCTGGCGTGGGTGCGTAACGGCGAAAAGAAAACTCGGGTGCTTTCGGGTCCTCTTCGTTCCACGCGAGAAGTGTACCGACGCGGTCGCGAATGACGCCCCGGTCGCCGAAGACGATGGTTTGATGAAGACGATTTCGTTCGCTCCTTGTCGCGTACTCGCTCCCCCGCGCAACCTGCAAGAAAAATGACCGCCCCGCAATCAAAAGAAGAATAGAGAAAGAAACGAGTGCCATAAGGGAAACCACCCTGCGAGTGATGGACTTCTCAAGCCGCCCTTCAAACTGGTGACGGTCAAACTGCGGCAGATTGCTCGCGTCCAGAAAGATTTCGTCGGGCGCAATTTCGCTCACCTGTGTTCTCTTTCTCTGGAGAAATGCGAAGACCATAGAGAGATTATACAAGATGCGGGCTGCGCAGGTGTCGTTTCAGTATCGTACAAAAGACAAAGATCGAGACGGAAGAAAGCGAAAGAACGAACCTAAACCCCGCGAACCGCTCGGTGGGAGTCGCGTAGAGCAGGTCGGTGAGAAGGGAGACGAAGAGCATCTCGACAAAGTACGGAAAGAAGAAAAAAAAGATAAGCGCGAGCGAGGTCCCAATCCACCACGGGAGAAAGAGCACTGACCCAAAGAGCAGTACATCGACGACGACACGGAAAGCGAGAGGGGTCATAGATGATGGATGGAGAGAAACCGCAGACCATTTATCGGCGCAAGCGAAATGATATACAAAGTTCGGAACGGCTCGCTTTCGCTACCCGTAATGGCGGCGACGACCGCGAACGGAGTGAGGGGGCGTTCGCTCAAGTGAACCTCGTCGCCTTCCGCGAGTGGTACTTCACGCGGCAGTCGCGCGATGAAGCCCGAACCGCCCTGCCCCTCCGCCTCAACCGAGGTGCCGACTCCATTATGCACCATCGTTACCGAGATACGCGTGCCAGGAGACGAGAAGAATGAGACCACGCTGGTCTTGTCGTGAACCTCGCTCACTCGCCCGACCAACACTGATTCGCTAAAGACTTCGTCGCCAACGGCTACACGGTCACGCGCTCCCGCATCCAAAACCACCGTGTCGTAGGGCGAGCGCGGAGGGGTCGCGAGTATGGCGGCGACGAGCCCCGCAGACGTGCCCGTATTCTTCCCCATCTCTTTCTTCATCGCGGAATTTTCTTCAAGGAGCGCAGTGCGTTCTTGCCGCTCCCCTTCTCGTACGGCGAGCTCCGCTCGCAGCGCCACAACTTCGTCCAAGAGCACCTGCCGTGTGGTAAAGAATCCGAGAACATTTGCGACGCTCGCCGCGACCCAGGCGCCACCGCGCCAGAAAGGTGCTGCGGCCGTCGCCCCGATGCTCCCGAGCCATTGGAGCTGAAAAAATGCGCCGACAACAATCAACACCAAAAACACGAACGCTATACCCAAGCCCCCGAAGTGCTGTTTCACTTTTATGCTGCTACGAATGAGGCGGTAGTTCATCTTCATTCACGATTAATAAGTCCTTATACACATCAAAGTCCTCCAAGATAATTCCTGCGCCGCGAGCAACCGCCGTCATCGGGTCGTCAGCGAGATGCACCGGAAGCGAGAGTTCTTCGGCGAAAAGTTCGGGGAGACCCTTCAAGAGTGCGCCGCCTCCAACCAAATAGAGTCCGCGCTCCATCACATCAGAGACAATTTCGGGAGGCGCAATCTCAAGCACCTCCTTCACCGCATCTATCAAGTGCGAGACCGAGAGCGCAATCGCCTCGCGCACCTCCGAGTCCTTCATCATAATCTCGCGCGGGAGCCCCGTCACGAGGTCGCGTCCGCGCACGCTCGCCTCCTCCATCTCGCGTTGGGGCAAGACCGACCCGAGTGCAATCTTGATATTTTCGGCGGTCTTCTCGCCAATCAGCATCTTGAAGCGATTGCGAATGAAAGAAATAATATCATCATTGAAACGGTCTCCCGCAATCTTCAAGCTCTTTGAGCGCACGATGCCGCCAAGCGAGATGACCGCGATGTCCGAGGTGCCACCACCAATATCCACAATCATATTGCCCGCGGGGTCGTGTATCGGCAGACGAATCCCGATTGCCGCCGCCATCGGTTCTTCAACAATATAGACCTGTCGCGCGCCGTTGTTCTTCGCCGCGTCGCGCACGGCGCGTGTCTCCACATTGGTCACGCCCGACGGCACACCAACCACGACGCGCGGGCCCAAGAGTTTGCGCGAGCCCGCTTCGGCGCGGCGAATTAGGTGCGCGAGCATCTCCTCGGCAACCTCAAAGTCAGAGATGACGCCGCCGACCACAGGTCTCACCGCCGTGATATGCGTGGGCGTGCGCCCGAGCATCTCCTTCGCCTGCGCGCCGACCGCGACCACCTGTCCCGTCTTCTGATTGACCGCCACCACCGACGGCTCGTTTATCACAATGCCGCGATTGCGCACATAGACAAGCGTGTTTGCCGTTCCCAAATCAATCCCAATATCGTTTGAAAGATACGAGTTTATTTTCTGGAGATGCTTCTTCCACATAGAGCTCCTAGTATCCCCTTTTCTGGCGTAAATGAAAACCCTTGACAATAAGAGTACAGTATGCTATCATAGCCATCAGAGCGGTCTTTCCTTCCATCGGCTCGTGAGCGTTCTCCCCGACCAGGGATGTGCCTATGAAAATCAGGTACTCACCGCGGACTGGAGAAACAATCAGTGGGAAGTAATGCATCCGGCGACATAATGTTCTCGGATGAAAAAGCCACAGGGTTCGTCCTGCGGCTTTTTTTATTTCTCTTCTCTCTCGCAATCTAGCACAATAATGACGGCCGTTGCTATTGTGCTATACTACGCTCATGGATATTCAGAAAAGAATGCGGAGACAGCGACGAAGAGTGTGGTTTGGTCCGGTGCAGCAAAAAATATTACTGCTTCTCCTTGGGGGAATGACTCTTGCTTGTGCGCGTTCACCGAAAAAGCAGTTGCAGATTATCAAGGGTGTGCACGAGGGTTTAAAAGACATCAATCGACAGGCTGCTGAACGGGCTGTGTCCGCGCTTTATGATTCCAAATTACTTGAGGCAAGGCAAAATGCAGACGGAACAATTTCCCTTCTTCTTAATGAAAACGGCAAAAAACGGGCACTGACCTATCATATGCGTACGGTGAAGATTCAAGAGCCAAAAGTATGGGACGGGAAATGGCGTATCGTACTCTATGACATTCCCGAGGATGAACGAGAGAAGCGAGATGCTTTTCGTGAGCACTTGACACAACTCAATATGCGCAAGTTTCAGCACTCAGCGAGTATTCATCCATTTGATTGCAAGGATGAAGTTACTTTCTTTATTGAGTTGCTTGACATACGGAAGTATGTGCGTTTTATAGAAGCGAACTATATTGATGACGAGATATACTGGAAACGAAGATTTAAGATTCCTCAAAAGAACTAGCACCATATCAACGGCCGTGGTTGTAATGCTATACGAAAGAAAGAAGAAGATAGTTTACAGGGTTTTGAGAACGGAGAGAAGATTTGATTCGGACAGCATCTCTACTTTGCCGCTCTTGCGGTCTTTGACCTCAAACTTTCCGCCCGCGTGCGTCTTTTCGCTCACCACAATGCGGGTGGGGATGCCGATGAGGTCAGAGTCGGCGAACTTTTCGCCCGGGCGCAGATCGCGGTCGTCATAGAGTACCTCAACACCTGCTTTGCACAGTTTTTCATAGAGCGCATCTGCGGACTCCCCCACCGCGGCGTCTTCGGAGGGTAGAACAATTAGATGTACCGCGAACGGCGCGATACTTGTCGGCCAAACGATTCCCTTTTCATCAGCAAGCAACTCCACCACGACCCCCATCAGCCGTCCCGGACCGATACCGTAACTGCCCATCTCTACAAACTTCTTCTCACCCTTCTCGTCAAGATACGAGAGACCGAGTGCCTGCGCAAATCGCATGCCGAGAGTAAAGACATTGCCGACTTCAACCGCTTTTTCTTGCGTAAGATTCTTGTTGCCGCAGTCGGGGCAAGCATTCTGCTCTTTGATAATCTCGTCATTGACCGCGACGCGACATTTTTCGCAGATATGTATCGTGTCTTCGCCACTCACCGAGAGCGTCTGAAATTCGTGTGAGAATTTGGAAAACGAGCCACCCGAGGCGAAGGTTACGAAGGTCTGCTCGCCAATGCCCGCCCGCGCGAATATCTTTTTGTATGCCCCAATCACCCTCTCGTAAAATCTTTTGTGTTCTTTCTGGTCGCGCGAAAACGAGTAGAGGTCTTTCATCAGAAATTCACGCCCGCGCAAGATGCCGCTCTTTGCCCGCGACTCGTTCCTAAACTTGGTCTGAAATTGATAGGCAGAGAACGGCAGGTCTTTGTAGGAGCGGATATGGTTGGTCGCGAGCCGCGTGATGGGCTCTTCGTGTGTGAAAGCGAGCCCGACTTCTCCGCCGACCTTCACCTTCGTCTTGAACCAGTTGTCCACCGCCGCATCATCCCACCGCCCTGTCGCCTCCCAAATGCGCGGGTCTTGAAGCGCGGTAAGGTGCAGTTCTTGCCCGCCGATGGCGTTCATCTCTTCGCGAATAATACCAATGACCTTGTTCATCACGCGAAGTCCGAGTGGCAGAAACGAATAGACCCCCGCCATCTCTTTGTGAATGTAGCCGGCGCGAATCAGGAGTTGCGCGTTCTTCGCCACTTCGTCCGAAGGCGCTTCTTTTCGGGTCTTGGTAAAGAGTTGTGATTGTCTCATTGCTCGTATTCTACAACATCTTAATGATATCGCGATAGGTGATGAGAAGCATCAAAAGAAGCAGGAGGCAGAAACCAACGGTGTTCAAGACACGCGTGAGCCGCTGCGGAAGCGGACGACGAAGCAGTGCCTCAATACCGAGAAAGAGGAGCCGTCCGCCATCAAGCGCGGGGAGCGGCAAGAGATTGATGACGGCGAGATTCAGCGAGATGAAAGCCGTGAAGGAGAGCAGATAGACGAAACCAAGTATGCGCGCCTCGCCGACGAGCCCTGCGATGCCGACCGGTCCGGTAATATCGCCCCAATCTGCATTCCCCAGAAACGCCTGCTCGACAAAATGAACGAGTCCGACCGTAATCTCGCGCAAGAGGTCAAGTGTCATAAATAGACCTTCATAGACAGCGCGAAAGATGCCGAACCGCACCACCCCGACCGTATCAAGCGTGACGCCAATCGCTTTCTTTCCCTCAACAATTCCCTGTGCTGGCGTCAGTTGAAAGAGGTGTTCCTTTCCTTGCCTCTCAATTGTGAGGGTCAATTCTTTGCTGGTCTCGGTGATAAAGAGGCGGGCGTCTTCGGTGTCAGCCCCGGTAAATGTGCGGGCATTTGCGGTCAGAGAAATAACCTTATCTCCCTCTCTCAATCCTGTCCTTCCCGCTGGAGAGTCGGGCAAGACCGAAGTAATAGTGAGTTGCGCGTTCTGTAATTCGCTCCCATACCGCCCGTCTGCCGACGAGGGAACTCCCACAAGAAAAGTTGCCGAAAGCAGTAGCCACGCGAAAATGATGTTGCCGAGCACTCCCGAAACGAGCACCGCCGCCTGCACCCATTTCGGTTTCTTGATGAATGCTCGCGTGTCGTCAAGAGTATTCTCTGCTTTCTCTTCGCCGTCTTCACCAAAAATCTTGACATAGCCGCCGAACGGGATGAGATTGAGCGCATAGACGGTCTCGCCTATTTTTTTGCTGAAGAGACGCGGTGGAAAACCGAGCGCGAACTCATCAACGCGAATGCCCGCTTTCTTTGCCGAAAGAAAATGCCCGAGTTCGTGGACGAAGACCAGCGCCCCGAGCATAATGAAAAATAAAAGAATGGTCATGAGAGTATCTCTTTCTCTTTTCGTTCAAACTGCTCCTGCAATTTCTTTGCCTCTCCCTCCGAGGACTTGTCCAACTCTTTTTTGAGGCGAAACTTTTCGTCCTCGCCCATTCCCCCTTCTTTTTCTTTTGCTTCAATCTCTTTAACTGCCTCATCGCGGACTCGGCGCAGATGAATCCGCGCTCCCTCCAGTTTCTCTTTGGCGGTCTTGATGAGCGCGGTGCGCCGCTCGCCAGTAAGTTCGGGAAAGTGGGCTCGGATGCCTGCATCGTCTGCCGAGACCGAGAGTCCGAGATTCGCGAGACCAAGTGCCTTCTCAATCTCTTTCAGCAGTCCCTTATCAAAGGGGATGATGCGCAACGTTCGCGGTCCTTCAAGTGCGATGGTCGCCGCGTACTTGAGAAGCGTCTGCACACCGTAGGCATCCACGAAGACGGTGTCCAGCACCGCAAGCGTTGCGCGCCCGCTCCGCAGTCCACTCAATTCTTTCGCGAGCCAGTCCGTCACCTCCTTTGTCCCCGCCGTCCATTTTGCAAATGAGTACGACATAGAAAAAGTATATCACAGAACCGCGGCGAGGTGCTCAAGCAGTAACTTGAACGAAGGCGCACGGTCGCGCGCATAGCGTTTTACCCCGAGAATCTCGGTGAGTGCCGTCGCCGCGGTCGTGCTTCCCTTCTCCGCCGCCGACTCCTCCAGCGCGTCCAGAAAAGCGAGGATGCGTGCGCGGGCACCCGCCACTTCATCTTCTAAATCCTTGAGAAGTGTTTGAACCGTCTTCTGCCGCGCTGGCGGTAAGGCAGAAAGAAAAGCCGCCGCGCGCGCTCTTTCTTCGCCGCCCCCCGCGCGCGGCGACGCAAGGAGCAAGAGTCGAGAACGAAGTGTCGGCAAAAGCATTTCAAGAGTTGGTACCACCAGAAAGAAGTGCGTCCGAGGCGTCGGCTCCTCAAAGAGTTTGAGAAGCGCGTTCTGCGCCTCGTCGCTTATCTTCTCCACAACAATGACAAAAATCTTTCTGCCGTCGCGAACGCTCTCGCGGATTCCCGCCTCCACAAG
>Ga0209515_10001871_pt1 | contig 33818 bp, 33 predicted proteins | sample Subgroupgradi54m_FD_187454 | JGI IMG/M metagenome (GOLD analysis project Ga0209515, IMG submission 187454) | Subsurface groundwater microbial communities from S. Glens Falls, New York, USA - GMW60B uncontaminated upgradient, 5.4 m (SPAdes)... ... | reverse complement strand
TCATATATTCAAGTATTCAATTGAATACTTGAATATTATCGTACAAAAAAGAACTTGTCAAGTCCCCTTGTAATTTCCAGGCTACCCATGATCCATATTCAAATACTTCTCCGCATCCATGGCGGCCATACAACCCATACCCGCGGCGGTGACTGCTTGGCGGTAGCGATAATCCCGCACATCACCAGCAACAAATACTCCGGCAATTTTAGTTTTAGTCTGGTCAGTTGGGACCAAATATCCTTTAGGGTCTAATTCTAGCTGACCTTGGAAAATTTCCGTGTTAGGTTTATGGCCAATCGCCACAAACGCCCCTTCAATCGCCCGCTCTTCCACCTGACCCGAAACCGTATCTTTAATTTTGACCGCAGTCAAACGATCGGTGCCTAAAAATTCTTCTACTGCTTTATTATATTCAATACTAATCTTAGCATTGGCTTTGGCCCGATCCTGCATGATTGGCGAAGCCCGTAATTTTGCACTGCGGTTGAGAATCGCAACATGCTTAACAAATTTTGTCAGATACAAAGCTTCTTCCAAAGCCGCATCTCCCCCGCCGACTACGATAATGTCTTTGTCTTTAAAGAAAAACCCATCACAAGTGGCGCACGAAGAAATTCCCTTGCCCCGAAATTTTTCCTCACTGGGCAATCCTAGCCACAGAGATGAGGCCCCGGTGGCAACAATCACGGATTCGGCGGAGTATTCTTTGTTAGAAATAGAAACCTTAAATGGCTTGCTACTAAAATCAACCTTAGTTGCATCTTCATAAATAATTTCTGCGCCAAAGCGTTCGGCTTGGGCAATCATGCTTTGCATCAATTCCGGGCCCATTATGCCTTTGGGAAAACCCGGAAAATTCTCAACTTCACTCGTAATCATGAGTTGCCCACCAAAAGTGAATCCCGCGATCACCAAGGGTTTGAGATTAGCCCGAGCCGCATAAATCGCCGCAGTTAAGCCGGCTGGTCCTGAGCCGATTATAATTAGCTTGTGATGATTCATGATTCTTGATTCTTAATTCTTGATTCTTTTGATCTCTGTCCAATCTGAGGTCAATCCCTCGCCCCCCTGCTGCCGCATGAGCCAATCATAGCAGGCCAGAGCTGCTGTCGCGCCCTCCCCAGCGGAAATCACCGCCTGCTTGTACAATCTGTCAGTCACATCCCCACAGGCAAAGATTCCCTTAACTGAAGTCATCTGGTTGGCGTCAACCATTACTTGCTCCTGCTCATCTAACTTTACTATATTTTGAACTATTTTGGAATCCACCACATATCCCAGTTCCACAAACAACCCATCGAGGGCCAATTCTGTTTCTTCACCTCGGCCCAATTGCATTAATTTCAAACCTGACAACCTGGTGTCCCCCCGAATTTCCAGAATTTGCACCCGGGGTAACAGCTCAACGTTTTTTTTCTTAAACAGAGCTTTAGTTAACAATGAACTGCCTAATAATTTATCCGTCTTGGATAAAATATAAACTTTCCTGGCGTATTTGGCACAGAGTAACCCCGCCTCAGCCGCGATATCACCAATTCCAGCTATAGCCACAATTTTACCCTTAAACAGAGGGGCGTCGCATGTGGCGCAGTAAGACACGCCTTTGCCTTTGAACTCTTGCTCTCCCGGTACTCCTAAATCTTGGGGGGTTTTACCATAGGCCAAAATTAAACTTTGAGATTTGTATTGCTTGCCATAAGCCGTGACCACAAATGAATCCGAACCCGGCTTAATTCGTTCAGCTTCGGCTTGGACAAACTCAGCGCCGAATTTTTCTGACTGCGATCGAATGCTTGTGACCAATTCATACCCGCCAATTTCTTCAGTCCCGGGAAAATTTTGAATCACATCGGTATAATTAGCCTGACCGCCAATGTCTTTGCCAATGACCAAAGTTTTGAGTCCACGGCGGGCACTATAGAGAGCGGCGGTAAATCCCGCCACCCCAGCACCAATAATTATGACATCAAACATTTGAGTTTATCTCCTTGGCCACGGCCACGACATTGTATAAAAGTCGAGCCACAGTCACTGGCCCAACCCCTCCGGGAACGGGTGAGACAAATCCGGCGATAGAGGAAACTGAATCCGAGTCAATATCACCAACAATTCCCCCACCTGACTCGGTAGTGCCACAATCAATCAGAATTGCGCCTGGTTTGATCATGTCACCCTTAATCAATTTCGCCTGGCCTGTGCCAGAAATAATAATATCGGCCTTTTTAGTTAAACTCTGTAAGTCATTCGTAGACGTATCCGCTGTCGTGACTTTGAGTTGACGTTCTCTGAGCAAAAAAGTCACGGGGCGGCCCACTAAATCACCTTGGCCCACGACCAGAATGTTCATAAGCTTCAGGTCAAGCTCTAAAGAATCTAATAAGGTCATCACGGCCGCGGCAGTGGGCGGAGTCAATTTATTTTTCCCTTCATAAAACAGTTTGCCATTAACATCACTCAAATAATCCACATCAACTTTGGAATCAATCGCATTCAGGATCAACGCTTTGTCCAAACTGACTGGTAAGGGCAACTGGACAATCAAGCCAGCTAGTTGCAAATTTTTTTGAACTTCAGTCAGCTCCAAAATCAGTTGGCCAGTGGTCACATCAACTGGAAGTTGAATCAGTTTGAATTCCAATCCTATTTCCTGGGCGCGCTTGGCTTTGATATTGACGTAAGATTTAGAAACCTGATCATCACCGACCAAGAGATCACAAAACAGGGGCCGAAACGAAAGTCTAGCCACTTCTTGTTTTAATTCTTCTAAAATTTTGTTGGCAATTAGACTGCCGTTGATAATCTGCATGTTTCAAATTAGCCATCATATTTTACCATTTATATAGTTAAAAGAAAAAGCCCGCTTATTTATCCTCGCCGGGCTAGACGAGTGTTGGTTACCTAAAAGACTGGGCGGTGTGCTCTGCTAGAACCTCCATGCTGTCAATGCGGTTTTCCGAGCCCTCAAACTGCAACCGCAAATCCGTACAGCCAAGCACGATGTTCCGCGTCGGACTTTCAATAACCATTTGTTTTAAAAACTCCTGATGTTGAGTCGTTTGCTGATCACCGAGCAGTCCCTGGATCAATCCATCCAATCTGATTTGATCTGGAGCCTGGGGAGTAATGACAGCAATCCCCAACTTACCGAGCACTTCCTGATATAACCGTGTCTGGATCGTTCGGCTAGTTGCCATCAGGAATATTTCCCTCCATCCTCGCCTATGCACTTCTTGGGCCACAACTTGGATGAGGTTAGTGACCGGAATCGGCATCCTTGCTACCAGGTGTGAGTGGAACTCGTGCACTGTGTTGCATGGAATTACCAGTTTAGTGGCTCCCGCTCTGACCAGAGCCAGCGCCCCGGCATGCAAGAGTGAAAAATAATACCTGATATGCAATCCCTGACGGATATACCCACACTCCTTTCGCAGATTCAGCGGCAGGCTCCAGATGCAAACTCCGGGGCGCACTGTCCTTGTCCCCAATTCCACCAGCTTGAGATAGAACTCTGCAGTGGTTTTGGGACCCAACCCACCCAAAACGCCAATGACTGGCTTCATTTGTCCTCCGTTGTTTTATGAATGAGATTTCCTTCGATTGCTTGCAGATGTTCCATGAACTTAGCTCGAATGTCTGCTGCAAACGGATTTCCAAGCTCGATGGTCTCGAACAAATCCCATGAATCCCATCCGAGCAATTCAACCACTTCATACAATCGATTGAAGGCAAGTGTTGCCATCTGAGATTTTCGGATATCGCATCCTCTCAAGGCTCGTGCGACAAAATGTGTGAGCCCTTGAACCATAGCCATCTCTTGGTCATGGACTTCGGCTACACCCACGAAAGTCTCGACACCGCAATGATCGAGAAGGGCGTGGATCTTTAGCATGCGCTCGACACTGATTCTTACTGGACACAGGACTATCTTTTTGCCTCGCAATCCGTCCTTAGCACTCTGGGGTCCGAACAACGGATGCGTGCCAAGGATCTCGATGCATTCCGGCAGATTTTTCTCCATTAGTTCGATCGGTTTGACCTTAACCGAACAAACATCGATCACCAGTGTCCCGGGCTTGAGCAATGGGGCGATCTGCTTCAAAACCGACTCCAGGCTTTGGAGTGGGACTGCCAAAATCACGACTGGTCTTTTCGTCACCTGCTTAAGCGATCCCCAGACACAATGGCGAACTACTCTTTTTCGGGACTTAACAAGATCTGTGACCATCACGTGGAATCCAAACGCCAGATGTTGAGCCAGAAATTCACCGAAGTTGCCATAACCGATTATTCCCACTTTCATCGGAGATGGTCTCTTTTTGTATCTTCTGATACCCGCATCTGCCTCGTCGCACAGGTATTTCAGCAACCGATCCATAAATGTCCTCCTCTGAGTTGGTAAACTGAGCAGAATTTTTCCGCCCAGATGACAAATCACAGGAATAACAAAAACCGCCTCACAGAAGGCGGTTTGAAAGTGTTTAAACTAAATCAAATCTAACCCGACTTCTGTGTGAGAAGCGGATAGTAATATGCGGAATTGCGCTGAATTAAATTCATATCATGGCTAGTATATCCCCTTTTGACGGATTTGTCAATGCCGGATATAATTTATGCATGACGCAAGCAATAGTTACTACAATCAAATCAAGCTCAATTAACCTACCCAAGACTTGGCAAGGCAGTAAGGTGCTTTTGCGTATTACTGGGGACACCGCGACTATTACTAAAATCAAAAAAACGGAGAGAATTTATTCTGCTTCTGAAATTCAATCTTGGCGACGTTTAGGCAAAGCTGTAACCAAATCTGCTCTGAAAAAAGCCTTATCGCAAACACGGTAAATGAAAATCGTGGCTGACACCAATGTAATAATTTCTATGCTGCTTTGGGGTAAATCTCTAGAGCAGCTTTTTACTTTAATCAACCGCGGTCAAATAATTTTATGTTTCTCGCCACAAACGATCGATGAATTATTTCGCGTGATCCATTATTCTGAGATGAAAAACCAAGCCGAAAAATTAAAAATCAACACAGAAGTTTTAATTGATAAATTACTCGCCGCTTCAGTAATCTGTTATCCTGAAACCAAAGTTAATATTATTACGGATGATCCTAGCGACAATCGACTCCTGGAAACAGCGCTTGCTGCACGGGCTGACTGTGTTATCTCTGGCGATAAACATCTATTGCGTTTAAAACGATTCCGTAATATTCCAATTCTGCGGCCAGCTGAATTTTTGGAACTAGTAACTAAAGGCGGGCAAAAACGATAAACATGATAGACGAACAAGATATCCAAACTCTAATCAAGCTGGCCCAAACCGGTGATTCGGAAGCATTCGGCCAAATCTATGACCTTTATGCCAAGCAGCTTTACAACTTCTTATTCAGTAAAGTGCAACACCGGGAAGTAACTGAAGAAGCAGTGCAGGCGCTGGAAGATTTGACGCCGGAAGCGACTGTGCGCGAAACTATTAACATCCATTTGCATGAAATAAAAAATTCCCGGCACAAGGTCCGGTTGGAGTTAAAACTAGAAGATACTAACGACTAAACAACCGCTAAATATTTGGCGAGTCCGTTCAAAAATTCTTGGCGGGCGGTCAGTTGCCGATTAACCCCATCCCAAACCAGCAATTTAGTTTCGTGATCAAACACAATCTTGTCCAAAACATGGTTGGCATTAGCAGTGTACCCACCTTTTGAGTCAGCGTGAGTACTAATAATCTCTAAATCTTGATGGGTTAATTTGGAATTATGTTGAAGCATTGCCAGGATTGCCTGAGATTCAACCATCATAGCCCGCTCGTGCGCGGCAAATGCCCCCACCGCCGTCTGCCAGTCCGAGGACGAATAAATCTCGGACAACTCCGCGGTATAATTCCTGGTCGGCTCTTTAGCTTCAACTCTTTGAATCTCCTCTATGCTGGCTCCTAAACTCTGTAGTAGTCGGTACCAAAGTTGCTCGGTTGGCATGATTAATTCTTCTTGGCGCTTTTGTTCCAAAATTTCTAAGGCGCTTTCAGCCGTCGGGTCGTCGGACTCGGACAAATTCGCAATGGCAAACCGTAAAAATCCGGGATCCCCATCGAGGCGCCCGACAACCGCTTGTTGGGCCAAAAACCGTTGGAGCATAAATTTTTTAATTTTCTCCAGTTTCGTATGGAGAGAATTAAGTTCGTGGATAACCGGCCACTTCCCTATCTCGTCAGTGATATAATTCATGAGCCACTCGATAAATTGCTCGCCCACGAATTCCTTCACCGCCTGTTCGGGATTATTAACCGGATTGGTATTGTCAGTTAACTCGTTCATCGAAGTTGTATTACTGGGTCATGCCCTAAGTTTAAGCAGGATTGGTTTTTTATGCAACACTATGCTATTTTAAGAGTGCAATAGAGGCCATTAACCTGTTAAAAATATATGAAATATCTCAAAATTTCCGCCATCTTCACATCCTTGCTCGTACTAGGGGCCTTAGTGCCCAATTTAACCCAAGCCTCAGGGACGTTGTCCTTGAGCCAGTCTTCGGTTAACTTAAGCGCTGGCCAAAATGCCACGATTACAATTTATACTTCTGGCGGCCAAATGGCCAATGTTACCAATGTCACCAATGCCTACGTGGCTTATGCCAACATCTCCAACAATATCATGACGATTTATGGACTCGGTAGTGGCAATACTCAAATTACTGTCTGTACTTTTGACAATACTTGTAATAGTGTTTATGTCACGGTCAATGGCAACAGTTACAATAACACAAATAATTACTCGGCCTTGACTCTTAGCCCATCCAGCTTAAACTTAAATGTTGGACAAACGGCCACAGTGGCAGTTTATGGCGGCAACAATAACTATTATATTTCTTCCAATCCCAACAGCAACGTAGCCACCACTACAATTTCTAACAACCAAGTCAATGTTTTTGCCAATAACAATGCCGGGTCGACCACAGTAGTAGTTTGCTCCTACAGTTCGAGTCAATGCGCGAACTTGCAAATCACAATCACCAACCCAATTACCTACCAGAGTATCAGCTTCAGTCAAAATTCGGTTAATCTCAACTTAAATCAAAGCACTATCGTCACGATGTACGGATCGAGCTCATTTTACCTGTCAAATAACACGAATTCAAATGCTGTGACAGCGGTGGTTTCAGGCAATAGTCTGAGTTTATATGCCAACAATACTGGTTCTAGTACTCTGACTGTTTGCTCAAACAGTGGCGGGGCCTGCGGCACTGTCTATGCCTATGTCAATTCATACTCTCAAAATTATGGCTCAACCTCTGGCCCTAATTTTACTTACACAACCTTACCCCAACCAACTGTCAATCAATATTATTCCGCGCAAATTACTGTGAGCAATGGCATAGCCCCATATTCATTTACGTTAAGCTCGGGATATTTACCGGCTGGGTTAACACTCTCCCGCACCGGACTAATCTCAGGCATTCCACTTAATAACACTCCGGCGAATTTTACCCTTGTGGTTACCGATGCCTATGGTCGGACAAGCACAGGTCAACCCTTCTCTCTGGTTCCTGTTTATTCGGCTACTAATCCGTATGGCAATGTCCTCGGTAGTTCAGTTTACGCCAATGGCACGCTCATCAATGACAACGGCACAATCTATATTACTTACAAAAATACCAAAACTGGGTTTGCGACCTTCGGCGCTTTCAGCCAACTGGGTTTCAAACTCAGCAATGTCATTAGCGGTTCAACCTATGCCCTGACCAATTCCGGTTTTGCCATCAGTTCGGGCAATGCTGGGCACCCGTGGGGTACGTGGATTAAAAACGGCACGACTGTGTATTTTGTCCATGAAACCGGTTTGATTCCAATTGATAATTACAATGTCTTTATCTCAAACGGCGGGCAAGACCGGCTAATCACGACAGCCAATCTCTCGGATTTTGCCAAACCCATCCTGCCGGTTATGACGCTTAGCGATTATCGGCTAAGGTAACACGACTGAATAAATAAGTGGTATAATCAAACTATCAGCAATTAACAAATAAAAAATATGGGGATTATTCTTTGGGTTATCTTCGGAGCTTTGGCTGGTTGGATTGCGTCCATGATCATGGGCACCAACGCCCAGCAAGGCGCGGTGGGCAACATTGTGATTGGCATCATCGGCGGGGTCGTGGGTGGATGGATCATGTCTATCCTGGGCGGGTCTGGTGTGACCGGCTTTAATCTTTACAGTCTGCTGGTTGCTATCCTCGGTGCTGTGATCCTAATCTGGATCTTCCGAATATTCCGCCGCTCAACCTAGAATCGCGCATAAAAAATCCGCTCATCGAGCGGATTTTTTTGATAACTTTAATTTTTTCTTTCTTGGCCATTTTTTCACTTCGACTTCTCGGCGCAGTGCGTCACTAAGTGTTTTATAGATTTCAGAATAAACAATTTTACCGCCACCATGGGCGCGGACATATTTAGACCCCAACCCCGCATTGTGCTGCTGCAGTCTTTTTTCCTTATCCTTAGTCACCCCGCAATACAAAGTCCGATCCTTGCATTTCAAAATATAAAAATAGTATTTGGATTTCACTCGAGACTTTTTCATGTTATAAGTATACATGGTTTATTGGCTCTTGAAGAAAAAGCGGATTTTTTATATAATACCGAAGCTTTAGGTCCCATCGTCTAATGGTTAGGACGCCAGGTTTTCATCCTGGCAATCCGGGTTCGATTCCCGGTGGGATCACCAAAAATTACTATGAATATACTTGCTATTGAAACCAGCTGCGACGAAACCGCAGCTGCAGTTGTTATCAACGGGCAGATCAAGTCCAATATCATTGCCTCCCAAGTCCTCACACACGCCAAATTTGGGGGTGTGGTGCCAGAAGTCGCGGCCCGCAGTCATATTACCGCGATTTTGCCTGCCATTGACCAGGCGCTCACACAGGCCCAAACTAGACTGACAGATTTAGATTTGATTGCCGTGACCCAAGGCCCGGGACTCGCCACGTCGCTGATGGTCGGGGTAGATACGGCCAAGGCTCTGGGTGCGGTTTTGAATATTCCGGTGGTGCCCATCAACCATCTTGAGGGACATATTTACGCAAATTTTGTGAATCAAGAATCAAGAATCAAGAATCATAAATTTCCTGCTCTGATCCTAACTGTCTCGGGTGGTCACACTATGCTTGTGCTCATGAAAGGCCATGGGCAATACAAAATTGTCGGTGAAACCTTGGACGACGCCGCGGGCGAAGCGTTTGATAAAACCGCCAAGATGTTGGGTCTCGGTTACCCAGGCGGGCCAGCGCTATCCAAGCTGGCAAAAAAGGGCAATCCACAAGCTTATAATCTGCCGCGCCCCATGATCAATTCCAAAAATTTGAATTTCAGTTTCTCTGGCCTGAAAACCGCCGTCCTCTACACTATACGGGATTTTGCTCGATCGAGCAAAAAGCCGGATAGTGGAATCAAACAAGATTTAGCAGCGTCGACACAGCAAGCCATCGTTGATGTCTTAATTTCCAAAACTGAACAAGCTGTCAAAAAATTCCATCCTAAAACCATCATGCTTGGCGGTGGGGTGGCGGCCAATGAGCTTTTACGCAAGCGCTTTCAAAAATCGGCTTTAAGCTTTAATCTCAAATCTTCAATCCCCAAACTCGAATACTGTACTGACAACGCGGCCATGATTGGACTAGCGGCGTATTATAAGTTAAAAAATAAAAAAGTAAAAAATCGCAACTTCAGTCACGATCCTAATCTTATGCTAAAATAACAGCATGAATGACATTCCCAAAACTTACGACCAGTCAAAAGAAGCCGAGCTTTACAAGCTTTGGGAGGCTTCGGGATATTTTAATCCGGACAATCTCACAGGCAAACCCTATACCATCATCATGCCGCCACCCAATGCCAACGCGCCTCTGCATGTGGGGCATGCTTTGGGGCTAACCCTGGAAGATATAATGATCCGATTCGAACGCATGCGCGGGCGAAAAACTTTGTGGCTGCCAGGCACTGACCACGCCGGATTTGAAACCCAGGTCGTGTTTGAAAAAAAATTAGAAAAAGACGGGACGAGTCGCTTCCAAATGACGCGCGAAGAATTTTACCAGGCATGCTGGGACTTTGTGCAGAGTAACAAACACATTTCAGAACAAGGAATGCGGCGTTTGGGCGCGTCCTGCGACTGGTCACGCAACGTGTTCACCTTAGATCCCGAAATTATCAAGGTGGTTTACGAAACTTTTGAGCAAATGCATGCTGACGGGCTAGTTTACCGCGCCGGCCGAATCTGTAACTGGTGCCCCAAACACCAAACCGGATTGGCAGACCTGGAAACTAAATATGAGGAACGAATCGAGCCGTTTTATTATTTCAAATACGGGCCATTTGTCATCAGCACCAGTCGGCCCGAAACTAAATTCGGCGACAAATACGTGGTCATGCATCCAAAAGATAAACGATACAAAGAATATACCGACGGTCAACAGTTTACAGCAGAATGGATAAACGGGCCTGTGACTGCGACCATTATCAAAGACGAAGCTGTAGACATGAAATTTGGCACGGGCGTTATGACCATTACCCCAGCGCATGATGCGGTGGACTTTGACATCGCCCAGCGCCATAATCTGGATATAGAAGAAGTGATTGATAAACGCGGCAAGCTGTTACCTATTGCTGACGAATTTGCGGGCTTAAAAATTCTGGACGCCCGACCCAAAATTGTTGAGAAGCTGAAAGCCAAAGGACTGCTGGAAAAAATTGATGAGAATTATAAACACAATGTCCAGCTTTGTTATAAATGTAACAATCTAATCGAGCCGCAAATTGTGCCCCAGTGGTATATCAAGATGGAATCCTTACGCGACATCGCTGTGAAGGCTATCAAATCTGGTGAAGTGAAAATCATCACCAAAAAATTCGAAAAAATCTTCATGAACTGGATGAAGGAATTACGCGACTGGCCAATCTCCCGCCAAATCTGGTGGGGCATTCCGATTCCAGTATGGTACAAAAATGACGAAACGAAAATTTCCGATAAATCTCCAGGCGAAGGCTGGGTGCAAGACCCGGATACTTTTGACACTTGGTTTTCGTCCGGGCAATGGCCATTTGCGACCATGATGGCTAATGACGCCAAACGAGGAACCCAAGATATCAAAGAATTTTTTCCAACTGATGTGATGGAAACCGGCTGGGATATAATTTTCTTCTGGGTAGCGCGTATGATTATGCTGTCTTATTACCGCATGCATAAGCCGCCGTTCACTCACGTTTACCTCCACGGCTTGGTCCGGGACAAAGAAAAGCAAAAAATGAGCAAGTCCAAAGGCAATGTCGTGGACCCATTAGGTATCATTGACCAATACGGCGTGGATGCCCTGCGTATGGCTTTGATTATTGGCAATCTGCCAGGCTCAGACCTGCCCCTGTCCGAAGATAAAGTTCGGGGCTATCGAAATTTCGCGAATAAAATCTGGAACGCTAGTAGATTTGTGTTGCAAAACTCTGAAGATAACTCCCCCCAACCCCCTCTTAATTTAAGAGGGGGTGGCCGAAGGCCGGGGGAGTTAATACCCGAGCACCAAGCCATCCTCAACGACCTCGAAAAACTTTCCAAAGACACGACTAAACTGATGGACAAGTTTGACTTGGCCCATGCCGCGGAAAATCTCTACCATCATTTTTGGCACACGTTCGCGGATAAAATTATCGAGGAATCAAAAGCCCAGCTAGTCGATCCCCAAACCAAAGCCTCCACGCAACTGATGCTTAAAACCGCTCTGGAAGCGCAACTCAAACTGCTCCACCCCTTCATGCCATTCGTGACTGAGGCAATCTGGCAACTTGAACATAAAAATTTACTGATGATAGAACCATGGCCTTCAAAGTTAAAATAATTTTGCCGGTAATTTTGATACTCTTGGCTGGCTGGAGTTATGGCCAATACCAGCATAACAAAACTAAGGTTGCTTCTAAGTCCTCAAATTCGGCCTTACAGTTCCAACCAGAGGGGCAGATACTAACCCAAGCCATCAAGCCCAAAGTTCAATCAACCTCCAAGATTGCAATCGATAATTCGACCTGCCAACCCAGCAGTGCACCATATCTGTGCTTTGCGAAATATTACGAGTCTTTGGTCACCAATTACGGTGCCACGACCGCTACTGCGGATCTGAAAAAACGAGGCACGGAAAATGCCCTGGCGTTTTCCGATTGCCATCCACTCATGCACGTGATTGGCCGGACGGCAGCGAAAAGTTATGCCACCACTTCCGAAGCCTTCTTGCACGGCGACCCATACTGCTGGAGCGGATATTATCATGGCATTATGGAAGGCATGATAACGAAAATCGGGTTAAAAAATTTGCCTGGCCAACTAAATAATATTTGCGCTGACATCCCTGGCAAGGCCTCTTATAATTTTAACTACTATAATTGCGTACACGGCTTGGGCCACGGGATCATGGCGCTTCTGGGCGATGAAGTGTTTGACTCGCTGAAGATGTGCGATAACTTGACTGGGAGCTGGGAGCAAGAATCCTGCTATGGCGGCACGTTCATGCAAAACATTATTGACAGCACCAATGTCGCGGACACAGATAATGTGGTTAAATATTTAAAACCAAAAGAGCCGCTGTATCCGTGCACCGCAGTGGAAGATAAATATAAAGGCCAATGCTATCTGGGGCAGACTTCCTATGCCCTGCAAGTTTCCGGGTATAGTTTCCAAAAAGTTTTCGAGCTCTGCGCCACCGTGGCTGAGCCTTATCGCGATATCTGCAACCAAAGCATGGGCCGCGATGCAGCCAATCAAGTCTCGCACGATGCCAAAAAAACTAAGGACACTTGCTGGATCGCCACGGATCCCAATGATCGCACCAACTGTGTCATTGGCGCGGTCAAAGAAATTATTTCGTATTACCACGCCAAAACCCAAGCCCTGGGTTTCTGCGCCATTCTCGATGACAAAAACAAAGCCGTGTGCAACACCACGGCTGATGCTTATTACGCGCAGTTATAAAAGATTTAAGCCTTCTCTTTATACTCTTTCGTCTTATCAATACTGTTCCAAATTCCTTTGAACACCTCGCGCATGTTGTGCGCCAGGACCGCGTCGTGGATTTCCACGAGATAAAACGGATGCTGGCTCGTGACAATCATGATCACATAATCCCCCATGATCCAAGTGGTGGCCGTAAAATACGCGCTTTGGTCCCAAAACCTGATTCGCCGCTTGGCGAATTTCTTTTTATATGGCAGTTCCGCCACTTCATTACTTAATAATCGCAACTCTTTAATTTCCGGCAACCCACCCTCCCAATACCAGTCAATCCATTTGGCATAGTTGGCTACGAAAGTTTTATCCTGAAATCCCCAATGCATGCCATCGCGCTTGTTAATACTTTCATTCCAGGTCTTGGCTTGCTTGTACATATATGCCTCAAGTTCCGCTTCAGGGATAAACACAATTTTTGGCAGAGCAAACTGTTGCGTTTTGACCACTGCTTGCAGTTCGTGGATCGCGCGTTTAGCCAATTCCCTTTTTTGACGTATCTGCTTTTCTTCCTGGTCAATATAATTTTCCAAATCAGCAGGTGGCTTAGCAATCAAGCTAATTGTTGGGGCGCCTAAATCTTCAGTGATTAACCCTTTGGTCACTAATTCTTTGGCCGTGGAATAAATCGTGGTGCGATTAATGCCAATAACTTTTGCCAAGGCCGCTGGCGTGATTTTCCCATATTGAAGCACCGTGAGATACACCTGTATTTCTTTGTCATTGAGTCCAATTTTGGTGAGTAGTTCATTGATCATATTTTTTGCTCATGACCTCTCGCATCTGCGAGCGAGCGCTAACTTTCGTCTTTGCGAGGAGGCCGAGAGTTTAAGCAGGGCATTAACTTGGCGGCCGACGAAGCAATCCCTAACCTTGAGATGAGATTGCTTCGCGACTGCCGATTTGTAATCCTCTGGGATAAAAGCAGTCGCTCGCAAAGACAGTGGTTGAACGATCTTCACAAATGCGCCCCTCTTTAGAAATTAGACCAATTAGAGCTTGCCCCGGACTCGATCCGGGGTCCGGGATGGGCTTTTCTCTCTATATTATACTCTGTTGTTGGGATCTTGTCAACAGCAAATTAGGCTAATTTTACTGAATTTAACCCTTTTTCTTAGAGTTTCGTTGAAAATCTATTGACTATCCCCTGTTTTTCTGATAAACTTTCTAGTTACGCTGGATCACCCGGCTAACATTTTCCGCCTACGCATAAAGCTTCGGCGGACAAACAAAGCCCAAAGGAGGGCAAGATGACCGATACCTTTCGGCTTGGCATGAAAGGCCGACTCAAGCATGGCGACCTCCTGGACGCTCTGGCTAAAAAAGGCTGGACGCAATCTGGCGCGGCCAAGTACCTGAACGTAAGCCCACAAGCCTTCGGGCATTGGATCAACTTACAAGAAGTTCCCAGGCATCTCACGACCGACCAGGTAACAAAGTTGATGGAGCTCACAGGTAAGACTCCAGAACTTCTCTGGCCGGACTATGTCAGGTCAAAGGATTTTCTGGATGCCCCAAAAACGTTTGAGGTCGTGCGCGATGTCGATGCAAGAAAAATGCTCACGGCACTACAGCGAGGTCGTGAGTTGCTCGCAGCTCCTCCTGACGCTCTCTTTGAAAAAAGAGAGCTTAGAGAGAACCTCGCACGTGTCATGAGCACTCTGCCACCGCTCATAGCGCATGTTCTCAGGGAGCGCTTCTTCGATGGCGCAAGTCCTCAAGAGATCGCCGACGAGATGGTTCCAAAGATAACACGCGACGAAGTGAAGCGGCTGGAAGCAAAAGGACTCAGGATGCTTAGGCATCCTGAGCGGACCAAAAACTTGAGGCCGTTTATTTTTCTTCCGGGTCTCGATCACTGAAGGAGAATCTATGTACCAACCGAGTTGCCAGACTCGCAATAAAACTGGTTTACCCTGTACCCGAACGACAGTGAGCGGTACAGGGCCCGGCTGGGATTTGCAACAAGTCCCAGTCTTTTTATTTTTTGCAAAACTAGACAACTATTTATTTCTTATAATGATTCGTGATTGCGAAAACTTCTGCTACGCCTTCGGGTGTGATAAAAAATAAGGCTCGATATTTATCGTCTAATCCCTATGTACACCTTTCTGCTCGGCCGAGCAAAAAGGTGTACAGACAAAAAAACTGCGAGTTACAGAGCAGCTTTCTAATTACTTGTTACTAATTACTAACTACTTGCATTAAAAAGATGACTGGTGTAAACCACTTTCTAAGTCTGCCAAAAATTCTTCGGTGTAAAGGCCGGTTTGGCGAAAATCAGCTGCCACATCTGTAGGCGAATTGCTGATTATTGATTCAAATACACTGCCAGTCAATCGTCTATAAGCCTGGGACTGTGCTTTGAGCTTTTGATATTCTTTTTTGGGAATAGTTACAGTGTTCATATATATATATGAAAATTGTTCTATAGTTCTGGTGTCAATTGTTTGACTTAATTAAAAAGTATGTTATGCTTTTTATGATATGAGATTAACGGATGCGAGATCAACGGTACTTTCTGAAATTGCACGGGACATGGCCCAGGTCTTTTTCGCATCAGTGCTGATCGAGCCTATTGTAACACGATCAGCTACTTGGTTCATTCTCTTAGTCGGATTGGCTTTATCTTTTATCTTGTGGGCATCGAGTATATTTCTAATTAAAGAACAACCAAAACTATGACTAGCGTAGCCGATGCATTAACTAATTTTTATATCCTTGGCGCTCTTATTGCGATTGGTATTTCCCTGATCGTCTTATTGGCTAAAAAAGAAAGATAAATTAGCATGGATTTATCTACTAAACAAATTGTTCTCGGAATTTTGGTGGGCGTTGCTCTGATCCTAACGATATTAGCTTCGCGCAAGTCTAATTCGAATAAATAAAGTTCCCCTCGACAACTTAAAAAGAGCCTCGCGGCTCTTTTAACTTTGGCTAGATCCCCGCTTGCGCGGGGATGACGCTTCGCGTCATTTGAACCGCACTGGCACGGCAAAGGAGGCGTCGAATTGTCTCATGTCCGAAGGATTGTCTTTACTGATAATCAAAACTCCAGTATCAGTCTCAGGTGTGGCAAATTCCAAACTCGCCATAAACGGGACATAGTCTAAAGTCTGCCAATCAAAAGCTGGATCAGCCATGACCGTGGGTTGAGCAATGATCTTCCCGTTCTGGTCTTTCAACACAACGCCAATCGTGGCTTCAAAAAACCAATTACCGCGGGCCTTGCCTTTGACTAACAACGGGCTCGCGACTAAATCGCCGTACTTGGGCATGTCCAGAACCACTTCTGGATCCGCATTTTCTACAGCGCTAAATTTCCGGCCGTCAAAAGCCTCACACTGGACTGGTTCGCCGTCCAAGATTGCGCCACCGGCCTGCTGGCAAGTTTGAAAATCCGTGATCACTTTGGCTTGTGACTGCGGTTGACGTTTAATTACAAACAAAGCCAAGCCAGCTAGTAAAACTAGAACGACAATTTGTAAATATTTGTTGCTCATATTTTCTGTTAGCGAGGGTACTGCATAAAAAAGAATTCTGAGGCCGAAATCGCATGACCGCGACGAGGCCGAGGACTTAGGTATAAATTACTGCGACTAGCATAATTTATACCGTCTTTTTTTGCAGTACCCGAGCGGCTATACTAAATTGTCTGCCACCTCAGCCGCTTCTTTTTCAGCCAAAGCCTCAGCTCGATACCCAGTGCCGGCCGGGATCAATTTCCCAATAATCACGTTTTCTTTCAAACCTCGAAGATAATCAGTCTTGGCTGTGACCGCCGCCTCAATCAGCACGCGTGTGGTTTCTTGGAAGGAGGCCGCGGCTAAGAATGATTCGGTGTTCAGAGATGACTTGGTAATGCCCATGAGCAACTGTTCCACTTCTGCTTTCCGGCCCGAGGGTCCGACTTTGGCATTGGCCAGCATCAGACGAGACTTATCAATCAGATCGCCAATCAGAAGATCAGCGCTGCCTGGATCCGTGATACGGACTTTGGAGAACATTTGACGGACAATAATTTCAATATGTTTTTCGTTGACGTTTTGGCCTTGCGAAGAATAAATTTCCTGCACATCTTTAATAATATAATCTTGGCAAGCTTCAATGCCGTTGAGATCAAAAATTTGATGGAGGTTTAAGTTACCTTCAGTCAGAGGTTGGCCCTTGATTACCAAGTCTTTTTCTTTGACCAGCAAACTATAGCCGGTGGGCACGGCGTACTCTTTGAAATTTTCCGATTCGCGCACCACAGTTAATTTGTCGCCACCAAGTTTGACGATGCCGGCGGCTTTGGCTTTGACAGTCTGGCCCGTGCTGTCTACAAACAACGGGTCGCCCTCTTTAACTTGCTCACCATCAGTCAGCTGGAGTTTGCTGAACTCAAATAAGTATTCATCCTTGGCCACGTCTTTGGCTTCTAAGCGAATCACGGATTCTTTGCTACTGGCCTTAACCGAGCTCACCCAACCATCAATTTCCGAAACCACGGCTTGCCCTTTGGGCTCCCGGGCTTCCAATAATTCCTCGACGCGGGGCAGACCCTGAGTAATATCAATACCAGCCACACCACCGGTGTGGAAAGTCCGCATGGTCAGCTGGGTGCCTGGCTCGCCAATCGCTTGAGCCGCGACAATGCCCACAGCCGCGCCCAATTCCACGGGCCGGTTAAACCCTAAATCATAACCATAACACTTAATACAAATCCCACGAGTCAGATTACAACGAAGCACGGTTCTGACCTCCACTGCGGCAGTGGATGATTTTTCAATTTGCAAGGCCAGTTTATCATCAATCATAGTGCCGGCTGTAGCGACAACTAAGCCCTCGGCATCAATGACATCTGTGGCCAGAACCCGGCCAAAAATTCGGCGGGACAGTGGACGCCCCAAGGCTTCAGAAGACGCCCGGGTAATCAGCCGCCCAGATGTCGCACCGCAGTCTTCGGCATTAATCACAATGTCTTGCGCCACATCCACCAGACGACGAGTAAGGTAACCCGCGTCAGCGGTTCTCAGAGCCGTATCAGTCATACCTTTGCGACTGCCGTGAGTGGAAATAAAATATTCCAAAATTTGCAACCCTTCCTTAAACGAATCCCGGACCGGCAGTTCAATAACCTCACCTGCCGGGTTGGTCACCAAGCCCTTCATGCCGGCCATCTGGGCAATCTGAGACACGGAACCTCGAGCGCCCGAGTTGACCATTTGGTACACCGTGCCGAATTCATCCAAGCCGGTCGTAATAGCTTCCGTCACCTTGTCGCGGACTTCGGCCCAAATCTCAATCACACGATTATACCGTTCTTGAGCGGTAAGCAATCCTTGCTCGTATTGTTCAAAAGTTTTGAGTACCTCTTCGTCCGCAAGTTTTAACAATTCTTTCTTGACCTTGGGGACTTGCAGATCATCCATACCCCAAGAAATCCCGGACTTGGTGACATAGTGAAACCCGACCCCCTTAATGTCATCGAGCAATTGCGCGGTCCGGTCAATGCCATAATCCCGGTAACAAACCTGCACCACTTGCTGCAGTCGTTTTTTATCCATGACGTCATTGACAAACCGCATACCGTCAGGCAGAACTTGGTTAAAAATAATTCGGCCCACGCAAGTTTCGGTTAATCCCTTATTCCCCCAGCCTTGGCCTAACCGGACATGAATTTTGGCTTTCAGGGTAATAATCTCAGACTGATAAGCCAACATGGCTTCTTCATCACTGCTGAAATATTTGCCTTCTCCTTTTTCGTTGGGGTGAATCCGGGTCAACCAGTAGCAACCCAAAACCATGTCTTGGTTCGGGCCCATGATTGGCTCACCCGAAGCGGGTTTCAAGAGGTTTCGTGAAGACAACATGATGTTTTTGGCTTCATCTTGCGCGGCGGCGGTTAACGATACGTGCACGGCCATTTGGTCCCCATCAAAGTCAGCGTTAAACGCCGGACAAACTAATGGATGGATTTGAATGGCCTTGCCTTCAATCAGCACCGGCAAAAATGCCTGAAAACCCAAACGGTGCAAGGTGGGCGCGCGGTTTAATAGCACGTAGTGGTCTTTGGTGACTTCTTCCAAAATATCATAAACCGAAGTCACACCCTGTTCAATCAGACGATTGGCTGAGCGCACATTGTGCGCGTACTCGCGCTGAATCAATTTCGCAATCACAAACGGCTTAAACAATTCCAAGGCCATCTTTTTGGGTAGACCACATTGATGCAATTTGAGTTTTGGTCCGCCGACAATCACACTGCGGCCGGAATAATCTACGCGCTTGCCCAACAAATTTTGTCGGAACCGGCCCTGCTTGCCTTTGAGCATGTCAGCCAAAGACCGCAACTTGCGCTTTTGGCCGGTTGAAGCTGTGACTTCTTTGCCGTGACGGATGGAATTATCAATCAACGCATCCACAGCTTCCTGCAACATGCGCTTTTCGTTACGGGTGATGACTTCGGGCGCGCCGATTTCGAGCAATTTCTTCAAGCGATTATTACGGTTGATGACCCGGCGGTACAAGTCGTTTAAATCCGAAGCCGCAAACCGCCCGCCGTCTAACTGCACCATAGGACGCAGATCCGGTGGGATTACCGGCAAGTTGGTAATGATCATCCACTCCGGCCGGATGCCGGCTCTGATCATAGACTTGACGAGTTTTAACCGTTTGATTAGTTTGCGCTTATTGACCCCTTCGGCAGTGGCGATTTCTTCCTGCAGTACGGCAAATAATTTTTCCAAATCCACTTCTTCCACGAGCTGTTGGATGGCAGCCGCGCCGATTGAAGCTTGAAACACCGGCCCATACTTTAAGGACAAATCGCGGTATTCCAATTCGGAAATAATCTGGTACTTTTTGATTGATTTAAGCTCGGAACGAGCTAAATCACGAATGGACTCTAAATGCTCAATCTCGTTATTCCACATATCGCGCACGCGCATGGTCTCCGCGTCTTCTTTCGCCTCTTTGAGATCCTTGTCTGTTTCTTGATTCCTGATTCCTGCCTGCCCCGTACCGGACTTGTCCTGGTGCGGGGATTCTTTCTGCTTACTTTGATTCAATAAATTCTCGTAGCGGCTGTCAATTTCTCGGCGCTTGGCCTTAAACTCCCGTTCAATTTGCTCCATAGTCGCCGCGCGGGCGTCTTCGTCAACACTAGTTACAATGTACGAGGCAAAATACGCGACTTTTTCCAGTTCCTGCACTGACAAATCCAACACCAAACCAAGCCGGGAGGGCACCCCGCGCAAAAACCAAATGTGGGCCACGGGCGCGGCCAGCTTAATGTGCCCCATGCGCTCGCGTCTGACTGCGGCCCGAGTAACTTCCACCCCGCACTTGTCGCAAATAATCCCCTTGTATCGAATCCGCTTGTACTTGCCACAGTAGCACTCCCAATCCTTGATCGGGCCAAAAATCTTTTCGTCAAACAAGCCGTCTTTTTCCGGGCGCTGGGTGCGGTAGTTAATCGTTTCCGGCTTGGTGACTTCGCCGTAAGACCAATTCAAAATATCTGCCGGGGAGGCCAGTCTTAAACGTACGGCTTTAAATTCTTCAGTCGCTTGGAGCATAGGAATAGAAAATAAAAATTATTTTTTAACTTTTTTTCCGGCGAAGCCGGATCCGGCTTTGCCGGACTTCTTATCTTCGGCAAAAACCAGTTGAGCTTCCTCCGTCCGGTCAGTCGTGGCCAGTTCCTTAATCTCACCGGCCGGGTCGGCGTCATCACCAAATTTTTCACCAATCAATTCCACGTTTAAGCACAAAGACTGTAATTCTTTAACCAAGACGCGGAACGACTCCGGAACATTGGGTTTCTTAATCGGTTCGCCTTTGACAATTGATTCGTAAGTTTTGGCTCGGCCAACCACGTCATCGGATTTGATGGTCAACATTTCCTGCAAAGTATGCGCCGCGCCATAACCTTCCAGGGCCCAGACTTCCATTTCACCAAACCGCTGGCCGCCGAACTGCGCTTTGCCGCCCAACGGCTGTTGCGTAATCAACGAATATGGACCAGTGGAGCGGGCATGCATCTTATCATCCACCAAGTGGTGCAATTTCAACATGTAAATAATTCCAACCGTAACTTTTTCGATAAACTGAGTCCCGGTTTTGCCATCATATAAATAAACTTTGCCATCTGTAGGGAACCCGGCTTTTCGTAATTCATCTTTGATGGTCTCTTCGGGCACGCCATCCAAAGCCGGCGACGCTACTTTGTAACCAAGCTTGCGCGCGGCTAATCCTAAATGAGTTTCTAAAATCTGGCCAATGTTCATGCGTGAGGCGACACCCAAAGGATTAAGAATAATATCAACCGGCGTCCCGTCGGCCATAAACGGCATGTTCTCAATCGGGATGACTTGGGAAATCACACCCTTGTTCCCGTGCCGGCCGGCCATTTTGTCCCCGACCTGAATCTTGCGAAGCACGGCCACTGAAACCTGAATAGATTTAATCACACCCGAAGGCAATTTATCGCCTTGTTCACGGGAAAATTCCCGAATATGGACCACTTTGCCGTATTCACCGTGAGGCAGAGTCAAGGACGTGTCTTTGACATCGCGGGATTTTTCACCAAAGATGACACGCAATAATTTTTCTTCCGCGGTTAAATCAGTTTCACCTTTTGGCGTAATCTTCCCGACTAAAATATCGCCGGCCTTAATCTGAGCGCCGATCCGAATTACACCGTTCTCATCTAGATCCTTCAGCTTTTCTTCGCCGACATTGGGAATGTCGCGCGTGATAATCTCCGGACCCAACTTGGTATCGCGCACGTCAACCTTAAAGTCTTCAATGTGAATGGAAGAATAACGGTCTTCTTCGACGACACGGGAGGAGATCAAAATCGCATCTTCATAATTGCCGCCCTCCCAAGACATAAACGCAACCAGCATGTTTTGACCCAAGGCCAGTTCGCCATTTTCGATAGCCGCGCCGTCAGCAATCGGCTGACCGGCTTTGATCACTTGGCCTTTGGTCACAATCGGATGCTGGTTGATGGAAGTCGAGGTATTGGACCGCATAAACTTCAACAGTGGGTACTCTTTCTTCTTGCCGGTTTTTTCTGACACCACAATTCTTTCACCAGAAACAGAACTGACCACCCCATCAACCTCGGCAATAACCACTTGCCCCGAATCATAAGCGGCCTTGCCTTCCACTCCGGTGCCGACCACAGGCGAATCCGGCTTGATACAAGACACAGCCTGGCGCTGCATGTTCGAACCCATCAAAGCGCGGTTAGCGTCATCGTGTTCAAGAAATGGAATCAGCGACGTGGTCACAGAAATAATCTGTTTCGGCGAAACTTCCACATAATCAATTTCCGCGGTTTCGGCAATGGATGGCTCACCGTGGACCCGAACCGAAGCGCGTTGGTCGGTAAAAAATCCTTGGCCATCAACCACCACAGTGGCCTGAGCAATCACGGCAAATTGCTCTTGGTAAGCGTCCAAAAAAACAATCTCATCGGTAATCTGCGAGCGAGGGGAGAGTTTTTTGACTTTACGGTAAGGAGTTTCAATAAATCCAAAGTCATTGATCCGCGCGTAACTGGCCAAATGAGCCACCAAACCGATATTGGGGCCTTCTGGCGTGGCGATTGGACAGAGACGACCGTAGTGAGAACGGTGCACGTCACGAACTTCAAACCCGGCGCGTTCGCGGGACAACCCGCCTGGGCCCATGGCCGACAAACGGCGCTTGTGTTCCAGCTCAGCCAAAGGATTGGTCTGATCCATGAACTGAGAAAGCTGTGAAGAAGAGAAAAATTCTTGGATTACGGCCACGATCGGTCGCACATGAATCAATTGCGCCGGTGTCACGGTTTCAATGTCAGCCAAGCTCATGCGATCTTTGGCAATGCGGCTCATACGCGCCAATCCGATGCGGAATTTGCCTTGGATTAATTCCCCCACAGCCCGGACGCGACGGTTGGACAAATGATCAATGTCGTCCCAGAGTCCTTGGGAGTTATTGAGCCGAATAATCTCGCGAATAATATCGGTTAAATCTTCTTTGGTTAAAATGTGATCAGTCCGGTCGGTAACGTTTAAGCGCTGATTGAGTTTATACCGGCCGACTTCGGACAAATCATACCGATCCGCATGAAAAAACATGGCTTCAATCAAGGATCGGGCATTATCCACGGTGGCTAAATCCCCCGGTCGGATACGTTTATAAACTTCCTTAAATCCTTCATCCGCATTCTTGGACGGGTCTTTTTCCAGAGTATTTTGAATGTAACGCATGTCCGGATTGGTATCCACATCGGCAAACGCGGCCAAAATTTCTTCGTCCGAGCCAAACTTAAACACGCGCATGAGCGCTGTGATCGGAATTCGGCGCTTGCGGTCAATTTTTACACTGATCACACCGTTGATGTCGGTTTCGACTTCTAGCCACGCGCCGCGGTTGGGAATAATCTTGGCGCCGTACCAATTGCGCCCACGGGCTGGCTCACCCGTAAAAAATACGCCTGGCGATTTAACTAATTGAGAAACCACCACGCGTTCCACACCATTGATGACAAATGTGCCGCGGGGTGTCATCAAAGGAAAGTCACCCAAGTAAACGTCTTGGGTCTTGGTCTTGCCAGTCACCTTATTAACCAATTTAACCGAGATGTACAAGGGGGCTTCAAACGTGGTGTTGCGTTCTTTGGCGCTCTTTTCGTCGTATTTGGGCTTATCCAAAAAATAATCGCCGAAAAACAGTTCCAAATTTTTGCCCGTAAAATCTTTGATCGAATTAATTTCCGCAAAAAGTTCTTTAAGCCCGTTATCCCAGAGCCACTTGTAACTTCGCAGTTGGGATTCAATCAAATTGGGCATGTCCATGACTTCATGGAATGGGGTAAAAAACTTTCGGCTCCCTTTTTGCCAATTGGAGACCGATAAATTAAGGCTTAGATTAGCCATTTTTCCTTTTGGGGACATAAAATAACCTCTCTTTTTCGCATACACAAAAAAGAGCCGCGTAGGCTATACGTTTATTAAATTTGATATCACATATCCATTCTACCCGATCCCCTAAACTTGTCAAGTGGCCGAATTATTAATCCAAAAATGACCAACAAAAAACCTAAACTTAAGACAATATAGTTGACCGAAATCTTATCAGCTAACACGCCGATAATAATGGTGGGCAGTGTCGCGACAATTTGGAGCAAGACGTACAAAGATCCATAAATCCGCCCGCGAATGTGGGCTAGCGCATAGGTTTGGAGCATAGAGTGACTGGGGGCAAAAATGTGGGCATTAAAAAAGCCCAGAATCAAACCAATAATTGAATAATAGAGGTATTTATGGACAAACAGGTCAATTAAAGACAACGCCATGATCGCCACACCCATACCGAGGAAGCCGGATAACACCAAATTTTTTTTGCTTAAAAACCGCTCTTCCAGACCCAAACCCAATGCTCCAACCAAGATCCCCACGCCCAACGGCGCCACGACTAATAATGAACCCCGATCCAGATTGATACCCAGCGCCCTTTGAATAAACGCCGGGGCAATGGTAATCATCATGCCGTTGATGATCTGAATCAGAATCAAACTCAGTAAAGGAAAGTGCAGTTTTTTATTGTTCCACAAATGGACGATCCCTTCACAAAATTCTTGCCAAACTTTTGTCAAAGAAAATGGGTTAGAGGAAATCTTTTCGGGTTTAAGAGAAGGCAAGGCTAAAGTTGCTAAGCCGGCCATCGTCAGCAGAATTACTCCAGTCACATAGGGAGCCGCTTGACCAAAAGCCACTGTAATGGGCCCAGCCGCGGCAAACCCTACGATTAGCGCCACACTGCCGGTAAACGCAAAGTAACTATTGGCGATCAAAACTTCATCTTTGGGCACCAGAATCGGAATCGAGGGCGCTTCCGCTGGGATGTAAAATTGATTCAGAGCGGAATACAAAAAAGTAATGACAATCAGGCCCCACAAATGCCCACCAATAACAAAATACGAGGCCACACTTAATGCTTGTAAAAAATTAACTATGGTCAACAGCCACTTGCGGTCAAACCGATCGGCATAGACTCCGGCCACGGACCCAAAAAACACCGTACCCAAGCCAAACGCGATAATAATCAGAGACACGGAAGTGGACGAATGCGTCAGAGTAAAAACTCTGATCAAAATCGCAAAACTCAGCAAATAATTGGTGAGTTGAGAAGCCGCCTGGGAGATCCACAGCTTAGCAAAGTCGTAATTTTTGAGAACCTGGATGTAAGATTTAATTATCATGCGTTTCGTTTGGGAAAAGTAATGTTTAGGGCTTTGTCATAAATTGGTCTGATCATTTTCTGCGATAAGCCAAGGCCATAGGCCAGCGCGTTAGCCGTGGCCACCGCGGTCCGGATGCGCGAAAATGATCCGGGGCCCCTTTTGACTTCAATTCTTTTTATCTGATTAAAAATAAGCTTTCGTTTCTGTAAAAATATCTTAATTTCCGGCATCAAGCGCTCAGATAATTTTTTCGAGACGAATTGGTGCTGAGCTGAAAAATCTTTTGAAACCAAAAACAACCCGGTCAATTCCAGATGGGTGGCATCAATTGATAATAAATAATTAGGAAGCCTCTTCTTGTTTTCTGTGTTTTTGTTTCTCATTAATCTTGATTAGCTTGATCACCTTCTCAACCAATCGTTTGGGATCATCGTCAAACACAATCCGCTTGCGGCCGCGCTTGGCCAGTTTCAAAATATGATCAATGTCCGCTTCCACCCCGCCGGTTTTGGTCAAAACTCCCACTACTCGCTTGTCCTCAAACGCGGTAGTGAACTCATTGAGTGTCCCAATCCGGCCGCACACGACAATCACTCCGTCTGACGCGCGCGTCATGAGCATGTTGCGTCCGGAATAATCAAAGCCGGTATAAATTATCAAATCCATGTAGCGGGTCGGTAAATGATAGGTGTGCTCATGCGCTTGCTTGGACACGGCCGGGGAGAGGCCAATAGAAATGCCGCCCGCGGATTTGGCTCCCCTCGTGGCCCACTCTGGCACGCCAATGGTCGCGCCCGTGACCAAGACGCATCCGTGCAAAGCGACTTCTCGGCCCACAAGGTATGATTTCTTAAACGCGCCTGGCGCGCAGTTGTTATTAGCCGAACCAGAGACGGCTATCTTATACTGCATAAATTGAAATAGTTTGAAACAAGTTGAAACACGGTAGAAATATTTCTATATATTTCGCGAAGCATGTTTCTATTTATTTCTTAATATCTGAGTTAACTTTCGTCCTTGCTTATAAACATTATACCAGATCGGGGAGTAAATAAGGTCAAAGGCCCCTGGGTAAGTGACCTCAAACCCACCAAAGCTTTTTTTAAATCGAGTGATGCCAGCCCAGGCATGGCGCTCGTCTCCTGCAGGCGCGATACCGCCAAAATCATAATGCTTATATTCCAATCGTTTACTCAACCGAATTGCCTCCCAATGCAATAAATACGGGGCCATGGCTTCTTTGAGTTTGACCGAGGAACCGCCGTGCAAATAAGTGGTGGTATCACCAAACATAGTCATTAGCATGCCGGCCAATGGCTGGCCTTGATATTCTGCAATAAGTAATTTCAAAAAGTTCGGACTCAAATTATCCCACATTTGCAGATAATAATTTTGCGGATGCAATTTAAATCCATTGCGCTGGGAGGTTTCCAAAAATAATTGCCAAAGCGTGAGTAAATCTTTTTGATCGCCTTCGCGCACCACCAGACCCTTGCGCTGGGCCAAATTGATATTGTATCGAGTCTTGGGTTTCATCCCGATCAGGAGCTCTTCCTCGGATTTTTCTAAATTCAAAAGCCACTCATTCGCGGGTTGCGGATCTTTAACCGCGCGCGGCAGACTCACGCTCTGCGAAGGCTCTATCCGAGAAAAAACAATCGCATGATCAGTCTCAAAGTGCCTAAGGTCCACCATAGCCGCATCCGCCGATCCCACGGGCCCACGCGGACAATAAATATATTTTTTACCCATGGACAATTCTGTTTCTACTGCCAAACAAACGAAGTCCTGGCCGGAGAATCTATGGACCTTCTGGTTTAGCGATTCTGCGAATCGCCCCCACGCCCAAGACTGCAAAATCGAGCCTCCCAGCTCGATTGTTTTTTTGTCCCAAGCGTCTTGTAAAAGATTGGAAATCATGCCTGTTCTGGTTTTATTACTCGGATCCCTTTGAATTGAAAATCTTTTATATTATTTGTTACTAAAATTAAATTGTTTTCATATGCTTGCGCCGCGAGTAAACAATCAAGTAATTCGTTCCGGTTAATTTTTCTACTCCGGCTCCGCAACTCTCCAGCCAATTCTGCTGTTGATAATTTAATTTCCAGCACCGGCAAGTCCCTGATTAGTTTACTGAATGACTCTTGTTCTATAAGCGAAGCTTTCGAAAGAAACTCAGCAACAGTAATCACGGACAAATTAGCTCTTCTCTTACCGATCGCCGAAGTCAAAAAACTTGCATCTGGTTCAACGCCAATAGAAGCATTAATATAAATATTAGTATCAATTAAAAACATAAATCGTAGTTACCTGCGGCTCCGGCGCATTGATCTCTGCCATTTAATCACATCGATACCGGCCCAACCACTGTCTTTAGGCTTAACTGCGCCGACAAATTCACGAGCTAATTTGGCCAGGTCTTCTTTCTGCCGCTGTTGCTTTTTTATTCGTTCTTCTGCAGCTCGACGCAAATATTCGGCCATGCTCTCGCCGGTGGCCATTCTGGCCTGATCTATCTGCTGCCGTAAAATCTTGGATAATATAATTTGCGTTCGCAATGAGGTTTTATACATTTTTCAGTGGTTAATATATACATCACTAGTATACATCACTTTTAATGCCTTGTCAATACTTTTAAGGCTGCCTTAATTTTGGTCTGTAAATCTGCCACGTCTTTTGGCACTTGCTTTAACGCATCTCTGGCTTCCTGCTGCGAGTAACCAAGCGCCACCAGTGCGTCCAAGGCATCTGAATGTTCCCGCGCCACTGGCGCTGATGAGGTGTCGTCTTTCAGTTTATCTTTCAAATCAATAATCACCCGCTCTGCGGTCTTGCGGCCAATGCCCGAGACTTTGGTAAACACTGATGGATCTTCGGAGACAATCGCGGATTTGATCATCTCCAGACTGGCCAAAGACATGATGCCAATCGCGGATTTGGGTCCCACGCCAGACACAGTCAAAAGCAGTTCAAAGAATTCCAGTTCTGGCAAAGTCGGAAAACCGTAAAGCGAAATCTGATCTTCTCGCACATAAGTCAGAATCACGAAACTGGCCTCTTGCCCCACTTTGAGCGTTGCCAAAACCGTGGGTGTGACAAAAACCTTATATCCCACGCCCGAAGTTTCGAGAATGATGTAATTGAGGCTTTTATGAGTGACTTGGCCTTTAATAGAACCGATCATATAATCTATATTATCAGTTTTGTAATATATTTAGAAGCCGGGTATAATGACCGCATACAACCGCGAGGAGGATCCGCGTATGACACAGCGTAGTCGCACTGTAGTGTTTGGCTCCTTCCTTTTGTTCCTCAGCATCATGGCCATACTGGCCTTCCGGGACTTTCATGATCCGGCCGTGCAACAGGCCATGGCTCAGGGATCTGAGCCAGTAGCCTACATACAACAGGGAATCCAGCGCCAACTCGACGACGCAACCAGCACCCTGAACTATGTCCGAACCAGCAACCCCCAGGCCTTCGACGCCGCGCTCAAGACCTTAAGCTTCGAGGATGGGAGAATCGTCCGAGCACTCATGGAGAGGAAAAAGTAGGGGGACAAGATGACGAAGAGAACAAGGGAGATGATCGGCGTTCGGGCCTTGGGTTTGATCTTGGCAATCATCTGGGTTGTCCTTGCGGCCAGTTGCAGAAATGCGCCGCAACAGCCCGTGCCCCTGACCCAGATGCAGTTGTCAATCAAGAGCTCGCTGGACTACGTCAACTACACCAGTACAAAATGCCGGACCCCGGAAGGCGACGCCGAAGCGGCAGGGTATCTGAGGATGATTCAAGGCATGGATCGAGTAACTTTCAGCCGGGCGCTTAGCACGCTGAGCGCTGAAGACAGAGAAACCGTCAATTACCTCAGACAAAGAAGGCAACAAAAGTCGCCGGGATAAACCGAGACTCCACGCTCACGACCTCGTCGCGAGCTTTTTTTATTTCGCGAGGCGAAATAACTCCGACCGCAGCGTCGGAGTATTAAGGCTATGTACAAAAGTTTATAACATTTGCTAAACTAAAGTTTGAGGCGTTAACCCATCCCAGCGGAAGCTGGGATCCACTACAACTATTAATACCATTTGGTTTTAATTATTGAAGTGGACCCCGGATCAAGTCCGGGGTGGAATAATCTTATGAAATTTAAACTCGTCTCACAATTCAAACCCGCTGGCGATCAACCCCAGGCCATTGAAAAACTCGTTAAGGGCTTAGAAAAAAATTACCGCTACCAAACGCTATTGGGAGTCACTGGCAGTGGTAAAACTTTTACCATGGCCAATGTCATTGCCAAGATCCAAAAACCAACATTAGTAATTTCCCATAACAAAACTTTAGCCGCCCAGCTCGCCTCGGAGTTTCAAGATTTTTTTCCAGACAATGCGGTGCATTACTTTGTTTCTTACTATGATTACTATCAGCCAGAAGCCTACATCCCCCGTTCGGATACATATATAGAGAAGGAAACTCAGATCAACGAAGAAATCGACAAGCTCCGCAACGCGGCCACGCAAAGTTTACTAAGTCGCAAGGACGTGCTGATCGTGGCCTCGGTGTCTTGTATTTACGGCTTGGGCAATCCGGGCGACTATTTAGAATTATCCATAGACCTCAAAGTCGGCGCCAAAATTAAGCGCGATAAATTTCTCCGGCGTTTGACTGATTTGCAATTTACGCGGAACGACATCAATCTGACCCGTGGCAGTTACCGTGTACGGGGTGACACGATTGAGATCATTCCAGCCTCGGCGGATAAGGTTCAACGAATTGGCTTCTTTGGCGACGAGATTGAAAAAATTTCTGAGCATGATCCGCTGACTGGCCAGGATTTGGGTACGCGCAAAGATTTGACCATTTTTCCAGCCAAGCACTTTGTCACTCCGCGTGAAAAATTGGTCGGGGCAGTGGAAAACATCCGCGCCGAGCTCCGCGATCAGGTTAAATTTTTCAAAAAACAAGATAAGCTAATCGAAGCTCAGCGGATCGAACAACGTACCAATTTTGATATTGAGATGATGCTCGAGACCGGTTTTGTCTCGGGCATTGAAAATTATTCGCGCTACTTAGACAATCGTCAGCCGGGCGAACCGTCGTCCACATTGATTGATTATTTTCCGGATGATTTTTTGCTGTTCATTGACGAATCCCACATCACCCTGCCCCAAATCGGCGGCATGTACGAAGGCGACCATTCGCGTAAACAGACTTTAGTGGACTACGGATTCCGGCTGCCTTCAGCCATGGATAATCGACCCCTGAAATTTGAAGAATTCGAAAAAAAAATCGACCGGACCATTTTTGTCTCGGCCACACCCAAAATTGATCGAGAAATCAAAATATCCAAGCAAGTCGCCCAACAGTTGATCCGGCCGACTGGCCTGCTGGATCCAGAAATTGAAATCCGCCCGACCAAAAATCAGGTGGATGATCTCATGGAAGAGATTCGGAAGCGAGTAAAAAAGAAACAGCGGGTTTTGGTTACTACTTTAACTAAAAATATGGCTGAAGAATTAGCCAATTATCTGACTGAGTATAATATCCGCGTGCATTATTTGCATTCGGATGTGGAAACTTTGGAACGACTAGAAATTCTGCGCGATTTGCGCCTGGGTGTCTATGACGTCGTGGTGGGCATCAACCTGTTGCGCGAAGGTTTAGATCTGCCGGAAGTCTCTTTGGTTGCAATCCTAGACGCTGATAAAGAAGGCTTCTTGCGAAGTGATACTTCGCTAATTCAAACCATGGGTCGAGCCGCCCGGCATATAGACGGGCACGTAATTATGTACGCAGACAAAATCACTGGTTCCATGCAACACGCCATGGACGAGGTCACCCGCCGCCGAAAAATTCAGGAAGATTATAATAAAAAGCATGGCATTACGCCGACTGGTATTCAAAAAGCCATCAAAGAAACCCGATTAGGCGGTAAAAAGGCTGAGGAAGAAAAACAAAATCTCAAAGAGATTGATTTGACGAAAATGACCAAGCAAGAAATCGCTTATCTGATCGAAGAACTCCGCGACCAAATGGACTTGGCCTCCCGCAACCTAGACTTTGAAAAAGCCGCCTCTCTTCGCGACCGCATCACCGCCATCCGCCAAAAAATGAAGATGAAGAAACATAAGTTTAAATAAACCTTTCATTCCGCTGCTATACGGCTTTCTGCTCGATCGAACAAAACACCGGATAGTTACAACTGATCAACTCTAGCAGAAAGAATTGTCACTTGAGGAACGATACCGAGTTCATAAATAAAATCTCGTAACTGTAGGAAAACTTTGAAAGGACTAATGAATACGCTTTTTTGAATCTGCGTATAACCATTCTTGATGAGGTAACGCCTAAAATTATCACGGGCTTTGTGCTTGTCTTCCGGTATATCAAAAATAATAACGGTTGATAATCCGTCCAATCTTCTGGCTTTAATCCGAGGCTTCCCCCGCAGTTGTTTGGCTCTGTCAGTCAAGACATAAACGTTGCCATAAGACTTTCGGACTTTCTTGACTAGGCCGTGGCGTTCGAATCTTTTGAGTTTATCATAGTAGGTTGTACGGGGTATCTTATTGATCCGCAACTGGCCATAAGGAGTAAAGGCAATTTCGTCCATTATTCCGCCTAATACTTTGGCCAAATCAAATAACTCCGCCGCGACTTTATAGACAATTCTGCTTACTGGCTTCATTTTTTTACTCATGGCTTAAGTATACGGCTTTTTGCTCGATCGAGCAAATCACCGGGCTTAACAATTCCCCTGATGCCGTAGAACAAAAATTTGCCAAAGATTTGGCTCGGGATTATAATAAAAATAATTATGAATAAAAGAATTACAATCTCCAAAAAAAATTTGACGGCGCTGATTTTGAGCGCTGTTTTTTTGTTTCCGAATTCGATCCATGCGGCAACTTTGCCTATCACTGCATGCGACTCACATCTAGTACAACCATCCAATGCTTTCAATGCCCATGTGACCACAGGCATGAGTTTGGAAGACGGAACCAAAACTTTTGCCTACGGTGCTAATAACAACTTTGTCACGGCCACAAATACAGTCCTATCTTTTCACATTAATCTGCTATTCCAGCCCACCAATACCGCAACAATCAAAGCCCTAGCCCTGGATGCCAATTGCGCCTTGGTCTTTGGGTTTGGCCCACAATTCACAGCCACCAGCACTTCGGAAATTTTGACTGTCAACAAAGATACTTACGAAACAATCTTGGGTGGCTCGAGTCAAACTCCCAATCCCTCAGGCACACTTCGATATATTTGGATTGAAGTCTGGGATGGCATTCGTGGCAGTACTGTGGCGACTTATTCGTATTTAGTTGATGTGAATAACCCGCAAAATCCCACGAACCCAGCGCCCGCTCCTTCCCCTCCGCCAGTCCCAACTGAACCATCTGGCAAACGGCCGGTTTTGATAATTCCGGGAATCATGGGCTCACAGCTTTATGATGGCAATGATTTTATCTGGCCCAACATTGGCCTGATTATTGACCGGATCCATGATTATTTTATTTTGAACAGTTTAAGTCTAGATGCAAATGGGCATTCGATTAAGGATATAAGTGTTGGAGATATTGTGAAAAGTATAAATATTTCTGTAGCTGGGACTAATATAAATAGAAAAGTTTCAGATTCATTTTTAAGTTTGATAAACTCGTTAGAAAATAACGGCTATATTTCAAATGCCAACTATTTCCTACTACCTTACGATTGGCGGTTAAACTTGGATGACAGCGTTCAAAAACTTAAGGACAAAATTGAAGCAATCAAAGCTCAAACCGGCTTTTTCAAAGTTGACATTGTGGCCCACAGCATGGGCGGACTTTTGACTAAAGATTACATCAACCAATTTGGATCAGATAATATCAATAAATTAATTTTCGTGGGCACTCCGCATTTGGGCGCGCCCAAATCCGCCAAGGTCCTACTCGAAGGTGATACTGGGATCCCGTTTAATTTATTGAATAAGGATACAATCAAACAACTGTCGCTAAATTCACCGTCAGTGTATGAGTTACTACCCAATTCCAAATACTTTGAAACTTACCAGGGCTATGTCACTTTGGGCGATGCGAATTTGACCTTGCTTAATTACAACGCGACTAAGCATTTTTTAACTGATAAAAATCTCAATACGGCCTTGCTCGACCAGGCAGACGAATTTTTTGGTAAATCTCTGGACAATTTAAGCTATGGCAATGCCAAGGTCTATAACATTTCCGGCTGTGGTTTGGCAACTCAAGCCGCGTATAGTTTTTTGCCGGATCAGACTCATATCATATCCACGGGCTATGGCTCTGGAGATGGCACTGTCCCCTTACCCAGTGCTGATTACATCAGTACTACATCCAAATATTATGCAAAAAGCGTTAAGCACTCTGAATTACCCAGCAACGATGCAGTCAGACAACTCATTCTCGGGATCTTGGCTGATAATATTGTTCCTAACGCCAAAATAAGTCAAACTTCCAGCTTTTGCAATTTCAAAGGGAAACAATTGGTGTGGAAAAGTCCGGTGGCTATACATATTTATGATCAACT